>Ga0209048_10003467_pt1 | contig 15294 bp, 13 predicted proteins | sample FrelakmetCRP12CR_FD_187146 | JGI IMG/M metagenome (GOLD analysis project Ga0209048, IMG submission 187146) | Freshwater lake sediment microbial communities from the University of Notre Dame, USA, for methane emissions studies - CRP12 CR (SPAdes)... | ecosystem: Environmental > Aquatic >... | reverse complement strand
CTCGCGGCTCTGGCAGGAGCGGCCGAGCCGCTACTCGCGCGCGCTGCTCGAGACGCTGGCCCTGATCGCCTATCGCCAGCCGATCACGCGCGGGGAGATCGAGGACATCCGCGGCGTGAGCGTGAGCACGACCATCATGCGCACGCTGCTCGAGCGCAACTGGATCCGAGTCGTCGGCCATCGCGAGGTGCCCGGCCACCCCGAGTTGCTCGGCACGACCCGCGAGTTCCTCGACTATTTCGGCCTGAAGAGCCTCGATGACCTGCCGACGCTCGCCGAGCTGCGCGACCTGGAGGACATCCGCGTGCAGCTCGAACTGCCGGGCGAGGGCGGGGCGGCGGCCGCGGCCGCGCAAGGGGCGGCGCTGACCTCGCAGCCCGAGGACCCCGCAGACGACGAGGACGAAGGCTTCGACGGGGAGCCGCCCACGGCGCCGATCCTCGCGGCCGGCCCACACGAGACGACCGGACGTTGAGGCCCCGGGGTCCGTCCCCGCTGCACCCGGCGTGAACGAGCGTCTGCACAAGCTGCTTGCGCAGCACGGCATCGGCTCGCGCCGCCAGGTGGAGGAGTGGATCCGCGCTGGGCGCGTGCTGGTCAACGGGCACCCGGCAGAGATCGGCCAGCGCCTGCAGCCCACTGACAAGGTCGTCGTCGACGGCCGCGACGTTACCCGCTTGCTCGCCGTCGAGCGCCCTCCCCACGTCATCGTCTACCACAAGCCGAGCGGCGAGATGCTGCGCCGCCAGCAGGGCGACGACCGCGAGGGCGTGGAGGCGCACCTGCCGCGCCTGCGCGGCGCGCGCTGGGTCGCCGTGAACGCGCTCGGGTTCGGCGAGGACGGGCTGCTCATCCTGAGCAACGACGGCGGGCTTGCCTCGGCCCTCGCCAAGCGCGGCCGTGAGCTGCCGGTGGAGTATCGGGTGCGCGCGCTGCGGCCCAGACAGGAGGAGGACTGGCCGGAGCTGCCCGACTCCGTGGCGCTGGAGGACGGCGTCGTGCAGTTCTCGGCGGTAGAGCCGGCCGGCAGCGGCACGAGCAACATGTGGTTTCGCGTAGCCTCCGAGCGCAGTGTGCCGCGCGGTGCGATCCGCGCGCTCTTCGACCGCGCCGGACTCAAGGTGAGCCGGGTGATGCTGGTGCAGTGGGGGCCGGTGCAGCTGCCGCGCGACCTGCCGCGCGGTCGCTCGCGCGAGCTGGTGGGCGCCGATCTCGATTCGCTGGCGGCAATCGCCGGGCGGGCGATCGTGCCGCCCGCGGCCGAGCGCCGGCGGCGCCCGCCCGGTCGGGCTAAGCGCCCGCGGGGGCCTGCGCATCGAAGCGCTGGCCGGTGACCTCGCGGCTGTCCGCGCCGAGCAGGAACAGGAACGGCGCGAGCACATCCTGCGGCGCGGGCAGGGAGGCTGGGTCCTCGCCGGGAAAGGCCCGCGCGCGCATCGGTGAGCGGACCTTGCCGGGATTCACGCTGTTCACGCGGATGCGCGGCTGCACGTCGAGCTCATCGGCCAGTACCTGCATCAGCCCTTCGACGGCGAACTTCGACGCCGCATAGGCACCCCAGTACGCCCGGCCCCGCGTCGACACCCCGCTGGTCGTGAACACGATCGACGGATCGGGGGAGGCGGCGAGCAGCGGCAACAGCGTCCGCGTGAGGATGAAGGCGGCATTGACGTTGACGTGCATGACCCGCAGCCAGGTCGGCACGTCGTAATGCAGCACCGGGGAGCGATCCCCGACCAGAGCCGCGACGTGCGCGAGACCGTCCAGATGCCCGAACTCGCCGCGCACGGCTTCGGCGAGCGCGTCGTACTGGGTGGCGTCAGCCTTCTCGAAGTCCAGCGGCGCGATCGACGGCCGCGGCCCGCCGCCCGAGACGATGGCGTCGTACACGGTCTCCAGCTTGCGGACCGTCTTCCCGCAGAGGATCACGCGCGCGCCATGAGCGGCGCAGGCCTGCGCCAGGGCGGCGCCGATAGCCCCGCCCGCACCGGTGATCAGGATGACCCGGTTGCGCAGCGCCTCGGGCCCGGGCACGTAACGACGCACTTCTTCGATGCTGATCGGCATGATCTCTCCGCGAATGGTGGGCTGCCCGCGCCCCTCGGTTTAGGCGTAGCGCACGGCGGTTCGCCAGGCGGTCCACAGCCGCCGCCACGGGCCGAAGTCGGCGCTGGCGCCAGCCGGTGATTCGGCAGCAGCGGCGCGTGCGAGCAGCTGCTGGTGGAGCGCGGCCAGGACGAGCCCGGGCCGCTGCGTGCGCCGCTCGGGCGCCGCCAGCATCGAGGGCAGCTCGGCGAACCGTCGATTGAGGCGGGCGCGCCATTCGTGGACGACGCCCTGCAGCGCCGCGGGGCCGGCCGCCGGCACGAGTGCCGGATCGATGCCGGCGGCCTCGAGCGCGGCCAGCGGCACGTAGAGCCGGCCGCGGGCGAGGTCCGGCGCGAGGTCGCGCAACAGCTCTGTCTGCCGCACGGCGGAGCCGAGCGCGCGGGCGAAGGTGCGCTCGCTCGCAGTGAGGTCCCGCTCCCCGGCGAGGCCCGCCGCGTGCAGTGTCTGCAACGCACCCGCCGCACGGAAGCAGTACGCCTCCAGTTCCTGCCAGCTCGAGTAGGTGAAGCCGGCGAGGTCGAGGTCCGCCCCCGCCAGCACCTCGTGCAGCAGCGTGACGTCGGCGCCCGCGCAGCGGCGCAGCGCGAGCAGCGCGCTCATCGCCGGGTGCTGCGGGCGCCCGGCCATCAGCCGGTCGACCTCGCCGCGCCACCACTGCAGGCGAACGTGGGCCGCTTCGTGATTCGCGACGGCGAGCGAGTCACGGACCGCCGACTCGAAGGCGTACAGTGCCTCGAGCAGCGGGCGGCGATCGGCGGGCGCAAAGAGCACCGAGAAATAACGCAGCGACCCCGGCGCGGACGCGAAGGGCGGTGCGGTCGATGTGGTGCCGCCCGTCGGTTGCCCGCCGTCACGGCTCACGGCCGGCCCCGCTGTCGCCCTCGAGCGCCGGCCGCGCCAGCTTGTCCACTGGGACGAGCTCCTCGAGCTCCTTGGCGGGCCGCAGCCCCAGTTCGGTGAACTTGCGTGCGCCGGGCAGCACCTGGCGCTCGAGCGAGCCCACCGCGCTGTTGTAGGCGTCGACGCTCTGGCCCAGATTGCGGCCGACCTTGGCCAGGTGCCCCGTGAACGTGGCGAGCCGCTTGTACAGTTCCTCGCCGAGTTCCTGGATGCGCAGCGCGTTCTCGGCGAGCGCGTTCTGGCGCCAGCCGTAGCCCACGGCCTTGAGCAGGGCGATGAAGCTCGTCGGCGTGGCGATGATCACGTGCTGGCGGATGGCGTCCTCCAGCAGGCTCGGGATCTCCCCGACCGCGGCGCTCAGGAACTGGTCGCCGGGAATGAACAGCACGACGAAATCCGGGCTGTGCTCGAACTGCGCCCAGTAGGCCTTCTGCGCCAGCTGGCGCACCCGCTCCTGGACCGCGAGCGCATGGCGGTGGATCGCGGCGGCGCGTTCCTCGTCGGTCGCGGCTTCGGCCGCGGCCAGGTAGGCATCGAGCGGCGTCTTCACGTCCACGACCAGCTGCCGCCCGTCGGGCATGTTGACGATCATGTCGGGGCGCAGCGAGCCGTCCTCGCCCGGCACGTGCACCTGCTCGACGAAATCGCAGTGCTCGACCATGCCCGCCAACTCGGCGAGCCGCTTCAGGGTCATCTCGCCCCACTGCCCGCGGACCTCGGGCCGGCGCAGAGCGGTGACCAGGTTGCGGGTCTCGCGCTGCAGGGCGATCTGCCCGAGCGTGACGTTCTCGAGCGAGTTCTTGAGCGCACCGAAGCTCTCCGCCCGTTCCTTCTCAATGCGGGCGATCTGCTCGTGTGTGCGCTGCAGGGCCTCGCGCACCGGGGCGAGCATCGCCTCGACCGACTTCTCGCGATCCGTGAGGTTGCGCAGCGCCGACTCCTGCTGCTGCCCGAGCATTTGCCGAGCGATCTGCAGGAAGACCTCGCTGTTGCCGCGCAGGGCCTCGGTGGCGGCGCTGTCGAAGCCCGAGCGCAGGCGCTGCGCGGCGAGTTCCAGCGCCTGGTCGCGCTCGCGGCGGACGTCCTCGGCCGATTGCAGTTGAGCGCGTGCCGCCGCCAGCTCCACGTCGAGCTCGTGGGCGCGGCGTCGGCCGAGCAGCCAGCCGATGAGGCCGGCCACCGCCAGCGCCGGCACCAGGAGCAGCAGCAGCCCCGTCGCCGACAGCCCGCTCACGTCCAGCCCTCCGCCGCCTGCCGCGGCCGCAGCACCCACTCGAGCAACTCCGACGGTTCCTGAACGATCCCGGTGGGCTGCCAGGCCACCGGATCGTCGGCCGCGCCGAGGTAGCCGTAGGCGGCCACGACCGTGCGCATGCCGGCCGCGCGACCGGCCTGGATGTCGCGCTCGGCATCGCCGACGTAGACGCAGTGCTCCGGCGCGACCCCGATGAGGGAGGCGGCGTGCAGCAGCGGCAGCGGATGGGGCTTGCGCTCGGCGACCGTGTCGCCGCTAACGATGCAGCGGGCGCGCCGGTCGAGGCCGAGCCCGGCCAGCAGCGGGTTGGTGAGCCAGCCTGGCTTGTTGGTGACCACCCCCCAGGGGATGGCCATGCGCTCGACCTCCTCGAGCACCTCGAGCAGCCCAGGGAAGGGACGGGTGCCATCGGCGAGGTTGGCTGCATACAGGTCGAGGAACCGCAGCCGCAGGGTCTCGAACTCTTCCGCCTCGGCGGCCGGGAAGCCGAGGCGCACGAGACGGGCCGCACCGTGGGAGATGACCGGCCGGATGGTCGCCGGGTCGAGCGGTGCGCGTCCCTGCTCGAGGAGGAGGCGGTTCAGGGCGCCGCCCATGTCCGGCGCGGTATCGAGCAGGGTGCCGTCCAGATCGAGCAGCAGTGCGGCGGACGGGCTCATGCGGTGCGGGCTCGCGCGCCGGTGGGGCGCTGCAGGTGCATCAGGTAATTGACCCTGGCATCGGTGGTGAGGCGGGTCTCGCGGGAGAACGGGTCGTAGCTCAGGCCGGCCAGGTCACGCAGCTCGAGGCCCGCCGCCTTCGCCCAGCCGGCCAGCTCCGATGGGCGGATGAACTTCTCATAGGTGTGCGTGCCCGGCGCAAGCAGGCGCAGCAGGTACTCCGCGCCCACGACTGCGAGCGCGAAGGCGCGCGGTGTGCGGTTGATCGTGGAGAGGAAGACGTGCCCGCCCGGGCGCACCAGCTCGCCCAAGGCGTGCACCACCGCAGCCGGGTCCGGCACGTGCTCGAGCATCTCCATGCACGTCACGGCGTCGTACGCGCCGGCGTGGGCAGCGGCATGCTGCTCGGCAGACTCGAGCACGTACCTCACCTTCACGCCGGACTCGAGCGCGTGCAGCTCGGCGACCTTGAGCAGGTCCGCCGCGAGGTCTAGGCCCACGACCCGCGCACCCTTGCGCGCCATCGCCTCCGCCAGCAGGCCGCCGCCGCAGCCGACGTCGAGGACCGCGAGCCCGTTCAGGCCGCCGCCGCGCTCCACGTACTCCAGGCGCACCGGGTTCAAGTCGTGCAGCGGCCGCATCTCGCCCCGTGGATCCCACCAGCGGCTGGCCGCGGCCTGGAAGCGGGCGATCTCGGCTGGATCGACATTAGCCATCGCGGTCCGCCTCCCGGCCGTCGCCGCCCTGGTCCACGCGCTCCCGCCACGCCTCGGCCCGCTCGAGCACCGCCTCCGCATCGATGTGGCGCAGCTGGCCGCCGGCCACGACCTGCCGCCCCGCGACCCAGACGTCCGACACCTGGTGCGACCCTGCCGAGTAGACGAGGGTCGCCGCGACGTCGTGCACGGGCCAGCTGCGCGCCTCGCGCAGGTTCACGCAGCAGAGGTCGGCCCACTTGCCCGGCAGCAGGCTGCCGATCGCATCGCCGAGCCCGAGCGTTCGCGCGCCCTCGAGGGTCGCCATGCGCAGCAGGTCCATTGCGATCAGCGCGCCGGGTGTTGCGCCGATGCCGGCCGCGAGCAGCCCGGCCGTCTTCGCCTCGGCGAGCACGTCGAGGTCGTTGTTCGATGCCGCGCCGTCGGTGCCGATGGCTACGCGCACGCCGCGCTCGAGCAGGCTCGTCACCGGGCAGACGCCGCTGCCGAGCTTGAGGTTGGATTCCGGGCAGTGCACGACCGCCGCGCCCGCATTCGCCAGCGTGTCGATGTCGGCCGCATCGGCGTGCGTCATGTGCACGGCGATCAGCAGCGGCGAGAGGAGTCCGAGGCGCGCGAGCCGCGCCAGCGGCCGCACGCCGTGCTCCGCGAGGCTCTGCTCGATCTCCCAGCTCGTCTCGTGCAGGTGAACGGCGACCGGGATCTCCAGCTCGTCGGCGAGGCGGCGGATGCGCACCAGCGTGGCATCGCTGACGGCGTAGGGGGCGTGCGGGGCGAAGTGCGTGCTGATGAGCGGGTCGCCCTTGTAGGCGTCGCGCAGCCGCATGCCCTTGTCGATGTACTCGTCGGCCGACCCGGCCCAGCCGCTGGCGGATTCCGTGATCACCAGGCCCACGCTCGCGCGCATGTGGCAATCCGCGGCCGTGCGCGCCACGACCTCGGGCCACAGGTGCATATCGGCGAAGCACGTGGTGCCGCCGCGCAGCATCTCGACGATTGCGAGCTCGGTGCCGTCGCGCACGTAGTCGGGCTCAACCCAGCGCCGCTCGATCGGCCAGATCGCCTCCCGCAGCCACGGGCCGAGCAGCAGGTTCTCCGCGCGTCCGCGCAGCAGCACCATGGCCGCGTGCGTGTGGGCGTTGACGAGCCCGGGCAGCAGCGCGTGCGTCGGGCGCCGCAGCCGCTCGGCCGGCGCGAACCGCCGCAGTGCCTCCGTCTCCGGCAGCACGGCGACGATGCGGCCGTCGCGGACCGCCACGGCGTGGTCATCGAGCGGGCGTCCGTCTGGCTCCATCGGCAGGACCCAGCGTGCGCAGATGAGCGTGTCAACAGGCTCCATGCGGACCGTCGCAAGGGGAGGAGCGGCCAGTATAGCGGCCCGGGGGCGCGCGGACGGCACAACGGCTAGGTGCCGCGGAGGGTTCAAGGCCCCCGATATGGTATTATTCCCGCTTAATTCGGGCCGGTCACGAGCCGGCCCGAACCTTTATCGGAACACAGCGGACTCCATGGCAGAAATCGCCCGCGAACTCCTGCACGTCAACCTCGAAGACGAGATGAGGCAGTCCTACCTCGACTACGCGATGAGCGTGATCGTGGGGCGCGCGCTGCCGGATGTTCGTGACGGCCTGAAGCCCGTCCATCGCCGCGTGCTGCACGCGATGCGCGAGCTCGGCAACGAGTGGAACAAGCCGTACAAGAAGTCGGCCCGCGTCGTGGGTGACGTGATCGGTAAGTACCACCCGCACGGCGACACGGCCGTCTACGACACGATCGTTCGCATGGCGCAGCCGTTCTCGATGCGCTACCTGCTGGTGGACGGGCAGGGCAACTTCGGCTCGGTGGACGGCGACGCCCCGGCGGCGATGCGCTACACCGAGGTGCGCATGTCGCGCATCGCGGCGGAACTCCTCGCCGACATCGACAAGGAGACGGTCGACTTCGTCCCGAACTACGACGAGTCGGAGACCGAGCCCTCGGTCCTGCCGACGCGGGTGCCGAACCTCCTGGTCAACGGTTCCTCGGGCATCGCGGTCGGTATGGCGACCAACATCCCGCCGCACAACCTCACCGAAATCGTCAACGCCTGCGTGGCGGTGATCGACAACCCGGCCATCACAATCCCCGAGTTGATGGAACTCGTGCCGGGACCGGACTTCCCCACTGCCGGCATCATCAACGGCGCCCGCGAGATCTACAACGGCTACACCACCGGCCGCGGCCGCATCCTGGTGCGCGCCCGCACTTCGGTCGAGGAGATCGACGACCACGGCCGGGAGGCGATCATCGTCACCGAGCTGCCCTACCAGGTGAACAAGGCGCGGCTGCTCGAGCGCATCGCCGAGCTGGTGCGGGGCAAGCTCATCGAGGGCATCTCCGAGCTTCGCGACGAGTCCGACAAGGACGGCATGCGCGTCGTCATCGAGCTGAAGCGTGGCGAAGTGGCGGACATCGTCCTCAACAACCTCTACAAGCAGACGCCGATGGAGTCGGTATTCGGCATCAACATGGTCGCCCTGATCGACGGCCAGCCGAAGCTCCTCAATCTGAAGGAGCTGATCGACGCCTTCCTGCGCCACCGCCGCGAGGTCGTCACGCGGCGCACGGTGTACGAACTGCGCAAGGCCCGCGAGCGGGCCCACATCCTCGAGGGCCTGGCGGTGGCGCTGGCCAACATCGACGAGGTGATCGCGCTAATCAAGGCCTCGCCCTCGCCGGCCGAGGCCAAGGCCGGGCTGATGGCGCGCGCCTGGCCGGGCGGCGCGGTTCCCGAGATGCTCGTCCGCGCGGGCGAGGTGGTGGCGCGCCCGGAGGGGCTCGACGAGGCGCTCGGGCTGCGCGACGGCGCCTACCGACTCTCGGAGGCCCAGGCCCAGGCGATCCTCGACCTGCGGCTGCACCGCCTCACCGGCCTCGAGCAGGACAAGATCCTGGCCGAGTACGGCGAGCTGCTCGAGGTGATCCGCGACCTGGGCGATATCCTGGCGCGGCCCGAGCGGCTGCTGCGGGTCATTCGCGACGAGCTGATCGCGATCCGCGACCAGTACGGCGATGCGCGGCGCACGCGCATCGAGCACGACGAGTCGGACCTGACCATCGAGGACCTGATCACGCCGCAGGACGTGGTGGTGACGCTCTCGCACGGTGGCTACGCCAAGGCGCAGCCGGTCAGCGAGTACCGCGCGCAGGGTCGCGGCGGGCGCGGCAAGTCGGCGACGGCGGTGAAGGACGAGGACTTCGTCGAGAAGCTGTTCGTGGCCAACACCCACGACACGCTGCTCTGCTTCTCCAATCGCGGCCAGCTCTACTGGCTGAAGGTCTACCAGCTGCCGCAAGCCGGGCGCGGCGGGCGCGGCAAGCCGATCGTGAACCTGCTGCCCCTCGAGGAGGGCGAGCGCATCACGGCGGTGCTGCCGATCCGCGAGTATGAGGAACGCCGCTACGTCTTCATGGCGACCGGCAACGGCACGGTCAAGAAGACCTCGCTCACGGCGTTCTCGCGACCGCGCGCGGCCGGCATCATCGCCGTCGGGCTCGACGAGGGCGACAAACTCGTGGGGGTTGCCATCACCGACGGCAGCCGCGACGTCGTGCTGATCACGACTGGCGGCAAGGCCATCCGCTTCGCCGAGGAAGACGTCCGCGAGATGGGACGCAACGCCGCCGGCGTGCGCGGCATCAGGGTGCCGGAGGGCGAGCAGGTGATCTCGCTGATCATCCCGGACCCGCAGGGCCTGATCCTCATCGCCTCGGAGAACGGCTACGGCAAGCTCACCTCCGTGGAGGAATTCCCGGTGCACGGGCGCGGCGGGCAGGGCGTCATCGCCATGCAGACGACCGAGCGCAACGGCCAGCTGGTGGCGGCCGCCCAGGTCGCGCCCACCGACGAGCTCATGCTCATGAGCTCGAGCGGCACGCTGGTGCGCACCCGCGCAAGCGACATTTCGGTGCTCGGCCGCAATACCCAGGGCGTCCGCCTGATCCGCCTCGACGACGGGGAGCGGCTGATCGGCGTCGAGCCGGTCGAGCCGGAGAGCGACGGCGAGGAGGGGGAGTCCGCCGCGGAAGCGCCGGCCGACGCCTCCGACGACGGCGTTCCGGCGCCGCCCTCAACCTAAATTCTGTTCTTGCGCGGAGATCCGCTAGCCATGACTCGCGTCTTCAATTTCAGTGCTGGCCCGGCGGCGTTGCCGCAGGAAGTCCTCGAACAGCTGCGCGAGGAGATGCTCGACTGGCACGGCCAGGGCATGTCCGTGATGGAGATGAGCCATCGCGGCAAGGCGTTCGTCGGCATCGCGCAGCAGGCCGAAGCGGACCTGCGCGAGCTGCTCGCCGTCCCGGCCAACTACAAGGTGCTGTTCCTGCAGGGCGGCGCCACGGCGCAGTTTGCGGCCGTGCCGCTCAACCTCGCGGCGGCGCCCGGCGCCGTCGCCGACTACGTGAACACCGGGGCATGGTCGAAGAAGGCGATCGGCGAGGCGAAGCGCTACTGCAAGGTCAACGTCGCCGCCGATGCCGGCGGCAACTACACGCGCGCCCCCGCGCAGGCGGAGTGGAAGCTCACGCCCGGTGCGGCCTACGCGCACTACACGCCCAACGAGACCATCGGCGGTGTCGAGTTCCCGTTCGTCCCGGACTGCGGCGAGGTGCCGCTGGTGGCGGACTTCTCCTCCACGATCCTGTCGCGGCCGCTGGATGTCAGCCGCTACGGCGTGATCTACGCCGGCGCGCAGAAGAATATCGGCCCGGCGGGCCTGGTCGTCGTCATCGTGCGCGAGGACCTGCTCGGTCGTGCGCGCGCCGACGTGCCGACGGTGTTCGACTGGAAGGCGATGGCGGGCGACGGATCCATGCTCAACACGCCGGCCACCTACTCCTGGTACGTCGCCGGGCTGGTGTTCCAGTGGATCAAGCGCCAGGGCGGCCTGGCGGCGATGGAGAAGCTCAATCGCGCGAAGGCCGAGAAGCTCTACGGCGTCATCGACTCCTCGGGCTACTACCGCAATCCGGTGGAGAAGGCGTGCCGCTCGTGGATGAACGTGCCGTTCACGCTGCCGAACGCGGATCTCGACAAGCCCTTCCTTGAGGGCGCGAAGAAGGCCGGGCTCGTGACGCTCGAGGGCCACCGCTCGGTGGGCGGCATGCGCGCGAGCATCTACAACGCGATGCCGATGGCCGGCGTGGACGCCCTGGTCGCGTACATGCAGGAATTCCAGCGCCGCAACGGCTGAGGCCTGCGCCGATGTCCTTCAAGATCCTCACGCTGAACAACATCTCGGTCCGCGGCCTCGAGCGCCTGCCGCGCGCGCGCTACGAGGTGGCCTCCGAGATCGGCCACCCGGATGCGATCCTGCTGCGCTCCGCCGACATGCACTCCATGGAGATTCCGCAGAGCGTGCTCGCCGTGGCGCGCGCGGGCGCCGGCACCAACAACGTCCCGGTGGCGGCGCTGAGCCGCCGCGGCGTCCCGGTGTTCAATGCGCCGGGCGCGAACGCCAACGCCGTGAAGGAACTCGTGCTGGCGGGCCTGTTCCTGGCCGCACGCAACATCTGCCAGTCCTGGGGCTACGTGCGCGGACTGCAGGGCGACGACCACGCCATCGAGGAAGCGGTGGAGAAGGGCAAGAAGAAGTTCGTCGGCTACGAGCTGCCCGGCCGTACGCTCGGCGTGATTGGTCTCGGCGCCATCGGCGTGGAGGTGGCGAACGCCGCGCTCGCTCTGCGGATGAACGTGCTGGGCTACGACCCGCAGATCACGGTGCAGCGCGCGTGGCAGCTGTCGTCGGGCGTCGAACAGGCGCTGAGCCTCGATGATCTCTTCGCACGCTGCGACATGGTCACGGTGCACGTGCCGCTGATGCCGGCGACGCGCGGTCTCGTCAACGAGGCGCGCCTGCGCCTGATGCGCAGCGGCGGGGTGGTGCTCAACTTTTCGCGGGCGCAGATCGTAGAGGAGGCCGCGGTGCTCTCCGCGCTCGACAGCGGCCAGCTCTCGGCCTACGTCTGCGACTTTCCGACGCGGGCGTCCAAGGACCACGCGAAGGTGGTGGCGCTGCCGCACCTCGGGGCCTCCACCGGCGAGGCTGAGGAGAACTGCGCGATCATGGTGGCGGACACGCTGCGGGATTTCCTCGAGAACGGCAACGTGCGCAACTCGGTCAATTTCCCGGAGGCGGTGCTGCCGCGCATCGGCGGCAGTCGCATCGCCATCGCCAACGACAACGTGCCGAACATGGTCGGGCAGATCTCGACCTGCCTCGCGGAGGCCAAACTCAATATCGCCGACCTGCTCAACAAGTCGCGCGGCGACCTCGCCTACACGCTCATCGACACGGACGCGACGATTGATCCGGGCGTCCTCGTGCGCCTGCGGGAAATCCCGGGCGTCCTCTCGGCGCGGCTGGTGTGACGCACGTGGCTGCACGCAAGGCGCGAAGATCGAAGCAGCCGGCCCGCCGCGGGGCGCCGCCGGCCCGGGCAGCCGCCCCGGCCCGCCCACCGGCACTCGAGCAGATCCGCGAACGCATCGACCGGGTCGACGCCGAGCTGCACGCGCTCATCAACGAGCGGGCACGCCTCGCGCAGCAGGTGGGCGTGTCCAAGCACGCCTCGGGACGCACCGTGGACTTCTACCGTCCCGAGCGCGAGGCGCAGGTGCTGCGCATGGCGCTCGAGCGCAACCAGCACGAGCGGGGGCCGCTGCGCGACGAGGAGATCCTGCGGCTCTTCCGCGAGATCATGTCGGCCTGCCTGGCGCAGCAGAACGCGCTCAAGATCGGCTTCCTCGGGCCCGAGGGCACCTTCACGCAGCAGGCGGTGCTGAAGCACTTCGGCCACTCGGTCCGGCCGCTGCCGCTCAGTTCGGTGGAGGAAGTGTTCCACGAGGTCGAGTCGGGCGCGGCGGACTTCGGCGTGGTCCCGATCGAGAACTCGACCGAGGGAACGGTCAACAACACCCTCGACATGTTCCTCACCTCGCCGCTCAAGATCTCCGGCGAGGTGGAGCTGCGCATCCACCAGAACCTGATGGGCGCGATGAAGTCGATGGGCGAGATCAAGCGCGTCTGCGGGCATCCGCAGTCGCTGGCCCAGTGCCGCGGCTGGCTGCAGGAGCACCTGCCGGCGGCGGAACGCGTCACGGTCAGCAGCAACGCGGAGGGAGCGCGGCGGGCTCGCGACGAGGATGGCACCGCGGCCATCGCCGGTATCGCGGCCGCCGAGGTGTACGGACTCAACATCCTCATGCCCGAGATCGAGGACTCCCCGGACAACACGACCCGCTTCCTGGTGATCGGCCGCAAGCCCGCGGCACCGAGCGAGTCGGACAAGACGACGCTGCTCGTCTCGGCGTCGCGAACCGATGCCCCGGGCGCCCTCTACCGGCTGCTCGAGCCGTTTGCGGAGCACCGCATTAGCATGACCCGCATCGAGTCGCGGCCTTCCCGGCGGCGCAAGTGGGACTACGTGTTCTTCATCGACCTCGACGGTCACGCCGAACGCGAGCCGCTCGCCACCGCGCTCGCCAAGCTGAAGGGCCGGGCATCGCTGTGCAAGGTCGTGGGTTCCTATCCGAAGGCCATCCTCTGAGCATGTCCTCGTATCGGGTGAGCCCGGCCGAGCGCATCGCGGGGGAAGTCTCCGTCCCTGGCGACAAGTCGATCTCGCATCGCGCCGTGATGTTCGGCGCGCTCGCCTCCGGCATCACGCGTATCGAGGGCTTTCTCGAGGGCGAGGACTGCCTCTCCACGATGCGTGCGGTGCGCGAGCTGGGTGTGGCCGTACACCGGCCGGGTCCGGGGGAGGTGGTGGTCGAGGGCGTCGGCCTGCGCGGGCTCGCGGCGCCTTCGGGCACGCTCGACATGGGTAACGCGGGCACGGCGATGCGGCTGTTCATGGGCCTGCTGAGCGCCCAGCCGTTCGATTCCGTGCTGATCGGCGATGCATCGCTCATGCGCCGGCCCATGGAGCGCGCCGCCAAGCCGCTGCGCCTGATGGGGGCACGCATTGCCACCGAGGATGGCCGACCGCCCGTACGGATCACCGGCGGGGCCGCGCTGCATGGCATTCGCTATGAGATGCCGGTGGCGAGCGCGCAGGTCAAGTCCGCCGTGCTCCTGGCGGGACTGTATGCCACTGGCGAGACGACGGTGACGGAGCCGGCGGTCACGCGCGATCACACCGAGCGGATGCTTCGGAGCTTCGGCTGCGAGCTGCGCTCGCGCGATGGCGCCGTGACGCTGCGCCCGCCCGTTGCCCTGCAGGCGGCGCAGGTCACCGTGCCCGGCGATTTCTCCTCGGCGGCGTTTTTCATCGTCGCCGCCTGCATCGGCGCCCGCGAGCCGTTCGTGGTGCACGGTGTCGGCGTGAACCCGACGCGCACGGGACTGCTCGAGATGCTGGCGATGATGGGCGCCGACCTGCGCCTCATCAACCATCGTACCTGCGGCGCCGAGCCGGTCGCCGACGTCGAGATCCGCCCGGCTCGCCTGCGCGGCGTGCGCGTGCCGGAGCGGCTCGTGCCGCTCGCCATCGACGAGTTCCCGGCGTTCTTCATTGCGGCGGCCTGCGCCGAGGGCGAGACCGTCGTCAGCGGGGCGGAGGAGCTGCGCGTCAAGGAGAGCGACCGCATCGCTTCGATGGCCCGCGGCCTCGAGGCGGTCGGGGTCCGCTGCGAGGCCCGGCCGGACGGGCTGCGCATCGAGGGCGGCCCCATCGGCGGCGGCACCGTCGACAGCCGCGGCGACCACCGCATCGCCATGTCGTTCGCGGTCGCGAGCCTGCGCGCCACCGCCCCGATCGAGATTCTCGACGTCGCCAACGTGGCGACTTCCTTCCCGGGCTTTGCGGCCCTGGCCAACTCCGTGGGCCTGGGCGTCGAGGAACGCGCCTGAGGCGCGCTGCCGTGGCCAGGGTGGTCCCCGTCATCGCCATCGACGGCCCGAGCGGTTCGGGCAAGGGCACCGTGGCCCGCCGCGTTGCCCGGCAGCTCGGCTGGCACCTGCTTGACAGCGGTGCCCTGTACCGCCTCGTCGCCCTGGCCGGGAGCGCTCGCGGCCTCCCGTCCGCCGACGAGTCGGCCCACGCGGCCGTGGCGGCCGCCCTGGACGCCCAGTTTGTCATGGATGAGCGGGGGGAGGAGCGGGTCCTGCTCGACGGGCGCGACGTGACCGTCGAGCTGCGGACGGAGCAGACCGGGGCGGGCGCCTCACGGGTCGCGGCGATGCCGGGGGTGCGGGCGGCGCTGCTCGGCCGGCAGCGTGCCTACGCGGTCGAGCCCGGACTGGTCGCGGACGGCCGCGACATGGGGACGGTCGTCTTCCCGGGGGCGGAGGCCAAGGTGTTCCTCACGGCGAGCGCCGAGGAACGGGCGCTGAGGCGCTATAAGCAGTTGAAAGAAAAGGGACTTACTGTTAATCTCGCCGCCCTTTCGCAAGAGATTCTCGAGCGAGATCGGCGCGATTCCAGCCGCGCGGTGGCGCCACTGCGGCCGGCGGAAGACGCGCTCGTCATCGACTCGACGGGGGTCACGATCGAGCAGGCGGTCGACCGCGTTCTCGGGTACGCGCGCACGCGTTTCTCTGCGAGTCTTTAAGGCAGGCGCCGTTGCCGCGCGAACGGAACGGCGTCTCTTGGTAGGCGGCGGGCAGGATGCCCG
>Ga0209048_10003466_pt1 | contig 15295 bp, 11 predicted proteins | sample FrelakmetCRP12CR_FD_187146 | JGI IMG/M metagenome (GOLD analysis project Ga0209048, IMG submission 187146) | Freshwater lake sediment microbial communities from the University of Notre Dame, USA, for methane emissions studies - CRP12 CR (SPAdes)... | ecosystem: Environmental > Aquatic >... | reverse complement strand
GCCCGCCCTTGCGCAGCCTTAACTTCAGGCACAGCCCCACAGGGTAGCAGCACAATGTCCAAGCCGGCGCGCTGGGCCTGAAACAGCCCATCATAGAGGGCTTCATCCAGATTTGCAGTAATCATAAGCAGGGTTGTACCCCAGGATAAATTTACCACTTCGCGTCGTAATAGCTCGACCAGAGGGTAGGTGCTACCGGCTTGCAGGCGCGCCAGCTGTTCCAAAATGCGCATCAGGTGCCCGCGCCCCCGTCGCGGTGGCAGTGACTGCGGCTGCAAGTCATCCTGGAGCGGATCGATCCCGTTGCTGAGCAGGCCCACCGCCTGGCGTTTCGCTACCACCCAGTTGGCCAGCGAAGCAGCCACGACGATAGCCAGCTCGGTCGCCATATAAGGGGCCCGGCTGTCGTATTCAACGCTGTTCAAGTTTAGAAATATGGCCGTCTCCAGAGCGATCGACGGCTCGAACAGCCGCACCTGCAAGCGGCCGGCGGCGGCTGTGGCTTTCCAATCCACACGACGCAAGCTATCGCCGGAAACATAGTCGCGCTTACCCCGCACCCGGCTGGGGTCTTCGAAAACCGGCTGGGTGTGGCGGAGGGTGCCCATTGGCGAGCGCGAGGGCAGCTTGACATTGGTCAGTGGTACGATCTTTGGATAAACGGTGAGGTGATCGGGCGGCTGGCTGCGTTGCAGATCGCCAGACACGCCCAACAGATCGCCCGAAAACAGGCTGAGTGGTCCGATCGTGTAATAACCGCGCCTGCGCCCTTCCAGCTCATAATGCAGGCTATGGCGGGCCCCCGGTCCCAGGCTGATCACGCGTTCGAAACCGCCAGATAGCCCCACCCCCGTTGGCAGGTTCTCCCGCAGCTGCAGCCAGGGCACCGGCAACCAGCTCCGGTTGTGAACCACCAGCGACACCTCGACTTTTTCGTATAAAAAAGCGCGCTGGTTGAATTCCCGACTGATAGAAACAGAGTTCAATGCCCGGCGGCTCCACCAGCGTCCCAGAGCAAACACCCCCACGAACAGGTAAATCAGAGTGAGGACGAAATCCGCGCGCAGGATGACCGCCACAAAGGCCAGCAGGATCAGAAAGGGCAGGAAGAAATTAGACATGCGCGCCGAGCTCTAGCGGCGTTTTCTCCAAAACTTCCGCCAGGATCACCTGCACTGAGCGCCCGCGCAGATCGGCCTCCGGGCGCACAATCAAGCGGTGAGCCAAGATGGCGGACGCCAGGTATTTGATATCGTCCGGGATGACGTGATCGCGTCCGCGCATGGCTGCCAGGGCTTGGGAAGCTTTGTAGAGCGCCAGGCTGGCGCGCGGGCTGCCGCCCAGGGCCAGGTCGGGATGCGAGCGCGTGGCGCCCACAAGACGGATGATGTAATCTTGCAAGGTATCGTCTACATGGATTTCCCACACCAGGCGTTGGAATTCGAGCAGCTTCTGGATGCCAGTCTCATCCTGGCTTGAGCTCACACCGAAATTCACCGCCCCCAGGCTGGTGATGGGGTGCTCGCGTCGCAAGTTGTTGAGGATGGTGCGCTCGTCGGCCGGTGTGGGATAGCCGACCGGCAGGCGCAATAGAAAGCGGTCGAGCTGGGCTTCGGGCAAGGGGAAAGTGCCCTCGTATTCGATCGGGTTTTGGGTGGCGAGCACCATAAACGGCCTGGGCAGCGGGCGGGTGACCCCATCTACGCTGACCTGCTGCTCCTGCATAGCTTCCAGCAAGGACGATTGGGTGCGGGGGGTGGCGCGGTTGATCTCGTCGGCCAGCAGGATGTTGACGAACACCGGCCCGGAGCGGAACTCGAACTGACTGGTCTGCTGGTTGAAGATCGATACACCGGTTACGTCGTTGGGCAGCAGGTCGGGGGTGCATTGCAGGCGCTTGAAGGTTCCCCCCAGGCTGATCGTTATGGCGCGCGCCAGCATGGTCTTACCGGTGCCGGGCACGTCTTCCAGCAGGACGTGCCCCTCGCACATCAGGGCCACCAGCAGCATCTCGATCACTTCGCGCTTGCCAACGATAACCCGCTCGACATTGTCAATGATATTAGAGGCAAATTCCTGGACCGGCTGCATGGGAATGTCCTTTCTAATTGGAGAGGAATAAGGTTCTATTAATCATACTCCACTTTATCTATCAACAAAAGGCAACCTGACGTAAGATGGTTCTCTTCTATAATACCCTCTATGCGGCAGTTCCCCAGGAATTATCGAGCTAAGTAATGGAGTCTATCTTGGGTCTCCCCTCTAATGACGCGATTCCCCCTATAAAGGCCTTATATTTTTCTGCAGTTCAGGTGGCCCGTCTTTCCATCAGCCTCAACGCCGATCCGACCAGGATAGCAGCGCCGTAGGGCAGGCAACCTTCGTTGATGTCGAAAAGCGGGTGGTGGTGGATGCGCTCGTCGTTTTCGATACGGCAACCCAGGTAGAACATCGCCCCTGGCGCCAGGTCGGAGAAAAAGCCAAAGTCTTCCGCCCCCATATTCTTCACCGGCGGTTGAACATTTTTCTCACCCAGCATCTCGACAGCCACCTGCTGGATCAGGCTCACCACCCCGGCATGGTTATACATCGGAGGGTAACCGACCTCGATTTCCAGCTCATAATCGCCGCCCAGGGCGCGCGCCACGGACAGGGCGCGCTCGATCTCGGCCAGGATTTGCTCTCGCACGTCCATTTCCATATAGCGGATGGTGCCAGACAGCTCGACCCGGTCCGGGATGACATTATGGGCCTGCCCGCCATGGATCGACCCGATGCTCAGCACCGCCGGGTCGAAGGGCCACAAACGCCTGGAGACAATTCCATGCAGGGCCAGCACCACATGTCCGGCGAGGTGGATCGGGTCGATCCCCTTGTGGGGAGCCGCGCCGTGCCCGCCCTTGCCAATGATCGCCGCATAGAAGGTGTCCACTCCAGCCGAAATGGCCCCATCGTCTACGGTGATCTGCCCCACGGGCGTGGCAGCGTCCACGTGCAGGGCCAGGGTATAGTCTACTCCTTCCATCGCACCGTCTTCGATCATGTGCGCCGCGCCGCTGACGCCTTCATCGTCGCCCACTTCTTCAGCCGGCTGGAACAGAAAACGCACTGCGCCTGGTAAATCCTGGCGGGCGAGCAGCGTCGCCGCGCCCAGGGCGATCGCGGTATGGGCATCGTGGCCGCAGGCGTGCATCACGCCCGGCGACTGGGAGGCGTAAGAGACCTGGTTGCCCTCCTGGATAGGCAGGGCGTCCATATCGGCGCGGATAGCCACCATGGGGTGCCCGCTTCCCAAGTCCCCAGTAACCCCGGTGCGCCCCACGCCACGGCGAACGCGGTAACCCAACCCTTCCAGGGTTTTAGCTACCAGCCCGCCAGTGCGGTGTTCTTGATAGCCCAGCTCGGGATGCTGGTGGAACTCCCGCCGCCAGGCGACCATCTGGTCATTAATATCACGAGCACGTTGAAGCATAGAATCTCCAGTCGAGCAGGTAATTGGGCAATCAGGAATCAGGCAATCAGGTGATCAGGCAACCAGTCTCCCTGTTTACCTGGTAGCCTGATTGCCTAATCGCCTTATGTACACCTCACCCTTTGCCATTAAATCATCATGGTCTTCCGGCGGTTGGAGGGTATCAAGCAGGTGCAGGATATACTGGCGTAGCAAGTCAATGGCCGGAGGGCGGCCCTGCGCCTGCCATTTCTCCAGGCTCCAGCGCGGGAAGATAGGACTCGGATAATAGGCGCTGCGGAAGAGGCGGCGGGTGGTCTCGGCCAGCAAGAAATTCCCACCCGGCCCGGCCAAGTCGATCTCATTCAATCCCACGGTCTCATCGTCCAGGCGGAAACCCCCGGCAAAACGCAAAGCCTGGTCGATGATCTCATGCACGTAAACCACGTTGGTCGCCGAGAACGCCTTAGAACCCAAAGTATCACCGACGAAGGGCGCCAAGCCGGACTTACCCATCAGGGAGGTCAGGTGGTTCATCCAATAAGTCTCAGCTGCCAGCAGGTCTGGACCCCAACCCGTGCCACTGCCAGAGGTTCCGGCGTGCGGCAGGTGGTAATACGCCATCAGCTCGGCGCATGCCAGGTTGAGCACCAGGCTCTGCGGGTCATAGAAATTTACCATGGTTTTCATATCGAAGTAGGCCGGCAAAATCCCCAGAATGATTGGGGCGCCTTCTTTCATCAGCTGGGAGAGGGTCAGGCCGGCCAGCAGCTCGGCCAGCAGCACGGCCAGCGTACCGGCCGGTGTGATGGGCGTCGACATGCCTGCCATGCCGTAATTGGAGAAAATGATCGGCAGACCGTGTTGGATGGCAACGCGCATCTTATCCACCGTGCCCTGGTTCAAGATGAGGGGGGTAACCGGGTTGAAATAAGGGATGACAAATGGGCGCTCCGCCAGGTCGCCGTGCAGGCTTTCCAGCATATCGAGCACGGACGGAAAATTCTTTTCGTCCGAGACCAGGATTACCAGCGGCTTGGTGGTGTTGGCTGCCATCTCAAGTGATTCGTAAAGGTCCGAAACCTGCGTCGGTACATCCTGGATGACGCCCACAGTGGAGATGACGTCGAAATGGCGCAGGGCGCCGCCGAGCCTGACCATTTCCTGCATGTGATGGCGGGCAAATGGTGTCACTTCATCGGTCAGGGGGTCCTGGTAGAACAGAGTAGTGACACCGATCCCGAAACGCGTACGGCCTTCGCCCAGGCGGAAAGCCAGCTTCCCGCTCCGGTCGTAGATATCGATCGTCGAAGGGGCGGCCTTCAAAGCCCACTCCACCGCCTCGGGCGGAATGCGCACCCGATCGCCATCCACCGCCACCGATCCCATCCGCCGGGCAAAGAGCTGGCAGGCCTGCGGCGAATCGACCCTTACACCGGTGGTCGCCAGGATTTTAAGGGCGTAGTCATGGATTTGTTCAATCTGCTCGGCCGAGAGCAGGCTGATTTTGGGTTGGACAAGCTGAGTTTCGCTCATGTTGGTATTCCTATTTCCAAGACCTTCGCCAGAAAATCTACAATGCGGCGCTTGGAATCGACCACATTTTCGGTCTTCAAAAACTGGTGGCCTTCATCCGGGTACAACACAAAGTCGCATTGCTTGCCGAAGGCCTGGAGGGCCGCCCTGGCCTGGATGGATTGTGTCGCCGGGCAGCGCGGATCATGCGCCCCACACACCAGCTGCACCGGGGCCTGCACCCGGTCCAGGAAGAAATAGGGTGAGCGCTCATAATACAGACCGTAATCTTTTTGTGGATCGCCAAAGTTCTCCAGGTCCCATTGCAGCAGGTCCGGGCGCGATTCGTCGCCGGAGGTGAACCAGTTTAAGAAAGGCACTACAGCCGAACCGCCCGCCCAGCGTTCGGGAAAGCGCGTCAGGCAAGTCATCGTGAGATAGCCGCCGTAACTACGCCCTGTGATGGCTATGCGCTTCGGGTTCGCCAGACCCTGCGAAATCAGGAAATCGACTCCCGCAGCCACGTCGCCGGTATCGGCTCCACCCATGTCGAAGCGGTTGGCATTCTGCCAGTCGCGCCCGTAGCCGGTAGAGCCGCGGTAATTGGGAGCCAGCACCAGCCAGCCCTGGCTGACCATGTGTTGTACCAGAGGGTCCCAGGATAACTGGAACAACCAGTCCGGCCCGCCGTGGATATCCACGACGGCGGGAGGGAGCTTGTCTGTCCGCTCGGGTTGGTATAAAAGGGCGGGGACAGGCCGGCCATCCAGACTGGGATAAGTCACTTCTTCTGGTGTGACAAACAGAGCTCTATTAAACCCATCCGGCAATGAAAATGTGAGCTGTTGCAAATTGCCAGAAGCTAAATCCAGCCGCCAAAGGTCATCCGGCTGGGATGGACTATCGAATACGAACAGCACAGACTGCCCATCGGGGGTGAAGGCTGGCGCATAATGCACCCCTGGACCGGCCTGGTAAAAGGATTGGTTGCCGCTTTCCAGGTCCAGGACAACCAGGGAGGTAGTCGCCCCCCATTGGTGGATAAAGGCCAGCCGGCTACCGTCCGGCGACCAGGCCGGGCTATGTTTTTCGCCCTCGCCAGAGCTAGGCCAGGAAAATTCTCCCGTCGCTGGCTCATATAACCCGATCTCGTATAAACCGCCCTGGTCGGATTCAAAAGCGATCAATCGCCCATCTGGGGACCAGGAGGCTTCGTGAGCACAAAAGGGGCGCCCGTTCATAGCCAGGGGCAGCGCCTGCCCAGTTGCGACCTGGACGAGGTAAGTCTCGAAATCCTGGCCTCTTCCCTGGACCATCACTGCCAGCCAATCGCCATCCGGTGACCATTTGGCCGAATAAGCTGCGCAGGGCAAATCTGCCAGGCGCTGGCTAGGACCGCCTCTGGCGGGCACGCTGTACGCATCGAAACATCCTGGATGGTCGCTGGCAAAAGCGATCTGCTGGCTGTCAGGCGACCAATCCAGGTAGGGCTGGATGAAATCATCCGTTTCGGGTGTCAGGTTAGTATGCGTACCAGTAGACAATTCATACACACAGATGTTATAACGCTCCCCCCCGTCCAAATCCAGCAAGTATGCCAGCCGGCTGCCATCTGGAGACCAGCGTGGGGCCAGCCTGGCTCCTTCTCCGCGACCGATGGGGCGCGGGGCGGTGGAACCGTCCAGCGGCAGCAGGTAAATATCCCACTGGCCGGTGCGGTTCCAGGCAAAAGCTATCAGAGTGGCTCCGCAATCTCCGCTTCCAACGGGAGAAATGCTAAACCGGCCATCCGGGTCGACGTAGGGAATGCGCAGCAGTGTTTCAAGATCCAACATTTCTCACACCAGGGTTAATTCGGCTTCGAGCAAAATTTTATCCAGTTCGCGCTCCTGCTCGAGAGCCAACGGGGGCACCTTGTGTTGGGCAAGGATACGCTCAACCTGAGCCTGGGCTTGCTCGGCCATGCGCCGGCGCCCGCCTCGCTCCCACTCTTCCCAGGAGCCGCGCGCCGCCAGTCGCGTGACATAGATTTCACCTGCCCGCAGGTAATGCACCGTATGCGCCTGGTCCAGGAAGTTATGCGAGCCAGCCATTACCGTCGCAATGACATCTACAGCCAGGGCGTCTTCATTGACGGCAAACCCTCGTCGCAGACGCTTGACACTGGCAGCGATCTCGTTATCGCACACCATTTGGGCAAACGAGCCGGCTACCCCGGCCTGCATCTCACCGATCCCCGAAAGCTCGTCTGCGCCTGCCAGGGCCGGGATTGCAGCGTTCAGAGCACGCTCGTAACCGTTCTGGATATCCAGGCTGTGGGAGTTGGTGGACAGGCCATAGACGTTGACCGGCATGTGGTAGCGATGGGCAAGCTGTACCGTGGCTGCCGAGACCAGACCCAGCTCTACGCCACCCCACACTGACATCCCGGTGCGCGGCTCCATCATCGCCAGGCGGCCGCAATACACCATCGGCAGCCCCGGTCGTACTAACTGAGCAATGACTATCGAAGCCAGCACTTCCGCGTTCTGCTGGGCCAGCGCGCCGGCCAATGAGAGCGGCGCAGTCGCCCCCGCCGTAGGACAGGGCAGCGGCGACATCGTCACACCCAGCCGGGCACCTTCCAGCATGGCTTCAACGACGTCGTCGGGATAGAGCAATGGGCTGACCGGAGAGATGCCCAGGGATAGCGTTTCGCCCAGAGTCGTGTTCTCTACGACCATTACCTCCGCCATGCGCACCACCAGGCGCACCTCGGCAGCAGTCTGCACGCCCGGCCCCTGGGCGAGCTTGGTGGTGTTTGATAGCGTATGCCGGTACATAGCCAACGACATGACCTTGCCCGGCACGTCCTGCGGGGTGAAGAAAGGTGTAATGCTGGTGACGCTTTCCAGGGCATCCAGCAGGCGGGCGGCGTCGCACACGTCACGTACCGTGGCAGGGCGAACTTTATCCGCTATTGGATCGTAGATATCCCGTGCCCCACCCAGGTTGTGCCAATGCAAGCTGCCATCTCCTAAAATCAACGCCTGGCGGTCGCGGCCGTGCAGGGTTACAGTAGGCGGGCACTGCCCTACCGCCCATTCCACCAGCTCAGGAGGCAGGAAAACCCGTCCATCCTTCGTCGAAGCGCCGGCTCCTCTCAGGAGCTCGAGTGCTTCCGGTTGGGACAACTGGATGCCCACCTCACTTAGGATGCGCAAAGTAGCCTGGTGGACGGCTTCTATCTCGTCAGGGGTCAGGACAGAGAGGGTGATCACAGCGTCACCATCGCTCTGGAAGGTGGTCCATGCCAGCCTGGCGAGCCAGCCCTTCCACCATCTCGCGCAGCTCGCGCTCCTGCCCGGCCGGCATGGGTGGTCGCTGGTATTCCGATAGCAGTTTTTCCGTCCGGACTTTTGCGCGGGCAAAGGTATCCAGGCTGCCGGCCTTCTGCCAGGCGCGTATCGAACCTCGATCGATCACCGGAGAAGGCAGATACTGCTCCTTGGCAAATAGCTGCCGGGTGGCTTTCTGTTTTAGGAAATCAGCCTTGAAGTTGATCCCCTCGAAGAAAGCAGTGGCCAATGTCTCAGTTTGCACCTGGATGCCTGCGAGCATACGCTTTGCCATACCGACCGCTTCGGCGTCCACCACCAGCTTTTCGGGGCTGATACACGCCAGGAAGTCCAACATACCTGCACCAGAGATCATGTTGATGCCCGCCAGGGCTCCAATCATGGCAGAAACGCCGCTCTCCAGGCCAGCCTGGGCATCTACAATCTTGGCATCGCTGGCTCCCAGGTAGGTATGCGTGGGGAAGCCCAGAAACTTGCCGACCTGGGCATAGGCTGCGTCGATCATGGCGGTTTCGACAGCCCCCATGGGCGTAGTGCCCTGGCGCATGTCGAATATGGCCGGCGCTCCTCCCCACACAATGGGCGCGCCGCTACAGGCAAGCTGGTGAATGGTCATCCCGCTGATGCATTCAGCGGCATGTTGCACCACCGAGCCCGCCAGCGTCACTGGAGCGGCCGCCCCTGCTAGCGGCATCGATACGATCTCAGCCGGGACGCCGGCGCGCGCCAGGTCCATCAGGTTCTGGGAGCCAAAGTTGCTCCAGATCAGCGGTGGGGTGGGACAGACATCGAAGACTGCCAGCGGCTTTTCGGCCAGCGCCTGCCGGCCGCCTGCCATGATCGCCAGCATATCGAACATAACCTGGGTGGTTTTCGTAGAGAAAGCGCCGGTCACCACCGGCTTGGCCGAGTAGAGCAGCACCAGGTACAGGCGGTACAGGTCGCCGACCTCCTTGGGCACTTCGTTGCATACGATGGCAGTGGATTGGGCGTCGTACTGGGGCAGCATCTCAGCCACCTTGATCACCCGCACCAGGTCGGCTGTGTAAGAAGAGCGGTGTTCTAGCGTCTCTGGGTCCAGGACGTGCACGCCCGACGAGCCCGGATCGAAGTGGACTGCGTCACCGCCATAGCGTATCACCGGCTCCCCGGCCCGGTTATGAAGGTGGAACTCGTGTGGAACACTTGCGAGCGCCTGGCGCGCTACACTTTCAGGGAGATGCACCACCAGCGGGTCGGCATCCGGTTTGGCCCCGGCAGCCAGCAATAGCTCTTTTGCTTCTAGCAACTGGACCTTGACCCCTGGCTCCATCAGGAGCTGGAATGCCTCGTCCAGAACCCGGTTGACCAGGTCTGGCGATAAGATTTCGAGTTTAGGCTGCATAGGAAGGAAGTCCTTAGTCAATTAGGCTATTAGTTATTAGTCAATGGTGATTGGCCGAAAGTAACTTAATTTACATTTGGGCAAATCTCGGCCAATCACGGGAATCAGGCATTCATGCATAAGGGATTTGTAGCCCGGTTGCCTGATTGGCTGGTTGCCTGAACCTTACTTCGGAACGGAAGTTATGATATGGTGTAGCTCGCTTGAAAGGGCCGGATCGAGCGGCTCGGGTTGGTGCTCAGCCAGGATCTGGCGCGCCTTTGTAAGAGCCCACTCGCGCGCCCCGTTCTTTTTCTCTTCCCAGGCGTTGTACGGCCGGCGATCCATCAGCTGGGGCAAGAAAAGCTCGCGCATATGCTTGCGGGTGTGTTTTTGGGTCAGGAAGTTGCCTCCCGGCCCAACCGCTTTGATAGCATCCAGGGCCAGCGTCTCATCGTCCACCAGGATGCCTTGCAAGGTTTTCGCCACAATATTGAATATCTCGCAATCCATCAACATCTGCTCGTAAGACCAGATGCGGCTGCCATGCAGCAAGCCCACCCCCAGCAGCATATCCGACATCACGATAGATGCCATAAAGGTCGACAGGCTGTTTTCGATACCTGCCTGCCAGTCAGGCTCTTTAGCCCCAGTGGCAAACGACCCCATCGAGAGCGGGATGTTATAGAAGTCGGAAAGCAAGTTGCCGGCTGCGCCGAGCAAGAAGTCTTCTGGTCCGCCGCCGGTATAAGCGCCACTGCGCAAATCAGAGGCGGTCTGGGCGGCGGCATAAAAGACCGGTGCGCCGGGGAAAGCCAGCTGGATCAAGGCGGTGGCGCTGATCACCTCAGCGTTGCCGACCACCAAATTGCCTGCCAACGTAGCCGGACCGGTGGTCAGGCAGGAAGCCATGGTCATAAAGCCCACCGGCAGGCCGGCTTCCGCCCCCACCAGGGCAGCGTCCACGCTCCCGCCATCCTGACCCAGCGGTGGAGCGGTGCACTGCATAATCGATAGCAACGGGCGCTGGCGTAAGGCCTCACGACCGCCGGCTATTGCCTCTGCCATCTCAACCGCCAGGCGCGCTTCATTCTCTTTTGTGATGCTTTCCGTCTGGACGTGCTTGGTAGAGTTCTTCCAGATGGCCAGCAGCTCGTGCAGGCTGCGGGTCTTTTCGGGATAATCCTGGGCGGAGACTGCCACCCAATGAAAAGCAACCTCCTCCAGAGCGTCGGCTACACGGGCGATCTCCGCCACGTCATTCAGGCAGGAGCGCCGCCGTTCGCCAGTTTGGATATCAAGCACCTCCACACCACAGCCATCCGTGCCTACGAAGACGTGATTGCCGTCTAAGGGCAAATCTTGCTCCGGATTGCGGGCTGCCAGGGAATAATCCGGGGGAGCATTTTTTAGAGCTTCTTCGATCAGTTGCCCCGGCGCTTTCACCACCATCTTGTCCCGGTCTACCGTAGCGCCATGCGCCTCCCAGATATCCAGCGCCCGTTTGGATGGAAAACGCACTCCAACATTTTCGATCACGTCCAGGGTGGCAGTGTGGATCCGCTGGATATCTTGTGGAGAAAACAGGTTCAGGCTCAGTCGCGGGTTGGATATAGATTTGATTTTGCCTGCCATATCACACTCCTTCAGGCGCCCATCAACTGTTTGGCTACATTCACCGCCCCAACTGCATCTTCGCTATAGCCCTCAGCGCCGATTTCGGCCGCCCACTGGCGAGTGACAGGCGCGCCGCCTACCATCACTTTGACCTGCGGGCGCAGGCCCATGTCATCCAGGGCTTCGATGACATCCTTCTGCCGGCCCATGGTGGTCGTAATCAGGGCACTCAGGCCGACGATATCAGCCCCCACTTCGCGAGCCTTTTCAACGAATTTCTGGATCGGAACGTCCACTCCCAGATCATAGACCTGAAAGCCGCCCGCCGAGAGCATGGTCGCCACCAGGGTCTTGCCAATGTCATGAATATCCCCTTCCACAGTCCCGATGACAACTTTACCCAAGATCTGGCGGTGCGTCCCCTGCCGGGCCATCTCCGGCTCCAGAACCGCGACAGCCGTCTTCATCGCTTCACCTGCTGCCACCAATTCCGGTAAAAACATATCACCACTGCTGAATTGAGCGCCAACCTGGTTAATTCCAACCACAAACCCCTGGTTGATCGCCACGAGTGGATCAATTCCTTGGGCCAGGGACTGGCGCGCCAGGTCAGCAGCGGCTTCTTCATCCCCCTGGATAACGCTTTGCGCCATCGCTTCGAAAAGCTCTTTGCTCATAAATGCCTCCTTTTTCATTAATTGCTCAAGTAAAAGATGGATAAGACAATTTTAGCGTAAATCGTTGAAAGTGTCAAGCTAAGGTTCGATATTCACAGAATAGGACTTGATTTATCTCGATATTCGTGTTAAAATGGGAGGAACTATCCAGAGAATCACAGGGGCCTTATGGACGAGATCGACCGGTTAATCCTACAAGCGTTACAAGAAGACGGGCGTACCCCATTTACCCAGATTGCTAAGAAGGCGGGTGTCTCTGAGACGACCATCCGCAGTCGCTACCGCAACCTGGTCGAAGAAGGGGTTGTGCATACCGTCTCGATTGTGGATCCCTTCGCCATGGACTTCCAGGCCCCGGCGATGATCGGCATCCAGACTGAGTCGGGCAAAATCGAAGAAGTCGCTAAGGCAATCGCCGAGCTGCCCGAAGTGAGCTATGTGGTGCTGACTCTGGGCTCTTATGACTTGCTGGTCGAGGTCTACTGCCGCAACCTGCACCACCTGACCCACCTGGTCACACGAGAGATCCAGTTGATCCCGGGGGTGTGGTCCACCGAGACAATGATGGTCGCCAGGATCTATAAACTGAGTTATCGGTGGTCGCCAGTTAACCATATGGACGACCTGGACTAAACTCACCGGACAGTTTTTGCCAATGAAAGATAACCGGAAAAACCTGTCTGGTCCTGCCTCGGAACATACACACCGCCTGAGAGCAGACCTGGCTTTGCTGCTGGTAGCGATTGTATGGGGCAGCGCCTTTGCAGCTCAGCGCCTCGCAGCCGAACAGATCAGTGCTTTCACATTCAATGGACTGCGTTTCCTGGTTGGGGCGTTGGTCTTGCTGCCCTTAACCTGGCGCCATTGGGAACACCTCGACCGTAGGGGCTTAATGGGTGTCGCTCTGGTAGGAAGCGTGCTATTTGCCGGGGCTGCCTTCCAGCAGCTCGGCCTGCGCTATACCACAGCTGGTAACGCTGGCTTCGTCACCGGGTTGTATGTGGTTTTGATCCCGTTAATCCTGGCCCTGGGGAGGAAAGAGCCACCCAGGCGAGGTATCTGGCCCGCCTCATTGCTGGCGGCAACTGGAATGTTTCTGATCAGCACCGGCGGAAAAATTACTCTCAAGCTTGGGGATATCTTCGAGCTGGCTGGGGCATGCATGTTTGCCCTGCATGTGATCTTGATCGGCGTCCTGGTACGAAGAGTTGAAGTCTTGCAATTGGCCGTCAGCCAGTACCTGGTGTGCGGGCTGCTCAGCTTGCTGGTGGGGTTGGGTCTGGGAGGATCCACTCTCGGCAGTCTGGCTTCGGTCTGGTGGGCAATCGTATATACAGGCATTTTCTCGGTTGGCTTAGGCTATACTTTGCAAGCCAGGGCGCAGAAGATAGCTCCACCAGCCGACGCCGCCATCCTGCTCAGCCTGGAAGCGGTCTTTGCGGCATTGTTCGGCTGGTTGTTGCTGGATGAACGGTTGAACGCACCCCAATTGTTGGGCTGCGGGCTGATGTTAACCGCCATGATTCTGGCGCAGGTATCAAGCTTTTTGCGACCAGCGGTAACTACAGATGAACACCGGTTAAACTAGGAATCCAATAAAACGATGTGGATCGGCCTGTATGTATGGTTTCTATTTTCTAAATTTTAATTTGAAGGAGACAATGAATGAATGACACAAACTCATCCTATAGTTATATTGTCCTGGGCGCCGGGCGGCAGGGTACAGCAGCCGCCTATGATATGGCCCGCTGGGGTAGTGCGCGGCGAGTAGTGCTGGCCGATCGCGATCTCGATATCGCCAGGCAAGCCGCTGACCGTGTCAACCGCCTGTTGAGCGCTCCGATCGCCGAAGCCGCCCAGGTGGATGTGACGGATGCATCCGCTTTAGCCAGGTCATTGGCGGGTTTAGACGCCTGCCTGAGTGCTGTGCCATACAATTATAATCTCGATATTACTAGGGTCGCCATTCAGGCGGGGGTGAACCTGTGCGACCTGGGCGGTAACACCGATATCGCCCTGGAACAACACCGGTTAAACAACCAGGCGCTCAGCCAGGGTGTGAGCGTTATCCCAAACTGCGGACAGGTGCCTGGTATGGGCACTTCACTTTGTGTATATGCCATCGAGCTGCTTGACGAAGCAGTGGATGTGTTCATGTGGGACGGTGGCATCCCACAAAAACCGCGCCTACCCTTCAACTACCTGCTCACCTTTCATATCGGTGGGCTGACCAATGAATATGCCGAACCGGGGGTCTTTTTGCGCAACTGGAAGGTCACCAACGTGGAGCCAATGACAGAGCTGGAGACAGTGGACTTCCCAGAGCCCATCGGACGCCTGGAAGCCTTCGTAGCTGGAGGCGGCACCGACACGATGCCCTGGACATACGAAGGTAAATTGCGCACTTTACAGAACCTGACCTTGCGCTATCCTGGTCACTTCGCTCAATTACGCGCCTTCTACGACCTGGGTTTATGGAACCTGGAGCCGGTCCTGGTGCAGGGCGTCCCGGTCGTTCCACGGCAAATTTTCCATACTTTATTTGAGCCAAAGGTCTCCTTCCCTCAGGACAAAGACCTGGTAATTGTGCGTGTTAAGGCCCTGGGCAAAAAAGACAACCGCCAGGCCGAGGCGTTTGTGGAAATGATCGACTATTTTGACGAAGCCACCGGTTTCACCTCCATGGAGCGCGGCACAGGCTGGAGCGCCGCCATTGTAGCCGAGATGATGGCCCGCGGCCAAACCCCTCGCGGAGCAGGCGGTGTGGAGAAGATGGTGCCAGCTGCATTATTCGTAGAGCAATTGGTCCAGCGCGGCATTTCCGTTACCACCCAGATTACTTACCGGTAAAGTTTCTTCATCTTCATTAGAAAAGAGCGAGTTTTTACAGCAAAATTGCTGTAAAAACTCGCTCTTTGATCGCTTGACTCCTCCGATAGTTGTCCTATAATAAATGGTCAAGCCGAGGAACACAGCTTGACTTCTATTCAAATCAAGACGGGTTTTTCCACATCGCAGTGTCAACAAACAGCCTTTAGAAGAAGCAAGGAGGTGATGCGCCGGCCCTAATTTTCCACCTATCCAATGCACGGTTTGAGCAGGAGGGATGAGACACCCTGTCACCCGGTGTTCATTGGGCCAATCGCACAATGTAAATCACACTCATGTTTTAAGGAGAAGGAGTAAACCCATGAAAAGACTAAATTTGATCCTCACCATAGCCATCGCCTTTTGTTTGCTGCTAGCCGCCTGTGCCCCACACGCCACGCCCGTGACATCCGTGAACGCCACGGCTCTGGGACTCGGTGGGCGGACTGGCCAGGCGAAAACCCAG
>Ga0209048_10003465_pt1 | contig 15296 bp, 15 predicted proteins | sample FrelakmetCRP12CR_FD_187146 | JGI IMG/M metagenome (GOLD analysis project Ga0209048, IMG submission 187146) | Freshwater lake sediment microbial communities from the University of Notre Dame, USA, for methane emissions studies - CRP12 CR (SPAdes)... | ecosystem: Environmental > Aquatic >... | reverse complement strand
GACCTTAAGATCGCAAAAGAATACGGTACCCTTGCATCAACCTCAGAGCCGATGGTGCATGCACCGGCGTTATCTGCTCCGATAAAGGGAGCGACGACACAAAATCTGGTCGTCGTTCCGGTTATTTCACAATCACGTAAGGGCAAAGTGTCCGGAGAATCGCAGGCCGATTTTGAGAAAAGAGCGGCCAAAAGCGATTCTATTTCAGTCGCTACGGGAACGGCAAACATAGCCTTGCCCGGCTCCGAGAATCTGGAACGCGCAGGAGCGCGTGAGGCCATAGTACTTTACCAGAAGCTTATCCATGATTACCCAGGCTATGACCGTAATGACCAGGTCCTCTATCAGATGTCCCGCGCTTATGAAGAATTGGGGCAGGTTGACGACGCCATGAAGGTCATGAACCGCCTCGTGCAGGACTACCCGAAATCTCACTATATGGATGAAGTGCAGTTCCGGCGTGCTGAATATTTCTTTACCCGCAGGCATTACCTGGACGCCGAGACAGCTTACGCAAGCGCTGTCCAGACGGGCACGAAGTCATATTTCTACCAACTGGCACTCTACAAACTCGGATGGACATACTATAAGCAGGATCTTTATGAGGAAGCCCTTGACCGCTATATTGCGCTTCTTGATTACAAGGTATCCGTGGGCTACGATTTTACCCAGACCAAGGATGAACAGGAAAAAAAGCGCATCGACGATACGTTCCGGGCAGTAAGCCTCTGTTTTTCCAACTTTGGCGGTGCCAAGTCAGTGTCCGAGTATTTTGCAAGCCACGGGAAGCGTAGTTATGAGGACGGCGTCTACAGTAACCTTGGAGAATTCTATTTTGATAAGCAGCGTTATGCCGATGCCGCCGCAGTCTATAACGCCTTCGTGAACCAGAATCCGTTCCATAAAGTCGCTCCTCAATTTGCCATGCGGGTGATCGATATCGATGTCGCCGGGGCGTTTCCCAGCCTGGTCATTGACGCCAAAAAGCAATTTTCCAAAAACTACGGGCTTAAGTCAGAGTACTGGAAGCACTTCGAGCCAGCCGCGCGGCCGGAAGTGTTGGGATGGCTAAAGACAAATCTTACCGACCTTGCCAAGCATTATCATTCGCTGTACCAGAATCCGGCCGAGAACAAGGAAAAGGAAAAAGAAAAGGAAAAGGGAGCTAACTACGAAGAGGCGCTCCATTGGTATCGGGAATTCCTCATATCATTCCCGGAGGACACCGAGGCGCCAGCCATGAATTACCTGATGGCAGACCTGTACCTTGAAAACCATGTGTTTGACCTTGCCGCAGTAGAATACGAGAAGACATCCTATTCTTATCCGCGTCACGATAAGTCAGCGCTAGCCGGATATGCCGCCGTTTACGCCTACAGGCAGTATCTGGCAGGGGTACCGGCAGAGTCCAGGGAACAGGTTACGCGTGTTGTTGTAAAAAGCTCTCTCCTGTTTGCAGATACTTATCCGGAGCATGAGAAGGCGGCCATTGTCCTGGGTGCCGCATCGGATGACCTTTACAACCTTCACGATTACGAGCCAGCCGTAGCCGCCTCACGGAAGCTCATAGAAAAATACCCAAGTGCCGGGGTAGAGACACTTCGAAGCGCATGGCTCGTGGTCGGACATGGCACCTACGAACTGCACCGCTACAGCGAAGCCGAGACGGCCTACATTAAGGCAATCTCGATGCTTCCTGCTGGCGACAAGAATGCCAGCGCACTTACCGACAACCTTGCTGCGGCCATCTATAAGCAGGGCGAGCAGGCCAACGCCAGCAAAGATTACAAGACGGCTGCCGAGCATTTTCTCCGCGTAGGCCGAATTGCTCCGGCTTCCAAGATCAGGGCGAATGCCGAGTACGATGCAGCCGCCGCTTTGATTGCTCTTAAGGACTGGAAGACGGCGTCTACTGTGCTTTTGGGCTTACGGAACATGTTCCCCAAACACGAACTCCAGCCGGAGGTAACCAAGAAGATAGCCTACGTGTACCGCGAAGACGGGAAGCTGACACTGTCAGCCGCAGAATATGAACGCATGGAAACAGAGTCCAAGGATGATGAGCTAAGGAGAGAGGCGCTTCTTACCGCTGCGGAACTGTATGAGAAGGCCGAGAATACATCCCAGGCAGTCATTGTTTATCAGCGCTATATAAATTATTTCCCCCATCCAGCGGAAGCGAACATCGAAACGCGCAGCAAGCTGGCTGAAGCATTAAAGAAGCGCGAGCATGATACCTATATGGCAGAGCTTAAGGAAATTGTATCGGTTGAAGCCGCTGCCGGCACCGAACGTACACCTCGGACACGGTATATTGCAGGAAATGCGGCATTGGTCCTCGCCGAGGAGACATACAGCCAATTTATCAAAGTCAGGCTTGTGGAGCCTTTTAAGGCCAATCTTGACAAGAAAAAGGGGTTGATGAAGGTTACGACCCAGGAGTTTACCAAACTTCTTGATTATGAGGTCAGCGAAGTAACTGCTGCTGCGACCTATTATCTCGCAGAGATTTATACCGACTTTAACAGGAGCCTTAAGGAGTCTGAACGGCCCAAGGACCTAAGTGCCTCGGAACTGGAAGAGTACGAAATAGCTCTTGAGGACCAGGCATATCCCTTTGAAGAAAAGGCCATAGAAGCGTACAAGCGAAATCTCGAGCTGATCTCCCGTGGGGTATACAACGTGTGGATCGAAAAGAGCCTCCAGAAATTGGCCGAATCCGTACCCGCTCGTTATGACAAACCGGAAGAGATGAGCGAAATTATCAGTTCTCTGGAAACGTTCGTTTTCGCAATTGACAGGTCCGCGCCGCTTGCGACGCCGGAGCCAGAAGCCACAGGCCCTGTGCAGGCGGGAAAACCCGGAGCGGTTACGGATCCCGAATCCGGGGAGCCTGCTCAGGCAGAAAAGCCCGGAGCTGTCATGGAGTCCGAAAACGAGAAGCCGGCCCAGGGGCACTCCGCGGGCATGTCCCCGATAAGAACAGAACAAGCAATAAGGAGGTAAGCGATGCAGGGCATGCAGATAAGAATAGTGCGAAGGTTAAAAACAAATACATACACTGGATTCGCTGTTCTGGCGACGGTGCTATCGGTTCTTGCCGGGTGTGCGACCGATGGAAAGGCCAAGGCCCCGGCTCCGGCCCTAGTTGCTCATGAACCTTCCGTGGCGAGACTCGAGGATGGCCGGGAAGGCTTCATCATCACGGAAGTCCCCCACATGGATGAGGCGTCGCGCAGGGACTTCAATCGCGCCGTCGCCATGCTGAAGGACCAGAACTACGACCAGGCCACCAATCTTTTGGAAAAGGTCATTGCGCAGTCACCGAGCATCTCGGCGCCCTATATCGACATTGCGATTGCCTATCAGCGCATCGGCAAACTGGAGCAAGCCGAGGAGCATCTTAAAACAGCGCTGAAGCTTTTTCCCGAGCACCCGGTTGCATCTAATGAATACGGTTTGTTGTATCGCAAAACCGGACGATTTGCCGAGGCGCGGGCGATTTATGAGAAGGCGTTAGCACGTTTCCCGGATTATTATCCGTTGCACAAAAATCTTGGCATCCTCTGTGATCTGTATCTCGATGACTCGGAATGCGCTCTCAAACAATTCGAAATTTACAGCGAGAAAAGACCCGCGGACGCACAGGTAAAAATCTGGATATCCGAACTGCGCATGCGGCTCGGGCGGCAGTAACGAAGGAGTGAAAGTCTTCTCAAAATGGAAAAAAATTAACCGCGAAGTCGCGATGGCCTAAAAAAAGATTCGGCCACTTAGGGAACCACACAAAGAAAATCGTCGTTTAGATTTAAAACCAGAACCTTTTGCTTTTCTTCGCGAGCTTAGCGGACTCCCTAAGTGGCCGCTTTTCTTTCATAGGCCATGGCGGTTCCAAGGTATTGGTTCCGCATCGTCAGGGTTATATAAAAAGGAAGGAGGGATTATGTGTCGAAAGGGACTTATTGGCATGGTGTTGTTGCTGTCGCTCATCGGAACTGCCATGGCAGCGGAAAATAGACCGGTGCTGTCAAAATCAGGCCAACGGAATACGGCAGGTGATGCGTCAAAAACGATGCAGGGTAATGAGGCATCGGCAAAAGCGGACGCAAAGGAACTTTCGGGCATATCCATCGTTGGTAATGATGAAGCTCCAAAGTCCTTGTATATTGTCCCCTGGAAAGGCTCGGAAATCGGGGCAGGAACGAGTATGGGGATGGAACTAAGTAATAGTGCTGTTCCGGTAGACCGGGATGTGTTTATGAGGCAGTTGGATTTTTATAAGGTAAGTACCAAGAAATAACAATATTCTCGCATTAGCGAAAAAGGAGGCAATAAAATGTTTATCGTGCGGTTTTTTCAAAGTGGTGGAGTGTTCATGTTCCCGATTTTGATGGTTTTGGTTGTAGGTATTGTCATCGCGGTTGAACGCTGGATTCAGCTAAAAAAGGTCAAGAGCGAAAACAATCAGGCGTGGGAATCGCTGTATCCGGTATTGGAAAAAGGAGAGTTTGATAATGCACGGGAAATTACCGGCAAGGGCAAATCCAGCATGGAGCAAATGCTGGGCATGGGGCTGGCACGCCAGGGTGCGGTCAGAAGACGGGAAGACATCGAGATTGCCATGGAAGAGAGCTTGATGGAGATAGTCCCGCAGCTCGAGAAGCGCACCCCGTATCTGGCACTGCTCTCGAATATTGCGACCTTGTTCGGGCTGCTTGGAACCATCATGGGTCTTATCAACGCGTTTGCGGCGGTAGCCACGGCAAGTCCCGCGTCAAAGGCGGCGCTGCTCGCGGCCAGCATATCGGAAGCCATGAACTGTACTGCTTTTGGTCTTATGGCGGCGATTCCGCTACTGCTTCTTCATGCACGCCTGATGACAACGACTGGTCAGATCGTGAATAGCCTGGAAATGGCATCGGTAAAGGCTCTTAATACTATATCGAATTTTGCCAAATCCCAGTATGACAGGACTCCGGTTGTTACAGACGCGCAACTGTCAGGAGCCAACAATGCTAAAAAGACTGCATAAAAAAAGAACAGGGGGAGACCCCTCGGATTTCGATACGGATATCATGCATCTTATTAACCTGACGCCGATGATGGATATCCTTACGGTACTCGTGGTGTTCCTGCTTATCACGGCCGTATTCATGAGCATTACGGTAAAGGAATTGAGCCTTCCGCCGGGTGCCGGCAAGTCGGCCCTAAACAGGCCTAATTTCGCTATTGAGGTCATTGTCCGAAAATCCGGACTCCAGATCGCCAACGGAGCATCCGTTGAAGCTACGATTCCCAAGAAGGGCGATAGCTACGATATAGAGCTTTTATCGAAAGTTCTCGCCAGAATCAAGGCACAGTATCCGGAAAAGGATGACGCGACGGTTTTGATGGAGCCGGATATCAAGTATGACCATTTGATCGAGGTTATGGATGCCGTCAGAAGCGCTGAGATTCGGGAAGAGGGAAGCAGTGAGGTAAAGAAACTCGACCTCTTCTCAAAGATATCCATAGGAGATGCCCCATGATACAGAGACGACGTATAAAGCGGATGGAACGAAACAACCAAAAAGGCGGGATCAAGGGAATCGGCATTAACCTTATCCCCATGATGGATGTTCTTTGCGTCCTGGTGTTCTTCCTGCTATTTCATTCATTCAACAGTACGTTGCCGGACGCGCAGATTGCTCTCCCTGCGTCCACCGCGGAGATGAGGCCGCGGGAAACAGTTTCTATCGTGGTCAGTCCCGAAACCGTTATGGTTCAAGGCGAACCGGTGGTCAATACTTCCAGCATTCTTGATGACAGCATCATCATGGTGCGCGAAGTAGGGGACAGGCTGAAGCAAATAGAAAGTGATATTGTCGGGGCAGGCACCGAACTGGTCGCCGACAGCAGGGAGATCACTCTTCTTGCCGACAAGACGATACCGTTCAAGGTGCTTAAAAAAATAATGTCGACATGCACGGCCTCTGGATACGGGAGGATTTCCCTCGCAGTCGTTCAGAAGGCGGAGAAATAGTGGGGCTAAGCCGTGAATACATCCATATTAGAAGAGGAATTATCTCAACTGAGCACCCAGATCGAGCAAACCCGCCAAAGATACGCTGAGCTCCTGGCGGAGCTTCGCGTTGTCGATGCAGAGGTGGAGACGTTTGCTGACGATAGGAAGCGGTTCGATGCGCTTCGGGACGTTTGCGGCTCTCTCGACAAGCTGCAGGATCTGAACGCAGGAGAACTCTTTTGGGACGGTGTCGCAAACACCCAAAATTCCGCCAGGCACCTGGAACGGGTCAGGAAGCGGATTGCCCTGTTCGATGATGATATCAAGGATATTCTGGAGAAGAAAGCGTCCTTGCAGGGCCGGATTAACCAGTGCCGTGATGACCTGGCCATCCTCGATGAGGAGGTGCGTGAGTCTTACGAGCGCGAACAACGACGCGCGGAAGAGTACGTCATAGAGCGTGAGTTCTCGGAAGTTCCTAACAGGTCAATGGCAATGCCATGGAGGAAGGACACTGAGAGCGAACAGCGCTTCCGTAAATTGCTCCGGTATGCATTTCTTTTCTATGTCGTTTTTTGCATAATTGTGGTCCTTTGGAAGCTTCCTCCGCCGGATCGTCCGGTTGTGGCGGTGGTGCCGGAGCGCCTTGTCTCTATGCTGCGGAAGGAGCCACCAAAGCCTGCACCTGTTCCGGACCGTTCCAAGGAAAAGAAGACGGATAAGGCGCAAGAAAAGGACACTGAAAAACCGAAGGAAGATCAGACTAAACCCGCACAAGCAGATGCCCAGTCATCAAGGAAGAAGGTTGAGGCCACGGGTGTTCTGGCGTTTAAGGATGCCTTTAAGGATCTCATCTCTGAAGCTCCCGCAGCAAAGCTCGGCGCAGAAGCACGTCTTACGAGCCAGAATGTTGCGGCGGGTCAGGCACGACCTGGTCGGTCGTTGGTCTCAGGGCCAGGAACCGGAGGCTCAAGTGGCGGTATCGGTAATGCCGGAGTAAGCCGTAATATCGGTAGCGGCAACGGCAATCGTATTGGTGGCGTAGGATTTACCAGGGTAGAAGGCACCATAGCTGGTCTTGGTGAAGGAACGAAGCCGATAGGTTCTGGCATCGGACCGGCACGGACGGATGAAGAAATACAGATCGTTTTTGACAAGTACAAGGCAACGCTCTACCGGATGTATAATGCCGAGCTTCGTAAGAACCCGACCCTGCGTGGCAAGATACTGCTCCGCATCACCATCGAACCGGGCGGCGAAGTCTCCGCATGCACGATGCAGTCTACCGATCTGGCCTCACAGGAATTGGTGGCGCAGGTTGTTGAGCGCGTTAAGAAGTTCAACTTCGGACCGAAGGAGAATGTCCCCAAGACCACGATTCTGTACCCGATCGATTTCCTGCCCGCGGGGTAACGCCTGAGGCCGGAGACCTTCGTGCGGTGCACACGTACGGGGCTTGACGGATGATAAGATGCGTTTTAATAAGGTCGCTTCGGGGGAAAGGGGAATCGTGATGAATAAGAACATCGGCACGCTCGCAGTTGCAGCGCTCGTCCTGGCCGTGCTCACGGCATGCCTGGGCACGGGAATGGTGAAGAAGGACCGTATAGCTGAGACGGGCAGGATCGCAATAGTCAGCGTCGTCATGCCCCGCATAGCGGACACTACCGTGGATAACAACAGGATAGCGCTCCAGGCATGCGTGCAACGGGCCCTTGGCCGAGCTCAGGTTAATATGAAGTCGGTACGGAACTGGACGGTCGTGGATCCGGCCGAGTACAAAGGGTTTCCCTCTGTCCTGTCCCTCAGTATGGTTCCAAAAGAAGAGATAGCAGCCCGGTTCACGTCGCCCGAAGAACGGAGGAGAGCAAAAAAGGTGATAGCGTCGGAACTGTCGCAATGGAAACGCAGCTTTATCGGCGCGAAAGCGCTGCCGGTCGTTCCCCGCTCCGGACTGATGACGAATCACGACGACAGCAGCGCCCTCGCCATGATCCCCACGACCTTGCGGAAACGTGCCGGGAAACTGTGCCGTGTTCTGAACGTCGACGCGGTAGCCTTCGTTGATGTTGTGGCGAGCATATCCCATCAGAAGGCTGATAAGTTCCATGTAAAGGACGGCCGGACCGATGGCGCCATTCATATGGCGCAGACCATCGTAATCGTGGACAAGCAGGGTGAGATCATCGTTGATATGGGTTCGCCATCTCTCGGCAAAAGTGCAAAAACCAGGGATATGCTCCCCCTGTATATTGGCTCCGGCGAGGACGCTATAAAAGAGGAGAACATTGATCTGACCGATCCTCAAAAAAATATCCAGAAGGCTTTTTTCTCGCTGATCGATGAAACAGCCTCCGAAATGATCGAAAACCTCAAAAAGGCCTCAGCAACATAGGGGCATCGGTTAGAGGCTTAAAGCATGTCCAAACCGCGGACGCGGTGAGGGACGACAGTATCAAAAGAGGTAATACGATGCATTGCATGCATCGAAACTTACGGGGGGAGGATTCGATATGAATGGAAAGAACAGGACGGCGTGGTATTTAATAGTTGTAGTTTGTATAGGGATGGTGGCTCTCTGGGGGTGTCCAAAAAAGGCCGAGGTTTCAGTTGTACCTCAGACGCCACGGGAAGAGAAGCAGGCTGCAGCGGCGACGGCTCAGCCCGAGCAAAAGGCGGAAGCAGCGAAGCCTGAAGAGACCAGGGAGCGGGCAGCCGCCGCTCCTGCCGGTCTTCAGCCTGTGCATTTCGATTTTAATCAGGCTTTGATCCAGTCTGAAGCGCGCGAGATCATGAAGACGAATGCGGAATGGCTCAAGGCCCACCCGCAGACCAAGGTCAGGATCGAGGGTAATTGCGATGAACGAGGGACAAGTGAGTATAACCAGACCCTCGGCCAGCGTCGCGCGGCAAACGCGAAAAAATATCTTACCGATATGGGCATTTCGGGACAGCGTATTTTACTTATCAGCTACGGAAAGGAAAAGTCGAGTTGTACCGATAGTACCGAAAGCTGCTGGCAGAAGAACAGAAGAGATGATTTTACCGTTGTGTCCGACTAAATGTTCGGAATATTGAAGCTCCCCGGAGCAAGCAGGTTGTCCTCTGGGGAGCTTCAATTCTTAAGCTTCGGCGCTCAAAATTTAAACCATTTACCGCGATGCCCTTAGTTGAGGACGGACAGGGATGTCCAGTGGAGAAAATCTGGATTATAAAAGATCCTGATGAATACCTGAAACCCCGCCCTACGCAATGGACTGAGAAAGAAGCTTCTCCTCCCGCTGAGCAGGACCCCGCCCTGGCATATACGCTCTCGCTCTTATTCTGGGGTTCGGGACAATTGTACAACGGACAGCGCGCCAAAGGCCTGAGCTATATAGGCCTCGCGCTATGCGGCAATGCTTTCGCACTCCTTCTCTTTATGTTTCAGCAGGAGATCCCTTTCTATCTCCGTATTTGCGGCATCTCCCCGGCCCAGGCCATTCTTGTTGCCGCTTTCCTGCTTTTCTGCAGTCTGTTTTTCTGGGTCTCCAATGCGAGTGATGCGTACCACGCCGCGATGAAGGCCAGACAAACGACTTTCACCGGCGTGACAGGCCGCGCCTGGCCTGTGTTGTGTTCACTGCTCTTCCCCGGCTGGGGGCAGTTCCTGAACGGTCAGCCGGTAAAGGGAGGTCTTTTCGCGATCAGTGCGATGTTCTGCATCTTCTCTCTTATTTCAGCCCTGGGAATCCCTCAGGCCTGGCCTTTCCTGGAGGACTCCAATTCACGCTTCATCGTCGAAATAGTGTTCCTGCTGTCCCTGTTCGCCCTGCTGCCCATGCCATTCCTCTGGGTCCTCGGTGTATTCGATGCCTGGAAAGTGGTCCAGGACGACATCAAGAAGGAGTCGCTCCTCGAACGGCTCAAGGCAGCGAACAATCGCCGTCGCGTGTACGGATGGGTACGCGGCGTATTTCCGCAGATCAAGAGAACGCTCATGCTCGCACTTTTCCTGATCATCCTGATCATCATCACCGTCCGGTTCTATTTCCCTTGGAATTATTATCGCGAAGACCTTATGAATGCCCTGAGCTGGTCCTCGAAGCAGGGAATGATGCTCATCCCCGAGCTTATCCGCGGAATCATCACGGTATTGCCGGCTAAATAGATTTGTCCGATGCGTAAAGGAATAGACAGGTTTTGTTTTGGCGGAGCTGAGGGTAATCTGACGCGCTTCGTTTCACAAGAAGGCTGCCCCCTAGGGAACTCGTCGAAGCATGGGGTAGCCGCTCACCTGGTGGAACGTTAGATTCCCCTAATGAAAATAACAAAGGCCGGTCAATGATGACCAGCCTTTGTTTATTTTGGTGGGCTGAGGGGGATCGAACCCCTGACCCCAAGACTGCCAGCAAGAAAGGGCAGAAAAACACAATCCTTGATTTGTCGCCTGGTTTCCCGTTTTGAGCGTTGAATCAAAGGGTTGACCGTATTATATTGATTCTGTTTATTACGATGTTTTTGTCTTTTTAGATAATTTTTAGCGCAATTTTAGCACAGTGGGATTGGAAGTCTGAATGGAGACATAGAGGCCAGTGACGCTGATAACTTTTCTATGGTCATATCAAATATACTTACAGAGCTTACGAAATGAACATAAAGGGGGTAAAATAATTTTGGTGCTTGTCTTCCTTCATCGATCGTGGTATTATCATACAATACAATGATCGATGGAGGTGCGCATGAAAACAGTCACGGTTTCTCCGAAGTTCCAGGTCGTCATACCTCGAGAGGTCCGGGAATCGCTCAGCATCAAACCCGGTGAAAAAATGCAGGTTATTAACTATGCGGACAGGATAGAGTTTGTGCCAATAAGGAAAATTAAGGATATGCGGGGGTTCCTGAAGGGAATCAATACAACCGTGGTACGCGAGAAAGACCGGATATGAACCTGGTCGATTCTTGCGGCTGGCTGGAGTATCTTGCCGACGGTCCCAATGCTGGATATTTCGCTCCGGCTATTGAGAACACTGAAAAGCTGCTTGTCCCAACCATCTGTATTCTTGAAGTTTTCAAAAGGGTCCTTCAACAGCGTGGCGAAGATGCGGCGTTGCAGGCTGTCGCGCTTATGCAGCAGGGCAATATTGTTGACCTTGATGTGGGAATTGCCATCTTGTCGGCAAAAATAGGACACGAATTAAAGCTGCCTCTTGCTGACGCGGTCATTGTTGCCATGGCCAGAATTCACGATGCAGTTATCTGGACGCAGGACAGTGATTTGAAAGATGTTGAAGGCGTGAAGTATGTGAAAAAGCAATAGCCACTTTCTGCTTATGGATATTTCTGCATTGTGCTCTCCGATTATCCATATTTGACGATAAGAATCTATGTCCGATAAGAAATCACTTCTGCAAGCCATAGCGAAAGAAGAAACTCTTCTTACCAGGCTGGATAGGGTTCGAGAACAGGCACTTTCAAGGATCAATGATTTAAAACGTGAACTCGCATTGTTGGAAACAACCGTCTCCTCCGAGTCGCGTGCGCCCTACGCGGCCAGAACGTCGCAGGAAAAAGTAAAATTGTTCCGCTCTCTGTTTCGCGGCAGAGAAGATATATTTCCAAAACTCTGGACCAGCCGCGCCGGTAAGAAGGGCTACGCACCAGCCTGCACGAATGACTGGCTGTCCGGCGTGTGCGGAAAGACCCGCAAACCTCCGGTCAAATGCGGCGAGTGCTCAAATCGCAAGTTCCTTCCTGTGACTGATCAGGTCATCATCGACCATCTTCAGGGACGTCATGTAATCGGCGTCTACCCCATGTTCCCCGACGATACTTGCTGTTTTCTTGCCGCGGACTTCGATAAAGATACATGGATGGATGATGTTCGCGCTTTTCGCGAAACCTGCAATAGCATGAACATACCTGTAGCTGTCGAGCGTTCGCGTTCCGGGAATGGTGCGCATGTGTGGTTTTTCTTTACAGAACCCGTGTCGGTAGCTACAGCGCGAACAATGGGATGTTTCCTGATTACGGAAACCATGAGCAGGCGTCACCAGCTCAGCATGGAATCCTATGACCGGTTGTTCCCCAGTCAGGACACTTTGGCCAAGGGTGGTTTCGGGAATCTGATCGCGCTGCCGTTTCAACAGGAACCGCGACTAAGAAACAATACGGTATTTCTCGATGAAAGCTTCACGCCGTATGAAGATCAATGGTCGTATCTTGCGTCGGTCGGACGACTGTCGTCGGATGTCATCCAGCGGATTGCCAATGAGGCGATACAGCAGGGCGATGTGCTCGGGCTGCCACGAGATTCTGCTGAAAACGGGGACGATCATTCTCCCTGGAACCGGCCAGCGTCAAGGAAAACATCGAAGAAGAAAATCATCGGTAAATTTCCATCTGAGACGCGCGGTGTTTTTGCTCAACGTCTCTTTATCGAAAAGAAGGATTTGCCATCGCCTTTTTTGACCCGCATCAAACGGTTGGCTTCGTTTCAAAATCCCATGTTTTACGAGAAACAGAACTTGCGTCTCTCAACGGCCCGGATACCTCGTGTAATTTCCTGCTATGAAGAACACCCAGAGCATATTGCCGTCCCAAGAGGCTGCATTGACAATGTCCGGGAGCTATTTGCGGAACACGGCGTCAAGCTTTTGCTTGAGGATAAACGCGTTGCTCCCGACCATCTCTCGTTTGCTTTTCAGGGCACACTCAGAGAACCGCAGCTGGAAGCCATCAACGAAATTCTTAAGTACGACAACGGCGTCCTGTCAGCGCCGCCGGGCTTCGGCAAAACAGTAATCGGCGCGTATTTTACTGCCGCGCGAGCATGCAGTACGCTCGTGCTTGTGCATAGAAAAGAGCTCCTGGATCAGTGGATTGCAAGGCTTTCCCTCTTTCTCGGAATAGATCCAAAAGAAATCGGCAGGATCGGGTCAGGCAAGAACAAGCCGAACGGGAGGTTGGATGTTGCAATGATCCAAAGCCTTGTCCGAAAAGACGAGGTTAGCGATCTGGTCGCAAACTATGGTCAGGTGATTGTGGATGAATGTCATCATCTTCCGGCGGTTTCCTTTGAGAGGGTCTTGAACGAGGTGAAGGCGCAATACGTTGTCGGTTTGACAGCAACGCCGTATCGACGGGACGGGCACCAGCCGATCATTCACATGCAGTGCGGACCTGTCCGTTATTCTGTCCATCCGAAAAGCCAGGAGGCAAGAACGCAGTTCAAACACCAGCTGATATGCAGAACAACTGAATTTACCATGGAATATCCGGATGCCGCTATTCAGGACATTTTCGCGGACATCGTTAAAGATAAGCGACGAAACGATCTTATTCTTGCCGACGTGCAGCAGGCTCTCAAGGAAGGGAGATCGCCAGTGCTCCTGACTGAGCGTAAAGAGCATCTAGACATCCTTGCAAACGGATTGCGAAGCAACGTGAATCACCTTATTGTTTTGAGCGGCAGGCTATCTGCCAAAGAGCGGCGCGAAACAATGGCAAGACTCGCGGCAATTCCGGACGGCGAAGTGCGGCTCATTGCTGCAACCGGTCGTTACCTTGGAGAAGGCTTCGACGATCCCCAGCTTGATACGCTGATTCTTGCCATGCCCTTTTCCTGGAAGGGCACGATCGTTCAGTATGCGGGAAGGCTTCACCGGGAGCATCCGGGAAAGCATGAAGTTCGGGTATACGACTATATCGATGCCAATGTGCCCAAGCTTCTTCGCATGTACAAAAAACGGTTGCGCGGGTTTCGAGATATCGGCTACACAATGGACTGAACCCGCTCAGTACAACCTTGGCCCCTCGGCTTCTCCACTCAAATCCGCCTTCCTGACTGAGCTGAATCGTCCAAAGAATAAGCAATAAGGGGTTTTAATCCTCTGGCAGCGTATTCAAGGGTTTTGAAGACGTAGCGCATGAACGACCCTGAGTATCGGTAGCAACGAATGCAGCATTCAAGCCGGGTCTGAATCAATGGCTCATAGCCCCTCCAGGAGGATAACGTCGGATTCCTTTCGATCCAGTCATCTATGGTGAAGCTCAGCAACTTGATAATTTCCTGCCTGGCTGCAATATTTCCTTTTTGAGCATTTCTTACGAGTGAGATACTGATGATGTCCCGTATATGTTCGTCATTTCTGTTTTCGGAGGTAATGAAGGTGTAAAGTTTATCGTTATAATGCTGTAGAACAGCATCAACCTCGGCCTTGTTCCGATATGATTTTGCTGTCTTGCGAAGTGACCCGATCCATTGCTTTTGATATTTCGGATTTAAACCACGAGTAATTCGGTCCCAGTCTATACCGCCGTTTTTAATCCGGATCTCTTTTTGGATGAAACGATACGCGCAAGGAGCATTTACACGTACCCATGCACGGTTGAACGTTTGAGGTTGTTTCTTTGCCAAAAGGTTGTTCATTGTGTTAATAACAAACTCGATATTCATGACGCTGATTTTAGCGCAAAGGCGGGATGAACAAAAAGGGAAAGTGGAATAGAATAGTCAAAAAAACCTGGCGAAGGTCTACAATGAGAATTGGGCGGCGCACAAGGGGCATTCGGAGCGGTACGGGGGGAGGTAATAATATCTAGGCAATGCTTCATTCCTGTTTCTTCGGTTTTCCCCCGCACCCTTTTGCGGATGGGCTTTGCTGTAATTGAATCCCCACTTGTGCATTGCATCAAGGATAGGTTTCAGGTTCTTGCCGCTCTCGGTATGCGAATGCTCATTCAGCTCCGCGGATGGGGTCAGTTAAGCGATGAGCGCTGGGACACTATAACCCAGTGGGAGCGAGGACCCCTGGGCACAGGATGTCATCTGAGATTTTACATTGTCCACACTTAGAGGTGGAACGTCTCGTCAAAAGGAGGGTGGCATAAGGCCTGCGCAAAGGGTGTCATTCTTTGATGTATGCGATGGACAACGCTTTAGTCTGGGAAATGGCATCGGAAGGCGCAGAGTCAAGCATATGAGCGCCTGTGCTTGAAGCCGTACTGGGGAAAACCCGCCGTACGGAATTTTAGAGGGGGTGGAGGAAACATTGGCATCATAGAAGCCCAATTAGCGCCTCCGCTCTACTCAACACACGCAGGCGGAGCCACACGAGGTAGCACGGGAGGCCCTTGCTGATGCTGCACAGGACAGCAACCGGTGGATATAAGGAAACCCCGAAGTTCCACTGGATCAGTAAGGGAATCGGATTTGCCCATAGTACCGCTTGTATCCCAAGGACAACATAACCTTGGGAGAGGAAAGGGGCAATACCTTCATCATGTTTCCAAAGGAGGGAAGGAATGCGGG
>Ga0209048_10003464_pt1 | contig 15296 bp, 12 predicted proteins | sample FrelakmetCRP12CR_FD_187146 | JGI IMG/M metagenome (GOLD analysis project Ga0209048, IMG submission 187146) | Freshwater lake sediment microbial communities from the University of Notre Dame, USA, for methane emissions studies - CRP12 CR (SPAdes)... | ecosystem: Environmental > Aquatic >... | reverse complement strand
AGCGCGAACGTGTCGCCCGTCATGACTTCGAGGCTGTAACCGTCGGCATTGGCCGCCATCAGCTTGGCGTGCCCGGTCTGGCCGGTGGCACCGGGCACGTTGATCACCGGCAGCGAGACCTTGAGGTCCGCCTCGAGCAGCTGCCCCAGCTTGCGTGCGACCTGGTCGGCGCCTCCGCCCGGTCCCCACGGCACGACGAACTCGATCGGGCGCGACGGATACCTGTCCTGCGCGAGGGCGGGCACGAGCCACGCGACGGAAACGAGCGCGAGCGCCGCGACCGACGCGACGCGAACAGGCTGCACCATGATTCACCTCCTCCGTTGACGCAACGTGACCGGGGCGGCCGCCCGGGCGATCGCGAAGGATCACGTGGCGCGGCCTCGGTTTTCCCGCGCGCGTCCGCTTTCTCCGAACGCTTGCGGGTCGCCAGCTTCAGGTTCTGCAGATCATGTGCACGCGTTGCCGGCGGAGTATGGAACCGCGGGTCGACCGGCGTCAACACCGGGGCCGCGTCTGCGCCGGCGGCGGCGGGACGCGGCAGGGGCCTGTTCCCTCGTCGCGCGAGCGCGACCTCGCTACGCCGCCTTGTCGAGCAGCAGCGCGTTCATCCGTCGGACGAAGCCGGCCGGATCGTCGAGCGCGCCGCCCTCGGCGAGCTGCGCCTGGTCGAGCAGCAGGTGCGCCCAGTCGGCGAGCTTCGCGTCGTCGAATTTCAGGCGCTGCACCAGCGGATGGTGCGGATTGAGCTCGAGGATCGGCCGCACTTCGGGTGCCTTCTGGCCGGCGGCCTTGAGCAGCCGCTGCAGATGCTGGCTCATCGCGTCGCGGTCGACGACGATGCAGGCCGGCGAATCGGTGAGGCGCAGGGTGACGCGGACTTCCCTGACGCGCTCGCCGAGCGCGTCCTTCACCTTGCCGACGAGCTCGCGGTATTCGTCGGCGACCTTCTTCCCGTCGTCCTTCTCCTGCGCATCGGCGAGCTCGCCGAGGTCGAGATCGCCCTTGGCGACCGAGACCAGTTCGGTGCCGTCGAAGTCGTGCAGGAACGAGAGCATCCACTCGTCGACGCGGTCGGTCAGCAGCAGTACCTCGACGCCCTTCTTGCGGAAGATCTCGAGGTGCGGGCTCGCGCGCGCGGCCTCCGGCGTGTCGGCGGTCAGGTAGTAGATAGCCTTCTGCCTGTCCTGCTGCTTTTCCTTCGCGCGCGCGACGTAGTCGGCGAGCGACACGGTTTGCGCCCCCTCGGTGGCGGTCGAGGCGAAGCGCAGCAGCTTCGCGATGCGCTCGCGGTTCGCGTGGTCTTCGCCGATGCCCTCCTTCAGCACCTGGCCGAACTCCGCCCAGAACGTCGCGTAGTCGTCCTTGCGGTGCTCTGCCAGGTCCTCGAGCAGGCCGAGGACGCGCTTCGTCGAGCCCTCGCGGATCGCCTTGACGTCGCGCGACTCCTGCAGGATCTCGCGGCTCACGTTGAGCGGCAGGTCGGCCGAATCGATCACCCCGCGCACGAAGCGCAGGTACGCCGGCAGCAGCTGCTCGGCGTCGTCCATGATGAAGACGCGCTTCACGTAGAGCTTGACGCCGTGCCGGTGGTCACGGTCCCAGAGGTCGAAGGGCGCCTTCGCCGGCAGGTACAGGAGCTGGATGTATTCGGTCTTGCCCTCGACGCGGTTGTGCGTCCACGCGAGCGGGTCGGTGAAGTCGTGCGCGACGTGCTTGTAGAGCTCGCGGTACTGCTCGTCGGTGATGTCGGACTTGGAGCGGGCCCACAGCGCGCTGGCCTGGTTGACGGTCTCCGTCTCGTCCTTCGTCACGTACTCGCCCTTGTCCTTGTCCCACTCCTCCTTCCGCATCCGGATCGGTGTCGCGATGTGGTCCGAGTACTTCCTGAGAATCGCCTGCAGCGTCGACGGCGCAAGGAGCTCGTCCTCGCCCGACTTGAGGTGCAGCGTCACGTCGGTTCCGCGGCCGGCGCGCGTGGCGGGCTCGATGGTGAACTCGCCGCTGCCGTCGCTCTCCCAGCGAATCGCCTCCCCCGCGCTGCTGCCGGCGCGGCGCGACACCACGGTCACGCGGTCGGCGACGATGAAGCTCGAGTAAAAGCCAACTCCGAACTGGCCGATCAGCTGTGCGTCCTTCTGCTGGTCGCCGGTCAGGCTCGCGAAGAACTCGCGCGTGCCGCTGCGGGCGATCGTGCCCAGGTGCGCGATCGCCTCGTCGCGGCTCATTCCGACACCGTTGTCGGAAATCGTGATCGTGCGCGCCGCCTTGTCGACACCGACGTCGATGGCGAAGTCCGCGGCGCCTTCCAGCAGCTCCGGGCTGCCGAGCGCCTCGAAGCGCAGCTTGTCGCACGCGTCCGATGCGTTGCTGACGAGCTCGCGCAGGAAGATCTCCTTGTTCGAGTACAGCGAGTGGATCATCAGGTGAAGCAGCTGCTTCACCTCGGCCTGGAAACCCAGCGTCTCGCGCGTGCCCGGATCGGTGTCAGGTGCGGTTGTGTTCATGTCGATTCCCTTCAGGACGTCGGGCCTCCGGCCCCTCCCCCGCCGGCGGCGCTGCGTCTGCCGGGCGGGCGCGCGAGACATTGGGGCGTTTCGCCGCGGTTCAAGGCCCCGGCACACCCCTTCCGGCTGCACGCAGCCGGCACGATTGCGGTACGCTTGAATTCCCCGATCGGGCGATCCCTGTGGACGACCGGGTGCCGGGCTCCGGGGGCCCCGAATCGAAGCGACCAAGGACCACGATGCTGCGCAGCCTTCCGATTGTACTTGCCACCCTGCTCGCCACTTCCGCCGTTGCCCAGACCAGCCAGCAGCCCTACTTCAACGTGGTCACGCTGGACGCCAGCGCAACCGCCGACGTCCCGACCGACATGCTCACGATGACGCTCTTCACCGAGGAGCAGGGCCCCGACCCAGGACAGCTCGCCGCCCGGGTGAACGCGCGGCTCGACGAAGCGCTCGCCAAGGCCAAGGCCCAGCCGAAAGTCGAAGCACGCTCGGGCAATTACCAGACGAGTCCGGTCTACGACCGGGCCGGCCAGATCACCGGCTGGCGCACCCGCGCGGACATCGTGCTCGAGAGCCGCGACTTCAAGGCGGTCGGCGCGCTGGCCGGAACGCTGCAGCCGGCGATGAAGCTCTCGTCGATGGTGTTCTCGCTGTCGCGCGCGGCGCGCGAAGCCGCCGAATCGGCGCTGCTGGCCGAAGCCCTGAGCCGTTTCCAGGACAAGGCGCGCGCCATCGCGAAGGCGCTCGGCTTCCCGGGCTACGTGCTCGGGCAGATCAACGTGCGCAGCGAAGGTCCGATGCCGCCGCCGATTGCGCACCGCGGCGTCGCGATGGCCGCGATGGCCGACGGCGCGCCCCCGCCGCCGGTGCCGACGGAGGGCGGAAAGAACGCCGTCACGGTCTACGTGTCCGGCACCGTGGTGCTGGGTCCGGGACGATAGCCCGATGCGCCGTCAGCGCAACGCCAAGATCGTCGCCACGCTGGGACCCGCGAGCTCGACGCCGGCGGCGATCAGCGCCCTCTTCCACGCCGGCGTCGACGTCTTCCGCCTCAACTTCAGCCACGGCACGCCGGCCGATCACCGCAGGCGGATGCAGGCGATCCGCGCCGTCGAGGAGAAGGCCGGCCGGCCGATCGGCGTGCTGATGGACCTGCAGGGGCCGAAGCTGCGCATCGGCACGTTCGCGCAGGGTCCCGTGGAGCTCAAGGCGGGCTCGGCGTTCCGCCTCGACCTCGACCCCGCGCCCGGAAGCACCAGGCGCGTGTGCCTGCCGCACCCCGAGATCTTCGCGGTCATGGCGCCGGGCCTGCAGCTCCTGCTCGACGACGGCAAGCTGCGCCTCGAGGTCGAGCGCTGCGACGATCGCCACGCGGTGACGCGCGTGAAGGTCGGCGGCAGGCTCTCCGAGCGCAAGGGGGTCAACATCCCGGGCGCGATCATCCCGCTGTCGCCGCTGACCGCGAAGGACCGCCGCGACCTCGAGTTCGGCCTCGATCTCGGCGCCGACTGGGTCGCGCTGTCGTTCGTCCAGCGCCCCGAGGACATCGACGAGGCCCGCAAGCTGATCGGCGAGCGCGCCGCGATCATCGCCAAAATCGAGAAGCCGATGGCGATCACGCGGCTCGACGCCGTCGTCGAACGGGCGGACGGCATCATGGTCGCGCGGGGCGATCTCGGCGTCGAGATGCGCCCGGAGCAGGTGCCGACGGTCCAGCGGCGCATCCTGCGGGCATGCCGGCGCGCGGGCAAGCCGGTGATCGTCGCCACGCAGATGCTGGAATCGATGATCACGTCGCCCGTGCCGACGCGCGCCGAGGCCTCCGACGTCGCGACCGCCGTGTACGACGGCGCGGACGCCGTCATGCTGTCCGCCGAATCGGCGTCGGGCCAGTATCCGCTCGAAGCCGTGCAGATCATGGACCGGATCATCCGCGAGGTCGAGCACGACGAGTACTACCGGACGCTCACCGACGCGCAGCACTCGGAGCCGCGCGCGACCGCCGCCGACGCGATCTCGCACTCGCTGCGCGAGGCCGCGCACATCGTGTCGGCGCGCGCCACGGTCATCTACACGCATTCCGGCTCGTCTTCCATCCGCGCATCGCGCGAGCGGCCGGAGGCGCCGATCCTGAGCCTGACGCCGAAGATCTCCACCGCGCGCCGGCTGGCGCTGGTCTGGGGCGTCCACTCGGTGCTGACGCGAGAGACCGCCGACATCAACACGATGACCGAACTCGCCTGCAAGACGGCGCTGGAGGAAGGCTTCGCGAAGCCCGGCGACAACGTCGTCATCGCCGCGGGCGTTCCGTTCGGCCAGGCGGGGACGACGAACATGCTGCGGCTCGCGACCATCCCGTCCGCCGCGCGGCGCGCGCGGAAGAAGACCTGACGCGCAGCGCGGCGGCGGCCGGCGCAGATGCCGATGCGGGCGCGCCCGGTCAGGGCGCAGCGCGACGCCAGGCCGGCGCGCCGAGGATGTGCGTCGCGTGCACGGCACGGTCGTCGCCCAGCACCATGAACGCGAAGAGCTTGTCGGCGATCGTTTCGGCGGTGGCGAGGCGGCGCGCCAGCAGCGGCGTCGCAGCCGGGTCGAGCACGACGAAGTCGGCCTCCCTGCCCGCGTCGAAGCTGCCGATCCGGTCGTCGAGATAGAGAGCGCGCGCTCCGCCCAGCGTCGCGAGATAGAAGGCGCGCAGCGGCGAGAGGTCCTGCCCGGCGAGCCGGCAGACCTTGTACGCCTCGTCGAGCGTGCGCAGCATCGACAGGCTCGTGCCGCCGCCGATGTCGGTACCGATCCCGACACGCACGCCCAGATCGAGCGCCGCCTGCGCGTCGAACAGGCCGCTGCCGAGGAAAAGGTTCGACGTGGGGCAGAACGCCATCGCCGTGCCCGTCGCCGCCATCCGCTGCCGGTCCTTCCGGTCGAGATGGATGCAGTGCGCGTAGACGGCGCGCTCGCGCAGCAGGCCGTGGCGATCGTAGATGTCGAGATAGCTGCGGCTGCCCGGGAAGAGCTCGGCGGCCCACGCTACTTCCATGCGATTTTCGGCCAGGTGCGACTGCAGGAAGACGCCGGGATGGCGATCGAGCAGCCGGCCGCAGAGCTCGAGCTGCCGCTCCGTCGACGCCGGCGCGAAGCGCGGCGTCACTGCGTAGGACAACCGGTGGCGATGATGCCACCGGCCGATGAGCTCCTCGCTGTCCGCGTAGCCCGATTCCGCCGTGTCGCGCAGCTGCTCGGGAACGTTGCGGTCCATCAGCACCTTGCCCGCGACGAGCCGCAGTGAACGGAGGTCGGCCGCCTCGAAGATCGCGTCGACCGAAACCTTGTGCGTCGTCGCGAGCACCATCGCGGTGGTCGTGCCGTTGCGCAGCAGCTCCTGCACGAAGAAGTCGGCGACCTCGCGCGCGTGTTCCGGGTCGCCGAACCGGCTCTCGACGGGGTACGTGTAGCGCTCCAGCCAATCGAGCAGCTGCGCGCCGTGCGACGCGATGACGTCGGTCTGCGCGTAGTGCGTGTGCGTGTCGACGAATCCAGGCACGATCAGCTTGCCGCGGTAATCGGTGACCGCGGCATCCGCGGGCAGCGTCGCGAGGATCTGCGCAGCCGGCCCCAGCGCCGCGACGCGACCGTCGCGGACCACGAGCACGCCGTCGTGATGATGGCGGTGCGCGGCCTCGCCCTGCACCGCGGGATCGCCGACGAAGTCGAGGATTTCGCCGCGTACCGCGGTGACCGCCGCAGCATGGCCGCGGTTCGGTTCGGGCATCGGCGTCTCGGCGGGCACGGGCAGCGGAGGCTATTTCTTCGGCAGCTTGCTCGCGACGCCCTCGACGTAGTAGTCCATTTTGCCGAGCTCGTCGTCGGTCATCGTCCTGCCCGCCGGCACCCGGGTCTTGCCGTCCTGGTCGACGACCGGCCCGGCGAACGGGTGCAGCGTCCCGGCCTTGATCTCGCCTTCCTGCTTTGCGATCTGCGCCCTGACGTCGGCCGGGATCGCCGGGTTGAGCGGCGCGAGCTTCACCATGCCGTCCTTCATTCCGCCCCAGACGTTCGTCGTCTTCCACGTGCCGGCGAGGACATCGCCGACGGTCTTCGTGTAGAAATCGCTCCAGGTGTGTGTTGAAGCGGTCAGGTGCGCCTTCGGGCCGTACTTCGACATGTCGGAGTGGTAGCCGAATGCGTACTTGCCCTTTTCTTCCGCGGCCTGCACGACGGCGGTCGAATCGGTGTGATGCGTCACGATGTCGGCGCCCTGCGCGATCAGCGTGTTCGCCGCCTCGCGCTCCTTGCCCGGGTCGTACCAGGAATTGGTCCAGATCACGCGGACCTCGGCCTTCGGGTTCACGCTGCGCGCGCCCCGGGCGAACGCATTGATTCCCTGCAGCACTTCCGGAATCGGGAACGCGGCGACATAGCCCAGGACGTTCGATTTCGTCATCCTGCCGGCAATCACGCCGGTCAGGTACCGGCCTTCGTAGAAGCGCGCGTTGTAGGTACCGAAGTTCGGGCCGCGCTTGTAGCCGGTGGCGTGCAGGAACGTGACCTGCGGGAACTGCTTCGCAACCTTCTCCGTGTAGTTCATGTAGCCGAAGCTCGTCGTGAACACGACCTTGCAGCCGCTCTGCGCGAGCTCGCGGATCACCCGCTCGGCGTCCGCGCCCTCGGCGACGCTCTCGACGTACCTGGTCGTCACCTTGCCGGCCAGCGCCTTTTCCATGTCCCTGCGCGCGAGGTCGTGCTGGTAGGTCCAGCCGGCGTCCCCGACGGGGCTCACGTAGACGAAACAGATGTTCTCCGCGGCCATCGCGTTCGCCGCGAACACCGCGGCGCCGGCCGCCGCCACGAGTGCCTTGATCAACCCTCTGCCCTGCAACATTTAGAGCCTCCGCTGATTGAGTTTCCATGCCGGCAGCGCCGACCGTACGTACCGCCGTTCCACGAATCATCCGCCCCGCGTTCGCACCGGCTGCCCGGCGGCGTGGTCAGGCCTCCGGCCGATACGGCTCGCCTAGCGACGCCGGCGAATTCAGCCGGATCGTGCTCACATTGCGCGAGATCAGCACCAGCACGGCGATCGTCGCCCAGTATGGCAGCGACGACAGGAATTGGGAGGGGATCTCGAGCTCTGCCCCCGATCCCTGCACGAAGAGCTGCACGATCATGACGCCGCCGAAAAGGTACGCGCCGAGCAGCACGCGCCACGGCCGCCACGTCGCGAACACGACCAGCGCCAGCGCGATCCACCCGCGCCCGGCCACCATGCCCTCGGTCCACAGCGGCGTGTAGAAGACAGAAAGGAACGCGCCGGCGAGTCCACCCATCGCACCGCCGAACAGCGTGGCCAGGTAGCGGATCCGGATCACCGGCGACCCGATCGAATGCGCGGACGCCGGCGACTCGCCGATCGCGCGCAGCAGCAACCCCGGCCGGCTCCGGTACAGGAACCACGCGACACCTGCGAACAGCAGCCACGACAGATACACGACTGCCTGCTGGTCGAAGATCGCGCGGCCGAGCACCGGGATTTCGGCGAGAAGCGGAATGCGCAGCGTAGGCACCGCCGGCAGCGTCGCGGATTGGTACGCCTTGCCGATGAACGCCGCGAGCCCCACGCCGAAGATCGACAGCGCGAGGCCCGACGCGACCTGGTTCGCCATCAGCGTCAGCGTGAGGAAAGCGAAGGCGAGCGACATCAGCGCGCCGGCGGCGATGCCGGCGAGCGCTCCGGCGAAAGCGCTTCCGGAATGGTGCGCGGCGGCGAACGCGGCCACCGCGCCGACCGCCATGATGCCCTCGGCACCGAGGTTCAGCACGCCGGACTTCTCGGTGACGAGCTCGCCCAGCGCCGCGATGACGAGCGGCGTGCCGGCGACGATCGTCGCGACGAGAATGGCGGTGAGGATACCGTCTTCCATCGCCTTGCCTCAGGCCCCCGCGCGCGGCCAGCGCACCCGGTAGTTGACTAGCACGTCGGCGCCGAGCAGGAAGGACAGCAGCATCCCCTGGAAGACCTTCGAGATCGACGACGGCAGGTTCAGGTATTGCTGCGCCTGCTCGCCGCCCAGGTACAGGAGCGCCATCAGCAGGCTCGCGAAGAAGATGCCGACCGGATTCAGGCGTCCGACGAAGGCGACGATGATCGCGGCGAAGCCGTAGTTGCTGGACACGTGCTCGGTCAGCTGCCCCATCGGCCCGGAGACTTCGGCCATGCCGGCGATGCCGGCCATCGCGCCGCCGGCGACGAGTCCCGTCCAGATCGTCCGCTGCGCCGAGAATCCGGCATAGCGCGCCGCGGCCACGGACTGTCCCGCGACCTGCATCCGGAAGCCGGGAAAGCTCCGGTAGATGAAGACGTAGCCGACGAGGAGAGCGGAGAGCGCCAGCAGGAACGCCGCGTTGAGCCGCGTCCCCTCGAACAGTATCGGCAGCATCGCCGCGTCGTGGAACATCCTTGTCTGCGGAAAATTGAAACCTTCGGGATCCTTCCACGGGCCGTGCACCAGCCACGACACGAAGAGCTGCGCGATGTAGACGAGCATCAGCGAGACCAGGATCTCGCTCGCGTTGAACCTCGTCCTGAGGACGGCCGCGATCGACGCCCACAGCGCGCCGCCGATCGCACCGGCGACGACCATCAGCGGCAGCAGCAGCGGGCTCGTGCTTCCTTCGAAGAAGAGCGCGACGCCGCCGCCGGCGACGGCGCCGAGGATGAACTGGCCCTCGGCGCCGATGTTCCAGACGTTGGCCCGGAAGCCCACCGCGAGGCCGACCGCGATCAGCATCAGCGGCGTCGCCTTGAGGAGAAGCTCCGCGATGCCGTACGCATCCTTGAGCGGGCTCAGGAAGAACACGCGGAAGCCCTCGACCGGGTCCTTGCCGAGCGCGGCGAACACGACGAGCCCGCCCGCGAGCGTCAGCGCGACCGCGATCAGCGGCGACGCGTAGCGCATCGCCGCCGACGGCTCCGCCCGCGCCTCGAGCCTGGGAAGCCTATCGCGCATGCGTCGTCCCCGCGTTGCCCGCGGCTCCCGGCCACAGGCCGCTCATCCACACGCCGACCTCCTCGACGCTGGTGTCGGCGGTCCGCTTCGCCGGCGACAGCCTGCCGTTGGCGAGCACGGCAATCCGGTCGCAGATCTCGAAGAGCTCGTCCAGATCCTCCGAAATGACGAGGATCGCGGTGCCGCCGTCGCGCAGGTCGATCAGCGACTGCCGGATGAATGCCGCGGCACCGACGTCCACGCCCCACGTCGGCTGCGCGACGACGAGGAGCCGGGGTCGCTGCAGGATCTCGCGGCCCATGATGAATTTCTGCAGGTTTCCGCCGGACAGCGATCGCGCGAGCGCCGTCGGTCCGCTGCATTTCACGTCGTATTTCGCGATGCACTCGCGCGCGAAGGCATCGACGGCCGTGAAATCGATCAGTCCCTTGCGCACCATGTTCCGCCGGTGCGCGGTCAGCAGCGCGTTCTCGGCGAGCGTCATCCTCGGCACCGCACCGCGGCCCAGCCGCTCCTCGGGCACGAAGCCCATGCCCAGCCTGCGCCTTCGCCCCGGGGGCAGCCGGCCCGCCTCGGTGCCCAGGACCTGCACCGGGTACTTCTCGGCCAGCGGCTCCTCGCCCGAGAGCGCGAGCAGCAGCTCCCGCTGGCCGTTGCCGGAGACGCCGGCGATCCCGACGATCTCGCCGCCGCGAACATCGAGATGGATGTCCTTGAGGTCGGTTCCGAACGGGTCGTCCGACGCGTGCGAGAGTCCGGCGAGCTCGAGGCGCACTTCGCCCCCTGCGAGCGGCGCGCCGTGCCGCGGCACGGGCAGATCCCTGCCGATCATCATCCTCGCCATCGACTGCGGCGTTTCCTGCGCCGGAATGCAGTTGCCGGTGACCCTGCCGGCACGCAGGACGGTCGCCGTGTGGCAGAGCTCCTGGATCTCGTCGAGCTTGTGGCTTATGTACAGGATGCTGCAGCCTTCCGCGGACAGCGACGTGAGCGTCGCGAACAGCTTGCGCACGGCCTGCGGCGTGAGCACCGACGTCGGCTCGTCCATGATGAGCAGCTTCGGGTTTTGCAGCAGGCAGCGGATGATCTCGACCCGCTGCCGCTCGCCGACCGACAGCGAGTGGACGAGGCGGCGCGGGTCGACCGGCAGCCCGTATTTCTCCGACACCTGCTCGATGCGGCGCGCGAGGTGCGCGAGATCGGGCGCCCGCGGCAGCGCGACGGCGACGTTCTCGACGACGGTGAGCGTCTCGAACAGCGAGAAGTGCTGGAACACCATCCCGATGCCGAGGCCTCGCGCGTGGGCGGGATTCGCGGGCGTCACCGCCTGCCCTTCCCAGATCATCGCGCCCGACGTGGGTGGCGTCACGCCGTAGATGACCTTCATCAGCGTCGACTTGCCCGCGCCGTTCTCGCCCAGCACGGCGTGGATCTCGCCGGGCGCGACGATGAGATCGATGCCGTCGTTCGCGACGATGGCCGGGTAGACCTTGCGGATGCCGCGGAGCTCCAGCCGTGGCGTACCGGACGCCGTCAGTGCGGACACGTGCGAATCCAGTCGCTCATGGGGAGGTACGTCGGTGCGGCCGCCGGGATCAAGGCGTCCCCGTAAGCACCGGGGCGCCCCGTGTTTGCAGCCGCGCGCGATATTGTCACCGTTCCCCGCGATCTTGTGAATCGCCTTGTCTTCCGCCGGTTCCGGTGTTTACATTGCGCGCATGACCTCCCCGACGACGGAGCCTTCGGGAACGCGCATCGTCGAGCGCTGCGAGGCGCTCGCGCGATGCAGCGAGGAGACCGCTGCGCTGACGCGCGTCTTCCTGTCGCCGGAGCAGCGCGCGGCCGCCGGGCTCGTGCAGGGCTGGATGCGCGAAGCCGGCATGGGTGCGCGGGTCGACGAGATCGGCAACGTCGTCGGGCGGTACGAAGGCGCGGCCGCGCGCGCACCCTGCCTGATGCTCGGCTCGCACCTCGACACCGTGCGCAATGCCGGCAAGTACGACGGCATGCTGGGCGTCGTCGCCGCCATCGACTGCGTGCACGCGCTGCACGCGCGCGGCGTGCGTCTCGCGCACGCGATCGAGGTCGTCGGTTTCGCGGACGAGGAAGGCGTCCGCTTCGGCTCGACGCTGCTCGGCAGCCGTGCCGTTGCCGGGACCTTCGACGCGAAGGTCCTGGACGGCCGCGACGCACGCGGGCTCTCGATGCGCGAGGCGCTGCGCGACTTCGGGCTCGATCCCGCGCACGTCGGGCGCGCGGCGCGCCGGCGCGAGGACGTGCTCGCGTATGCGGAGCTCCACATCGAGCAGGGGCCGGTGCTGGAGGCCGAGGGCCTGCCGGTCGGTGTCGTGACCGCGATCAGCGGCGCTACCCGATACACGGTCGACGTGCAGGGAATGGCCGGGCACGCCGGGACCGTACCGATGTCCCTGCGACAGGACGCGCTGGCGGCGGCGGCGGAGTGCGTGCTGGCGGTCGAGGCGCGCTGCCGGTCCGAGTCCGACGTGGTCGGCACGGTCGGGCGCATCGAGGCGGCACCGGGCGCGACGAATGTGATCCCCGGGACCGTCCGCTTCACGATCGACGTCCGTGCTCCCCTCGATTCGCAGCGGCGCGCGGCGGCGGCCGACGTCGAGGCGGCCATCGCGGCGATCTGCGCGCGTCGCGACGTGGGCGTGACGATCGCCCGGACGTATGAAGAGAGGACCACCGCGTGCGCACCGTGGCTGCAGGAGCAGATCGGACTGGCGATCGCGGCGGAAGGCCTGCCCGTGCGACGGCTTGCTTCCGGTGCCGGTCACGACGCGATGGCGATCGCCGACCTGACCGACGTCGGGATGCTGTTCGTCCGCTGCAGGGGCGGCATCAGCCACAACCCGCTGGAAGCGATCACCGCCGAGGACGCCGCGCTGTCGGCGCGCGTATTCCTGCGCTTCGCCGAGAATTTCCGGCCCGTTGCCGCGAGGCCATGAGATGAACGAGCAGACCGCGTGCGCGATCGAGGCCTTCCTCGCCGGACAACGCGGAGCCCAGACGCGGTTTCTGGCTGAGCTCGTCAAGGTGCCGTCGGACAACCCGCCCGGCGACTGTGCGCCACACGCAGAGCGCGCTGCGGCGCTGCTCGAGGGCCTCGGCTTCGACGTCGAGCGGCATCCGGTGTCGGCCGCCGCGGTCTGCACGAACGGAATGATTTCGGCGACCAATCTCGTCGTCCGCGAGCGCTTCGGCGCCGGCCCCACCATTGCGCTCAATGCGCACGGCGACGTCGTGCCCCCGGGGCTGGGCTGGACAACCGATCCCTACGGCGCCGAGATCCGCGGCGGCCGCATGTACGGACGCGGTGTCGCCGTCTCGAAGTCCGATTTCGCGACCTACGCGTTCGCGCTGCTGGCGCTGAAGGCGAGCGGCGCGAAGCTCCGCGGTGCGGTCGAGCTGCACTTCACCTACGACGAGGAAGTCGGCGGCGCGATCGGCCCCGCGTGGCTGCTCGCGCAGGGCATCACGCGGCCCGACTATGCGATCTCCGCCGGTTTCTCCTATGGCATCATCACCGCGCACAACGGCTGCCTGCATCTCGAGGTCGAGGTGATCGGCCGGTCGGCGCACGCGGCGCGGCCGGACACCGGCGTCGATGCGCTCGAAGCGGCGACCGGCGTGCTGTCGGCGCTCTATGCGATCCGCAGAACCTACGCGGCCCGCAAGTCGCGCGTCGAGGGCATCGACAGCCCCACGCTCGTCGTCGGCCTGATCGCGGGCGGCATCAACACCAACGTGGTGCCGGACAAGGTCACGTTCCGGATCGACCGGCGCATCATCCCCGAGGAGGACGCCGCGGAGGTCGAGACGACCCTGGCGGGGCAGATCCGCGACGCTGCGGCCAAGTGGCCCGGGATCGCCTGCAACGTCCGGCGCATTCTCCTCGCCTCTCCGTTCGTGCCGATCCCGGGCCAGGAGAAGCTCGTCGCCGCCGTCGCGCGCCACGCGACCGCGATCCTCGGCGAGCCGGTGAAGTCGCACGGCATGCCGATCTATACCGATGCGCGCCTCTATTCGACCGCAGGCGTGCCGACGGTTGTCTACGGCGCCGGACCGCGCACAATGCTCGAAGCCAACGGTCATCGCGCCGACGAGAACCTCGAGCTCGACGATCTGTACAAGGCGACGCGCGTCGTGGCGCTCGCGCTCGCCGATCTGCTGGAAGGGTAAGGCCCGTCGCGGAAAGGCCTGCCGCCCGATTACGCGCGCTTGAGCCGCCCAGGGTCGGGCGCCTGGCTCGGCACGGCGGCGCCGAGGGTCTCCTGCCGCAGTCCGTTGCCCGATGCCCGCTTGACCGCATACATGAGCGCGTCCGCGCGTGCGATGAGCGTCTCGAGCGACACGTCGGACGCATCGCCGAGGGTGACCGCGCCGATGCTGAGCGTGACCTGCGAACCGTCGGGCGAGGTGACCGCGGCGAGCTTCGCGCGCAGGCGCTGCAGCAGGACGCCGGCCTCGACGGCGTTGGTTTCCGGCAGCAGCAGCGCGAACTCGTCGCCGCCCAGGCGCCCGACGAGGTCGAACGTCCGCACGCCCTTCTGCAGCAGCCCGGCGACGGTGACCAGAACCCGATCGCCCGCCTCGTGGCCGTAGCGGTCGTTCACCGCCTTGAAGCGGTCGATGTCGAGATATGCGATCGTGAGCGAGCGCGAGTACCGCGCCGCTCGCGCAAGCTCCCACCGGCCCCGCTCCAGGAAGATTCCGCGCAGGGCGACGCCGGTGAGCGTGTCGATGCGCGCCGCGCGCAACGCCCTGGCCGTTCTCTCGTGCAGCCACGATACGAACCAGACGAAGAGCAGGAACATCGCGAGCAGCGCGAGGCTGTCGCCCGCGACCGGGATCCATTCGGTCTCCGGGGGCCGCGGCAGCGAGTGGCCGGCGAAATGCGCCAGCGCCGACACGAGGCCGGTGGCGACGGCCACGCGCCAGCCCCACATCCAGGCGGCCGCGGCAATCGGCAGCAGATACAGCGGAGTGAACGAGAAGTACGGCGCCGTCAGCCGGTCGAGCAGGAAAACGACGGCGACGACGACCACGATGCCGGCTGCCAGAACGGATCTGCTCGGCGGCGCAATGGCATCGGTATCGAACAGTGATACGTGCACCCGGCCCTCCAGCGAAGATTCTCACACGGAAGCGTGATCGCGGCAATGGAGCGCCCGCGTCCGGCCCTCGGGACGCCGTAGCGGGCGCGCCGCCCGCCTGCGCCGGAAGTCGACCTAGACGCCCCGTGCCGCGCGAAGGCAGAACGCGGCCAGGGCGTCGATCACGGCGTCGTCGTCGCCGGCCGGCAGCTCCAATTCAATGGCGACCCCCGGCAGCGCCGCGGCCACTTCCGCGACCAGCCGCGGCACCTCCACCCGCAGGTGGCCGCCGCGGCCGAAGAACAGCGGCACGACGCGAATGGCGCGGGCCCCGGCGTCCGCGAGCCGGTGCGCCGCCACGCCGAGCTTCGGTTCGAGGTGCTCCAGATAGGCGAGCTCGACCATGAGGTCGGGAGCGCGGGCGCGCACCCGCTCGACGACGCGCAGAAACGGCTCCGCCCAGCGGGGATCGCGTGCGCCGTGCGCGAACAGGATGATGGCGGGTTGTCCGTTGTCGGCATTCACTCGGTCGGCTCCAGTGGATCGGCGCCATGCGGCCGTTATAGCCGGCGGCACCTACGACATTCCTCGTTATTCTTTCCGATTATAGGAGGCCATCGTTATTCTTCGTGTCTGCTTATAAGCAAGGCATTACG
>Ga0209048_10003463_pt1 | contig 15296 bp, 13 predicted proteins | sample FrelakmetCRP12CR_FD_187146 | JGI IMG/M metagenome (GOLD analysis project Ga0209048, IMG submission 187146) | Freshwater lake sediment microbial communities from the University of Notre Dame, USA, for methane emissions studies - CRP12 CR (SPAdes)... | ecosystem: Environmental > Aquatic >... | reverse complement strand
CGCCGTTCTTTGCGCCCGTAGCTCAGTCCGGATAGAGCGTTAGCCTCCGGAGCTAAAGGTCGCGCGTTCGAATCGCGCCGGGCGCACCATATTTTCCAGGGACTTCGCTGACTCTCCCCCGGGCTCGGAGCCTATGCCGTTCGAATGCCCTCGACGGCCTCCGGCGAACCGCCTCACGAAGCGCTGCCGGCATTCTTTCCGTGGCGTTGAATGTAGTCCCGCGCGAAGTCGAGCATCTTTCCAGCCGGAAGGCCCGCGCGACTCGCTTCGGCCTCGGCGTCCGCGACGGCCCAGCCATCCCGGACCACGCGACGAATCATCCAGACGGCGGCGGCCCGATCCCCCGACGCGCAGTAGATGAAAATCGGGTAAAGGGCCTGGTCGTCGGTAGCCACGAGAAACTTCTCCACCGCCGTGTCCGACGGCGTCTCACGGGAGAGCGGCACTCGGATGAACGTCAATGCCCACTCACGAGCGGCGCGCGCCTGGGGTCCGTCGTTGAACTCTGCTTCCTCGCGCAGATTGATGACGGAATTGAAGCCCTCGTTGGACAACGCCACGACCTGTTCGGGCGTAGGCTGCCCGCCGATTGCGACGCGCTCGGTGATCCTGTGGAAACGATCGATCACAGCGGCGCCTTCCACGGCGAACACCGCTGCTGCGAGAAGGACTCCCGTCAGTGTGATGACCACTCTCGTTTGCCTGCACATATCCGCTCCTTTCCACTTGGGCCCTGCACCGGCCGCCGGCCGGCCCCAGCCGCACGGGTTTGTAATGTGCCTGGCCATGCGGAAAGTCTCTCCGGGACGGGCGCCTGCGGATAGGCCCAAACGCATCAATTGGGGCTCGGGACGCAGAAGCGAAGCTCAGATTTGGCGACGGGCCGTAGTCCTCCGCGGTCAGAACCGGAAGGTCGCTCCGCCGCGGAAGTCCAGCTGTTGCATGTAGCGGTAGTCGCCGGTGCTGAAGCAGAGGACGTCGCCGACGCCGCACATGTCCATGGCCCCCGGGCTCGTCCAGAGGTACACCGGGATCCAGCGAACCTCGAAACGCAGGCCGACGTGCCGAGAGAAATACCGCTTGACGCCGAGCGAGACACTGAAGGAGAACTTCGCGGTCTCGCCGACAGCCTCGGACGAGTCGAGGATCGTCGCCCCGGCGCCCAGTCCCGCGTACACGAGGAAATCGGGTTCCTTGATCGGCACCTGCACGAGCCCCGCGAGCTGGAAGTCGTGGACGCCGATCTCGAACTGGCGCCTCGGCCGGGACGAGTCCCACGGAATCCAGGTCGCTTCGGGCCGGGCGTAGCTGTACTGGACCTCGACCGCGAGACCCGGGCCTTCGCCAAGGCCGAGGGTCACGCCCCAGGTCGGCGTGTTCGAAAGGTCCACGCTCTCAAAAGGAGCCTCGCCGGCGGAAGTCAGGTCTCCCATCAATCGGTAGCCCCCCATGATGGAGGCCTCGAAGTGATAAACAACCGGCCTTCCGGGCGCGCCCGAGGCCGCCTCCTGCGCCTCGACCGTCCTCCCACTCACGGTCACCGCGAGAAGGCCGACCGCCGACAGCAAACGCCGTCGAAGCATCGCTCGCCCGCCCGCAGATTCTTCAACTCTGCAGGCCGCGGCGTAAGATCCAGATGCATCAGCCGGGCTGGCGCCCGGCCCGGCTTGAGATTCCGAGCCCGCTTCCCCGATTCAGCCAATGGACGTCCTAGAGCGACCGCTTCGCGTCGCACTCCGGGCACCAGGCGGCGCCCCTCAGGTCGACCTCCTCGATTGAGTTGGCGAAGTGCATCACGCAGGCGTGGATCGGACAGTGGACGAGCCCGAGCGTATGCCCCAGCTCGTGCAGGGCCTCCTTCTCGCAGCGTTCGTAGAAGAGGACCTCGTCGGCCGGGAGGCCGTAGAACTCCTGCCGGAGGCGGGTGGCCGAAAAGAGGGCAGCTGCCCCCCCGAGCTGCGCCTCGCCGAAGACGAAAGTGAAGATCGGGACGAAGAGGTCGACATCGGCCACGCCGACGACTCGCTCGCCGTTCCTGGCCAGGTCGGCCAGACGAGTCAGGATCCGCGTGGAGTGGAACTGCTGGCGGGCCGGATCGAACGCCTCGCGAGGGTCGATTGCCTGGCGCGAGAGAGTGCACCGGCCGCCGGCGCTCTCGGGAAGAACCAGCGCGAGGTAGTCGAGGATCGCCGGTTCCACCCTTCCGACGGCGACGAGCTGGAGGTTCGGCATGCGCGGGATCTCGACTCGCTCAGGCCTCCTGCTTCTCCCTTTCCAGCTTGTACCTCTTGATCTTGTTGTACAGGGTGACCCGGTCGACCTCGAGCAGGCGCGCGGCCCGAGTGATGTTCCAGCCCGACTCGTCGAGGACCCGCTTCACGTGCAGGCGTTCCACCTCCGCCAGGGACTTGCCGGGGGGCGCCGCCTTGGGGGAGTGGAAGGGGAAATCGCCCGGCGTCACCTCGCGGCCCCGGCACACCAGAACGGCGCGCTCCATGGCGTTCTGCAGCTCGCGCGCATTGCCCGGCCAATCGTAGCCGGCGAGCAGGGCCATGGCTTCCGGGGAGATTCGAGTCACGGGCGTGTTCAGGCTGCGCGCGAATCGCGCGAGGAAGGAGTTCGCCAGCGGCGCGATGTCCTCGCGGCGCTCCCGTAGAGGCGGGATGGCGATCGAGAAGACGTTCAGGCGGTAGTAGAGGTCCTCGCGGAACTTTCCCTCGGCCACCATGGCTTCCAGGGTGCGATTCGTCGCAGCGACCAGACGGAAGTCCACGGGGATCTCGACGTTGCCGCCCACCCGGACGATCTTCTTTTCCTCCAGAACGCGGAGCAAGTCCACCTGCGTCTTGAGGCTGATATCGCCGATCTCATCGAGGAAAAGAGTGCCGCCGTCGGCCATCTCGAACTTTCCCTTCCGGCGATAGAGCGCCCCCGTGAAAGCCCCCTTCTCGTGGCCGAACAGCTCGCTCTCGATGAGCCCTTCCGACAGGGCACCGCAGTTCACCACCACGATCGGCAGGAAGCGGCGTTCGGAGGCCGCGTGCAGCGCGCGCGCGATCAGCTCCTTTCCGGTGCCGCTTTCCCCACGAGTCAGGACGTTCGTGTCGCTGCGGGCAACGATCGACACCTGTTCGAGAACGCGGCGCATCGCCGGGCTCTCGCCGATGATCTCGGAAAACGGAGACATCTCGTCGAGGCGCGCTTTCAGCTCCTGGTTCTCGGTGACCAGGTGGCGGCGCTCGATCGCGTTACGCACGAGGTGCTCGAGGTCGTTCGGGTCGAAGGGCTTGATGATGTAGTCGTAAGCGCCTTGCTTCATCGCCACCAGCGCCGTGTCGACCGAGGCATACGCGGTCATGATGATGATGGTCGCCTCCGGCTTCGCCTCGTGGATCTTCTTCTGGAGCTCGATGCCGTCCATCCCCGGCATCTTGATGTCGAGGAGAAAAATGTCCGGGTCGCTCGTCGCCAGCCGCTCCAACGCCCCCCTGGCCGAATCGGCCAGCTCCACCGCGTATCCCTCGGCACGGAACCAGGCGCCGAGCGATTCCCGGACGATCGGCTCGTCGTCCACGATGAAGATCCGGACCGGCACTGTCTTTTTCGTCGTCGCGCTCATCGCTTCCTCCTAGGTCCGTCCCGGCGCCGCGGCCTCCGGCTCGAACGGGACACCAGCGTCCCCTCCGGGCCGCTCGAAGAACCGCAGCGTGAATGTCGTCCCCGCTCCCGGAGCGGAGTCGACCTCGATCTCGCCGAAGTGCCGGGTCAGGATGCTCATCACCACCGCCAGGCCGACTCCGAGACTCTTCTCGCCGCGCTTCGTCGTGAAGAACGGCTCGAAGATGTGAGTCCGTGTCTCGGCGTCCATCCCGGAGCCGTTGTCGCGCACGCGGATCTGCACGCCAGCGCGGCCCCCGGTGCCGGTCACCGCCCGGGTCGTCACCTCGAGCTCCCCCTCATTGGGCGTCATCGCCTCGCACGCGTTGATCAGCAGGGCGATGAGCGCCTGGATCACCTGTTGCTTGTCGCAGGCGACGGCCGGCAGGTCGGGAGCGAGGTCGATCCGCGTCCTCAGCGCCATCAACGCCATCTTGTGCTCGACCAGCCGGAGGGACTGTCGCACCGTCTCATTGATGTCGTTGGGCGTCATCTCGGTCTGAGCGTTGGGGCGGGCGAACTGCAGCAACCCCTTTACGATCTCGCCGCAGCGGGCGGACTCCGAGGCGATGACCGCGAGGTTCTCCCGCGCCTGCTCCAGAATCAGGTCGCCGCGGTCCGCCTGCTTCATCAACAGGCGGGCATAGGTGTGGATCCCCGCCAGCGGGTTGTTGATTTCGTGGGCCACGATCGCCGCCAGCTTTCCGATGGAGGTCATCCGCTCGACCTGCAGCATCTGCTGGTGCACGCTCTTCAGCTCGGCGGTCTTCTGCTCGACGCGGCTCTCCAGCGTCTGCGTCCAGCCGTTGAGCTCGTCGCGGGCGTGGCGCAGGTCTTCGGTCATCAGGTTGAACGAGCGGGCCAGCAGTCCCAGCTCGTCGCGCGAATCGATCGGGATCTTCGCGTCGAGATCGCCCTGGGCCACCCGGCGAGTGCCGCGGACGAGGCGGGTCACCGGCTTCTGCACCACGAGCCATGTGAGGACGCCGGCCAGAAGCGAGACGAGGCTGATGCCGATGGCCGTGTCGCCCACCATGCGCCGTGCGCCGCGTACGATGGTCTCGTCGAGGCTGGCCAGGGGAACCGTGACGTCGAGGACGCCGAGGACCTGCTGGCCGGCGGGATGCGCGTGGCACGCCGCGTTCCAGCAGCTCGGTTCATTCTCGATCGGGTTGATCAAGCCGGCCAGCCGCTCCCCTTTCTCGTTGCGGAAGATCCTCAGGCGGTCGGGCCTGTTCAGGCGCGCCAGCGGCTGCTCCTGGGCATGGCAGGAGACGCAGGCCTCGACTCTCTTGTCCACGAAGGTGCCCACTTCGTGCTCGTCGGTCGAGAAGCTGATCCGCCCCTGCTCGTTGTAGATCCGGATGCGCCCGATGCCGGGCTGGGCGCCGATCGTCGAGATGATGTGGTAGACCTCGTCGCGGTGGTTGTTCAGCATGCTGTAGCGGGCGCTGCGCTTGATCGTCTCGCTGATCCGGTCGACGGAGGCGAACGTCCGCTCCTCGAGGTCCCGGCGATGGAGGAGGGTGTGCTGCCAGCCAATGAGTCCGAAGACCAGGCTCAGGCCGGCAACCAGGTAGAGCACCAGCTTGACGCTGAGACTCCGGGAGTGGAAGAGCCGTTCCCGGGAGGGGGAATCGACCGTGGCGGTCGAGTCGGACGAACCCTCCCCGGCCGGGGACGGATCCCCGCCGGGCAAGGCACGGCGCGCATCCGGTTCACTTTTTTGCAGCGGTCGCTCCGTGGCAATTCTCACAGTCCGCTTCGACGGAGAAGGCGGACGTGCCGTCGTGACACCGGCCGCAGTTCTGGTGCATGACGCCCGCCGCGGCCGGCTTTCGCGGGGGGGCGGCGTTCAGGAACGAGAAATCCCGGCGATGGCAGCCGAGGCAGTCCGGGGCGGCGGCGTCCACGTGAGAGGCGTGGCGGAAGGTCACGGGCGCCGGGCTGTCGGGCGCCTGCGGGAAGGTCACGTCCGCCGGGATCCGGAAACTGCTCCGCGCCCAGATCTTCTGCTGCTCGGAGGGGTTCTGCGCGACGGGCCGTGAAGGAGGGGGCTCGCGCCGCATCACGCCGTCCCAGGTCAAGCCGATGGCGGTGACGAAAAGGAGACCGGCCAGGCTCGCCGCCGCGGCGCTCAGGGCGAACCGGAACCCGCGCAGAGGCCTCGAGTCAGCCCAGTCGGTCTCCGGTTTCGGCGCCTTCGTGTCGTGCTCGAAAACCGGAAGGTACCTGGCCGCCAGGGTGAAGAGCGCGAAGCCGGTCCCCACGACCATCAGCGTGACCGACACCTCGATCAAGGTCGGCACGTAGGAGACTCCGGAAGCGCGCTCCATGCCGGTGATGGAGACGTTCAGGCGGTTCATGATGACCCCGAGGACGACCAGGAGCGCCGCGGAGAAGAGGCCGCGCGGGCTCTTGCGGATCGCCGGAACCGCGAGCAGCAGGGCGGGGGCGATCAACCCCATGAGGACCTCGGCCAGGAAGAGCCGCCCCTCGTAGCTCGGCTGGACGGCCAACCGCAGAACCCCGCGGGCCGAGAGGTCCTGGTACTTCGCCAGGAGGTTGATCCCGATCAGCACCAGGGTCACCTTGCCGAGGTCGGCGAGCAGATCCATCTCGATCTCCTTCTTGAAGGCCCGGGCGCTCAGGAAGGACTCGACGATGGTCATGGCGCAGCCCAGCATCAGCGCGGTCAGGAAGAAGAAGACCGGAAGCCAGGGCGTGTACCAGAGCGGGTAGAGCTTGGAGGGGACGATCAGATAGAAGGATCCGAGCGAGCTCTGGTGCAGGGTCGACAGGAGCACGCCCAGCACGACCAGCGGCAGCATGACGAAGTGAACGACCTTCAAGGCACGCTTCATGCGGAACCGCTCGAAGACCATCGGGCTGAACTCGAGCGCGAGCACGATGGAATAGAGGGTCACGCACCAGCCGACCTCGAACATGACCGAGTGCGGGTTCCACATGATCAGGGGGTGCCACACGCGATAGGGCCGCCCCAGGTCGAAGAGGAGAGCGCCGATCACGAGCATGTAGCCGAGGAACGCGGTCAGGATCGCGGGTCTGACGATCGGGCGGAAGCGCTCGAGGCGGAAGATATAGACGATGGCGCTGACCGTGAAGCCCCCGGCGGCCAGCGCGACCCCGCAGAGGATGTCGAAGCCGACCCAGAGACCCCAGGGGAAGGCGTCGGAGAGATTCGTCGACGCGCCGAGCCCGCGGAAGAAGCGGACGAACGCGCCGTAGAAGCCGGCGGCGAGAAGAACGACCAGGACGGCCCGCCAGAACGTGAGACGCGGAAGCGCGAGTTTTCCCATCGAGGGCTCGCTCATGACGCGTCCCCGGCGTCGGGCCCCTGCGTGTCCTGCCCCTCGGCCCGGGCGACGTCGTCGCTGCGCTTGGTGATCCAGTAGACCCCGCCCAGGACCAGGCCGGCCATGGCCACGACGTTGGGGATCTTGTTCAGCACCCGCCAGGTGAGCATCGCGGGGGGCTCGTTGACCAGGTCGGTCCGCAGCCCGAGCTGCTCCGGCCGGACATCGGAGATGATGAGCACCGACGTGCCCCCCACCTCCTCCACCCCGTACACATAGTCGTAGTAGCGGTTCGGCTCGGCGGCGATGCGGGCCCGCGCCTCGGCGAGGAGCGCGGTGCGGGTGCCGAACTTCGTGGCCCCGGTCGGGCAGGCCGTGGCGCACGCGGTGGCCAGCCCCTGGGCCAGACGCTCCGCGCACAAGTCGCACTTGCGGACCCGCGGCAGGGTCTTGCTCCACTCGTACTTCGGCACGTTGAACGGGCAGGCCAGCATGCAGTAGCGACAGCCCATGCACCGGGTCTCGTCGTACACGACCGGACCGGCGGCGGTCTTCTGGAACGCGCCGACCGGGCAGGCCGAAACGCAGCTCGGGACCTCGCAATGCATGCACAGCCGCCGCACGAAGCGCGACCCTTGACGATTCACGACGGTGAACGTCCTGTCGGACAGCTTGTCCGTCAGGACGTCTTCCGAAGTGCGGGGGAGCCTGTTCCGCTCCTTGCAGGCTTGGGAACAGGCCCCGCAGCCGATGCATCGCGTGGTGTCGAGAAGGAGGGCCTTTCTGTCTGGGTTCATGATCATCGCTCTTCCCTCACCTCCAACCCGTCACCATCACTCCGCGATCGGCGGATCCTGCGGCGCGAGGAAGTCCCGGCCGAAGGTCGCCCAGGCTTCGTCGTCGAGGTGTCCGAGCACGCCGTCGGCAGGCTTTCCGCCGTCCGCCATCGCCATTCCGGGCAGCGGAGACCGCCAGGCCTGAGCGACGACGAACTTCTCGAAGCGGTCGCGTTCGGCGCGCAGCCAATCGATGGCCTCTTCCGCCACCTTGAGGCGGCGCAGGGAGGCGCCCAGGTTCTTCGGCGAAAGCGCGCAGACCCATCCTCTCTGGTAGGGGTCCGCCGCCACGGGGCCCGTCGTGTCGGCGACCAGCGGGTTGACGGAGCTCACCACGCCGTCGACCGGCGAGACGAGAGCCGCACGGCGGCCTCCCTGGACGAGCGCGAAGAGCGGCTGGCCGCGCTTCACCTCGGTTCCGAGCTCCGGCAGCTCCAACTTGTCGATGCGGCCGACCGCGCCGCGCACGAGGTCGTCGAGCCCCACACGGATCCGGCCGGACGGTTCCAGGGCGGTCCAGGTGTGGCCGGAGTCGAGGAACAGACCGCCGGGGAGCGCGATCTGCCGTCGGACCGGCAGAAGCAGGGGCGCCGCCTCCTTGCGATGAACGAGCGCGTCGATCGCCAGCATGAGAAGGATGAAGAGGACGACGAGAATGGCAACCATGACGATCATCTCCCTTCTGCGTCGCCGGCCGAACCAGTGGTCGGAGGATCGGACGGACGGCTCTGGTTAGCGGACAGGAAAAGGTCCAGGATTCGGGAACGGGCTTCGGCAGGGATGGCCTGGTGGAGGTCGTCGACGAGACATCCACCGTCCATGAGAGTCGGGAGCGACTCGCCGGCACTCGCCAGCTCGCGACCCAGCTTCTCAGACTCTTCGGCGATCCAGGGCGCGATCTCGGCGCCGAAACACAGGTCCCGGATGTCGGCGCCGAGGTCGGTGGGCGTCAAGACGACCGCCCAGCCCGCGCCGTAGGGATCCTGGTTCACCAGCGACGGCTGGTGGCGAAGCCTCTCGTTGGATTCGGCCACGATGCCCGAGACCGGCGCGGCCACCGAGACCTCTCCGTCGCAATGGACGAAGGTCCAGGCGGGCTCGCCCGCGGCGATTCGCGTCCCCGGCTCGGGGAGCGCAACGCAGTAGATGCGCCCGGCCAGGCGCCGTCCGAAATCGTCGAGCCCCGTCCGAACGCGGCCTCCCGTTTCGAACCGCGCCCAGACGTGGCGGGGGTGGAAGAGAAGCGAGTCGGTGGCGGCGGCCTGCGAAGGGCACCGAGCGAGTCCGGCCCCGGCGGCGAGGCGTCCCGGGCGGCTTTTCATCGCCTGGTCGAAGTCGCAGGCGTCGCACTCGTAGTCCCGGTCGCAAAGCTTGTGGTCGACGATCCCGGCGATCATCCAGCAACACTTCGGCGAGGGCGCCTCGAATCCTCGACGGCTGGGGCTCGCGTTTCTGTCCTGTTGGGTGTTCATCGTGTTTGCTCGGTCGTCCCTGGTAACCGCAACGAGCGTGCCACACGACCTGTTGAGCGCCGTGATGCATTTAACTCATTGATTCATAGCTGGTTACGGCGACGGAGGGTTGGCTGTGCTAGTCCAACCGATGGGGAGATCGCTGAGAACCTCAACAAGCGGGGTGGGTCACTCTGTAGATTTTTTCACGTAAGCCATTAACAGACAGCAGCTTGAAAGTCTGTTGCGAAAATCAACGGCAGGCGTTTGGTTTCTCTACGCATGGTCCGAGTGAGCCCCAGATCCACTCGCTTTCCCAACCGGGGCCGGTGCGGATCGGTCTGATGCACTTGCGCGATTCCCGGGTCGCGATCGCCTGGTCGTCGGTGGCCACGAGGAACTTCTCCGCCGCCGCGCCCGACCGCGCCTGAGAGCAGCGGTTTCAGGAACGGGGCGGCGGATGCGCCGCTACTCGGACCGCAGCGCGACCATCGGGTCCACCTTCGTGGCCCGACGGGCCGGGACGTAGCACGCGAGCAGCGCCGTCCCGACCAGAAGCAGCGTCACCGCGCCGAACGTGAGGGGATCGGTGGCGGTCACGCCGAAGAGGAGCGACTCCACCGTCCGCGTCAGGGCCAGCGCGCCGGCGATCCCGATCGCCACACCGACGGCGATCGTGCGCAATCCCTGGCCGAGGATCAGCCTCAGGACGTCGCCGGAGCGCGCCCCGAGGGCGACGCGGACGCCGATCTCGCGCGTGCGGCGGCTGACCGAATGGGCCATCACGCCGAACACCCCGGCCGTCGCGAGCAGCAGGGCCGTGGTCCCGAAGAACCCGATGAGCAGGACGTTGAACCGGCGCGAGCCGAGCGACGCGGAATACACCTGCGAGAACGTCCGAAACCTCGGCGGGATCTCGGGGTCGAGGTCCTGCAGGATTCCGCGCGCGGCCGAGGTGACCAGCCGCGTGTCCGAATCGCTCAACATCGCCAGGGTGATCTGCGCGCGCGGCCGCTGGAACAGGTTCACGTACACGATCGGGCGGGGCGGGACGTCGAGGCCGTACTCCCGCGTGTCGCCGACGATGCCGACGATCGTCAGCAGGCGCAGATCGCCGTCCATGTTTCCGAACTCGATCGTGCGGCCGATCGGGTCCTGGCCGGGCCACCGTTGCCGCGCCAGGGATTCGCTGATCACCGCGACGTGCGGAGCGCTCGCCCCGTCGCGCTCGTCGAAGATCCGGCCTCGGACCAGCGGAATGCCGAGGACCTGGAAATACCCGCCCGTGGCGACACAGAAATCCGCGACGCCGAGGCGCTCCTTCTGCTGGAACAGCGGGCCCAGGCCTTGCGCGGTCGCCGGAACTTCGTTCTGCGACAGGAGGAGGAACATCCCGTCGGGCAGGCCGCCGTCGAGAGGCAGGGCGCTCGCCGCGCCCACCCTCCGCACGCCCGGGATCTGCTGGAGGCGGTCCATCAGCCTCGAAAAGAAGATCGCCTGCCGAGCCTTCTGCCCGGGGTCGTCCACCCAGGGGAGCGACACGTCCATCGTGACGACTTTGTCGACCCGAAAGCCGGGATTGACCTCGAGCACTTTCATCAGGCTGCGGCCGAGCAATCCGGCTCCGACCACGAGCACCAGCGTGATCGCGATCTGGGCCGCCACGATGACCCGGCCGGCGCGCTGGCTGCCCTGCGAGCCCGCCTGCCCGCGGCCGCCCTCCCCGAGGCCGTTGCGCACGTCTCCGGATGTCGCGCGCACGGCGGTGAACGCACCAAGGCTCGCAGCGACGGCGGCGCAGAGCAGAAACGCGAACGCGAGGACGGAAAGGCTCATCGAGACGCTGTCCAGGCGGGGGAGATTTTCCGGCGCCAGAGCGACCAGGCCGCGCACGCCCCCGTAAGCGCCGAGGACGCCCAGGACGCCGCCGAGCAGGGACAGCAGAAGGGCTTCCGCAAGGAACTGCCGGACCAGGCGCCCGCGCGCGGCGCCGAGCGCGCTGCGAACGGCGAGCTCGCGCTCCCGCGCCGAAGCCTGCGCCAGCAACAGATTCGCCACGTTGGCGCACGCGACCAGCAGCAGGAACCCCACGGCGCCGAGCAGGACCAGCAGCGGCCCGCGGGCCTTACCCGTGATCGACTCCTGGAGGGGGACGACCATTGCATCCTTGAGGAGATAGTCGCCCTGTTCGCTCGACGACTCCCGAATGCGGCGGGCGATCGCGCCGATGTCCCGATTCGCCTGTGCGACGGTCATACGATCGCGCAGGCGCCCCACGGCGCTGTAATTGTGCGACGTCCGGCTCGGGTTCTCGCCGTCGAGGTCGGCGGGGAGCCACAGGTCCGCTCCGGCGGAAAACCGGAAGCCGGCCGGGAGCACCCCGATCACGGAGTGCACCACCCCGTCGACCTTCAGGTGCGCCTGCGAGAGGTCCCGGGTCGAGCCGAGGTGCTGCTTCCAGTATCCGTAGCCGACGAGGACAGTGGGCGCGGCCCCCTTCTTCGCGTCGCCGGCACCGAAGTCCCGACCGAGGATCGGGGCAACGCCGAAGACCTCGAGAAAGCGGGGTGAGACGTGCACGGCCGCCGTGCGCGTCGGCTGCGAGCCTCCGGACACGGACACGAAGTCGTCCGAGTACTTCGCCATCGCCTGAAAGCTGCGGTTCTGGTCGCGGAAGTCGTCGAAGTTCGGGTCCGCGAGGCGCGACGGCCGGCCCTTCGTGGTGACCTCGAACACGGCCATGATCCGGCTCGCGTCCCGGTACGGCAGCGGCCGCAGCAGGACGCCGTAGACGACGCTGAAGATCGCCGTGGTCGCGCCGATGCCGAGCGCGAGCGTGACGATCATGATGGCGGGGACGCCGGGCTTCTTGCCGAAAACTCGCGCGGCGTGCCGGACATCCTGCCAGAGGTCGTCCATGTTCACATCCTTCCCAGCCTTCTCGAAACCCGTACGGACGTTCCCGCCGGAAGTTCCGAGGCAGGCTCCCTTCACCTCGGAGACGCCGACGACCCCTCTCTGGTTTCGCCTTCGCGCGCGGGCGCCGGGCAGGCGGGAAGCGCGATATCGTCGGCGCAACGGAGAGGCCTCATGGAACTTCTGCGTCGCGCCCTGCTCATCGGATGCGTGCTGCCCGGACTGTGGCTGTTGCGGCTGGCCCCGCTCGATCCTCTGCTCTCGGTCGTTCCGGTGGATTTTGCGGCGATCCAGAAAGCGGAAGCTGCAAGCGTGCCGGACGACCGGAAGACGGAGCAGCAGCGCCGGCGCGCCGAGATCCCGCTTCCCGTCTACATCGAGGAGGTCCTCCAGTACAACGTCTTCTCCGCCAGCGGCCCGGAGTGGGAGCGCCTGCTGCAAGGTATCGACGAGGCGGCTATCGGCGCCGGAGCCTCGCGCGATCTCGCCCGCCGCAGAAGCCGGGACCTTCCGAAGCCGGGCGGCGGTGCGCGGCCCGTCTTCTTCCGGTCTGACGAGGAACCGATCCGGGCTGCCCTCGACAAGCTCGCGGCCGGCGGCGGAACGACCTACGTCTCGATCTCGCGGCCGGGCGAGGACCGGCACTATCGGGTCGAGCGCCGGGGCTGGACACGCGTGGACTTTCGCCCAGGGCCCGGCTTCACGGGCACGCCCTCGCCGCCCGCTTTCCTCTTCTACCCGTTCCGGTTCCTCGGACTCGGATCGATACTCGCGGGAATCGTCTTCTTCGTCCTTCTTGCCCGCTCGAAGCGGACGGGGACACGAGGTGGCCCGACGTTTCTCGAGACCGGCGCGTTGGTGGCCGGACTCTCCTTCTTCGCGGCGCCGCTCGCGCTCGTCGGCGGCTCCGTGCAGGCATTGACAAGGGCGCCGTGGCTGACGATCCCATGTTGGATCTTCGCCGCAGCCGGCGTTCACTTCTTCGCGAGGCCGGGCCGCAACGCGCCGCACCCGGGCACGGAGCAGGCTGCTCGCGCGCTCTTCCTGCGCGAAGGTCTCGTGTTCCTGGCGATGGCCTTCGGGCCGCTCGTGTTCCTGATCTCGGCCTCGATGATCCTCTGGAACCGCTGAGAGCAGGCCTGATGACCGGTGACGCCGCGACTCCCCGCACCGCAACGCGAGCCCTGCTCTTCGACTTCGGAGGCACGCTCGACGCGGAGGGCGTGCCCTGGAAGGACCGGTTCTTCCGGCTGGCGGGACTGGAGGGCCTCGGCGTCTCCCAGGCGGAGTTCGATCCGGCCTTCTACGGAGCGACCGACTCGCTCGAGGGCGTCATCCCGGCGAGCGCCGGATTTCGGGAGACCGTCGACCGCGTTGCGGACGGGCTGGCCGTTCGGCTCAAACGCGAGAGAACCCTTCTACGGAGGATCGGCGATCGGTTCACCGAGGAGTCCCTGAGGCAGCTTGTGCAGGGCGCGGCTCTGTTGTCCCGGTTGCGCGACCGTTACCGCATCGGGATCGTGTCCAACTTCTACGGAAATATCCAGGCGGTCTGCGACGAGGCCGGCCTGACTCCGTCGATCCGGGTGGCCGTCGACTCGACCCTCGTAGGCTGTAAGAAGCCGGATCCCAGAATCTTCCAGGCGGCGCTTGATGCCCTCGGGGCGGGGCCCGGGGAAGCAGTCTTCGTGGGCGATTCTCTCCGGCGGGACATGGCCGGCGCGCGCGGGATGGGAATGCGGCACGTCTGGCTTCGTCCCGAGGGCGGGGCCGGCGACCCCTGCTGTCCGGGGGACCCCGTGATCGCGCGGCTATCGGACCTCCAGCGGCTCGACCTGTGAAGGGAGCCGAGTCCCTGGCCCTCCGGCAGGCCGCCAGGGCCGGAAACGCTGATCAGGCCGGGTCTTTCTTCCCGGACCGGACTGCGATAGAAACAATGAGAGACTAACCGGCTATGACCGAAGCGACGGGCGCCGACTTTTTCCACCCGGCCACGCCGATCCCGCATGGCCGCAGGGCCAAGCGCATCCTGCAGGACCACCCGGAGGTCCGGAGCCTCATCGGCCGCAACGTGGCCACATTCTGGATCACGGTCGGCATCGTTCTCTTCCAGGTGGCCGTCGCGTGGCTCCTCCGGTCGAGTCCCTGGTGGCTGATCGTGGCCGCCGGCGCTCTGGTCGGCGCCTTCGCCGACCACGCGCTCTGGGTGATCATCCACGAGTGCACCCATAACCTCGTCTTCCGCTCGCCGCGGGCGAACGCCCTGACCGGCATGCTCGCCAACTTTCCGATCGTGGTGCCGAGCTCCGTATTCTTCCAGCGGTACCACATGAAGCACCACGCCTACCTCGGCGTGTACGACCACGACGCGGACGTCCCCAACCGCTGGGAAGCGAAACTCGTCGGCAACTCCACATGGCGCAAGGCGATCTGGATGCTGCTCTTCCCTCTCGTCCAACTCACCCGGCCGCCGCGCCTGAAGGAGCTGCGGCCCATCGATCACTGGGTCGTCATCAACTTCGTCATCCAGATGGCCTTCAACGCCGCGATCTGGATCCTGATCAGCCCGGCGGCGCTCGGCTATCTCTTCGCGTCCTTCTTCTTCAGCGTCGGGGCGCACCCCCTCGGAGCGCGCTGGATCCAGGAGCACTACGCTCTCTTTCCCGGCCAGGAAACCAACGACTACTACGGGTGGCTGAACCGGTTCCAGCTCAACATTGGGTACCACAACGAGCACCACGATTTCCCGTCCGTGCCGTGGAACCGTTTGCCCGACGTGAAGAGGATCGCGCCCGAAGCGTACGACGCGCTCAAGTACCACCCGTCCTGGGCACGGCTGACCTGGCGGTTCATTTCGGATCCGAACATCTCGCTCTACACGCGCAACGTCCGCGCGGACCGCGGCGACTTCCGCCTGGCCGAAGAAATCCCGGCCGAAGCGAAGGAGCTCGGCGTGCCGGAGTACCGGCCCTAGCGGGGAACTTGTCCCTCTCTCTCCTGCCGTTGCCTCAAACCGACACCTAGCAGGCTGCTGAAAAATGGACGCGGGCGTCGCGGCCGGCACTTTGCAACCGGCGCCCGATCCAGGCTGCGGCGACTTTGTCGTTCATCTCATTTTC
>Ga0209048_10003462_pt1 | contig 15297 bp, 12 predicted proteins | sample FrelakmetCRP12CR_FD_187146 | JGI IMG/M metagenome (GOLD analysis project Ga0209048, IMG submission 187146) | Freshwater lake sediment microbial communities from the University of Notre Dame, USA, for methane emissions studies - CRP12 CR (SPAdes)... | ecosystem: Environmental > Aquatic >... | reverse complement strand
ACTTCGCTGGCAACACGTCCGAGCACCTTGTCGGTGGCGTCAATCACATACCACTCGTGCGTCACTTCGGCCGGCTTGGCGCTGAAGGTCTTCATGAGGATCTTTCGTTGTCGCCCGGGCCGTGGCGCGCGATGCGCCGCCGACAAGGACGTAAGGTCGGCTCAACGGGCATGGTACCCGCCCCGGCGTTCGCGTCGCGCCTTCGGCACCGCTTATGAGGGGCGGCCTCTCGGGCGAGACAGGCCGGCGGCAGGCCCGCCGTTCCTTGAACGCGCATTCTTCCGGAACCGGATTCGGAGAAGCGTGGGAGTATAGCGCAGGCCGTCCCGCGCGCCCCGATCCAGTCGCGTCGACCGCTGCTCGAGGCCGCTGGCCGCGCACCTGCGGCAGCCCGCTCGACGTTGGACTCGGCTCTCCAATCGGCCTGCAGCCCGCCCAGCGAATCGGCAGTACATTCGGGTCAAGATTTCGTTCCCAGAGCCTGACAAAACACCATGGATCGAGACGCCGACGCGCCGAACCCGCCTCAAACGGCGGCAAGCGAGTCGCCCGCAACCGGCCCGACTGCGGTCGCCAGGCCGCTCCGGATCTGGGTGCCGGTCCGCTCGCTCACCTCGCGCCACCGTGGCCGCGTCAAGGCGCACCTGTTGGCGCTCGACGAGCATGACCGCTACCTGCGATTCGGTTTCGCCGCGGCCGACGCCCAGGTCATGCACTATGCCGATACGATCGATTTCGAGCGTGACGAGGTGTTCGGCATCTTCAACCGTCGCCTCGAACTGATCGCGATGGCGCATCTGGCCTACACCACGACACCGCGCGTGAAAGGCGATCCGGCCACTGCGGAATTCGGCGTGTCGGTGTCCCGCGCGGCCCGAGCGCGCGGGCTTGGCAGCCGTCTCTTCGACCACGCCGTCCTTCACGCCCGCAATCGCCAGATCGGGACACTTTCCATCTTTGCGCTGAGCGAGAACGCGGCCATGCTCAAGATCGCCCGCAATGCCGGCGCCAGGGTGGAACGCGACGGCCCCGAATCCGAAGCCTGGCTCACTCTCCCGCCCGACGACATCGCGTCCCGGGTCGGCGCGGTGGTGCAAGATCAGGCCGCCGAGTGGGACTACCTGCTCAAGGCGCAGGCAAAGCGCGTCAACGAAATCATTGAAGTCATTTCGGAAGCTGGGGCCGGCATTGCGAGCGCGGTCAGGAGCCCGCCTGAGTAGCGCTCGCCAGGGCCTGCGCGCCGGTCCGGCCGCTGTCGGGCACCCCCCGAGGGCGGGGGTGCCCGGTAGGGCGTAGCTTGGGTACCATCGGCTAAGGTGTCGTAGCAGCGATCCAACGTCACCCCCGCCCTAGCCGACGCACACCCGCACCGAATATGCAAAACCTTCCATGGATCATTGCGCTGGCCGCGGTGGCAGTGCTCGCCTCGATGTCCACTCTGTTGGTGATCCGTGCCCGGATGCGTTCGGCAAAGCCGCAGCCCCTGCCGACCGAGTGGGCACTCGTGCCCAGGCCAATGTTCAGCACCGACGAGCGCCGCGTCTATCGCTTGCTGCGTGAAGCGCTTCCCCACCACGTCGTGCTGGCCAAGGTGCCGCTGGTGCGGTTCTGTCAGCCCGCCGATCCGGCCGAGGTGCGCTACTGGTACAACCTGCTCGGCGCCATCCACGTCACCTTCGCCGTCTGCAGCGCGAATGGGCGCATGCTCGCGGCGATCGATCTCGACACCGACCGCGGCAACTCGCGCCGCACGATGCAGATCAAGCAGTCGGTACTGAGCGCGTGTCGCGTCCGCTATCTGCGGTGTCCGGTCGACAACCTGCCGTCCGTGGCCGAACTGCAGCTGCTGGTTCCGCAAAGCGGGCTCGCGTCGCGCGGCCCGATGCAGGCGGCCCACCCGATTCACCAAATACGCGACACGCTGTCGAGCACGGTCGCCAGCCGCCGTGCCGAACGCGCCGCGCTGTGGCACGACTCCAGCTTCCAGGACTCGTTCTTTGCGCCCGACAACCGCAGCGACTCGTTCGGCAACAGCGAGTTCGCAGCGTTCGGCCAGGCGGGGCGGGGCGGCACGGGTACGGCCGAGCTCCGGCGCAGCGCAAACCCTGGCGGCGAAGAGATCGCGGGCGTCGTGGTCGACGAGCCGGCCGAAAACTACGAGCCGTACACGCGGCATTGAGAATCGCGGCGGCGCGTACGATGCGCCCATGACCGCACCGGGCACGCCAGCGACTGAGAACGAAACACCGTTCGCCGAGCTCACGCCCGAGGCCGTGCTCGATGCGCTCGACGCGGTGGGACTGTACGGGGACGGCAGGCTGATCCAGCTCAACTCGTACGAGAACCGGGTGTTTCAGGTCTACCTGGAGTCGGGCGACGTCGTAGTGCCCAAGTTCTACCGCCCCGGGCGCTGGAGCGACGCACAGATCCTCGAGGAGCACGGTTTCTCGGCAGAACTGGCGGCGGCCGAGATCCCGGTCGTCAGCCCGCTCGCGCTGAAGGCGGCGCCAGCGCCCCGCCATCCGGTCGTGCTGACCGGCGAGCCGGCGACGCTGGCTCACAGCATGGGCCAGCGCTACAGCGTATCGCCGCGGCGATCGGGGCGCGCGCCCGAGATCGAGCATCGCGACACGCTCGAATGGATCGGCCGCTTCATCGGGCGCATGCACGCCGTAGGGGCCGCAGGCTCGTTCAGCCACCGCGGCCGCCTCGACATCGTCACCTACGGCCGCGGCCCGAGGGACTACCTGCTGGACCGCGATTGGGTCGCGCCCGAAGTGCTTCCGCGCTGGCGCAGCGCCGTCGACACCGCGCTCGGCGAAGTCCAGCGCGCGTTCGACACCCTGCCCGCACTGCGCACGCTGCGCCTGCACGGCGACTGCCACCCGGGCAACATCCTGTGGAGCGAAGCCGGCCCGCACTTCGTCGACCTCGACGACGCGCTCACCGGCCCGGCGGTGCAGGATCTGTGGATGCTGCTGTCGGGCGACCGCGCCAGCATGAGGCGCCAGCTCGCCGCCGTGCTCGCCGGTTACGAGGACTTCATGGACTTCGACCGCAGCGAACTGCGCCTGGTCGAGCCGCTCAGAACGCTTCGCATGATCCACCACAGCGCATGGATCGCGCGGCGCTGGAACGACCCCGCGTTTCCGATCGCGTTCCCGTGGTTCGAAGGCTCGGCCTACTGGGGCCAGCAGACGCAGCAGCTGAACGAGCAGGTCGATACCATGCGCGAGCCACCCCTCGAGGTGCCGTCGTACTGACGAACCAACGAGGCAGTCTCACAGCCTACGCGACGAGCAGCGCGTTGACCCGCCGCACATAGCTCGCCGGGTCGTCCAGATGCCCCCCTTCTGCCAGCATTGCCTGGTCAAAGAGGATATTGGCCAGGTCGTCGAAGTGCTCGCTCGCTTCGAGCCGCTTGACCAGCGCGTGCTCGGGGTTGACCTCGAGCACCGGCTGCGACGCCGGCGCCGTCTGTCCCGCCTGCTTGAGCAGTCGAGCCAGGTGCCCGCTCATGTCGCCCTCCTCCGCCACCAGGCAGGCCGGTGAATCGACGAGCCGCGTCGTCACGCGCACATCTTTCGCACGGTCCTTCAGCGCCACCTTCAACCGCTCCAGCACGGGCTTGAAAGCCTCGGAAGCCGCCTCGGCCTGCTTCTTCTCCGCCTCGTCCTGGAGCTTGCCAAGGTCGACGCCGCCGCGAGCCACGCTCTGCAACGGCTTGCCGTCGAACTCGTACAGATGGCTGAGCATCCACTCGTCGACGCGGTCCACCAGCAGCAGCACCTCGATGCCCTTCTTGCGAAAGATCTCGAGCTGCGGGCTACTCTTGGCGGCCACCAGCGTATCGGCGGTGATGTAGTAGATCGCCTCCTGGCCTTCCTTCATCCGACTCACATAGTCGGCAAAAGAAACGCCGCTGTCGGCGTGCGTCGACGCGAAGCGCAGCAGCTTCGCGAGGCGCTCCTGGTTGGCGTGGTCCTCGCCGATGCCTTCCTTCAGCACCGCGCCGAAGTCAGCCCAGAACGCGGCGTACTTGTCGCGCTGCGCGGCGTCTTCGCTCGTGGCCAGGTCTTCGAGCATCGTCAGCACGCGCTTGGTGGAGCCCTCGCGGATCGACTTCACGTCGCGGCTCTCCTGCAGCAGCTCGCGCGAGACGTTCAGCGGCAGGTCGGCGCTGTCGATGATGCCCTTGACGAAGCGCAGGTACACCGGCATCAGCGCCTCGGCGTCGTCCATGATGAAGACGCGCTTGACGTAGAGCTTGACGCCGCCACGCTTGTCGCGGTTCCAGAGGTCGAACGGCGCCTTCGTCGGGATGTACAGGAGCTGCGTGTACTCGGTGCGGCCCTCGACGCGGTTGTGCGTGTAGGCGAGCGGCGGCTGGCTGTCGTAGCTGATCTGCTTGTAGAACTCCTGGTACTGCTCGGGCGTGATCTCGCTCTTGGGCCGCGCCCACAGCGCCGCCGCCTTGTTCACCGTCTCCCACTCGTCCTTCGTCACCTGCTCTTTCTTCTCGCTATCCCACTCCTCCTTCTGCATCAGGATCGGCAGCGAGATGTGATCGGAGTACTTCGAGATGATCGACTTGAGCTTCCAGCGGCTCAGGAATTCGTCCTCGCCGTCGCGCAGGTGCAGGATCACGTCGGTTCCGCGCGCGGCCTTGTCTATCGTCTCGACCTCGAAATCGCCCGCGCCCTGCGAAACCCAGCGCACGCCCTGGTCGGCCGGAAGGCCGGCGCGACGCGACTCGACAGTGAGCCGGTCGGCGACGATGAATCCGCTGTAGAAGCCGACGCCGAACTGGCCGATCAGGTTGGCGTCCTTCTTCTGTTCACCCTCGAGCCGGCTGACGAACTCGCGCGTTCCGCTCTTGGCGATGGTCCCGAGGTGCGACACCGCCTCGTCGAGCGACAGGCCGATGCCGTTGTCGCGGATTGTGATCGTCTTCGCGTCCTTGTCGACGAACACCCGCACCTCGAGGTTCGGCGCGTCCTCGTACAGCGCAGTGTCGTTCAGCGCCTCGAAGCGCAGTTTGTCGCAGGCGTCCGACGCGTTGGATATCAGCTCGCGCAGGAAGATCTCCTTGTTCGAGTACAGCGAGTGCGTGACGAGGTGCAGGATCTGCTGCACTTCGGCCTGGAAGGAAAGGGTTTGCTTGGTCATGGGGAAAGTCTCCGCGAATGCATGCGGATGCGGCCGGCGCATGCCGCCGTTCGCATCAAGCCGCTGCAATTGGGGCCACACCCCATGTTTTCAAGGCGTGCCATCTTCGCCCCGAAGGGCGGGCGTCTACCTCGGCAGGGCCTCCACCTCGCGCTGCCAGCGATCGATCAGCCGCTTCCTCTCCGCCGCCTTGCCGTACTTCTCGAAGTCGTACTTGATCAGGCGCACGTTGTCGAGACTCGGGATTCGAGGGTCGAGCTTGAAGGTCTTGTTGGCCGGGAACTGCAGCGAGTCGGCGCGCGCGCCGATGGCCTGGCCGGCCGGGCTCATCAGCCAGTCGTAGTAGCGCCGCGCAGCCTCGGGGTTGCGGCTTCCCTTGACGAGCGCGATGCCGCCGATCTCGTAGCTCGTTCCTTCGCACGGCGCCGCGCTGTGGACCATCGTGAACCCCTGCTGGCGTTCGTTCTCGAAGCCAAAGATGAAGCTCACGCCGATGCCCACCTCGCCCTTGGCGACGCTCTTGGCCTGCGCCGTTCCGCTGCGCGTGTACTGCACGACGTTGCGGTGAACCTTCTTCAGGTACTCGAACGCGGCGTCCTCGCCCATCAGTTGCACCAGACCGGCGAGGATGGTGTAGGCGGTGCCGCTCGATGCCGGGTGCGAAGTCTCGATCTCGCCCCTGTACTTCGGGTCCGCCAGATCGGCCCAGCACTTGGGCGGAGGCAGGTGCTTCTTTTTCAGCACGTCGTCGTTCCAGCCGAAACCGATCGCGCTGGTGTAGAAGCCGCCGACCATGTTGCCGCTCATCGCATATTGGCGCACCGCCCAGCCGTGCAGGTCGTTGAGGTAGGCCGGCCGGTAGGGCTGCAGCAGGCCCGCCTCGGCCGCCTGCAGGTACGGGTCGCCGGTGCCGCCCCACCAGAGGTCGGTCTTGGGGTTGGCGGATTCGGCGCGCAGTTGCGCCAGCGCCTCGCCGGTCGCCTTGCGCACCTGCAGCACCTTGATGCCGGTCTGCGCCTGGAACTCCTTCGCCGCCAGCTCGCACCAGCTCTGGTCGGTCGAGCACAGCGCGGTGAGCTGCTGGCCTTGCGCGACGGTTGCCGCGCCAGAACAGCCCAGCGCCGCCACCAGGGTCACGGCGCGCAACGATGTCAGGTGCATGAGTCTCTCCCAAGTCATCCGCATGAACCACGGGTCGTCGGCCACCGGGGAGTCCACCGGCAACGCGTTCGCGGTTCAGTCGTCATAGCGGCCGAGCCGCACCTGCGTGTTGCCCGGCCGCAGGTGCACCAGCGAGGGCATCACGAGCACCGCGTCGTCGTACGGCGCGCGCCAGACGCGCTCGCCGTCCTGCGCGATCGGCGTGCCCGCCTTCGCGACGACGCCGAGGCCGACCATGGGCACGAGGAAGCGAAAGTCTCGGCTCAGCGCGACCACCGGTTCGGTGACGCGCAGCACGCGCTGGCGGGGCGGCAGCGGCACGGACAGGTGCGGAGCGACGGCGTCGAACGGCATGCTTGCGGCGGCGACCAGGAAGCGCAGCAGCGTGTCGCGCGCCACCGCCTCGGCGGCGCGCTCCCAGTGCTGTCCGCATTCGACGAGCAGCGCCAGTCTCGGGCTCGCAGGGTCGTTGAAGCCGCCACGGTCGCGCATGCGCAGCCCCATCGGGTGTCCGGTGTCGATCAGCAGGTCTTCGCTCATGCCGACGCGGCACGCCAGCGCGAGGTGCTTGTCGACCATACCGCAGACCATGATCGGCCGGCAGGGTTCCTGCATCGAGTGGATGTCGAGCAGGAAGTCGGCGCGGTCGACGAACGGCCGCAGCTGCCGCGCCCGGCGCAGCTCGGCCGAATCGCGGCGCCCGCCAAGCACCTCGTCTGACCAGACGCGGTTGTAGTCTTCGTCGATGAAGCGCGACGCGTCGGGATCTCGCGCGTCGAAACGTGCGTACGCATCGACGTTGGCGAAGGCGACGATCAGGCGCCCCGCGCGCGGTGCGATGTGCCGCTCGAGCAGCCAGGACAGTGCAAGCGCGCCGCAATACTCGTTGCCGTGCGTCAGCGCCTGCACCATCACGGTCGGTCCGCTGCGGCCGGAGTCGAACTCATGTACGTAGTCGACGCCGGTATTGCTGACGCGCAGCGCCCCGATGTCGGGCGGCGCAATCTCGAGCCGGTACTTCGGGTGCGGCGCTGCCTCAGCCATCGCCCGCCTCGCCGCGCGTGTAGTCCAGCAGCGCGTCGACGAGCGCCAGCAGGTTGCTCTGCAACGCGTCGAAGCCGTCATGCTTGGTGCGTGCACCTTCGTCCATGTAGAGCCGCTTGTTCACCTCGAGCTGCAGGCTGTGCCGGCCCGCGGCCGGGTCGGCGTAGGCGCGCACGAGTTCGACGCCCTTGAACGGGTCGTTGACCTTCACCTCGTAGCCCATTCCGCTCAGCACCTCGCGCACGAAGGTGGTGAACGCCGGGTCGCAGCTCGTGCCGTCGCGGTCGCCGAGAACGATGTCGGCGCGCCGCCGGCCGGCGCCGCCCTCGCCCTGCGCGCCCGACACCGCGTTCATCGAGTGGCAGTTGATGTGGTAGCTGCGGCCGAAGCGTGCATGCGTCGCGGCTATGCGTTGCCGCAGCGCGCGGTGGTAGGGCACGTGGCAGCGTTCGATGCGCAAGCGCACCTCGTCCACCGCGAGCTTGCGCTCGTAGATCGGTGCGCCGTCGTCTAGCGTGCGCCAGACGAGCGCCTTGCCGATCGCGGCCTTGCCGCTCGGCCGGTGTTCGTGCGGCCAGTGCCCACCGGCCAGCAGATCGAGGTCGATGTCCGCGTGGTCGCGGTTGGCATCGAGGTAGGTGCGGGCGAACCGTGCCGCGAGCAGCCACACGCCGCGCTCAGTGGCAGGCCGCCAGAGCTCGTCGACGAAGCAGTCTTCGCCGTCGCGCAGTGCGTGCTCGCTCACCGCCGCGCCGAAGTCGCTGGGAAAGTCCCGACCGCTGTGCGGCGAATCGAGCAGCAGGGGATGCACGACCTCGGCGGGGCCGTGGATGTCGATCGGGCTTGAGGCGTTCTTCATCTCGGCGCCATCGTAACCGCCTAGGGCACGACCGGCGGTAGCGACACGCTGGCATGCACCGCGGTTTGCGTCGGTTAGCATTTGCCGATGATTGGACGCTCGATCCTTGTCGCGCTCGCATGGCTGCTACCCGCGCTGCCGGCCGCGGCGCAGAACGCGCTGACGCTCTACGGCGGCGGCGCCTGGGGTGGCTCGTTCCAGCAAACGGGCGGCGGCACCGCGAGCGCCGGGCTCGCTGCGAGCGGCGCTGGCGCGGTAAGCATCGACTGGGCGCTCGACGCGGCGCGCAACGTCCAGCTGTTCGCCAGCGGCCAGCGCACCAGGCTTCAACTGCCGCCGGGCTCGGCGCCTGTAGGCTCGCCGACGTCGGTGCCGCTCAGCGTTGCCTACCTGCACCTGGGTGGATCGAACTTCTTCGAAGGCGCCGCCGGTCAGGGTGCGTACCTCGCCGGGGGGCTTGGCGCGACGTTCATGTCGCCGAGCTACGCCGGTCTGACGTCCGAAGTTCGTCCCTCGATGAGCCTGGCGCTGGGCTACGAGCAGCCGCTGGCGCCTTCGCTCGCGTTGCGAATGGAACTTCGCGGCTACGTCACGATCGTCGACAGCAGCGGCGGCTTCTTCTGCTCCGGCGGCTGCGTCGTCGCGCTCAAGGGTGATGCGCTGCTACAGGGCGAAGCGCTGCTCGGGCTGTCGCTCAGGTTCTGACGCGAAGGCGCCGCGCGGCGCCACAATCGGCGCGTCTCAGCCAGCTACCAGGAGCGCTTGATGATTTCATTCGCCGACTACGTCCGCCACGACGGCCTCGGACTGGCGGAGCTTGTGCGCAGCGGCGCGGTCAGCGCGACCGAGCTGCTCGAGACGGCGCTCGCCCGCATCGAGGAACACAACCCGTCGCTCAACGCGGTGATCCGCCGCCGCGACGAACAGGTACGCGCCGAGGCGTCGCGTGTCGACCCGGCGGCGCCGTTCGCCGGCGTGCCGTTCCTCTTGAAAGACCTGCTCGCCACGCTGGCCGGCGAGCCTACCGCCAACGGCAACCGCCTGGCAGCGAACCTGACGATGGCGCGCGACAGCGAACTGGTGCGGCGTTTTCGCGCTGCCGGCGTGCTGATCGCGGGGCGCACCAACACGCCCGAGTTCGGCCTCACGCCGTACACCGAGCCGGTGCTTTACGGGCCGACGCAAAACCCGTGGTCGCTCGCGCACTCACCGGGCGGCTCGAGCGGAGGCTCGGCTGCGGCCATCGCTGCCGGATTCGTCCCGCTCGCCAGCGGTGGCGACGGCGGTGGATCGATCCGCATCCCCGCCTCATGCTGCGGGCTGTTCGGCTTCAAGCCCAGCCGCGGCATGACCCCCACCGGGCCCGAGTTCGGCGAGCTCTGGCACGGTTTCGCGATCGAGCATGTCTTGAGCCGATCGGTGCGCGACAGCGCGGCGATGCTCGACGCGACCGCCGGCGCCGACGCCGGCGCGCCGTACGCCGCGCCGGCACGGGCACGTCCCTTCCTCGACGAGGTGAGCACCGATCCCGGCCGGCTGCGCATCGCGTTCACGCACAAGCCGCTGTTTGGCCACGGCGCGGTGCACGACGACTGCATCGCCGGGCTCGAAGCCACTGCGCGCCTGCTCGAGTCGCTCGGACATCACGTCGAGGAAGCCGCGCCGCCGCTGGACCGCGACGCCTGCGCACTCGCGTTCGTGACCGTGCTCGCCGGCGAGACGCGGGCCGAGATCGAGCACCTGGCGCAGGTCATGCAACGCAAGCCGCGTGCCGCCGACTTCGAACCCGCGACCTACAGCCTCGGGCTGCTCGGCCGCTCGATCAGCGCCGCGGCGGTCGCCGGCGCGATGCGCACGCTGCAGTTGACGGCGCGAACGATGGCGCCGTTCTTCGAGCGCTTCGACCTGCTGCTGACGCCCACGCTCGCCGCGCCGCCGGCGCTGATCGGTGCGCTGCAGCCGAGCGCCGCGGAGCAGCGCCTGATGCGGATCGTGAATTCGCTCGACGCTGGCTGGTTGCTGAACATGCTCGGCGTCATCAAGCCGCTGGCCGCGAAGACCTTCGACTACATGCCGTTCACGCCGCTGTTCAACGTCACCGGCCAGCCGGCGATGTCGGTACCGCTGCACTGGAGCGGCGCCGGGCTGCCGATCGGCATGCAGTTCGTCACCCGCCTCGGCGACGACGCGACGCTGTTCAGGCTCGCCGGGCAGCTCGAGCGCGCCCGGCCGTGGTTCGGCCGCCGGCCGCCGGCCTTCTGAACGCAGCCGCGGCCGCTCCCACCAGCCGGCGGGTGAATCGCTGCCGTGCACGAACCGGTGCAGGATTGGCCTATGCTTGATCCATCTCAAGACGCCTCGGCCTCATCCCGCTACGCTTCGCGCTGTTCTGCAATCACGCGGCCTTCGGCGCCAGCCTGACCTCCCGCGCAACGTCGGGTAGGCACGATCCCGATGCACCGCAGCTTCAGGGATCGTCATGTCTGATTTCGAGATTGTCACGCGCAAGGATTTCTCCGACGTCACCTACCTGCTCGAAGTCCGCCACCCGCTGATGGCCAAGGCGGCCAAGCCGGGCCAGTTCGTGATCGTGATGGAGCATGAACACGGCGAGCGCATCCCGCTGACGATTGCGGATTTCGACCGTGACAAAGGCACGATCACGCTCGTGATCCAGGCGGTGGGCAAGACCACGCGCGAGATGCAGCAGAACTGCCGCGTCGGCACCTACCTGCACGCACTCGTCGGCCCGATGGGAATCCCGAGCCACATCGGCGCGGCCAAGAAGGTGGTCTGCGTCGGCGGCGGCCTTGGCGTGGCACCGATCTATCCGCAGGCGCGTGCGTACAAGGAGAGCGGCGCGTACGTGATCGGCGTCGTCGGCTTTCGCAACAAGGACCTGATGTTCTGGGAAGACAAGTTCCGCGCCTGCTGCGACGAGCTCATCGTCTGCACCGACGACGGCTCGGCAGGCATCAAGGGCCTCGTGACCAAGGGCATCGAGCAGGCTGTCGCCAAGCACGCGGATATCGATGAAGTCGTGGCCATAGGCCCGCCGATCATGATGAAGGGCTGCGCCGAAGCCACGCGCGCGCACGGCATCAAGACAATCGTCAGCCTGAACCCGGTGATGGTCGACGGCACCGGCATGTGCGGCGGTTGCCGAGTGAAGATCGGCGACCAGGTCAAGTTCGCCTGCGTCGACGGGCCCGACTTCGACGGCCATCAGGTCGACTTCGACGACCTGATGGCACGCCTTGGCCGCTACAAGCCGGCCGAGAAGAGCGCAATGGAAACCTGGCGCGAAGAGAGCTGCCGCGTCCGCGGCGCCGCCGACGCCGCCCTGCCCGCCGCGCCCGCGCCCGCGCCCCAACATCAATGACCCACGCTGCGCCTGCGGCCGCTTCCCGCGCGCGGGGATCGTTGGCCCTCGGGCGGCCGAGCGTCAGCACCTACCCAGACTGAGTACCCGAGCAGGAACACGACCATGGCCAAGAAGAAGACCATCCGCAGCATTCCGCAGGCGCGCACGCCGATGCCCGAGCAGGCGCCCGAGGTGCGGGTGAAGAACTTCGACGAGGTGGCCTGTGGCTACCGCCTCGAGGACGCCCTGGTCGAGTCCCAGCGCTGCCTGGAGTGCGCCGACGAACCGTGCGTCAGGGGCTGTCCGGTGGGCATCGACATTCCCGGCTTCATCAAGAAGATCGCGGCGAAGAATTTCCACGGCGCCTACGACACGATCACCGACACCAACCTGCTGCCGTCGGTGTGCGGTCGCGTCTGCCCGCAAGAGAACCAGTGCGAAGGCGTGTGCACGGTGGGCGAGTCGCTGGAGCCGGTGGCGATCGGGCGCCTAGAGAGATTCGTCGGCGACATGGCGATCGCCGAGGGCTGGGCCAACATTCCCTACATCGAACCGAGCCGCTTCAAGGTCGGCATCGTCGGCTCCGGCCCGGCCGGCATGGCCTGCGCAGCCGACATGGCCAAGGCCGGCTGCGAAGTGATCGTCTACGAGGCCTTCCACGAAGCCGGCGGGGTATTGAAATACGGCATCCCCGACTTCCGCCTGCCCAACAGCGTCGTCGACGTCGAGATCGGCAAGCTCGAGAAGCTGGGCATCCGCTTCGAGTGCAACACGCTCGTCGGGCGGCTGTTCACGATCGAGCAGATGCTCACCGAGATGGGCTTTCATGCCGTGTTCGTCGGCACCGGTGCGGGCTACCCGAGCTTCATGGGCATCCCCGGCGAATCGCTGGGCGGCGTGCTCTCGGCCAACGAGTGGCTGACGCGCTGCAACCTGATGCGCGGGCGCGACTTCCCGAAGTACGACACGCCGCTGCAGCCGGGCAAGCGCGTCGCCGTCATCGGCGCCGGCAACACCGCGATGGACGCGATGCGCGTCTCGCTTCGCGTCGGCGCCGAGAAGGTCTACTGCATCTACCGCCGCAGCGCCGCCGAGGCGCCGGCGCGGGCGGAGGAGATCCACCACGCACAGCAGGAAGGCGTCGAGTTCCACTGGCTGACGGCCCCGCTCGAACTGCTGGGCGACGCGGGCAGCAACGTGCGCGGCATGCGCTGCGAGCGGATGGAACTCGGCGAACCCGACGCGTCCGGGCGCCGCCGTCCGGTGCCGGTGCCCGGCAGCGCGTTCGAGTTCGAGTGCGACATGGTCGTGTTCGCGATCGGCACCAACGCCAACCCGATCCTCGGCCAGACCTCTGGCCTCAAGCTCGACAAGCGCGGCTACATCGCGACGGACGAGAACCTCGCGACCTCGATCGCCGGCGTCTACGCCGGCGGCGACATCGTCACCGGCGCCGCAACGGTTATCCAGGCCATGGGCGCGGGCCGCAAGGCCGCGCGCGGCATGAAGGCCTACCTCGGCCTGCGCGACACCGACGTCGTCTACCTCGCCGGCGGCGATGAAGCCGGGGCGATGCTGTTCGGCATCCCCCGCCACGAACGCAACTTCGCCCGAGTACACCTGGCCTGACCCTTTTCGATCCTCGACGCCACACCATGAACGACACCGCCACCCTCGCCCCACCCAAGGCCGCTGCCAGACCGCGGCCCGCCACCCCGATCGCCGAAACCATCGTCGAAGTGATCAGCGATTCGGGCGAAGGCGCGCAGCGCTGCGGCCAGTCGCTCGGCGCGATCGCCGCCCGCATGGGCAACGGCATCTGGACGACCGAGATCATCCCGGCCGAAATCCAGCCGCCCGCGCGCAGCGTCGCCGGGGCGAGCGGAATCCGCATCCGCATCGGCTCCGAGCCCGTCACCAATGGCGGCGACCAGACCGAACTCGTCGTCGCCTTCAACGAGCAGGTCCTGATCGGCCGCGTGCAGGCGGGCGAACTCAAGCCTGGCGCGAAGATCCTGCTCGAATCGATGTGGGGCAAGCACCGCGACCCTGCCGTCGTCGCGTCGTACCAGCAGACCGTCGCGGCGCTCAAGCGCGACGGCTTCGAGGTCTACGAGGTTCCGCTCGAAGACCGCTGCAAGGAGCTCGTCAGCGACCCGCGCAAGGGCAAGAACATGTTCGTGCTCGGGATCCTGTGCAACGCCTACGGGCTCGACGCCACGCTGGCGCACGAGCAGATCGCGCGCATCTTCGGCAAGAAGGACGCCAAGGTCATCAGCAGCAACGTCGCGCTGTACGACGCCGGCGCGGCCTGGGCCGAGACGCACCTCGACTTCAAGTACCGCATCCCGGCGCAGAAGTCCATGGTGCCTCAGGTCGTCATCAACGGCAACACCGCGATCGCGCTCGGCGTCATGGCGTCGGGCATGGACATCTGCGCGATGTACCCGATCACTCCTGCCACATCGGCGTCGCACTACCTGAGCGAGGTATTCGAAAAGGTCGGCGGCCTCGTGCACCAGGCCGAGGACGAGATCGCCGCCTGCGCATTCGCCGTCGGCGCCTCGTACGCCGGCAAGTGCGCGGTGACGATCACCTCGGGCCCCGGCTACTCGCTCAAGCAGGAAGTCATCGGCCTGGCGGTGATGGCCGAGATCCCGCTCGTCGTCGTCAACGTCCAGCGCGGCGGCCCGAGCACCGGCCAGCCGACCAAGGTCGAACAGGGCGACGCGCTCGCAGCGATCTTCGGCAGCCACGGCGACGCGCCCAAGGTCGTGATGGCGCCGTGCAGCATCGAAGACTGCTTCTACTCGGTGATCACCGCGCGCAAGATCGCCGAGACCTTCGGCATGGTCGTCGTGGTGCTGTCGGACGCCAGCCTGTCGACCGCGCAGCAGCCGTTCCCGCGCCCCAACTTCAGCGAGGAATGGCTCGCGCCGCCGGTCGACCAGACGCCGGTTCCGGCGGGCGCCAAGCCCTACGACTGGGATCCCGTCACCGGCCTGTCGCGGCGCTTCCAGCCCGGCCGTCCGGGCGGCATGCACACGCTCACCGGCCTCGCGCACGACCGCGCGAGCAAGGTCGCCTACGACCCGGCGATCAACGAGGAAGGCCTGCGCGCGCGCAGCCTCAAGCTCGCCGCGCTCCAGAAGACGCTGAAGGCGCCGCCGGTGTTCGGCGGCGATAGCGGCGACATGCTGCTCGTCGGCTGGGGCAGCACGATGGGCGCGATCGAGGAGTCGGTGACGCGGCTGCGCGCCGAGGGCCTTGCGGTGTCTTCGATGCACCTGCGCTTCATTCAGCCGATGCCGTCAGGAATCCGCGAGATCCTCGCCCGCTTCAAGCACGTGATGACGATCGAGGGCAACTGGTCCGACAAGATCGAGGACGAACTGATCGACGAGGATAACCGACGCTACTCGGCGCTGGCGATGATGCTGCGCTCGCGCTTCCTCGTCGACATCGACTGCTGGAGCGAAGCGCGCGGCCAGCCGATCAAGCCCGGCGACATCTGCCGCGTCGTGCGCGAAGCATTGCAAACCGAAGGTCTCGCATCATGAACGGATCCCTGAGCCAGTGTGTCATCAAGCTGCACGAGGAACACCACGCCCTCGAGGACTACCAGGGCGGCGTGCCGCGCTGGTGCAACGGCTGCGGCGACAACGCGATCCTGGCCGCGATGCAGCGCCTGTGCAGCGAG
>Ga0209048_10003461_pt1 | contig 15299 bp, 16 predicted proteins | sample FrelakmetCRP12CR_FD_187146 | JGI IMG/M metagenome (GOLD analysis project Ga0209048, IMG submission 187146) | Freshwater lake sediment microbial communities from the University of Notre Dame, USA, for methane emissions studies - CRP12 CR (SPAdes)... | ecosystem: Environmental > Aquatic >... | reverse complement strand
CGATGCTTAGCGATGATACTTGCGCAGATAATCATCGAGTGATTTGCACCGTGTGCGCTTCAGTAACGTGTGGAGGTGCATATCACCGCGGAACTTCTTGGCGAAGCTCTCGCCGTAAGTCTTACGCAAGCTACTTACGCGAGTTTTACCACTTTTTTTTTCGATTTTACCGCTCTTATCGCGGTGGCGCTTATCCAGACCCACTCGGCTTTTGCGTTTCTTAGCCATCTGAAGAATCCTTTCTTGAATTAAAGAAGCCTCTCAATACTAGCAACTTTCCTTGCAAAGGACAGCCGAGTATGTGGAGAACTTCAACCAAATTGTTCAGTTAATCGCCTAAATTGGCTCCACTTCCCGAGCAAGTTGCAACCGAAGCAGTCCGACAAGAATGCACCCGATCAGTTTGCATAGATCAAGCTATCGAGCAAAAAATAGCCGATTCGCGCCTTCGCATCGGCTTTTTGGCAATTTAACTAACGGAACAGCCATGGCATTGTCCCATAAATTTGTCGGCGCCACGCCCGTTCAATAAATTTCATTCAAAACGATCGAGATGTTGCTAGCAGCAAGAATGTATTCAGTCACTCTCACACCAGCCGCCTCGAGAATAAAGCGCGGCAACTTTGAGTGACAATGGCCCGCTTCGATATCGTGCACAATTAGTTAATGCGCCACTGATTTGGGCGCTCCCGGTTGCTTGAGTGGGTGGGCCAGTGCGAAGGCGTCTTGCTTCATGCAGAGGTCGAAAATTCTCTCAACTGTGGGATAAGGCGCGACACTCATTTCAAATAATTTTGCACCAACAACATGACTCGCAAGGCAGAGATCAGCAATCGTAACACTATCACCATGACAATAGCGGCCGGTTTCGTTTTCGCCGCTCAAGTGCACCTCCACAGCCTGTAGCGCTTCGCCGATCCAATAGCGTATCCAATTCAATCGCTGTTCCTCATTGAGCTTGAATTCACGCTCTAAATAATCACGAACGCGAGGCACAATTAACGGATGCGCGTCGCACGCAATTATACCTGCGAGCCCCCGAACGCGCGCACGGTCGCGCGGATTGAATGGCAGGAGCGGAGGTTGCGGGTGTACTTCATCGAGATACTCGAGGATCGCTAGTGACTGGAAGATTATGGGCCCGTCGCCATCGATGAGCGCCGGGAGCAACATCTGCGGGTTAATCTTCTGAAATTCTAGGTTCCGCTGATGGCCCTTCACGAGATCAACATTGACAACCTCGGGTTTAATACCCTTGAAGTTGAGCGCAATGCGAACACGAAAGGTTGCGAGCGACCGCCAGAAGGAAAAAAGTTTCATCGTCGGCTCTTATGCCAATGTGCCCTAGACCATGCCGGTCTGCGCTTTTAACCCGGCTGCCTCGATGCCTGCGATGGCACAAATTTCATCCCTGTCCGCAGTGTCACCCGATATGCCAACCGCGCCGAGAAGGTCCCCACTCGCGTCCCTGATAAGCACGCCACCTGGTAGCGGAACCATCCGCCCGTGACTCACTGTGCCAAGCGCAGCAAAAAAACCAGGCATTTTGGCCGCACGCTCGCTTAGCTCTCGTGTACCAAATCCCATGCCGAGCGCGCCCCACGCTTTGCCGAAAGCAATATCGAACCTTAGGATTCCCGATCGGTCCTCCCGCTTGAAAGCAACGAGATTACCGCCGGGATCAAGCAAAGCAACGCTAAGCGGCGCACAATTTATCTCGCGGCCTTTTTTCAATGCTACGTCGACTATCGAACTCGCCTGAGCAAGGGTGATAACGGACATGCTGCCTCCAACGTTAAGAATTCACCTAACAAAAAGTCATTTAGCCCGCCTTGCGGTTTGACCAGTAAACCGCGAGACCCGAACCATCCTTGGCGCCCATCCCCTTCCGGGATGCCTCGTCAAAACAAGTCAGGGCTGCTCTGGCGAGGGGCAACTCGATGCCTAGTGAGTTTCCCTCCGCGACCATTGCCCGCAAATCCTTGCGACCGGAATCAATATCGAAACCCACAGGTCCTGGATCACGCCCGCTGAGCATTGCTGCGATCGCCGTTCCGCGTGTTTTTAAGGCGTTGGTGCCACCCGAACTGTCGGCAAAAAGATCCATTAGACGCACCGGGTCGATACCGAGTGGACGACAGAGCGCAAGGGCTTCGCCGAGCGCTTGCCAATAGATCATCAGCGGGAGGTTGATCGCGAACTTCATGATCGCACCGTTCCCTACTGCGCCCACATGCTCAAGGCGGCGGCACAATTGATCGAGGATTGGTTTTGCACGTTCAACATCAGGAAACTCACCTCCCATGAGCCCAATGAGTTTGCCTTGACGCGCCGGACCAACTGTCCCGCCGACTGGACACTCGACGAAAGCAGCGCCTTTGCTTCGTACTTTTTTCGCGAGCGCAATTTCGCTTTCCGGTCGCACCGTACTCATCTCAATGAACAGTTTACCCTTGACGTTGCCTGCAAGTAGTCCCGTGGGGCCATCATACACACTGTCAATCGCCGAGGCGTCTGTCAGAATGGTAATAACGATGTCTACATGACTTGCCAGTTCATTCGGGGTTGATGCGACGTTGGCGCCCGCTAGCGTTGGTGCCTTTGTCTTTTCCGGTGATCGGTTCCAAACAGTAAGCTCGTGTCCGAGTTCAATCAGTCTTGCGCCAATAGCGGTTCCCATCCGGCCTAGACCTGCAATTCCGATTTTCATGGAATGCCCTCTTCCTACGCTAATCACTGCGGAGCTGTTCGCCCCATTCGCCCTTCGTTAGCATGCACTTAATGACGCGCCAACGCTGCACTGTCGGTCGTTTGCCCATCGTGAGAGGCAATGACAAGATCGTAAAAAACGGCTGCCTCTCAAAAAAAACAGCGGGACAACCTGAATGAAGATTACTACCGATAAAGCGCTTGCAAAATCACGAGTCGATCGAGACGTGATTATTTCTCGCACCGAAATTCGAGATGGCATGCGCATTGAGTGGGACGTACCCATCCCAATGAACGATGGCATTGTTCTTCGTGCTGACGTATTCCGTCCGACCACTAATAACCGCTATCCGGTTCTTCTGAGCTACGGTCCTTATGCCAAGGGTCTTGCCTTTCAAGATGGTTATCCTAGCGCCTGGGAGCGCATGATCACACAACATCCAGATGTTGCGATGGGATCGTCTAACAAATATCAAAACTGGGAAGTCGTTGATCCTGAGAAATGGGTAAAGCACAATTACGTCTGCGTGCGAGTTGATTCACGCGGCTGCGGATGTTCGCCGGGATATATCGATCATTTCTCGCCACGAGAGACCGAGGACTTCTACGATTGCATCGAATGGGCGGGTGTCCAGCCCTGGTCGAACGGCAAGGTAGGCCTCAACGGGATCTCCTATTACGGCATCAATCAATGGCATGTCGCTTCACTGCAGCCGCCTCACCTCGCCGCGATGTGCATCTGGGAGGGTGCAGCCGATTGGTATCGGGACATGACTCATCATGGCGGCATCCTCTCGACCTTCTGGGCGAATTGGTATGACATGCAGGTAAAGACCGTGCAGTACGGCATCGGCGAGAAAGGGAAACGCTCGCGAGTGCATGGGGCGCTGGTATGCGGTCCGAAAGTCTTATCGGAAGGTCAACTTGCAAAAAATCGCTGTGACTTTGGAAATGACATTCGCGCACATCCGCTCGATGATGATTATCACAAAGCTCGCTCGCCCGTCTGGTCAAAGGTTACTGTACCTTTTCTCTCTGCGGCAAATTGGGGCGGCCAAGGCTTGCATCCGCGCGGAAATTTTGAAGGTTTCGTACGCGCCGCCAGCAAGAAGAAATGGCTCGAAGCTCACGGTATAGAACATTGGACTCATTTTTATACGGACTATGGCCGTAAGATACAGAAACGATTTTTCGACTATTTTCTGCACGGAAAACGTAATGGTTGGGACAGGCAACCGAGGGTGCTGCTTCAAGTGCGGTATCTCGATCGCTTTGTCGCGCGCGGAGAAAAGGACTGGCCACTTAAACGAACAAAATGGACAAAGTATTATCTCGATCCCTCCAGCGGGGCGATGCGAGTTAGACCAACATCACGAGAAGCGGTGATGAGCTTTCATGCAATGGGAGACGGGGTTACGTTTCTCACGGCGCCAATGGAGGTAGAAACCGAAATTACGGGACCATCCGCATTGAAGCTATTTTTATCGTCGTCGACGAAGGATGCTGATTTTTTTGCAATCCTGCGTGTATTTTCTCCTGATATGCGGGAAGTTGTGTTCCAAGGTGCGATTGATCCGCATACCCCGATCGCACAAGGGTGGTTGCGCGCCTCGCATCGCAAGCTCGACAAGAGACTGTCGACTCCTTATCGGCCTTATCACACACATGATGAAAAGCAGCCATTGAAGCGCGGCGAGATTGTCGAGCTCGATATCGAGATATGGCCAACTTCAATTGTCGTGCCGGCGGGTTATCGCCTAGGGCTGACGATACGTGGCAAGGATTATGAATATGGCGGCGCGAGCGGCGGGCGGTTGTCGAATTTCAAGAACGAGCTGAAAGGTTGCGGGCCATTCCTGCACGATGACCCCGTCGACCGGCCAGCCAGTATTTTCGACGGCGTCACCAAGCTGCATTTCGGGCGCAAACGCCGATCCTATCTGCTGGTCCCGGCCATTCCTCCGAAAACGGCGAAATCAAATCGCACCTGAACGACATGACGGAAACAGGTGACAAGCGAACGGAACAGAGCAACACTTAAGACGAGCGACAACCATCAAGACCCATCAAAGGGGCACAAAGGGGAGCAAACCAATGAAAGTCCAACGTCGAACCGTCCTGAAAGGCATGCTGGCAGCAAGCGTAGCCGTTGCAGCTCCGCCGTTCCTGCGCGCGCAGCCCGCTCCGTTCAAGATCGGTTTGCTTACCGTCAAAACTGGACCGCTGGCACAGGGCGGCATCCAAATGGAACAGGGCATTCTCACGTTCTTGGCGGAAAAGAATAATACGTTGGCCGGGCGCAAGATCGAGTTCATCTCTGCCGATACTGGCGGCAACCCCGCCGGCGCCAAGACTAAAACACAGGAATTGATTGAGCGCGACAAGGTTAACGTGATCCTGGGCCCGCTAGCTGCATTCGAATTACTGGCGATCACCGATTACGTCCGCGATAATAAGACGCCGCTCATCAGCATAGCGGCGGCGGAAGATGTCACGCAGCGCAAAGCTAATCCGTTCTTCATTCGTCCATCAGCGACCTCAGCGCAATGTTGCCAAGTAATGGGCGATTACGCCGCCAAAGACCTAAAATACAAACGCGCCATAACGATCTCAGAAGATTTCGCCTTCGGTTACGAACAGATGGCCGGTTTTCAGCGTGTATTTGAGGATAACGGCGGCAAGGTGGTGAAGAAGCTGTGGCCACCTTTGGTCACACCAGATTACACGCCTTACATCGCGCAAATCGGCAATGTCGACTGCGTGTTCAACGGTTTCGCCGGATCGAACCCAGTAAAGTTCATGCGTGCATATGCCGACCTCGGACTAAAATACAAAGTCCCACTACTCGCGGGCTGGACGGCAATGGACGATGCTTTGCTCAAGAGCCTCAGCGACGAAGCGATCGGCGTCATATCAGCAAGCTGGTATTCGGCCGAAGCCGACACACCGAGCAATAAGCGCTTTGTAGAGGCTATGCAGAAGGCCTACCTCGTGCTCCCCGGCGGCTATTCAGCAGGAATGTACGTTGCCGGCCAATGCGTCGAGGCCGCCATCCAGATGCTCGGCGATAAAGTCGACGATAGGACAGCGCTCGCCGAGGCCTTGCACAAGGTATCGCTCACCGATACTCCGCGCGGCTCGGTCAGGTTTGACAAATACGGCAACGTCGTTGGCGATGTCTTCATCCGCAGGTGCGAGCGCAAAGGCGGGCAGCTCATCAACACGGTGATCAAGACCTATCCAAATGTCAGTCAGTTCTGGACCTACGACGAGAAAGAATTCCTGGCCCAGCCGGTCTATTCGCGAGATTTCCCGCCAGCAAAGAACCTTGAGCAGTAATCGAAAAGGATGTCAGTGATCGGCGCAAAAAGATAGCGCAGATGAACCTTTGGCTAACGTTGGCAGTGAACAGCGTTGCCCTCGGGGGTTTGCTATTCCTGCTTTCCGCCGGCTTCTCGCTCATTTTCGGGCTGATGCGCATTCCTAACCTTATGCACGGCTCCTTCTTCATGTTGGGAGCTTATTTCGGCGTTACTTTTTTGGCGAAGGGAACGAACTTCTGGGTAGCTGCGTTGGCGAGTGGCGCGGCCATGGCAATCATTGGTGGGCTGGTCGAACGCTTTCTGCTGCGCCGGCTTGCAGGTCAGGAACTTCCGCAGGTTCTGCTAACGTTAGGGCTCTCGTTCATTGTGTCTGACATCTGCCTGATGATCTGGACGGGCGATCCGATTCAGCCGTCAACGCCGTCAAGCTTGCAGGGTGCGGTGCAGGCTTTTGGGATATATTTTCCAATCTATCGTCTCGTGATCGTCGCGGTTGCCGTCGCCGTCGCCGTCGCGCTTTGGCTGATGATCGATTGGACGCGTCTCGGTGCCATGATCCGGGCCGGCGTTGATGACGGCCCAATCGCGCGTGTGATTGGAATCAAGGTATCGCAACTCTTTACTTTAATTTTTTGTCTAGGGGCAGCGTTGGCGGCGTTCGCCGGCGTCATGGGCTCGCCAATTCTTTCAGTTTATCCCGGTCTTGATATCGACATGCTACCGCTCGCGCTACTCGTTGTCATTCTTGGCGGCACCGGCAGCCTGCTCGGTGCGTTCGTAGGTAGCTTTGTGATTGGATTTCTCTACAATTTCGGGCAAGCGATGTTTCCCGACCTCGCCTACGTTATCCTCTTTCTGCCCATGTTGCTGGTTCTCGTCCTGCGGCCGCAGGGCTTATTTGGTCGGGTTGTCTCATGAGTGGCAGACTCATTCGAGCCGCCGTCATCGCCATTGCTGGTATCGCGCTGGCCACTCTCCCGTTCTGGGTCGGCAATGCTTATTACATCAACATTGCAAGCCAGATTTTATTCTGGGCAGTGTTCGCACTCTCGCTCAATATTCTTGTCGGGTATGCCGGGTTGGTATCGCTTGGTCATGCCGGCCTGTTTGGCATTGCGGGGTATACCGCAGGTCTCTTGCTCGAAGGCGGTCATGGGCATCTGACTGCGATTTTTGCAGCGCTGGCGGCAGTACTCGCAACTTCGGTGATCTTTGCCATTCTTTCCCTGCGATCCACTGGCATTGGCTTTCTCATGATCACGCTCGCGCTCGGACAGATCCTCTGGGGCATAGCGTATCGATGGGCGACTCTTACCAATGGCGACAATGGCGTCGTCGTCCGCAGCCGGCCGGCGCCGTTCGGAATTGTGCTCACGAGCCCGACTTCGTTCTATTATGCGACCTTAATCGTTTTTCTGTTGGTGGTGGTTTCGATAGCCATGTTCGTACGCTCCCCATTCGGCGCGAGCGTGCGCGGTACGCGCGACCAACCGCGGCGAATGACGGCGCTCGGCTATCATGTTTGGCTCATTCGTTTCATTGCCTTCTTGTTATCGGGATTGTGGGCCGGTGTCGCAGGGATTCTCTTTGTTTATTACAATCAATTTATCAGTCCGCAGGTCGTTGCGCTGCAGACGTCGGCTGAAGTGCTGCTCATGGTGATCTCGGGCGGAACAGCGACTCTTCTCGGACCGATAGCAGGTGCTGCAATCGTCGTGATCATGAAGAACGTTGTGAGCGCTTATATCGAGCGCTGGAATCTCGTGCTTGGGATCATATTCGTGGCAATCATCAGCTTTATGCCGGAAGGTCTTGTGCCAGGCTCGGTGCGACTTTCGAAGATGGGCTGGCGCTTGTTCCGCGACCGATACAGTTCGGCGGTGCTGTCAAATGTGGCGGAGCCGCCGCCATGACGGCTCTCACCGTCAATGCATTATGCAAGTCGTTCTACGGACTTCGCGTCACTGCCGGAGTCAATCTCACGGTCGAGCCGGGAGAACGGCGGCTGATCATCGGTCCGAACGGCGCCGGCAAGACTACTCTATTCAATTTGATCACCGGCGAACTCACGCCCGACAGCGGTTCGATCATGCTGCTGGGCTGCGACATCACCAGCGTGCCGAGCCGCGATCGCGCACACCTTGGCATGGCACGCACCTATCAGATCATCACTCTCTTTGCGCGCGATACCATCATCCGCAACGTCACTCTGGCACTACTTGGTTTGTCACGATTGCGCTGGAATCCGCTGATCAATCTTGAAAAACAGGGGCATCTCATCGAACAGGCCGGCGCTGTGCTTGCGCGCGTAGGATTGAGTCATATCGCTGACCGCCCGATTTCGCAGACCTCGTACGGTGAGCGGCGGCGCGTCGAAATTGCGATGGCGCTCGCCCAAAATCCAAAAGTGCTTTTGCTCGACGAGCCATTCGCGGGCCTATCGATCGACGAACGGCGGGATGTCCAACAGCTTCTTCTTGGCATTCCGCGTAACGTGACGATCGTGATGATCGAGCACAACATGGATGTCGCGCTAGAGTTTGCGGAACGGATTACATTGCTGCATTTCGGCGAGGTAGTTGTCGAGGGAACGCGGGCCGAAGTCGTTGCCAATGCACGCACTAAAGAGGTTTATCTTGGCGAATAGCGCTCTTGCTCTGCACAATATCGACGCCTTTCACGGGGACAGCCATGTCCTGCAGAAAGTCTCGTTCGAGCTCGGTGAAGCCCGCCTACTCGGTCTGCTCGGTCGTAACGGTGCAGGCAAGACGACGTGTATGAGTGTGGCTGTCGGTCTGCTACCGCCGCGTCGTGGAGAGGTCGAAATTTTCGGGGAATCGGTAACGAAATTACCTCCCGAGATGATAGCTAGCCGCGGCGTCGCCCTTGTCCCGCAGGGACGGCATATTTTCAGAAGCTTGACAGTTCGCGAGAATCTTACCGTCGCCGCGCGCCGACCGCGGAATGGCGGCGCAATGCAATGGACGATCGAAACCGTTTTTGGGATGTTCCCACGTTTGCAGGAACGAAAGAGCCAAATGGCGGCTTATTTGTCTGGCGGTGAACAGCAGATGTTGGCAATTGGTCGCGCGCTAATGGGAAATCCGCGGGTGCTCCTAATGGACGAGCCGTCAGAAGGACTCGCGCCGCAAATTGTCGCTGAAGTCATGGCCACAATCCGCACGCTGAAGCAAAGCGGTCTATCAATCGTGCTTGTCGAACAAAGCCCGAAGCTTGTCTTTGATATCGCCGATGACGTTGTAATCCTGAATAGCGGTGAAATTGCACTCGTCGAGTCAGCGAAAACAATCAGATCGAACGACCCGAGGGTGACGCAATATCTGGGTGTTTTCTGATCGACGGAAAAGTACGGAAAGGTTTCCAATGAACAATGTCTGGAATAAATACGAGCCTACCGCTGCCCGCAGACATGGCAAACCCGGCCGTGAAGTGCGGCCGAAGAGCACAACGATTGATATTCATGCACATGTCGCTGTGCCGGCTGCAGCCGCATTCGTCCAGCCATACCTCGATCTTTCGAAGATCCCGCTTGCCCATTTCACGACGGCAGATACGAAACAATTGAATCAGCAACAGGAAATCGATCGCCGCTCACGGATTACGCAGTATGACGAACGACTAAAAGATCTGGATGCAATGGGTATCGACATGCAGATCGTCATGCCCCCGCCGCCACAATGTTATGTGACATTACCGATCGACATCGCAGTCAAAGCAGCGCGCATCGTGAACGACGGCATCGCCGAATATGTGATCAAATATCCAGATCGGTTCATTCCGCTCGGCACTGTGCCGATGCAGGATGGCAAGGAAGCGGCTCTGGAGCTCGAGCGCGTAGTTCGCCGGCTAGGATTTAAAGGCGTTCAAATTCTCACAAATGTCGCAGGTAATGAGATTTCCGATCCGGCGTACGGGCCATTTTGGGCGAAGGCCGAAGAGCTCAAGACTCTCGTCGTCATCCATCCTAACGGATTTACCGAAGGCCAGCGACTGACCCGCTATTATTTCAACAATGTGATCGGCAATCCGTTCGAAACTACCCTCGCCCTCCACTATCTCATTTTCGACGGCGTGTTAGAGCGTCATCCAAATTTGAAGATCCTCGCCGTTCACGGCGGCGGCTATCTTCCTTCGTATTCTGGTCGTATCGATCACGCCTGGGGTGCGCGCTCCGATACACACGCTAGTCTGCCGAAACCTCCGACGTTCTATCTCAAGAAGGTTTATTTCGACACGGTCGTATTCACGCCATATCAGCTCGAAACGTTGATCCGAGTTTTCGGGGCTGACCAAATCTTGATGGGAACAGACTATCCGTTCGATATGGGCGAATACGATCCCATCGGTCATCTCACATCGGTCGGCACCCTCGATAAATCGACTATGGCCGCTATTGCAGGCAACAATGCCCGCCGCTTGCTTGATCTTTAACGGTAATCACTTCCGCGGAATGGAACGAGGACACCTGTAATCTGTTGCATAGGCAAGAGCGGTAATGCCAGCATGGGCAAAATTAGCAAGTTGCGCCTCAGTCAATCAGAGGGAGACAAATATGAATAGATTTTTGTCTTTGTTTTCGATTTTCCTGCTCAGCGGCGTTCTCAGTCATGGCACGACCATCGCGGCCGAACCCGAAACGGTAAAGATCGGCATTCTGCTGCCGCTTACCGGAACATTTGCAGCAGTGGCTGAGACCCAGAGGGATGGCGCACTACTGGCGATTGATATCGTCAACAAGAGAGGCGGGCTCAATATGCCTGGCGGCAAAGTGATGCTGGAAGGCGTTGTAGCCGACGATGAAGCCAAGCAGGATGTGGGCGTCCGGCGTTTCCGTTACATGCAGACCGAAGGGATCAAGGGACTGGGTGGTCAGACCTCGGCGCCACTTGCCTACGCCATCAACGCCATGGTCAGCAAAGAACCGCTACCCTATTTTCCTGTCTGCGTGATGGCGAAAGAAGCTTTCCAAAAAGGCAAACTGGCCGATTCCACTTTCGCCACCGCGTACAGTCCGTGGACCGTGGGCTACATGGCGGGCCAGGCGGCCGTAAAGACGCTGGGTAAGAAGCGCATATTCTTTCTCGCCCGCGCGGATAGTTGGGGCTGGGATATGCGCGACGGCGCTACCGCCGCTGCCAAAGAAGGCGGCGGTGAGATCATCGGATACGATGAGGTTTCTTTGGGAACCAGCGACTACACGACTGTGTTGCAGAAAGTCCGCGCGGCAAAGCCGGATGTTTTCATCGCCTCGCAATTTGCCGCCGATGCCATCGCACTCCTGAAACAGGTCCAGCAGATGGGGCTCAACAAGGAAATGACGATCTTCAACGCCTTCATCACAAACGTGGTCGCGAAAGGCCTACCTCCCGAAGCGCTCGAGGGAGTGTATTCGATGCATTATTTTTACTATGATCTAAGCAACTTCCCCGACCAGGAAGTGGCGAAAAGCGCGAAGGAATTTACCGACCTATATCGTACGAAATACAACAGACCGCCGGATGCCTATGCAGCCATCGCCTATATTGCCTACATGGAGATGTTCAGGGGTTTCGAAGCCGCCAAGTCATTTGAACCGCAGAAGGTGTCTGCTTCCCTAAGGGCGAACAACGGGCAATTCAACTCGGTCAAAGGTCCCGCCAGATGGCGCGAAGACCACGCGGCCGAATATAAGTACGCCGCATTCCTGGTTAAGGGAAAGGGCCCCAAGGAGCAAACGAACGAGTGGGATCTATTTACAGTCTTGGGTTCCGTCGGTGGCGAGACTGTGATGCCGACTCTGAAGTCGCTTGGCTATTGATCCCTCTCCCGTCCCGATAATCGGTTCCGTCGTTCACCGCGACCGAACCTCCGATAAGGGCTGGTCGTGAGCACGGACCTGCGCACGGAAATCTTAAAGGCCGAAGGCGTTACGAAGCGATTTGGCGGGCTGGTCGCGGTCGACCGGGTGGATTATTCGCTGCGCGAGTTGGAGGTGGCCGGCATCATTGGGTCCAACGGCGCCGGGAAAACCACTTTCTTCAATCTGCTGACAGGATATTACATTCCCGATGGCGGCAGCATACTTTATAAGGGTAACGACGTCACACGCATGACGCCGCAGGAAAGGGTGGCCATCGGAATGATGCGCACCTTTCAGTTGACCTCCACCTTCGACAACCTGAGCGTGATCGACAACCTGGTGCTCACTTTTTTCAGAGCGCACAGAAAATCTTCGCTGATGCGGCTGGTTTTCAGCACCTGCAAGAGATACCATAACGAAGAAAAAATCATCACGATTCTGGAAACCTTCGATCTGCAGAATGTGCGCAACAGGCAGGTCAAGCATCTTAGTCTCGGCGAAAAAAGACGCCTAGAGATCGCGATGGCGGTCCTGGCTGAACCCGAAGTGTTGCTGCTGGATGAACCTCTTGCGGGTCTGGCCGAATCCGAGATCAAGAACATACTGGACGTGCTGCGCAGGCACGTCGGAAAGCAGAGCATCCTGATCGTCGAGCACAAGATCTCGCACATGGAAGACTTTCTGCAGAGACTTACTGTGATGCATGAGGGCAGGATCATCGCGGACGGCGGATATGAGGAAACTCTCCGGCACCCAGAGGTCCGAAGGAGCTACTGGCAGATCGATGTCGAGATTGATGTAAACGAGTATGTCGCTTCATGACGGCCGGCGAAGAGGTACTCGCTGTCAAAGGGCTGAACGTCTCTTACGGCGAATCGAAGGTCCTGTTTGACGTAGACCTCCGTGTAAGACCGAACCAGGTGGTGGCGTGCGTGGGCCGCAACGGCGCCGGCAAGACCACTCTCCTCAAGAGCATCGCGGGACTTCTCAAACCACTCGCCGGATCCATCATGTCCGGCCAAATCAACCTGGTCGGCCGCAAGTCCTACGAAATTGCAAAAATGGGATTCAAATATGTCCCGCAGGATAAAAAAGTATTTTCGGATCTGACGGTCAGGGAAAACCTGGAACTCGGCAGTTACGCCACCCGGGATTACAATTGGGATCGTGTCACCGACTATTTTCCGAAGTTGAAACTCCTGATGGACCGAAAGGCAGGCTACTTGAGCGGTGGCGAACGCCAAATGTTGATGATCGGCAGGGCCTTGCTGGGCAGCCCAAAAGTGCTGCTTATCGACGAGCCTACTGAGGGACTGGCGCCAAGCATCGTCTCTCACCTGAAACACATTTTCGGAGAATTGAGTAAGAACGCCGCGCTGGTGCTTGTGGAGCAGAACCTGCCTCTGGTCTGCGCAATATCGGACAAGGTATATGCCATAAAAGAGGGGCGCATCGTGGCCGAGCTTGCAGACCGCAACTCGATTAAGGCGGATGTTTGTGAACGCTACCTCTAGGCCCTCGAGGGCAAAGGCATGATGAAAGCGTTTCAGTGGTGGTGGGGCCTACTGCTCGCGTTTTCACTGTTGGCCCTGTCGAGGGTATTTCTACCCTTGCCGTTCGTCATCGAGGTCGTCATTTTCTCGATCTATACGATGGGCTGCAGCTTCCTGCTGGGACGCGTCGGATTCATATCATTCGGGCAACCGGCTTACCTAGCGGTCGGCGCCTACGCAACGGCGTCTTATCTCTTTTACTTCGGTACCAATCCTTATATCGGTATCCTGCTGGGCGTACTGGCGGGACTCACCATATCTTTTATCGTCGGCCCATTGTTCGTTCGATTGCGCAGCGACTACTTCGCGATGGTGAATTTGGCGCTGGCGGTGATCGTGTTCTATCTCACGCAGAAGGTCCTGGCGGGCATCACACACGGCGACAACGGCCTTTGGTTCCTGACCACGATAGCCTCCACGCCGGTACTGGATCTATCCAGGCCGAGCGACTTTTTCATTTTCGCGTTTATGGTCGCGCTAGCCGTCTGGGCGTTCTACAAGTACCTCGACGACTCGGTTTACGGCGCCTGCTGCCTGGCAACCAAGATCAACGAAGACAAGTTCAAATTTCTTGGCTACAGCAACTTCAACATCCGGCTGCTCGCTTTCGTGATCGCCAATACGACGACTGCGCTGGCTGGTGCGATGTATGCGGTATATCTCGGCTTTGTAAGCCCGGAGATCAGCAGCCCATCCCGTGCCGCCGATCCGGTGATCGTCACGATCCTCGGAGGGGCAGGAACGCTTTACGGACCGATCTTCGGTGCGTTCGCTTACACCGGCATGAAAGACGTTATTAGCAAGCTGATCGGCAATTGGGAGCTGTTGATCGGATTCTTCCTGGTATTGATTATGCTCGCCGGGGAAAAAGGCATCTGGGGCACGCTGCAGCCCTGGCTGGAAAAGCGGCTCTTCAGAAAAGCTCCCGCGCTGAAAACGACTGACACATCGACGGACGGCAGAGGGGCGCGCCGCTAATGGACGCACAGCTGCTGATTTCAGGCGTCATTTTTGGCTTGAGCATCGGGAGCATCTTTTTCCTGATGGCAATCGGCCTTTCACTTTGCTTCGGCCTAATGCGCATCATTAGCCTCGACCAGATGCTCTATTACTCGATCGGTGCGTACGTGACCTATTCTCTCAGCCTCGTGACAGGCAGCGTGTGGCTCGGGATACTAGGAGGATTGGTTGCTTCTGGCATCGCCGCCTTCGCGGTGGAACGGTTAGTATTTCGGCGCATCTACGAACGGGAACTTACCTTCAGCATGATCACGTCTTTCGGGATCCTGATCTGCGGAATTGGTGTCATTAAATTCTTCTGGGGGGTCGTTCCTCGTCCGGTGCCCATGCCGATCGAAGTTCAGATTGGCATCCTTGGCACGGACGTTCCAGCCTACCGCTTCATTGTGGTCGGTGTCGCCATTCTCGTTTATCTAGGACTTTGGCTGTTTTTGAACCGCACCATCGCTGGCAAGGCGATCCGCGCTGGCATTGAGGACGTCGAGCACGTCGAAGGCCTGGGCATCAATGTTTCGCGGCTTTTCACCATCACCTTCATCATTGCCGGATCACTCTCCGGTCTGGCCGGTGGACTACACGCACCGCTGATTATGGTAGACCCCATGATGGGACTCGAGGTGTTGGCATTCGTGTTCATGGTTGTCATCATCGGCGGTCTGGGAAGCATTAAAGGAACCCTGATATCCGCTTTCATAGTCGGACAGGTGGTTTCGGTTGGCTCCCTCATTTACGCGCCTTTGGCACAAATGGCGCCGTTTGCTGTCATGCTACTAATTCTTCTGATCAAGCCCACCGGGCTCTACGGCAGCGCCTTGTTGAAACGATAGGTTGGGG
>Ga0209048_10003460_pt1 | contig 15300 bp, 16 predicted proteins | sample FrelakmetCRP12CR_FD_187146 | JGI IMG/M metagenome (GOLD analysis project Ga0209048, IMG submission 187146) | Freshwater lake sediment microbial communities from the University of Notre Dame, USA, for methane emissions studies - CRP12 CR (SPAdes)... | ecosystem: Environmental > Aquatic >... | reverse complement strand
AGATGAAAGTGCACTTCCACATCTCCAAGAGGCCTTAAAAAATTCAAATTGCGAATCCTTCGAATTTGAAAGAGCTATCAAGGAAACAATAGATAAAATCAAATCAAGAAGAGGGAAAAATGCATAAAATTACTTTTTACTTCTAAAGATCTGTTAAATTTTTAATGATAGATGTCCAAAGATAAAAAGTAAAACATGCGCCAGAAATTAACCCAGAAAAGGTTTTCCGATTTATTACGGAACACAAAGAACGGTTTGATATGCTAGAATATGATGGAATAGAATTATTATACCCCAAAATCAGTGATAATTTGTATGTTTTCTCTATATATAGTAACTACCCTAAATGCTGAGTATGATCCTAACACTACTTGATCTAAAACACTTCGAGTTTGAGATCTATTCTTGTTATACCAAACAGACAGAAATCCCTGGATGAGTTTTTTAAATAAATTGACAATCTCTTAGGTGAAATCGAATCAATATTCCCATGAATTAGTTGAAATAGGCAATCAAAATAGTTGGAATCCTAAAACAGAGAGTTGATTCTAATACCCAACTTTACACAGGAATGAGCAGATGAAACCAGACCCGGTCGGTTCAGGAAGCATACAAGGCTTTAAAATAGGGATGAATGAAAATAATCATATGTTACATTATTCTACAAATTCAGGGTGCTTTGGGAACTTATATTAAAGAAGCCAGAGAATCAAACACAAACCTATTCATTTAGTCTTCAACTAAACCTTTAAAATCACAACATAAAAAAATAACCTCTTTTTACTAGCTATTTTTTTTCTTTCGGGTGTTCTAATTATAGGTTTTTTTTAGAACTTATAGGAATTATCTTTAATTAAATTTTAGACAGTATTAGTGTTCTTGGAAGTATGATTTGGTTATCATGTGCTCCAGATTAGACACGATGCGTTCTAAATCAGATGCAGGGACGCTTACTAAAACATCTTCTGGATCTATATCCATATAATTCCTTGATCCTACATCGGCAAATCCATATGTAACTTTTCCAGTTAGGTAGGGCTTAGATGCCATGGTGCAGCATATGGGGCCTGCGCCTGCACCAAGGCCTTGGGAGCCTGAGTCATAGGCGTTGGCGTGAAGTATGTTCATTGCCTGGTTTGCGTTGCTTACAATGAATATTACGTCGGGTTCGAAATCTGCTTTGATTAATGGTGCGAAGAGTATTGCTTTGAATATTCCTGGTTCTATTGCAGGATTGTGTGTTCCTGCACGTTGAAAAGCGGGTACACTCTTAAAAACTCCTCTGGGTATGAGGAAGGATCCGCTGCGCATGTTAGAGGGCAATTCCTTTGGGTCCTTCATTCCGGAATATCTCATACCACCCCCACATTCCTCTTCTTCCACTGTTGAATAGAATATTTCACCATTCATAGCTTTTCCGAGCTTTGTACAGAACCTTGATTTCCCAACTTCCTTCTCAATATTCCTTGGCTCCCTAACTGACCACTTAATAGCGACAGGTGCTTTTTGAAGCCCCAGAATATCTATAAATTTAAGTCCTAACTCTTGATACATAGTTTTACCCCATTTACTCTTTTTTTCTCCCTTTTTTAAATATTTTTTAAATCGTGCAAATAATATTCTCAACCATAGTAAATAAAAAATTTACTAAATATTTCTTCTCAATCACCGTGTTCTACCCACGTCCTTTTGAGTATTGGTGGTGTTTCTCATGATGTTAGAAGTAACGAAAAATTGAATGTAATATTAAGGGCTCATTCTGACAGATTATCAAGAATTTCTAATTTAAAGTTCTGATGTGGCATTGATTTTTAATTAACAAGCTTTTGAAAGCTCTAAATTATATTTTTAGAATTAGAATTTATGACTTCTGATTATAGCTGATATCTTACTATTTTTTAGTTGGGAATCCAAATATACTTTAAGGTGATGTTCCAATAGTAGTGATAGTTTCAAGTTCAAATATGAAAAATCGGTAGAATTAATTTGATTTGCAGGTGCTATTGGGGTAGTGATCAACGGTGTTGATTGGTGTGCTTTTTGATTTTGGTAGTTTTTTGTCCGGGTGAGGGTCTTTAACCAATTACTATCAAAACAATTATTCCGAGGCAACACAATCCTAATATTACAATGTTTACTTTATCCCCGGTTTTCTGTTTGTTCCACCATCCCATAAATCCACCTTTTTGTTTTTGGGTTGATACTCTGGGTAAAAGTTGTTATTATTATCTGCTAGAGTTAAACAACTTTATTCTTTTGGATGAAAACTCAGCTGCGTCTCCTAATGCCATAACCAGTTCCACATCGACAACAAATAATACCTGTTGATGTAGCTATTTGATCACTCTTAGGTGGTGGACTGAGAGATCCTCTCCGGATAGTTGATTGCTGTGCTTTTAGGTTGGTGCCGCATTTTTCGCAGAAGGTGGCATCCATATCATTTTCATTTCCACAATTTTCACATATCACAACTAAAAACCCCCAAATGTTTCCCATAAATCTATACTTATGCACCCGTAATATTGTCAGGCACTAATAATATTATGATTCACTAATATATAAATGTTACTTCAACAACGCAAAATCATACCAAAAAAATTATTAATTATTTTCGGGGTTTAGAATTTGTGAGATTTTTTTAATTATAAACAAATAAAAAGTATTCATTTAAAATTTATTCATAAAAATATAACCTTACTAAAATTATCCAAATAAATTTCTGCAAGTCCAATCCATCACATGTGAAAAATCGAAGTTGAAAAAAGATTTCACTTTTAGAAAAACAATATGCAGATTAAACATTGAAGATAGTTTGGAAATTTTTATTTTGATATTATGGCGGCTTGCACCTTTCTACTTTTCCCTCTTACTAAAGGGTGTCCGATCAGGGCGGACTGGTTTTATTTCATCCATCTGAATCATTAGAATAATTATAAAAATGTTTTACATTTAGAACTTTTTTCATAAATTAGCATAAGCTCTGACAGTCCCCAAGTTATCAGTTTTGGCGTTTGGATTTACCTCCCCTTTAGTGGGCAGGTTAGGATTGTCCATCAGATTCAAACTGGCATATTTTACCCACTGGTCAGGTTCCGCCATCCGATATTCCTAATATTCTCCAAAACTTCAATACCAAAACTTCAATATTAAAGAACTTACTTTCTTTTTCCATAAAATTTATTTATAATGATATACTAAAATGTCTATAAAGATTTTATTATCATATCCATTATTATATCACTAAAAGTGAAGAATTTGACACAAATAAAAAAAAACCATAATTAGATTGCTAATTTTCTCATTAATGTCTAAATTTTGGGAGGGGGTTATAATGGTAGATAAAGTAAAGATTAAAAAGAAAATGTGTAACATTAAATCAACTGTTTCTGAAAAAAAAGAGGATGTTAATGATAGAATAAACGATATAAAGGAATTTGCCAAGGATAAAACAGATGATATGCAAGACGAAGTTGGAAAATGGAGAAAACTAGCACCCAAGTTGTTTGTTTGATAATATATTGATCATTAAGTCATGCAAAGTAGGTAAGAGCAGAATGGGCTGCAAAGGCTTCTTGCATTATGTAACGCGTTCAGGTAGATAATTTCCGGTAAATTCTGTAACCAGTCATAATTGACTGAGATAATTTTTAGAACATTTTGTTTCTGGTGGTTGTGTTGGAGCGCCAGAGAATAATGAAATTTAAATCAATTTTTGAAAGAAATTAACATTTAAAATTACTGTTTTTCTCTCTTCAAGGGGTTCTGTCTCTCGTCTTTAAAATAAAAATTAAAATCATTATTTGTTCAGCATTCTAAAAATTCAGATCCTAGGCTCCCAGTATTAGCATATAGATACACATCTAAGTAAATCTGAACATGTTTTTCATTGAAAATGTCGTTCATATTCAATTTTATATATAGAAAAGTTCCATAATGTCTTGCTAATCTACTAAACTTCCACTGTCATCAACACAGCTTTTTTATTTGGATTGGAATTGGATGTAAATTTAGTAAAATTATTATATCAACCTTCTGCAATGTTTTAACATAGAACTAATGGATGTGAAAAAGATGGTTAAAGAAATGATTCAATCAAGACCTGTTATTATTGGAACAGCCGTTGCTGTAATACTTTACTTTGTATCCTACTTCCTAGCTGGCCAGAACTTAATGCTACCTCTTCTGATGCTGGGCGGAATACTTGTGGGCTACATGGTCGGTGGAGACTTCAAGAATGGTTTATTCAATGGAACTATCATGGGAGTGGTAACAGGGATCATAAATGTTGTATTACTCGTTATAATGGTCATGATTCAGGGTGGTAACACGATCCTTATTAGTGCATTGGCTGGATCACTTATCATATATCTAGTACTTCAGATAATTCTTGCAGCAGCAGGCGGATTCTTTGGATCGATCATAAGAACAGAATCAGAACTTGACAGATCCCCTGCAGAAGAATCTGATTAAAAAATTTTTTTATTAATAATAATAGAATACCCTATATAAAATAAAGAGAAGTTTCATTCGTCTGGGTTTTTACAAACGAATTGTTCAACTCTTAACATATTATTTGGAAGAATTGCATGTATCAGCATTTAAATCTTCCATCAAAATATAGAACGGGCCCGACGGGGATTGAACCCGCGACGACTTGGTTAAGAGCCAAGCGCTCTCCCAGACTGAGCTACGGGCCCTTTAAACGCCCTAGCAGGGAATTAAATCGAGCTGTGGACTCTACATGCCCACAGAATAGCCCCTACACCACCAGGGAAACAACTCTTCAGACTTAACATATATGCCTACATCATAAATACTTTATCTTAACATCTTATAATAACACTCACCAAGTATGTAAGCAAAGCCTTTTATCATATTGAGTGGGTAGGTATCATATTCGTCCTATCACCACACCTGCTTTCATTGAACTAACTGGGTTGGTCAAAAAAAATAAGATTAATTAATATAATACTTTACCTATCATGGTATATGCAGGGGTACCCGAGCGGTCAAAGGGGATAGGTTCAGGGCCTATTGGCGTAGGCTTTCAAGGGTTCGAATCCCTTCCCCTGCACTCAAATTTAGGTTAATATTCAATTTCCTGATCAAAATAGATAACAATAATGTGCGTTTTCAGCTTTTTAAATTTAAATTCATAATCATTTTTTTAAATAAAGCCCTAAAATATGGCATATAAAATATCGGAAATAGAACTTATGCTTGAAAAAACCAGTTTTAAAAACGCTTATAAAATGGATAGAGTAATTTTAGGTGGATTGCCGATTTGGTTGCGGATTAAGCTGAAAAAAACATAAAGATATTTTTTTTAGTTAGGATGGAATGAATGTCTGATAGGATGAGTAACTTTTATCTGAGAGAATGTGTAGAACTCCTGAAAAGAAATTTTAGTAAAATTTTTATTTGTATTGAATAATTTATTATTTGGAGGTTAAAATGGTTCATTGTCTATATTGTGGTCATCATAGTCCGGATTTTGCTACTTATTGCCAGGAATGCGGTAGACAAATTAATGTAAATGATTCTGAAAGTGTATCTGATCTTATTACTAAAGGAAGTGAATTTCTACTGGAAGAAAATTATGAGACAGCACTAAAATATTTTAAAAATGCCATTAAGCTAGATCCGAGTTATGCTCCTCCTTACTATAATATAGGAAATATATATTTTATTTTAGGAGAATATGAAAATGCCTTAACTTTTTTAAATAGATTTAAAGAACTTGCTATTACTACTAATTTAAAATCATTCGTGAAAAATGCTGATAATTTAATTGATTGCATAAATCAAGGTGTAATACTTACTGGTTGGGATGAAGAAAAAGAGAGAGATACAATTTTAACTTTAAAAGATACCGGAATAGAACTTCAATGGAAAAGCTTTTTGGGTAGAGAAATTGGATCCGAAGAAATTAAATATTCAGATATAACTAGAATTGCATTTAAAAAAGGTATATTATTTGGCACGCTTGAAATAATATTTCCAGGTGGAAAAAACAAAATAGGAAAAGTCCACAAAGATTTAGGAAATTTATTTGTTTCCAACGTTAAAAAAAGAATACGAAACTACGCTAAAACCACAGAAGTGGAATTTTTAAGCCCTATAAATGAAATTAAAAAGACAAAAAAATTATGGGATAGTGGTGTAATCACACGAGACCAATTTGAAGAAATAAGAGATAAATATCTAGATAAAATTTGAGCTAAATTTTTGAACAATAGATATAAACAATTGAATTGCCGATTAGTTTCGATATCCTCATACATCGGCATGTAAATGCTCACTTTTGACCATTTATGGAGCAGAGAACCCCTTCTGCTAATAAAGAAGTTCACTCTAGTTTTAATAATTGAATAAAAGAAAATATATGCAAAATATTCAGGAATTTTTAATAGAATTTCAAAGAAATTTTCACTGTTTAGAGCAGATATAAGTTATGTAATTTTCATATTCAATCTTTTTAGCCTCAATGAAAAAACCTGTTTTTTCAAATAATGCTTCCATTATCCAGTCATAGGTGCTGAATTCATCTTTTATATAGATTATTGTTTCATCAGCCAAGGTATCGCCTGCAACATTTCGCATAACTTTTATGAAGTTTTCAACAGAGCTTTGGTGATTTTGGGTCAAATAAAAATATCACATCAAAAAAATAAAGTTTTCCACCTTTTTTTAATATATCTACCGTCTCAAGGAGTGCTATGGATTTCCAGAAATCTGGAAGATGGTGTAGTGCAGCTTTTGTAACCATTTTATCCACTTTGTCACCTTCATGCTCGTAGGTTAGAAATCCCGCACAATGTGTTTCGATATTTTCAATTTTTTGTATTTGTGATTATTTTTTAAAATATCAAGCATGGACTTAGAAATATCAACACAGATAACTTTTTCACAATGTTTTGCAAGATTTAAGGCAAAACACCAGTTCCACAACCAAAATCAAGTACTGTGTCTTTGGATGCTATTTCTAATTTATTAACAACCTCTTCTGCTTCTGCTTTAAAATTTCTAAATTTTCGATAATGATTATCGTATTTTACTGCAATTTTCGGATCTATATAGTCCAATCCTATCTGTTTTTCATCATAATACCATTTAGGATTTGTGTTCTTCATATTAACCTCCAGTTATTTAATATTATTTATAATTATTAAAAATTATCGTTGTTTACTTGAAGGGATGGGAGAATAGAGTAGTACACCAAAATTAAGAAAAGTTTCCATAGTGAATTTAAGCTAAGGGTACATATACTATTGTATCATGCTACATTGTGGTGGATAGGTGCTTTTAAGGTGTGTTTACTGACTTTAAAAAGGTAGTTGTTTTATTCTATTTGTTTTATGCTTCTCTCTATGGCTGCCTTAGTAAAACCATGCCCCGTTTTTTGTAATAGGTATTTCTGCTAGGAAAAGGGGGCTAAAATGGTGTTGTCGGTCCAAATATCCCGGGTCTAGAATGAATGTTACACTACTAAGCATGTCATTTACTGGCTAATACCTTCCAGGATCTTTGAATTTCTAGGGGCACACCCATGGCATCTGCCACTGCCAAACCAAGAATAGCATCCCCTAAAACATCAATAATTTATAACTTCATATCCTGAAGAATCCGATAAATATGTCATCTTATGGTTCAGTTAAGAAAAAGTTGAGATAGAATAAATATAACACATTTAAATGAAAATTAACATGATGATTACAATTCAATAATTATATTTGATATAGGGTGTTTCTATGGTTTCCACTAATGAAATTAAGAAAAGACTAGAGGCAAGAAAGTCAAAACAAGGTTTTTTGTTATGCGATATTTGTGGTGGATTCTACGAGTTACAAGATGGTGAGTCGCCTGGGGATTTTGATACTTGTCAATGTGGTGGGAAGCTAAAATATGGTTTATATCAGGATGGTGCAAAGGAAGATAATTCAGATTACCAGAAATTGGGTACCTTAAAAAAAAAAGATGCTCCAATGAATAAGGAAACATCAACAACAAAGAAAAAAACTAAAAAAATAATTGGTAAATCTGAAGTTAAATATGATATGGTTACGAGAAAACCTATAAAAACAGCTACCGAGAAGTTAGAAAGGAAAAAAATTGATGAATTAATGACTAGAACCGACATTATCATAGAAAAAAATAATAGAATTATAGAATTATTAGAAATTTTATCAAACAATACTATCAATAACGGTTCATTGTTAGTGGTTTGTCCTAGTTGCAGTACTAAAATAACCGATAAAGCCCAATACTGCCAAAGATGTGGAACAAAGATCTAGATGATGTTGTTACAAATAGAACAATATTTTTAATATTCTTGCCTGTGGATTTCAGATCTTTCTGCAAAAATCCAGCTGGTAAAATAAAACCACAGTACCCTAAATTATAAAAAGAATAAATATGATGACCAAAAAAAGGATGATTTCATAGCGAACTTTGCCATTGTTGACAAGATCATTAAAACAGCTTCCAGTGGACGTAATTACCTTGACATAACTCTCACCGATAAAACTGGAAGGATAGATGGTCGAATGTTCCCTGAAGATAACGTTGAAGAGATATTTGACTCCATAAATACAGGGAGCATATGTGAAATATGTGGAAATACTAATGAATTTCCACCTGGTTCCGGAAGGATCAATATCATCATTAATTCCATCAGAGAACTATCAGAGGATCAATATAATTTGGATGATTTCATACAGACCTCCGATAACGATCATGATGAATTGGTCCAAGAAATACGGGTCACCATCAAGAATATGGAAAATGTCCACATGAAAAACTTGTTGAAATCCTTTTTCTGTGATCAGGCCTTTACCGACGTTTATTATGAAGTTCCGGCAGCCAAGGTACACCACCACAACTACATTGGCGGTTTATTGGATCATTCTGTGGAAGTTTTGAAGATCTGTAAGTGTTTAAGTGAATTATTCCCCGAGTTAGACCTTGATTTGCTCTATACTGGGGTTTTATTGCATGATATAGGTAAGATGAAGGCCTATAATTATGATTTAGTTAAAATAGACATGTCGGAAGAAGGTATATTCTTAAATCATCTTTTTATGTCGGCTTATATGGTCAATGAAAAGATGAAGAGCTTGGATTTTCCTCAGAATCTTTCCACTAAACTTCTACATTTGATTTTAAGTCATCATGGCGCTGTTAGTCTGGGTTGGGGTTCCACCGTAAGTCCTAAGCTACCTGAAGCAGTGGCTTTGCATTATGCTGATAATTTGGATGCTAGGGTTAAGGAAATGTTCCAAAAATAAGGAGCTAGCAATAAATAAAAATTTAATTTTTTTAGAATATTTTTCTTTAATTATTTTCATTTAATTATTATTATCCCATATTAACATAGAATAAGATTTTTTTATATTAGCGTTGATTTTGGTGATTAATAATAATAATCGTACTTTTAAGCTCTTGATAACTTATTTAAGCTTTACCATCGCATAGAATTTAGAAAAAGGAATATAACATGAAAAAATTACCATTAAATAATTTAAAATATCAAGAAATTGGAGTTCATAAGATATCTTAAGAGGCGGAAAATTATTTCTAAAATCTTTATGTCTAAACACATGCTTATTAAATAACCAAAAACTTCTCTAACGGTTTTTTTTGGTCTGAAGCAAATTTTCTAGACAATGATTTTCATAATTGTATAAAGAGGCGGTCATATTAAGAAAAAAAAGCTTTTGGCAGCTTTTTCTCTTGGGTTAATGCTTACAGCACCCACAGCAGCAGCATCGGAAATAATAAGTCATGGTGGGATGAATAGCTGTAATAAAGGATGGTATTACACATCTGGAACGTTTTTAAACTATTGCCCAGAATGCGGTGCCACTGGAACCCTCAAATGGAATCCAAAAGGAACTATTGAAGGTGAATGGACTTGCTCACAGTGTAGTGCGGATTACTGTGTCTGTGGAAAAGAAAAAATCCATGGAGTAGATAAAAACTTAATAGAAGCCACCGATGAACCGATAATTAACGCAGTAGCACCCTCCACGGTTGTAAACAATCCCGTACCAGTTGAAATTGTTAAAAAAACCATAAATAAAGCTCATTTAATTATAGAGGTCTAAATAAGGAAGTATTAGGTTTTGGGAAGTCACAGGCTTCCATTTTTTCTAATTATTTTAACTTGGCCTTTCCCTGTATCTCAGACTTTTTTTTATGTCATAGTAGCTTATAATTCAAAGTAAACCAATATTTACAGTCTTCATCCACTTTGAAATTCTATTAAAGCTCATATTAGAACCTTAAGCAGAATCCTATGGAAATTCTATAAATCTAAAGTTTTTTTTAATCTCCAATTTTTTCGATTTTAAATTCACCTCATTTTACGTGCTTCTCGAGGCTTTTGTCAATTAAGAAACATGGTATGGTTCTTTGAAATGGTGGGAAATCCATTTGGATTGATCATCTATATGTCATTTTATGACAATATTTATTAGGAAGTTTCACCAATATTTTGAAGGTCATAATATGACGGTGTATTTGGATGTCAATCAACATTAATGGAGGTCATAATATGACAAAGAAGAAAGGAATCAGAGAGGAAGAATTGGAAAACTTCCATAAACAGTTTAAAAAAATCTATACGAAAGGTATTAGAAGCCATACCCTGTATAATTTAATACTCATAGATGTTGCGCTCCAATTTCAACTTGATAATATAAGAAAAGAGAAAGTATACGACGTTAGTGAAGATATCAGCTTTAATGAGTATATCCAACATAAAGAAAGGATTAAAGACATCGAGAACATTTTAAGATGCTCTGTGAGAACTGCCAGGGACTATCGAGACGCTCTGACACACTTTTATCAATAAATTATTTTCCTGGCCAGTTTAGGCAGTTGTGCACAGTAGACTCAACTTTGAAAAAATAAATATGTACCAAAATATTACCCTAAAGTAATCTTAAGAATTTACCTAAGTGGCCTTGCATTATGCTGATTATTCAGACGTAAGGATTAAGAAATGTTCCAAAAATAAATTCAGTAATGATTGATTCAAAAGATATTTAATTTAGGATGAATGTCAAATTATTTGGGGGTTTTTTAAGAATGTTAGATTTTGGTATAACTGCTAAAGATAAAATGGAAGATTACAATACAAAATTTTTGAATGAACTAGTACCTGGAGAAGAAATATCTGGCGAAATTGTTATTGGAGAATTCAAAACATTACCGATGGGAAAAAGAGAAGTAGCTGAATTCTATGTTGTAATAACAGATCTCAAAAATCGTACGAAATGGGTTTGTGAATTTATAACACCTTATTACCCTGAAACAGATAATATTTATGGCGAAAATGGAGGTCTTCTCTACAATTTCATTGACAGTTTAAATCATGTCATAAACAACACGCCTAAAAATTGGATGCAGAACTATTCTGTAAATTTTAACAAATTCAGAAAAACAGTTAACGAATCCGTCTCAATTGTCACTGTAAAAGCAGTTCAGCCAGTTAATCCAGATGCTAAAAGTGTTAATTTAGAAGTTCTCAATGCAAAATTTAAATCTGAATCCAAATATCGTGCTCCAGTATCCATTTATGATTTAGCAGAGGAAGATCCCATTATCCTTATGGCATATGCTCATCTCCGAAATAAGGGAGACAGAATAACTGTAAAAAACATTGTGTTTGAACTAAAAGCATTATTTGACGACAAAATTATAACCGAAAACGCATACAAAACCGCATTAAAAGAACTAAAAACAGTGCAGGAAAATAGTTGAAATTCCTTCAAGAACTTTTATATATGGGGAAGGATGCATAGAAGTGGTATAACCCAAAATTAAGCTGTAGATAACAGCCTAAACATTTTTGATGAATTATAATCTGTTCTACTAAACATATTTTGTTAATCTAGAACGCATTTGTAGTTATTGAGCTTTTTTTCATTTATTTTTTTTAACTGAATTATGTCTACTTACTCTTTTTCAAAAGTTTTAACAGTTTCTTTAAGATATTCTCTTATGGGAATGTTTTGTGAACATTTTTCCTCACACTCACCGCATTCATTACAGAAGGATGCACTCATTTTTTTGGCAGATAAGAATGAATAATTTGCCGAGGGTTTTTCCATGTTTTGATAGATATAAAGATCATTTAATAGGTTCAGTTTTAGTGGAATATCGACTCCGTTTGGGCATGGCATGCAGTAATTGCAGGCGGTGCAACCAACATGCATCCTTTCCTGATAAGCCTCTCTAACTTCCAGAATCAGATTCTTCTCCTCATCGGTTAGACTGTTGGCGTGTCCATCCTCCGCAATCCTAATGTTCTCTTTTACTTGTTCCATGGTGCTCATGCCTCTTAAAACAACATTAATTTCTGGCTGATCCCAAAGGAAGCGTAAACCCCATTCTGCGGGACTTCTTTTAACCACTGCATGATCCCATATAGCTTGAATGTTTGGGAGTATGTTGTTGACGAGACAGCCTCCCCTGAGAGGTTCCATGATTATGGTACCCAAGTCTTTAGCTACTGCATATTCAAGTCCAGACTTTCCAGCCTGAAAGTCCTGATCCATGTAATTATATTGGATCAAAGAAAAGCTCCAGTTGTAGGAGTTTACAATTTCAATGAAAGATTTAGAATCATCATGGAATGAAAAACCAGCGTATCCTATCCTTTCGTCTTCAAGGGCAGAATCCAAAAAATCGAGAACACCTAGTTTTGTTAAGTTTTTAAATAAATTCAGATTAAGACCATGTAAAAGATAGAAATCGATCCTGTCAGTTTGAAGCCTCTGGAGCTGCTCATCCAAGTAGCGATTCAGATCTTCTTTTTTTTGGATGAGCCAGCTGGGTAATTTAGTGGATAAATACACCTGATCCCTGTAGCCATCTTTTAGAGCATTTCCAACGAAAATTTCACTCATACCACCGCCTAAGGCAGAGGAGCTATGGTAGGGATAGGCGGTGTCAACATAGTTAACTCCATAATCTATCGCATGATGAAGCATCTTGGTTGCCTGGGTTTCATTTATTCTCTCTGGATTGTTATCCATTATTGGAAGTCTCATGCACCCGAAGCCTAGGATTGAAACTTTTTTACTGGTTTTTCCAAGATTTCTGTATAACAAATTAATTATTCTCCTGAAGATTGAATTTAAGTTGCTTTATGGTAAATTTTACATTTAATAACTTTATAATCATCAACGATTTCCATTTTAGGATGATGACCTATTTTTTGAAATATCCTCGGATCATCATCCCCCTACATTGAACACCCCTTTTCAATCTGACATCTTTAGCAAATTATTAAGTAATGTTAAAGAATTAAAAGTCTTTTATTAATAAATTATCTTATAATAATTCAAATTTCTGGGATGTTATAGCGAGGTAAGGGACGTTGGATTTTATCAAAACTCATCATACGATGGTAAATTGTCCGTGGTGGTAGATAGTTGTTGCTTCGGAGCATCAGAGAAGAAATATTTAGTAAAATTTATATTTACCATTATTTAATATAATATTAGGGGTTTTATGGTGTCGAAGTATAGGGTTGGTAATATTCTTGTAGATACGAAAACACACGGTGATCCTAAATTAATAGAAGACGTTGAAGAAGGTATAGACGTTTGTATATTGTCTTATGATAGTGTGAACAGAATAATTGATCAAACACATTTATTAATTGATATAGTACAATCAAAAATGGCTGAAATAGAATTATTACGCTTAAAGATTGATATCCTGGAAAAGAAGTTAGCTTATGAAAGATCCCATATTTATGTTCCAGATCCAAAGGATATACCTTAAAAATTTCATTATTTTTTCTCTAAGAGATAATATAAATTAATTGGGATTTACAAACATAAAATTAATAACTAAGATTTATTGAATTTTTATTCTAATCCCTCTTTTAATGAAATTATCTTTGATATTTGATACTTATACATAAAATTATAATATCTTTTTCAGGGAAGAAATGCCCATTAATAATTGTATTATTAATAAATTTATATAACTATTAGTTAATAGGGATGGTTATATATACTTGGAGTACCATAAAAATAGTTATGAATATATCAATAGATCCCCGATTTAAATATTTCCTCAACAACAGGCAGCTAAAAGAGCAAACTATCAAAAGATACACAAGAGAACTAGTTTTATACAGTGAATCAACAGGCTTATCACCCACAGAGTTAATAATGGAAGCCAGGAACGAACAAGTAAAACATCCATGGATTAATGATCGAAAACTACCCTCACACCTTACTAATTACATCAGCTTCATGGAATCAAGGAACTATGCTCCCTACCGTATTAAAAATGCAGTGAATATTATAAGAACTTTTTATAACGAATTTGACATCCAACTCCCCCAAACCAGATATAAAGGTGAGCCAGCTAATTCTAATAGTAATATTGATGATCTTCCAGGGTATAATGATATTAGAAAAGCCATTACACTATCCAACATAAAATACCGTGCAATAATATCCCTCATGACTAGTAGTGCCATGAGTGTGAAAGATATCAGGTTTATACGAGTCTCAGAGTTCCTAGAAGCCATAGGAATAAAAACAGAAGAACAAAGTGTTAATGGCTCCTTAAAAATACCATTAAACACTGAAATAGATGGAAATAGAGTGGGTATATGGCAAAGAAGAAGAGAGAAGTCTCTGCTTTTTCATGTAACCTTCTCAACTCCAGAATCCATCCACTTTATACTTGATTACCTCGATAAATACCCACCAGAATCACTTGATGACTTCCTATTCAGATCACAGCGTAATCCTACGAAGTCTAGCAGTGATCGAGCCTTCCAGAAATACTTCCAAAAAATTAACAAAGTAGCGGGATGGAAGAAAAAAGGCTATACCCACTATTTCACTACTAGGACCTTAAGAAAATATTTCAGCAATACCTTGGAACGGTTAAAGATCCCCCACCTCTACATAAGAATCATGATGGGCCACAAAGTAGAGGATGTCAACATAGAAGCTCTTAAAGAAAGTTACAAAAGCGCAGTGCCATCATTAACTTTTTTAGAGAAAGTGAATATCTTGGAGAAAGAAATTGACATAACCACCGATCCTGAATACATAAAACTCCAGGACAAGGTCAATACTCTTGAGAAGATAGTTCAGGAGAGCATAGAAAGATCCGCAGAAGAAGGTTCAAAAACCAACCGAAACCCAGAGGATGGGATGAGTAACCTATGACAAAAAGAGATATAAAATAACCATGAAAAAAAGGGATAGATGAATAAAATATTAACACAGTAATATTAGTATTTGTAATATTTAATACTAT
>Ga0209048_10003459_pt1 | contig 15302 bp, 11 predicted proteins | sample FrelakmetCRP12CR_FD_187146 | JGI IMG/M metagenome (GOLD analysis project Ga0209048, IMG submission 187146) | Freshwater lake sediment microbial communities from the University of Notre Dame, USA, for methane emissions studies - CRP12 CR (SPAdes)... | ecosystem: Environmental > Aquatic >... | reverse complement strand
GGTGGAGGAGGCCGCCCGGCGGGGAGCGGCGGTCGTCTGCCTCCCGGAGCTCTACCGGACGCCCTACTTCTGCCAGCGCGAGGACGCGGCGCTCTTCGACCTCGCCGAGAGCGTGCCCGGACCGACGAGCGAGCGCCTGGGAGAAGCGGCGCGCAAGGCCGGCGTGGCGGTCATCGCCCCCATCTTCGAGCGCCGCGCCGCAGGCCTCTACCACAACACCGCGCTCTTCCTGGACGCCGACGGCTCGCTCGCGGGGATGTACCGGAAGATGCACATCCCCGACGACCCCAGCTTCTACGAGAAGTTCTACTTCACGCCCGGCGACCTCGGCTTCCGCGCCGTGGACCTTGCGCCCGGGCGAGTGGGCGCCCTCATCTGCTGGGACCAGTGGTACCCCGAGGGCGCGCGGCTCACCGCGCTCAAGGGGGCGACGGCCCTCTTCTACCCCACCGCCATCGGCTGGCATCCCGCCGAGAAGGCGCGGAACGGCGCGGCGCAGCTCGAGGCCTGGCGGACCATCCAGCGGGCCCACGCCATCGCGAACGGCGTCTACGTGGCAGCCGTGAACCGCGTCGGCTTCGAGGGCGGCCCGCCTGGCCAGTCGGGCCTCGAGTTCTGGGGGACGAGCTTCCTCTGCGACCCGTTCGGCGTGGTGATCGCCGAGGCCTCCACCGACCGCGAGGAGATCCTGGTCGGCGAGGTGGACCTGTCGCGCATCGAGGAGGTCCGCCGAAACTGGCCCTTCCTCCGCGACCGCCGCATCGACGCGTACCAGGGCCTCGACCGCCGCTTCATCGACTGAGGTTCGTGTGCCCCACGCGCGCAGCCCTGCCGCTCGAGCCTTCGCCATGCCAGCGGAATGGGAGACACACCAGGCCACCTGGCTCGCCTGGCCGCACGATTCCCGCGACTGGCCCGGGCGCTTCGGGCCCATTCCCTGGGTGCACGCCGACATCGTGAAGAAGATCACCTGGGGAGAGACCGCTCGCCTCATGGTGAGGGACGCCGCGGAGGAGGCCCGCGCCCGAAGCCACCTGGAGCGCCACGGCGTCGACATGGCGCAGGTCGACTTCCGGCGGATCCCCACCGACCGGATCTGGACGCGCGACTCCGGCCCGATCGTGCTCCGCCGGGCGGGCCCCCGCTCGAGCCGGGCCGTTGCCGGGTTCCAGTTCAACGCCTGGGCGAAGTACGCCGACTGGAAGCGCGACGCGCTCGTCGCGGAGCGCGCCGGCCGGGCGCTCGGCCTCCCCCTCTTGCCGGTCGAGCGAGGCTCCCGCCGGGTGGTGCTCGAGGGGGGCGCCGTCGACGTGAACGGCAAGGGCTCGATCCTCGTCACCGAGGAGTGCCTGCTCCACCCCGCGGTGCAGGTCCGGAACCCGGGGTTCGACCGGCGCGACTACGAGGCGGTCTTCCGCGAGGCGCTCGGGGCCCCGAACGCCATCTGGCTGGGAAAGGGGATCGAGGGCGACGACACCCACGGTCACGTCGACGACCTGGCTCGCTTCGTCGGCCCCGGCGCCATCGTGCTGGCGCGGGAGGACGACGCCCGCGACCCGAACCACCGGGCCCTGTCCGAGAACAGGGAGCGGCTCGCCTCGGCCCGGCTCCAGGATGGGTCCCGGCCGGAGGTGATCGATCTGCCCATGCCGCGCCCGATCGCGTTCAAGGGGCTCCGCCTTCCGGCGAGCTACGCGAACTTCTACGTCGCGAACGCCGCGGTCCTCGTTCCGACCTTCAACGACCCGGCCGACCGCGTGGCGCTGGGCATTCTGGGGGAGCTCTTCCGCGACCGTTCGGTCGTGGGCATCCACGCCCTCGACCTCGTCTGGGGTCTCGGCACGGTCCACTGCATGACGCAGCAGGAACCCCGTCCCTGAAGGGCGCTACCGCTAGTGAAGTCGAGCGGCCCGCTCCACGGCCGCCACCAGGCCGTCGGTGCCGAAGGACTGCGCCACGAACTCCATCCCGTCGTCGATGAGGTGCGAGAGGTCGGAGGCGTCCTGAACGAGGCCGGACGTCAACACCACCCGCGCCGCGGGGCTGGTACGGCGCACCTCGCCCGCCACCTCGATTCCGTTGCCGTGTGCCAGGACGAGGTCGGAGACAAGCACCGAGATGCAGCCCGGGGATGCAGCCGCGACCGCGCGCGCCCCGGCGGCGTCCGCCGCTGCCGCCACCTCGAATCCACGCGCCGAGAGGAGCTTCACGAGCGCCGCTCCGACCTCGGGGTCGTCGTCCACCACGAGCACCTTGCCCCGCCGGTCGTGAAGCGCCATTGCCTCTTTGGGGGAGCAGCTTCCGTGCCAGGCCCCCATCCGCAGGCATGCTGCCGTCGACGCGAGGGACAGTGGCGCACAACCGCCTGTTCCGGCTTGCACTTTCGAGGGGCCCTCCGTCCCGGCGCGCGGGGCCGCGCGAGTCCCCGGGGTCGAGGCGTTCGTCCCCTGGGTCCCGGGGGTGGGGCAACGCGCCGACGACCGGCGAGAGCCTCCGCCGCGCGGGTCGAGACAGAGCGCCTCGCAAAGGACACGCTCCCGCTGCCCGGGCTGCACAAGGCGGAGCCTATCGTCGCGTCCGGCTGGGACGTGCCGGCCCGGGGTCCGCGGCCGTGCCCGCGGGCCGCTTGGGGCACCTCGTCATTCCCCCCTCCGCCCGAACGGGAGCCGTGATGTGATGCGCGTCCGGACGGCCCCGGAGCGTTCCCTCCCATCGCTCCTCGCACACGGAGGCAGAACGGCGCCATGAGAGTCCTCGTCCTCAACTCGGGCAGCTCCTCCATCCGCTACGAGCTCTTCGACGTCGTGGCCTGGCGGGTGCTCTGCTCCGGGCGGGTCGAAGGCATCGGCACCCCCGGGGGCCGCCACGTCCACCTGACGCACGCGGAGGACGGGCGCGCAGGCGAGACCGTGCTCGCCTTCGCCGCCGCCGACCATGGCCAGGCCCTCAAGGAGGTGATTCGCGCCCTTCACGCATCGGGCTTCATCGAGGACGTGAGGAAGCTCGCGGCCATCGGCCACCGGGTGGTCCACGGCGGGGAGCGCTTCCGCGCGGCGGCGCTCGTCGACGAGGAGGTCCTCTCCGCCATTCGGGGAAGCGCGCACCTGGCGCCGCTCCACAACCCTGCGAACCTCCTCGGGATCGAGCTCGCCATCGAGGCCTGCCCCGGAGTGCCCCAGGTCGCTGTCTTCGACACCGCCTTCCACCAGACGATGCCGCCCCACGCCTACCGGTACGCGCTGCCGCGAGAGCTCTACGCGCGGCACGGCGTGCGCCGGTACGGGTTCCACGGGACATCGCACGCCTATGTCTCGCGCAGGGCCGCGGCGCTCCTCGGCCGGCCGCTCGAGTCCCTGAACCTCGTGACCCTCCACCTGGGCAACGGAGCGAGCGCCGCCGCCATCCGCGGAGGCTCGAGCGTCGACACCTCCATGGGGCTCACCCCGCTCGAGGGCCTGGTGATGGGGACCCGCTCCGGAGACGTGGACCCCGCCGTCGTCTTCCACCTCGGGAGGGTCGCGAGGATGTCGCTCGACGCCTCGGAGAGGCTCCTCAACGAAGAGAGCGGCCTTCTGGGGCTCTGCGGAGCGAGCGACATGCGGGAGGTCCTGCGCCGCGCCGACCTTGGCGACGGCGAGGCTCGACTCGCAGTCGACGTCACCTGCTACCGGATCCGGAAGTACCTGGGAGCCTATCTCGCGGTCCTGGGGCGGATCGACGCCGTCGTCTTCACGGCCGGCGTGGGGGAGAACAGCCCGGACATCCGCGCGCAGTGCTGCCAGGGGCTCTCGGGGCTCGGCATCGCCGTCGACGAGGAGCGGAACCGCGCCCCTTCGCGGGACGCGCGCCCCATCCACGCCGACGGGGCACCGGTGGCGGTGCTGGTGGTGCCCACCGACGAGGAGATGGAGATCGCCCATCAGGCGATGCAATGCATTCGCGACCGAGACCCGAGGAGGTCCAGATGACTGCCAAGAAGACCCGGACGACGAGGCGTCGCCCCGCGGCCGCTTCCGCCGGCCCACTGTCCCCCGAGGAGCTCAGCCGCCTCGACGCCTACTGGCGGGCGGCGAACTACCTCTCGGTGGGGCAGATCTACCTGCTCGACAATCCGCTGCTTCGGAAGCCGCTCAGGATCGAGCACGTGAAGCCCCGCCTGCTCGGGCACTGGGGGACGACCCCGGGCCTGAACTTCATCTACGCGCACCTGAACCGCGTCATCCGGGCCGAGAAGCTCGAGATGATCTTCATCTGCGGACCGGGGCACGGGGGCCCGGCTGTGGTGGCGAACACCTACCTCGAGGGCACCTACAGCGAGATCTACCCCGACGTGAGCCAGGACGCGGAGGGGCTCAGGCGGCTCTTCCGGCAGTTCTCGTTCCCGGGCGGGATTCCGAGCCATGCCGCGCCGGAGACGCCCGGCTCGATCCACGAAGGGGGCGAGCTCGGCTACTCGCTCTCGCACGCCTTCGGCGCGGCCTTCGACAACCCAGGCCTCATCGTCGCCTGCGTGGTGGGCGACGGGGAGGCCGAGACCGGCCCGCTCGCGGCCGCCTGGCACTCGAACAAGTTCCTGAACCCGGTGACGGACGGCGCCGTCCTCCCCATCCTCCACCTGAACGGCTACAAGATCGCGAACCCGGCCATCCTCGCGCGCATCAGCCAGGACGAGCTCCGCAGCCTCCTCGTCGGGTACGGCTACCTGCCCATCTTCGTCGAGGGCTCCGACCCGGCGCTCATGCACCAGTCCATGGCCGCAGCGCTCGACGACGCCGTGGCGCGGATCCGGGCCATCCAGTCGCAGGCCCGACGCGCCAAGGCCCCGGAGAGGCCGCGCTGGCCCCTCATCGTCCTTCGCTCCCCCAAGGGATGGACGGGCCCGAAGGAGGTGGACGGGAAGAAGACCGAGGGCTCTTGGCGGTCCCACCAGGTGCCTGTCTCCGACCTGGCCGGGAACCCGGCGCACCTCCGGATCCTCGAGCGTTGGATGAAGAGCTACCGGGCGGAGGAGCTCTTCGACGACAACGGCCGCCTGCGCCCGGAGCTCGCCGGGCTGGCGCCGCGCGGAGCCTCGCGCATGGGGTCGAGCCCGCACGCGAACGGCGGACTCCTGCGGCGGGACCTGCGGATGCCGGACTTCCGGGAGTACGCGGTGAAGGTCGGCCACCCGGGGACGGCCGAGGCCGAGGCCACCCGCGCGCTCGGGCGCTTCCTCCGCGACGTGATGAAGCTCAACCAGGATCGGTTCCGCGTGACGGGACCCGACGAGACCGCCTCGAACCGGCTCGACGCCCTGTTCGAGGTCACCGACCGCACCTGGCTCGCCGAGACGCTCCCCTCGGATCGGGACGGCGGCCACCTCGCCCCCGACGGCCGGGTGATGGAGATCCTGAGCGAGCACACCTGCCTCGGATGGCTCGAGGGGTACCTGCTCACCGGGCGGCACGGGTTCTTCTCCACCTACGAGGCCTTCGCGCACGTGATCGACTCGATGTTCAACCAGCACGCGAAGTGGCTACACACCACCAAGAACGAGATCCCCTGGCGCGCGCCCATCTCCTCCCTGAACATCCTGCTCAGCTCCCACGTGTGGCGCCAGGACCACAACGGCTTCTCCCACCAGGACCCCGGGTTCATCGATCACGTCGTCAACAAGAAGGCAGACGTCATCCGCGTCTACCTCCCGCCGGACGCGAACACGCTCCTCTCGGTCGCCGACCACTGCCTGCGCAGCCGCGACTACGTGAACGTCATCGTGGCCGGAAAGCAGCCCTCCCTGCAGTACCTGGACATGGACGCTGCGGAGAGCCACTGCGCTGCGGGCATCGGCATCTGGGAATGGGCCTCGAACGACCGCGGGGGATCACCGGACGTGGTCATGGCCTGCGCCGGCGACGTCCCGACGCTCGAGACGCTCGCCGCCGTCGACCTGCTCCGCCAGCACGTGCCCGCCCTCAAGGTCCGGGTGGTGAACGTGGTCGACCTCATGGTCCTCCAGCCCCGGGAGGAACACCCCCACGGTCTCACCGACCGCGAATTCGACGGCCTCTTCACCACCGACCGGCCGATCATCTTCGCGTATCACGGCTATCCCTGGCTCATCCACCGCCTCGCCTACCGGCGCACGAACCACCGGAACCTCCACGTCCGCGGGTACAAGGAGGAGGGCACGACGACGACCCCGTTCGACATGGTGGTCCGCAACGAGCTCGACCGCTTTCACCTCGTCTCGGACGTCATCGACCGCGTCCCCGGCCTCGGGTACCTCGCGGCCTACGCCCGCCAGAACCTCCGCGACCGGCTCTTCGAGCACAAGGCGTACATCACCGAGCGCGGCGAGGACCTGCCCGCCGTTCGCGACTGGAGGTGGCCGTACTGATCGGAGGCCCGCCACGCCCGAGGCGAGGTAGTATCCCCGCCTGCCTCGCGGCCAGGCGCCGTGCCGCCCGACGGCGCGAAGGGGGCGCCGGAGGGGAACCCGATGCAGACCGAACTTCTTCTCGCGCTCGCCCTCGCGATCGCTCCCGTCGACCCGGGCGCCCCGCCGGAGCCGGTCGCCTCTCCTGCATCCTCGCTGGGAGGCCGCCCCACGTCCTCCGCACCGGTGGGACCGCTGCCGCCCCTTCGCGACGGCTCGCCGACCACGGAAGCTCTCCCCCAGGGGAGACCCGCACCGGAGCCGTGCCGGGCCGAGCTCTTCCGGATCGGCCGCAGCACGAACGCCAACGAGGTCGTCTACGCCGCCCGGCTCGCCTCCCAGGGCGGCCTCGACAAGGACGAGCCGCTCACGGCCGAGTGGCACATGCTCGCGGAGGACGGCCACCGCGAGGGGCTGAACTTCATCGAGAGCCTCCTCGCATACGGGTTCAGCGTGGACCCGGCGCCCGGGGGCGAGGGCTTCGTCGTCGTCCTCAAGGCGAGGAGCGACCGCCCCATCCGCCTCACCGTGAAGGATGGCTGCCCGGCCGCCTTCGTCGCCATCGGCGGGAAGATCGGCCACCTGCGCCGCATCTTCGTCCAGGCGAGCGGCGGGCTCATGCCGAGCGTGTCCTGGGCCGACATCGACGGCGTCGACCCGGCGAGCGGCGCCGACCTGCACGAGCGGGTCTTCCCCAAGTAGAGCCCGGCGAACCGGGCCGGACCGGGATCGACGTGCTCCGCGCTACCGCGGGGCGAAGGGCCACTTGCCGAAGTGGCGGGCGAGCGCCAGGGCGGCGGCGATGGCGATGAGCGCCGCCCAGGTGAGCGTCCGACGCCGCTGCGCGGCGACGTCCACGTAGGGGTCCTGCAGGGAGCGGCTCGCGCCCGCCGGCAGGACCGCCCGGTCGGTGAGGACCATGCCGAGGGGCATGTTGACCTGGACCCGGCCGTTCACCGCCCACCCGTTCGCGTCGAGCACCGGCCCGAGCGTGCGCTGGCGCAGCTTGAGCCAGGCGATGAGCATCGACGGCCCCGAGATGAGCGCCACCACGCCGAGGAGCGCCACGAGCTTCGCCCACCAGGGCTGCAGGTTCAGGAAGCCGGAGACGAAGGCGCCGAAGAAGGTGGCCAGGGCGCCGACGCCGACGCCCAAGGCAGCGATGATCCCGACCATCCTCCCGACGTCCACCGCCTCCGCCTTCGGCGCCTTCGCCTCGGTGGCGGCGCTCGTCGCCCCCTGGGCGGTGGAGGCGAGCTTCGACCCGCTCTCCTTGTCCTTCGCGGCGGCGAACTTCGCCACCTGCTCCTCGATCATCTTCACGAACTTCTTGTACGGGGAGAGGAAGGCCTGGCGGATGCTGATGGGGTTGTCGACGACCTTGACGATGGTGGCGTCCCAGTCGCGGCCCTGGCGGTCGTAGAAGATCCCGTTGCGCCCCACGGCCAGGTAGTCCGAGTCGCCCTGGGTGAAGCAGGCGGCGATCTTCATGGGGGCGGCTCCGGAGCGGCGGCACTCGCAGTAGGCGAGGTACATCCGGCTGCCGGCGGCCATTGCCGCGTGCGCGGCCGGGTCGTCCACCCGCACGCACAGGTGGCAGGCGCGGGCGTCCAGGTAGAGCGTTCCCACCTGGAACACCGTCGGGGCCTTGGGGTGGTAGAAGTCGGTGAAGGAGACGAAGTTCCGGAGCAGCCGGTGGAGGTCGCGGCGGTAGTGGACGACCCGCACGACGTCCGCAACCGCCAGGGCCTCCGGCTCCCTCTCCTTGTCCTTCGCGATGAGCGCCTCCACCGTGGACTTCCCTCCGCCGGCGAGGAGCGCCGCCACCCGCTGCGCTCCCAGCTTCTCCACGGCGAGCCCCTTCTTCTCGGCCGTCCACGCCTGGTAGGGGGCGAGCTTCTGCTTGAGGGCCTCCCACTCGGGCGCCGTGAGAGACGCCTTGCCGGGTCCGAACATGGGGACGACCGCGTCGCGCGCCAGCGCCGCCAGTGCTGCGGCCCAGGCCGGGTTCACTCCCTCGAGCAGCGGAAGGGGGCGGCCGGCCTCGATGCGGGAGATCGGCAGCGAGAGGACCTCGGCGCTGGCGCTCGAGATCTCCTTCCCGGCCATGGCCGCGATCTCCGCCTCCGGCCGCCCGAGCAGGGGCGGGATGCGGGAGTCGAGCGCGGCGAGCCCGGTGCGGGTGAAGTAGTCGTCCACCTTCGCCCGGACCGCCTGCACCGCCTCCCCTGCGGCGGCGGTCCCGGCGCCCAGGACCTGGACCCCGGGTGCCTGGCCGAGCTTCCACCAGGCGTCGAAGGCGCCCAGATCCTCGAAGAAGGCCTCGAGCTTGGCCTGGTCCACCCCCGGATTCCCGCTCCGATCGGCGACGCCGCCGACCGTCGCGAGCGCGTCGGAGATGACCTGCCTCACCTCGGCGTCCTCGGCGGACGCCGGGGTCACCACCCCGTCGCCGTTGAAGAGGGTCTTCTCGAAGACCTTCGTCGTGTCGGCGACGTCCTGGGGCGTCACCTCCGCCGCGTTGGGCTTGCCAAGGCTCTCGAGGATCCGGCGCGCGGCGGCGAGGAGCGCCTTCCCCTCGGGGGTCTCCTCCTTGATGGCCGCGAGCGGGAGGGTCTCCTTTCCGCCGACGAGGTCGCCCAGGTCCTTCAGCCTCGCGTCGCAGAGCTTCAGCGCCGCGAGGATCTCCGGGGCGCGCACCCTGCCGTCCCGGTCGACGTCGAGGAGCTCCAGCGTCCGGGAGTCGATCTCGAGCCCCTTGGTGGGACAGGCGAGCGCCACCCAGAGCTTCTGATCGAGGGCTCCGAGGTTGCGCAGGTCCTCGGCGGTGTCGAGCTGGACCTGGTCGAGGCCTCCGACCCGGTGGAACTTCCAGCGATGGGCCTTCCCCTGCACGGTCTCCGCCATGGTGGTCTCCCCCTCGTTCGGGATGCGTGGTCCCATGCCCCCGCGCCTTCAACCCACGGAAAATCGCCGAGCATCTTGCCACCGGCGGGGCCGCCTCGCCCTTCCTGAAAGGGTACTGCCGGTCGGGCGCGGCCCAAGGGGGGCGTGGCGGGTATACTCGCGCCGCATGAGCGAGGAGCCCGTCAGGAGGGATTCGGCGTCGCAGCGCAGGATCCGCGCCATCCGCAACCTCGGGATCATGGCCCACATCGACGCGGGGAAGACGACGCTCACCGAGCGCCTGCTCTTCGTCGCCGGCCGGACGCACAAGATGGGAGAGGTGCACGACGGGCTCGCGGTGATGGACTGGATGGACCTCGAGCGGGAGCGGGGGATCACCATCACCTCGGCCGTCACGAGCTTCGAGTGGAAGGGGCACGAGCTGCACCTCATCGACACCCCCGGACACGTCGATTTCACCGTCGAGGTGGAGCGCAGCCTGCGCGTGCTCGACGGCGCCGTGGCCGTGTTCGATGCCGTGAACGGCGTCGAGCCCCAGAGCGAGACCGTGTGGAGGCAGGCGGACCGCTACCGGGTCCCGCGCATCGCCTTCGCCAACAAGATGGATCGCGTCGGCGCCGACTTCGCGATGACCCTCGCCTCCATGCGAAGGCACTTTCCGGACCACGCCATCGCCGCGGTGCACCGCCCCATCGGCGCCGGCGCGACCTTTGTGGGGTTCGAGGACCTGGTGGCCAGGCGCCAGGTTCGGTTCACCGACACCGAGGACCCGCGCGCCTTCGACGTCGAGGAAGGGCTATCGCCGGAGGGGGCCGCCGACCGGCGCTCCCTCGTCGAGACCCTCGCCGACGTGGACGACCCCACCGCGGACGCCGTCCTCTCCGACGTGGAGCTCGGCCGGGCGGAGCTCCAGGCCGCCATCCGCAGGGCCACGGTCGCGGGCCGGTTCGTCCCGCTCCTCGCCGGGTCGGCGCTGCGCAACAAGGGCGTTCCCCAGGTGCTCGACGCGGTCTGCGACTGGCTCCCCTCTCCGCTCGACGTCCCGTTGCGCCAGGGGCCCGAGCAGGGCGAGACGCGCGAGGTCTCGGAGGAAGCGCCGCTCCTCGCGCTCGCCTTCAAGGTCTCCATGCTCGACGAGATGCGCCGCTTCGTCTTCGTCCGGGTCTACGCGGGCCGCATCGCGGAAGGCGACGAGATCTGGAACGCCACGCAGCGGAAGAAGGAACGCGTCTCCCGCGTGCTCCTCATGCACGCGTCCCAGAAGAAGCGGGTCCCGGCGCTCGGAGCGGGACAGATCTTCGCGGTGATGGGCCTGAAGGACACGCGGACCGGGGACACCCTGACCGCGCCAGGTCACGCGACGGTGCTCGAGAGCATCTCGGGGTACGAGCCGGTCATCTCCGCGGCGGTCGAGGCCCAGAACCTCCGGGACCGCGAGGTGCTCCTCGAGGCGCTCGCCCGGGTCGGGGACGAGGACCCGAGCTTCCGCTACGGCGACGACCCCGACACCGGCCAGCTCCTCATCTCCGGCATGGGCGAGCTGCACCTCGAGATCGTGACGGAACGGCTGCGGCGCGAGTTCGGCCTCGAGGTGCGCACCGGCAATCCCCAGGTGCTCATGCGGGAGACCATCACCGACACGGCGGAGGCGGAGGCCACCTTCGAGCGGACGACGGACGAAGTCGAGATCTTCGGCCAGGCCAGGGTGCGCCTCGCCCCCCTTCCGCGGGGCCAGGGCTTCCGCTTCCGGGTGGCCCCCGAGGCCCAGGCGCCCTTCCTGCGAGGCGAGACGCTGCACATGGTGGAGGAAGGCGCGCGCGAGGCCGCCGAGGCCGGGGTCCTGGAGGGCTTCCCCCTCCAGGACGTCGAGGTCTCCCTGGTGGGGTCCACCTGGCGGGAAGGGTCCTCGAAGCCCTTCGCCTACAAGGTCGCCACCGCCGACGCGGTGCGGGAGGCGGCCTCCCGGGCGAAGCCCGTGCTCCTCGAGCCCATGATGCGCCTCGAGGTGGTCGTCCCGGGCGAGCACCTGGGCGAGGTGATCGCGAGCCTCGACCGGCGGCAGGGCTCGGTCCTCGACATCTCCGACCGCGGCGAGGCGGTGAAGGTGGTCGCCGGGGAGGCTCCCCTGAAGAGGATGTTCGGCTACGCCACCGAGCTCCGGTCAGCGACCCAGGGCAGAGCCGTGTTCACGATGCGTTTCGACCGGTTCGACCTCGCCGGCTGAGGATCCGACGGGATTTGGGCCCTGGACGGGAGAAGGCATCCTCTCGACAAATCCGTGCCGTCACGGTAAATAATGTCTGTCCCCGCCATTGTCATGGCCCGGGTCCAAGCGGGAATGTATCCCGCTCGAATAAGAAGAGAGCGATCAGATGGCAAGTGGTGTCGTGAAATGGTTCAACGATGCGAAGGGTTTTGGGTTCATCACCCAGGACGGCGGTGGTGAGGACGTGTTCTGCCACCATACCGCCATCCAAGCCGAGGGTTTCCGCACCCTGAAGGAGGGGCAGCGGGTCGAGTTCGAGGTGAAGAAGGGGCCGAAGGGTCTCCAGGCGGCCAACGTGCGGCCGCTCTAAGGCCACGCCCTCGAGCGCACATGCGGAGGCCCGGCCGCTCGGCCGGGCCTTTGCCTTTTCGAGGGCACTCACCCTACGTCAGACAGGAGGCGCTCCATGGCTTTCAATCCCGGATCGACGAAGCGACAGAAGGAAGCGGCCCGCCGCGACAAGCAGCGCCGGAAGGACGAGAAGAAGGAACAGCGCAAGCGCGAGAAGGAGTCACGGGGCGAAGAGTCGAGCTCGCCCGGCGAGGACCCGGACATCGCCGGCATCGTTCCCGGCCCGCAGCCCAGGCTCGACGAGTAGGCAACCAAAGCGGCGCCGCCCCGCGGCGCCGCAGCTTGCCGGCCGCGGCCGACGGCCGAGGCCCCTTTCCTCACCGCACCCGCCTTCTAGGCCTTCTCGACGCGGCGGAGCACCTCGTCCGACATCGAGCGGGTGGAGAGCTTCCCGCCCAGGTCGGCGGTCCGGCAACCCTCGGTGATGGCCCGGTCCACCGCCGACTCCACGAGCGCCGCCTCCGCCGACAGAGAGAGGGAGTGGCGCATGAGCAGGGCCGCGGACAGGATGGTGCCGACCGGGTTCGCGATGCCCTTCCCGGCGATGTCCGGGGCGGAACCGTGGATGGGCTCGTAGAGCCCCGGCCCGCCGTCCCCGAGCGACGCCGAGGGAAGCATCCCCATCGAGCCGGCCAGGACCGCCGCCTCGTCGGTGAGGATGTCCCCGAACATGTTCTCGGTGACGAGCACGTCGAAGCTCGCCGGGGCCTGCACGAGGCGCATGGCCGCGGTGTCGACGAGCATGTGGTCAAGGGCGACCTGGGGGTGCCTCGCCGCCACGGAGGTCGCGACCTGCCTCCAGAGGCGGGACGACTCGAGCACGTTCGCCTTGTCGACCGAGGTCACCTTGCGGCGGCGTCCCTTGGCGAGCCGGAATGCGAGCTCGACCACGCGCTCCACCTCGAAGTCCTGGTACTCGAGCGTGTCCACCGCGCACTCGTGCCCGTCCTTGCGGCTGCGCCCCTTCGGCTGGCCGAAGTAGAGGCCGCCGGTGAGCTCGCGGATGACGAGGATGTCCACGCCCGCGAGGCGGTCGGGCTTCAAGGGGGACGCGTCGACGAGGCTCGGGTGCACCCGCACCGGCCTGAGGTTCGCGAAGACGGCGAGCCCCTTGCGGAGCGCGAGCAGGCCTTGCTCCGGCCGCACCTTCGACTGCGGGTCATCCCATTTCGGCCCGCCCACCGCCCCGAGCAGCACAGCGCTCGATGCCTGGCAGGCCTCGAGGACCTCGTCGGTGAGGGCCGTCCCGTGGCGGTCGATGGAGCAGCCCCCCATGAGCCGCTCCTCGAACCGGAACCGGTGGCCGAACCGCCTCGCGATCGATTCGAGGACGCGGACGGCCTCGGCGGTCACCTCCGGCCCGATGCCGTCCCCGGGCAGCACCACGATGCTCGCTTCCATGTTCTCCTCCGGAGGCCGCTAGGCGGCGACGGTGAGGCCGTACTCGACGGCGTCGCTGAGCGCGCGCCAGCTCGCCTCGATGATGTTCGTGCTCGCCCCGACCGTGCTCCAGCGCCGCTCGCCCTTCTGGGTGTCGATGAGCACCCGCGTGATGGCGCCCGTGCCGCGCTCGCTGTCCAGGATCCGGACCTTGTAGTCCTTGAGGTGCAGCTCGGTCACCTGCGGGTAGCGCGGCAGGAGCCCCTTGCGCAGCGCCGCGTCGAGCGCGTCCACCGGGCCGCTGCCCTCCGCCGCGGTGTGCAGGACCTCGCCGTCCACCCGCACCTTCACCATCGCCTCGGCGAAGATGCCCCGGCCGGTCCGGTGCTCGACGTTCACGAGGAAGTCGATGAGCTCGAAGGGGGGCCGGTACCCGGCCTCCTGCCGCTTCATCATGAGCGCCACCGAGGCCTCGGCGGCCTCGAAGGAGAATCCCTTCGCCTCGAGCTCCTTGATCTCGTTCAAGACGCCGGCCACGTCGGCCGAGCCCGAGAGCCCGAGCTCCTCCGCCTTGCTGAGGAGGTTGCCGCGGCCCGAGAGCTCGCTCACCACGACCCGCATGCGGTTGCCGACGAGCTCCGGCTCGATGTGCTGGTAGGAGCTCGCATTCCTGCGCATGGCGGCGACGTGGATCCCGCCCTTGTGCGCGAACGCCGACTTGCCCACGTAGGGACGGTGCTCGTCCGGCGCGATGTTGGCCACCTCGGACACGAGCCTCGATGCCTCGGAGAGCGTCTCGAGCCGCCCCGCCGGCAGGCACTCCTCTCCGAGCTTCAGCTCGAGCGCCGGGATCACCGAGCAGAGGTTGGCGTTCCCGCAGCGCTCCCCGTAGCCGTTGATGGTTCCCTGGACCTGGATCGCCCCGCTGTGGACGGCGGCGAGCGAGTTCGCCACCGCGGTCTCGCTGTCGTTGTGGGCATGGATCCCGAGCGGATGCCGGAGGGCATCGCCGACCGAACGGACCACCTCGCCCACCTGCCAGGGCAAGGAGCCGCCGTTCGTGTCGCAGAGGACGAGCGTCTCCGCCCCCCCGCGCACGGCGGCCTCGAGCGTGGCGAGCGCGTAGCGTGGATCGGCCCGGTACCCGTCGAAGAAGTGCTCCGCGTCGTAGATGACGCGCCGGCCCCTCTCCCGGAGGAAGGCGAGGCTCTTCTCGATGATGCGGAGGTTCTCCTCGAGGGTGGTCCGCAAGACCTCGGTGACGTGGAGGGTCCAGGTCTTCCCCACCACCGTGCAGACCGGGGCGCCCGAGTCGAGCAGCGCCCGGATGTTCGCGTCGTCCTCCGGGCCGCCTCCGACGCGGCAAGTCGACCCGAAGGCGGCGATGCGCGCCGTCTTCCATTCGACGGCGCGGGCGCGCTCGAAGAACTCGGCGTCCTTCGGGTTCGACCCGGGCCAGCCCCCTTCGATGAACGACACCCCGAGATCGTCGAGCCTGCGGGCGATGCGAAGCTTGTCGTCGCAGGAGAGCGAGATCCCCTCGCGCTGCGTCCCATCCCGCAGCGTGGTGTCGTAGATCTGGATCACGGCGCCCCCGTTCGCTTCTCGTACTCGGCGATCCGGTCCGCGAAGCGAAGGATGTAGCCGAGCTCGTCGATACCCTCGAGGAGGCAGGTCTTCGAGAAGGGGTCGACCGGGAACGTCACGCGCGCCCCGTCCGGGAGCCGCAGCGTCTGGGTGGCGAGGTCGATCGTCACCTGCGCGTCCGGGGTGCGCGCGAGCTGCTCGAGGAGCGACCGGTGCGCCTTCGCGTCCACCGCCACCGGAAGCAGCCCGTTCTTGAGGGCGTTGCTCTTGAAGATGTCGGCGAAGGAGGTGCTGACGATGGCGCGAAACCCGAACCCGGTGAGCGCCCAGGGAGCGTGCTCGCGCGAGCTCCCGCAGCCGAAGTTGTCGCCGGCGAGCAGCACCTGGGCGCTC
>Ga0209048_10003458_pt1 | contig 15303 bp, 16 predicted proteins | sample FrelakmetCRP12CR_FD_187146 | JGI IMG/M metagenome (GOLD analysis project Ga0209048, IMG submission 187146) | Freshwater lake sediment microbial communities from the University of Notre Dame, USA, for methane emissions studies - CRP12 CR (SPAdes)... | ecosystem: Environmental > Aquatic >... | reverse complement strand
CTCATCCCGGTCCAGTGCGAGTATTTCGCCCTTGAGGGCCTGAGTCTTCTCGTCAAACTTTTGTGGCGCATACGGGGCAGCTTTAACGAGGGCCTCGATCTTGAGGGGATACTTCTGACAATGTATAACAGACATATATCGCTTTCCAAGCAGATCTCCGACGAGGTGAGAAAGGTCTTCAAATCGAAGGTCTACGATACCGTTATACCGAGGAATATTACTCTTGCAGAGGCGCCAGGGCACGGAAAGCCGGCGGCCCTTTATGCACCCAGCTCCCCCGGCGCAAAAGCATACACCGAACTCGCCAAGGAGATAATAAACGAGAATACGCTGCTGATATGAACGCAGTGCATCAGCTAAAATAAATCTTTTTGGGGCTGAAAACATGGTGTTCTCCGATCATATATGAGATGATTTATTGCGGAGCAGTTCCCGGAAGCGATAGTTGAGTTAACAAAATATGGTGTTGATAGTATTACTTATGCGGCGTGAAGGTGTTATAATGCTCGTATATGCTCTGCAAATATTTTCTCAGACCCCTTAGGGCTTGGGTATCAGTCCTGCACCTCGGCGGAAAAGGCAGTGCGAGATAGACCATGTCCGATGAAACATATATCATTGTTTGTGTGGAAAGGGAGCATGGTGCTTACCAGTCCTGTTCCAGGGCATTAAATGGCAGATTCGGCGAGAAAATAAGATTAGTGCATTTCCCTGCCGCAAAAACAGCCCTCGATTATCTATCCTCAAATAGAGCAGACCTCGTCATTTCCAGTCTTATGCAAGCCGAAATTAATGGAATTGATTTTTTAAACACATGCAAAGAGATTTATCCTCGTTTGCCTTTTATAATTTATACTGTCTTGGAGCCCAAGGAAGACTTTTTTGCGTGGGGCTATAAACCGGATGCTTATGTGGTCAGAAGTTCAGAATTCTCCGTCTTACTTGATACTGTCGAAAAACTGTTGAACATCAAAGAACAATAATCTGTGCGCTCAATAGAGATCCTATCTGTGCTATTGCCCGGCGTTAGTACTGGAGGAGAGATGAAAAAAAAGATATGTTTATTTTCCGCACTTATAAGCGTTCTGATAGCCGGTTATTCGTTGTCATCTGCGGATGATTTTCAAGAGGGTATTGCTGCATATAACAAAGGGGATTATACAGCTACTTACCACATATTCCTTAAGGAGGCGCAAAAAGGCAATCCGAGTGCCCAGTATAAGCTTGGCTTTATGTTTGCCAATGGTCAGGGAGTATTAAAGGACGATAAAGAAGCGGTCAAATGGTATAGACGTGCTGCTGAAAGGGGGCTTTCTGCTGCCCAGTATAATCTTGGCGTTATGTATGAGGAAGGCTGGGGAGTAGTACGTGATGACCAGGAAGCAGTCAAATGGTATGAACGTGCTGCTGAAAGGGGGCTTTCTGCTGCCCAGTATAATCTTGGCGTTATGTTCGGCAACGGCAATGGAGTGCAGCAAGATGATAAAAAGGCATTCGAATGGTTCCGTCGAGCTGCCGCACAGGGGCTTTTGCCGGCCCAGTATAATCTCGGGTTGATGTATGCGAGTGGACTGGGAGTGGAGCAGGATGACAAAGCAGCATTCAAATGGTTTCAGTTAGCCGCTGCGCAGAACGATATTAAGGCTAAATGCCGCCTCGCCATGATGTACGCATCTGGATTAGGGATCGCGAAAGATATTTTAAAAGCAAAACAATTAGCCAGGGAAGGCTATGAAACAGGTAACGAAATCTGCAAGATGGTATGGGACCAGAATCATCTGGAAAATTATTAGATCGACAAGATTTCACTCATATCCATAAGATTCAAGGCAAGCCCAGTATTCTTCCGCTTTTTGCCCGGCTCTTCATTTTTTCGATCCGTATTTTTGCAGATCCTCATCAGTGAACACTTTGGGTGGACTTGTGCTATTTTCAATTTTGTCACCCGTGCTATTGCGATGTTCACGGTTCTTGGTGTCCGGGCTTCGCTGGACTTCTGACTGTGTATTGAATTTTAAAATGGATATTTTACAAACGTGATCAAATCCCAGATCCTCTGTCTTGCATATGGAGATGCGATATGCTCGGCCTTCTGAAATATAAGAATGAAATTTAAGAAAATTCTTTGGGTTAGCAGGGTCATTCGTTGCAGTGGTAAGACTCCCGGTTCCAATTCGGTCATAAACAGTGTCGGCACTCTCACCAACTGATATCGTCACGCCCTTGATTTTGGCTGAATGAACATCAACTCCCTCGGACGTCTCTTTAGGAAGAGTCTTGTCCTGCGGAGCATGAGAAGAACAAGAATTGACCGAGAATAACAGCAAAAGGATTCCAAGCAATAAAAAGAGGCGGAGCGAGGCATCCATCTTTTGTGTCGGCTGCTTGATTGTCTTCATCCCGTGTACCATGATGTAATTCTTAGTCTACCTTCACATGTTGTGATTTGCAATATGCGCGTATATCGTATCGCCGCTTATTGTAAAGGCTATCTTATCGGGTCTTCTTAGCCAGGATCTTTTAATGAATCGCCGATATATCAAGCAGTTGCACAGCATGACTGCAGAAAATACAAAATAGACCGATAACATACTATACGCTCTGAATAGGCTGGAATTGGGCTGCCTGAAAGAACAATGACCAAGTGAGGTTATGTCATGTTTAATGTCATGGAATTCATTAAGGACAGAGAGGTTGAGCAATGCGACCAAAAGGGTGGTCGATGTGCCTATGCCGGTCTGCTTTCAGGGCAAAAGTGGTGCTGCCTGAATCTGATTTTTATTGATGAGACAATCAATTGTCCGCTTAACCAATATGCGAGCGTATCATTGACCGGGCAGCTGTCAAATTGTTGCCCTGTGAAAAGAGAGCTTGTCCACGTCTAATGTCTCCAGGAGTGCATCGAGGCCTCTGTTTCCGGTATGAACCTGACCTGGGCTCTTCATAACCCGGAATACACGTAACTTTGGTAAGTGTTATTTGCCAAGCTTTACCCTGGTTGGGTGATGCGAGTCATGATTCCCTTTGGGATACAGTTGAGTGATTTCTCTATCCTTTCATCTGCGATGACTATCCAATTCACATCACCCTGCTTTCACTGGGAGGCATGAACGCTGCATAGATGCGATTTAAGAACATATACGGAATCAAAGACTCCATTGAGCGCATGTACACGGCCACCATGAACGGATGTAACAACATCAATGATCCTCGGGTATTGAAGATCCCTACGACGGATTCTGCCGCATCGGTCGATTGGCCGATATAGATTTGTGCCAGCGTGATCGCTATCGGTAGATTTGTGCGCCCTCTTTCATTTTAGCAAAGAAATTATTCATTGTTCCTGCGTGGCCCCTGCAATGTCCGCTCGTGAGATAATGCCGGCAAGTGCGTTTCCATTGTCCGCTAAGGCAAGCCGCTTGATCCTCCTCTCTGTCAGTATCCGTGCGGCTTCACTGAGGGCGGTATCCGGCATGATCATCCTTGGCGGTGCTGATATGATGTCACCGACTTTCAGTCTTTTCTGCGGCCATGCGGGGCTTCTCCGTGGAGCCTCCTCATGATATGCTGGAACTTATGCTCTGTTGCCATCCCTGCTGTGCCAGGGGCATCGGCCTGCCGGATAACACCGACTGCATGCCCCCCGCGTCAGTCACCGGAAGGCCGCTCGCATTGTTTTCCGACAGGAGTTTGGCTGAATGGGGAATTATTTTCACTGAGATGATCTCTTTTGTCATAACTGCAGTAACCGGGACAAAAGGAGCAAGTCGTTACCAGGCGTGTTAAACTGCAAAGGCACATATCTTCTTCGGATTCTCTTCGCTTATATAGACATAAGCGCCGATCTCTTTGAGGGCCTCTCGTAAATCCTCATCAGTGAAATCAAGCTCGCTGTCCATGATAACCTCGCAATCGAATCATACATAAAGGTTATCAAATGACTAGGTCTTTTGATATGGCACAGATCATAATTATACTCTAACGTATACTCTAGAAATACTTTGCTCCATTGGGTGCTAAGGAGGTATCATGCCAAACAGACTTGCAGGGGCGAAAAGTCCTTATCTCCGTAAGGCACAAAACCAGCCTGTCGACTGGTTTGAATGGGGTGACGAGGCCTTTGCGCGTGCAAAGGAGCTGGATCGTCCGATCCTCCTTTCGGTCGGAGGTACCTGGTGCCATTGGTGCCATGTTATGGCCCATGAAAGTTTCGAGAACGACGAAATAGCGGCTTTAATCAACGAACACTTCATTGCGGTAAAGGTTGATCGCGACGAGCGACCAGATATCGATCGGCGCTATCAGGATGCGGTCCTGAAGATAAGTGGAAGCGGCGGCTGGCCTCTCACCGCTTTTTTAACGGCAGAGGGTAAGTTTTTTTACGGCGGCACCTACTTTCCGCCTGAGGCCCGGTGGGATAAACCGGGCTTCAGGACGCTGCTTTATAAACTCTCCGAACTCTACCGCACCGAGAAAGGACGGATCGAGGAGGTCGCTGAAGAGTTTTATCAGAATAGCTTGCTTAGCGCTTCGATGGATTCCAAGGGAGATATCAAATCGGAGCTGATTGAAAAGGGAGTTTCTGCGACTCTCTCCGCGATGGACATGGATTACGGCGGGCTCGGCAAGGCCCCGAAGTTCCATCATGCCTCGGCATTCGAATTTCTGATCAACTGCCATTTCTTCAAGGGGAATGAATCAATCAGCAAGGGTATTATCGTCGCCCTTGACGGTATGGCTAAGGGGGGTATCCACGATCACCTTCTGGGTGGTTTCTTCCGGTATTCGACTGATGAAAAATGGCTAGTCCCCCATTTCGAGAAGATGCTCTATGACAATGCCGAATTGCTGAAACTTTATTCGATTGCTTATAGGGTCTTTGGTAAAGAACGTTATAAGGACGCAGCCAATGGGATCGTCACATATTATAAAATTTATGGATGTGAAGATACGGGGGGCTTCTATGCCTCGCAGGATGCCGACATCGGCGTGCTTGACGAAGGTGGGTACTACACATTTTCTTCGGAGGAGTTGGCCTCCATACTTTCTGTTGACGAGTTCCAGTCGATTCGCATGCACTTCGGTATCTCGACCATCGGACAGGTGCACCATGATCCCTCAAAGAATGTCCTTTTTATCGACAGGGAGCCCGGGTATATCGCTGAGAGTATGCGCCGGTCTGTGCGCGATATAGCGACACTGATACAATCTGCAAAGGATAAGATGCTGCGATACCGCGAACAAAAGAGAGAGATGCCTTACATTGACAAGACTATTTACACAAACTGGAACGGCCTTATGATTGAGGCCCTGTGCATTGCGGGGAATTTGTTTGGCAGTAGTGAATATGTTGCTTTGGCGGAAAAGGCTGCCCGGCGTATTCTCAGTGAATACTATGCAGGGGGTCGTATTGTTCATGGGAAAGGAGTGTCGGGCTTCCTTGAGGATTATCTGTTCTTTGCAAAGGGGCTCCTCGAACTCTATCAGACGACTCAGAATGAAGAATATTTACAAAGGGCGAAAGATTTGGTTGATGCAGCGATTGAGCTCTTCTGGGACAATGAGGTCTGGGGCTTCTTTGACGCCGAACGTGGTGGGAAGGGCTATCTCGGCATTAGTATAAAAAATATTCAGGACTCACCGGTGCAGTCCGCCAACGGCATTGCACCCTGCGTCCTTTTGCTGCTTGCAGCCGCAACGGGAGAGACGGCTTATATCGATTATGCACAAAAGACGCTCAAAGCCTTTGAGGCCCTCGTGGAAGAGTATCCATCTCTTTCTTATTCGTATCTGGTCAGTCTGCACGCATTTCAAAAGGGGATATACAAAGTCGAGACATTGAAATTTTATGAGCAGGCTGTGCGGGATTTTAGGCCGTACAAATTTGTGGTCAGAAAAGACATTGACGGCGTGCTTGTATGTGAAAAGGATACATGCAGAAAATATGACCGCTACGATAGTCATCAATCAATGCGGTCAGGGGAAGCAGGATGAGGAGGAATTGATCGGATGGATCAATTTTCATTAAAAGAGCTCAGGCAAAGACCACAAAATCATGTCTCTGGGCACTTTATGCTTCCTGATCAGCTTATACGCATCTTGTTGGTCATGACAGTCGGTAGTTGCGCAGGGCTGCTGTCACAATGCCTATGGAAAAGGACTCATCATAAAAGGGTTGGAGGATACCTCTGCGACTGTTGCTGATCTGAAAATCGGGCAGATTGCAAACTGGCGCAGGGGGAGACTCGGCAATGGCATGGCCATCCTTGGGACACCTCATAGGGTTAAATAAATTTAACAATTTCTGGACAATATGCAGTCAGCTGAGCCCTGCAGAGGCGATGGTAAAAAAAAGTGGTTTTATCGGATTTGCATATCAGCGAAGTTACGAAAAAACCACGTCTCAGCCTTCTAGTCCCTCTGGTGATGCAACGGGTGAAGGATTCCGTTTCTGCAGGGGTTGTCCTTCTGTGCATCGATCCTTCTGGTTTCATCTTGCGGTGCATTCAGTAATGGCCGGCCCTCTCAAGAACAGCGGCGACATTGCTAATCCATCGTGAGGGAGATTCTATCGTTCATCTGAACCAACTGTGTCATCGGATGGCAGTTGCGCTTCCTCTCAAATTTTCGGCTGCTGAAGGACACCGGTCGGCAACGCAGGCAATGCAGGGGGGGTAAAGGGATAGTGGGCAGAGTCGATTACCGGGGTATAAAAGTATTGGCGGCAGAAAGGATAGACCCTGATTCCCCATGGTTTCTGATCGTACAATAGATGAAGAAGCCCCTGAGGACTGACACATGTAATTCTGGTTTATAAAGCCTTGTATTGCAGCATTAATTGCCGGGTTGTGGCCAGTCCCGGGTTCGTCCGCCGCCATCAGCAAGCCCAGCTATCGCATCAGCAGTGCAAAGCTGGTTATCGAGATTTACGGAGCACTTGCCAGAGTCGAACAATTAAGCGAAATGACTGCCGATTGGAGATGATGTAAAAAAATAAGAGATGAGAAGGGCGGAGGGAACTAAATGAAAATGTAAATATGAGAGCATTCCAGCGCCAGATTCACACATTGTATCTGTCCTGAATTTTCAAGAAGATTGTATTGTGAATTTTGCAAAGAGATGATGGGCTCAGGAGAGACAGTTGTCGCTGTGATATCGATACTTTTGCCCCCCAGGCGTAGTCTGACATCCAGGGGCTCTGCATCAAAGATGGGGTAGTAAATATAAGCTGCAGATGCTAATCATTAAGGAACATTAACACCAATAGGTGGACAAAGCGGAAGAAGGTCAGCCTTTGGAAGCAGGCCGGACGGGTATCGACTCACAGGCGACGGCGTCCGGTGCAGAAATGAGGCTCTTCACTGTCTCTTTGGAAAAGGCCTGGATTATGCTCTCGTCGAGCTGCTCTAATAGGCGGCCGATAACCGGCATGGCGCACGGGTCTTTGCCGAACATCTTATCTCCCAACAACTGCTGCTGCACTGCAACAAGCACTTCGCGCACCGTTATGGTATCGATATCCCTGGCCGGCAGATAGGTCATATCCTCCTTAATCAAGAGAACGATTTTCCGGTCTTCCAGTGCATGGAGCACCTCCATAACAGGATCGACCGGTAATCCGAGGTGACTGACAAGGCCTCTGACAGTCCAGCGCGGCCTGTTGTGATGGTAGTGCAGTCCGATCAGGTACATGACAGTCAGTGCGATGCGATATTTGAAGCGTTCCGTGAATATTTCGCGGTCTTGACGCATTGCAAGCGCGGTCGGGAACTGATGATAAAAAGCTACCTTCACGCCGGCGAGCATGATAAGCCAGTTGAAATATAACCAGACCATGAAGACCAGGACAATGGCAAACCCTGAATAGATGGCCGAATATTTGGCAGTAGACACAAGGAATTTTGCAAACCCCCAGCTGAGAACCTGCCAAAGGATACCTGCAAAAGCCCCACCGACTAGTGCGGAACGGAGGTGTACCTTGGTATTGGGAAGCAGATAATAGAACAGGGTGAATGCCGATATGATCAACAGGTATGGAAAGAGTTGGCCGAAATAGATGATGCCAGTGCCGAATGGCTCGAACTCCGTCAGCTTCTGCGTCACCTTGCTGCTCATAATCGTAGTCGTAACGGCGAGCGATGCTACGATTGAGAGCGGACCTAACATTAGGACACTTAAATAGTCGCGGAACTTTTGAAGCAGACTGCGCGACCGGGTGATCTGCCAGAAGTGGTTGAACGCACTCTCGATCTGCTGGATAGTGCTTATGGCTGTGTTGAAAAGCAGCGCAAGACCGACTGTGCCGAGCACCGTGACATTGATTCTATCGACATAATTGACGATAGTAGCAGTAATCTCTGTGCTTTTCTCGCCGATGGGTTCGAGAAATTTAAGCATCAGGGGCGCGATCATATTATGTGCACCGAGTGCTTTTAATACTGCGAATGCAATGGCCAGCAATGGAACAAAGGTCAGTAGGGTCGTATATACGAGGCTCGATGCGCGAACCGAAATCTCGCCTCGCCGAAAATCATCCGCAAGTTTGTATCCCAGCCTGAATGCTATGACGAGAAGGCGGCGAGTCCTGTTCAGACCCGCGACTTCGATCTCCCACAAAGTGCGTGAGAAAAATATGTCGACGGCAGATAGTATATCTTTAACTTGCATTTGTCTTTATTATACAGCACATTCTGGCATAGGCAAAGGTGCCTTTTTTAAAATCCAGCAGAACCTTATTAACTGCTTAACGCACTGAATTTGCAATCCCGGCAGGCGGCAATCTACGTCAATCCACGGTTGTACTCCAATGATAGATAGTCCGTTCCCCGCCATTGGGCAGGTTGCAGCAATCGTATATATTGTGAAGTGGTGATAGAAAGTCACGCAAGGCGTTTGCAAATGTGCAGGTGAAGATAGTGACCATTACAGTAGAAATACTTCTGCACGTACTCCACATGAATGCTCTCGTGTTGAGTGAGCATTTCCGCATTCAAGCGACAGATTTTTATCGACGCAGTGAGTGTTATTGCAGGAACTGCACCTCCGTGCATGTTTCAACCTGAAGGCCAACTCTCCTCCGCCGACAGTGGTACGTCTGCACTGCAACGGGTAGCAGCTATTCAACGGAATCGGTGGCAAAAATCAATTGGAACAAGTGGCATAACAGTGTCGGCAAATGCATGGCCAGATAAAATATGTTCGGCCTACCCTGAGGCTGGTTTTGAGGCTCGTAATAACAAAGCATCCAGTGATGAGCTGGAGGTCGCTAATAAAAAAGTTTTATCGACACTATTGAGACTGCTGTTGTTCTATAATTGTGAATTCGGTCAACCGCTTTTGCTGCCCCTACACGACCTCGTCTATTTGTGCTCCTTCGAGCCGGGCGCGTGAAAAAGTGGAGCCGGTAAGTTTGGAGCCCCTTAGATCAGCATTAGTAAGATTGGCGGCCGTGAAATTGACATTGAGCAATTCGCTGTTTTTCAGATTCGCCCCTGAAAGGTCGGCAGCAGTAAAGTCGGCCTTGGTGAGTATGCAACCTTCCATGTCTGCACCTGACAGGTTAGATCCTGCCATGTTTGCTCCATATACATTAGCCTTCGTCATTCGCGATCCGGAGAAATCCGCACCGCTGGCCTCGGCCTGCTGAAGATTTGCCCCTGTCAAATCGGCATTATGGAGGACGGAACAAGAAAGGTTGGAGAGGCTAAGATTCGACCGTACAAGTACCGCGCCGTCAAAATCCGAGCCAATGAGAACCGAAAAATTGAGGTCGGCTTCGGTCAGATCAGATTTTTTCAGGACTGCCCTTGTAAGATTGGAAACGCTCAGGTTTGCACCTTCCAGACTACAGGACGAGAGATCGGCGCCGATCAGAATAGTCTTGCCCAAGTTTGCCCGGGCAAGTGACGCACCCCTCAGCCGCACAGCGCTGAAATCGAGTTTACTCAGATCGATCCCCGAAAGATCATATCCTGAGAGGTCATTTGCAGCGGCGAGTTCGATCGCCCCCCTTCTCGATAGCTTATCCATATTTTATATTAGTATATCGTGGTAAATTCCGACAGGCAATGATTGAAATTCTGGTGCTGGGAGTTATAATAGACAATATATCTTAACGCTGACCGAATATGTCCGTTATAGATAACCATAAAGAGGTCTATTGTCGGGGGAAAGAATGATCATCAAAACGCACCGTATGAGACTTGCACTTGTTTTTAGTGTATGTTTTTCGGTCCTGTTTATAATCTCAATTCTTGCTGTTTATACTGAATACGAGCATCGTCTTTACGAAACTGTCGACTGGACCCTGATGCGTGCGTCGAAGGCGGTGGCTGAAGACAAGATAGATGTGAACCATCTCGACAAAGATCAGGAAATTATCACACGGATTGGTGATGATTTCCATCAAATAAGCCAGCGAAACGGTACAGCGGTAGTTGGTTCGTTGAGTGCTGTAACACAACGGTGGCCGGTCAGCAAGGAGAAGCTGCAGGCAGCCTTCAAAGGGAAGCCGGTATACGACACAGTCAACTATAAAGGGGAAAAGTTTCGACTCCTTTACTATCCCGCTGGTAAGGATGAGTTGCTGCTTACTGGCGTGACCCTTGAGGACATCGAAAGGCATCTGAAGGACATTAAACGTCTAGCCATTCTCTCGCCGGGGTTCATAATCGGCATCTTGTTCCTGATGAGCTGGTTCCTGGCGGGCCTGGCGGTCGCACCCGCATTAAAGCTCCGGATACGTGCCGAAGAGGCAATGAAGGACAAGTCCATAGAGAAGATCGATCTTGGAGCACAGGGAAAGGAGATATCGGGACTTGTGACGATATTCAATAGCATGATCGAAGGTATCCGGAATTCAGTCGAGGCCCACAGGCGCTTCACCTCTGATGTTGCCCACGAAATGCGCTCTCCGCTCACCTCCCTTATCGGCAATACCGAAGTGGCGCTCAGGAAGAAGAGGACCGCCGAAGAGTATGAGGAGCTGCTAAGGAATAATCTTGCAGACATGGTGAGACTTTCGAGGATTACCGATAATATTCTCTTTCTGACGAAGGTGGACAATCAGATCCTCGAGCTCAGAAAGCAGCGGTTCGACCTTGATCAATTTCTTGAAAATATCGTTGAGCGTTCCCAGTTCAAAGCAGATCGAAGCGGCATCATCCTGACCGCACAATCTGAGCACCAACACCTTGAGATCTATGGAGATATGAACCTCCTTGAGCAGGCTTTTTTGAACCTGATCGACAACGCCCTGAAATATACCAATCGCGGCGGCCGAGTGACCGTCAAATCAAGCAAGGAGGATAACAAAATCCGGGTAGCAATAAGCGATACCGGCATAGGAATACCGGAAGACCAGATAGCACATATATTTAACAGATTTTATCGTGTCGAGAGGCAACACGCACGTACGGCCGGCACCGGACTGGGGCTTTCAATAACTCAATGGATCATTAATGCCAATGATGGAAAAATCTACGTGAAGAGCAAAGTTGGAGTGGGGAGCGAATTTATCGTTGTTTTCCCGGCAGAAGAGCACAGGCGATAGCAGGCGCCGATATCATACCTTGGAGTTCTTCCAGTATGGGCCCGAGAGGTCCTCGAAGGCGGTGAGGGCGGCAACCGATGCCTGTCCGACAGCGACAACAATCTGTTTCACTCCTCCTGTGATGTCGCCAGCGGCATACACCATTGGCATCGACGTCCGCTGCTCATTATCGGTCTTTATATAACCGTATCCATCGAGTTCGAGCCCGAGTATTTTGGCGATCTGATTGTTGGGCTTGTAACCAATGGCGATGAATATGCCGTCAACAGGCATTTCGGTAATCGTGCCGCTTTTGTTGTCCCTGATCTTTACCGCTTTAACGACCCGGTCCCCGGTGATCTCAATGACCTCGCTATCCCACATCACGGGTATATTCGCCATGGAAATGCTATCCTGCAGTCTCTTTTCTGCCCTTAGCTGTTCTTTGCGGTGCACTATGCTGACTTTTGCACCGAGGGTATGGAGATACAGCGCATCAGTGGCAGCGGTATTACCACCTCCTACAACCAGGACTGTTTTGCCGTCTTTAAAAAAGTATCCGTCACATTCAGCACAATAGCTTACCCCGCGTCCCCAGAACATCTTTTCCCCGGGCACATCGAGTTCCCTGCTGCTGACTCCGGTGGCGATGACAATCCCCCTGGCAATGTAGTAAGCCCGGGTTGTTTTAATATGGAAACGGTCTTCTTTGTTGTCCAGTTCCCTAATTTCCTCTGAGATCTTAATATTCACGTATTGAAGGGCCTGCTGCGTGATAAGGTCTACGAGCGATTTCCCTGCTATCCTCGTGAAACCCGGGTAATTCTCCACTACCGGTGTAATTGCTATCTGTCCCCCGACATTTGCCTTTTCGATGACGACGCACTTCAATCCGGCCCGCTCGGCATAGATCGCCGCTGTCAAGCCTGCCGGTCCGGCACCCAGAACAACGAGGTCTCTTTCTATGGGTGCGTCCGCGCTTGCTTCGGGCATGATTTCAGGTCTTTTCAGGGTAAGAAGCGATTCTATGAAAAGTTCCTCGGGTTCGACTCCCGGGGAGGTGAGAGTTCCGTTTATGAATGTATGGGGGACAGAAACGATCCCCTTTTCCAAGGCAAGGTCCTGGTTTTCGAAAATCTCGATGACCTCGACAGACACCAATTCGTTACGTGCGACAGCGGCGGAAATGGCGTAAATGACTTCTTGGGGGCAATAGGGGCATGTCGGGCTAACAAAAATCTGGATAGCCCGTTTTTCTTTAAGCTCTGCGAGCCGCTGCAGCGATTCTTCTTTCAGCACTACGCTCGCTGTTGAAACCATGATAATGGCCACGATGAACGAACGGCCCTCTTCTCCCAGGGGTGAACCGGTGTACCGGATAGTATATTTATCAGGGGCCAACAGGACCGTCGGCGATCTCGTAACCCCCCGCATCCGTGAGAAGTCGTCTCCGACGTCATGGAAGGAAGATTTGATCTTGGGTGATATTCCTGAGAGGGCCTTGACGAGGCCTACTGTGGCCTCGTTGAATGCTTCGTTACCCCCTTTTTCTGTGAACACCTCAATGATGACATCGTCCTTCAGTTGCTTTAAAGTATCGCGTAGGATTTTCTTGATATCTTCAGTAATCGGTTCTTGTTCCATATGAGCAGTTTATCGGGAAGAGGACCAATTTCAAAGTACTGCAAAAAAGTCAAGGGAGTCTAATAAAACAGAAGGAATGCGTTTGAGAAGTAAAATATCCATCCTGTCACAGTAGCAAGACCGAGATACCACAGCGGCTTTTTCTTCGTAATAGCCGCCACCGACGACATTACGATGGCGATTTGGAGAAAAATCAGGCTGTAGCTGAAATTAGCGGACATGTTCTGAAAGAGCAGCTTCTGCCCGGCCAGCTTCTCAGCCCCTGCCTTGATTTCAGCCTTTTCCTTGTCATAGCGCTTGATATTGGCTTCGCAGTCCGCCATGGTATTTTTGTATTTTTCGATCACTGCGGCAGGCATCCTCGCCTGTTGCGAAAGGAAATCCAGTTCGAGCTTCTGCCTCTGTATTTCATATGTATGCCCCTTGATACTTTTTGCCTGGTAATAGGCCCAATTGTCAGTCTCCTGCCCCTGGATGAGTATGGCCCGGTTGGAATACTTTCCCATATACATGGTAGTCACCGCCGCAAAGACGGCGAGAAATGCGGTTGTCAGGGCAAGCCAGGTAATCCAAGTCTCTTTTTTCTCTTCGGCCATAGCTAACATTATAGCGTCCCACGATACGATACTTCAAGAGAGATCCGAACCCAACCAGCCGCACAGGCTGAACCGCTCTGGAAAGTGCAAGCGACAATATTGATACTCTACAATTTTGTTAAACAATACAATATTGTCGGATATGATATGTATAAATTCCAATTAATACAATAAGTTAAACATTGGCATGTTTCTGGCTAAGGAACAAAGTGTAGTACTGAACGAGGAGGAATTCAATGGGTTCGCTCAAGATGAAGGTGACCGAGATAGAAAAAGAGGAGATCACAAGGGCACTCAAGAAGAGCAACTGGGTAATGGCGAAGGCGGCGCGTATGCTCGGCATTACTGAAAGGATGATCGGCTACAAAATCAAGAAATATGGGATACGAAAGGAGGAGGGGGATAGGGAAGCAAGGGAGTTGAGCAGTGGGGTTGTTTAAAGAAAGAGTGGGTTCAGGCCCCGGAAAAATTAAGGGAGGATTTTTGAAATGAAAGGTCTCAGGTTAGCATCAACAATCATAATGGTTTTATTTCTTTTTACTGCATACGGTCATGCAGAAGAAGCGGCCCCAGCGCCCGCGGCAGCAGCACCAGCAGCCGCAGCCGAAGCGCCGAAGGTTGAAGAGGCAAAGGTTACGGGAAGCGCAGGGGTCGCAGTCCTCAACAGATATATCTTCAGGGGATATGAGCTCGGCTCAAAGAGCGTTGTAATAGAACCGACAATAACTTTAAATTACAAGGGCTTTTCAGCCACCGTTTGGGGCAACCTCGACACCGACCAGCACCAGACCCAGTCGTTTATTCCCGGCAAAAGTACTGATGCCAACGGCAAGGGAGTGGGCACCGGCCAGAAGAGCTGGAATGAAACCGACCTCACTCTCAGCTATACCTACACTATTGATAAGCTGGCCCTCACTGGCGGATATATCTACTACGGGACAGCGTATGCAAAGCAAACCCAGGAGCTCTTTGTCAGCGCCACGTATGACATGATCTCCCATCCGACAATCGCGGTTAACCGCGATGTTGATGGCTATCCCGGCACTTACTTCAATCTGTCGTTCAGCCAGTCGGTGCCCGTCTATAAACTGCCTACGGGCGACGTAACGGTTGATCTCGGCGCGGGGTTCGGCTATTTCGTCGGCAGCAGCAGCTATTGGGATACCTATGAGAGTTCCACGGGCGCATACACAGGGTCTAAATACAGCGCCTTTCACGATGGCAATGCGAAGGTCGGGCTAAGCATACCGCTCGGCAAGAACGTCGTACTGCAGCCGGTCGCCCAGTACTGGTTCCCGCTTTCGAGCAAGGCTCATAAGACTGAGAACGGTGTTTCATACAACCCTAACGGCAAGCTCGATGACACATTTGTGTATGGTATGAATCTTACAATGTCCTTTTAAGGACAATTTTAATGGAGGTTTGATATGAAAAATTTACTGATAGGCGTACTAATAAGTATATTGTGCCTCTCTTTCTCGGCTCTTGTCCTTGCCGAGGAGAAGCCGGCTGGTGCGCCTGCACCGGCGGCGG
>Ga0209048_10003457_pt1 | contig 15306 bp, 28 predicted proteins | sample FrelakmetCRP12CR_FD_187146 | JGI IMG/M metagenome (GOLD analysis project Ga0209048, IMG submission 187146) | Freshwater lake sediment microbial communities from the University of Notre Dame, USA, for methane emissions studies - CRP12 CR (SPAdes)... | ecosystem: Environmental > Aquatic >... | reverse complement strand
CCGACGACTGAACAGTCTTCGGCCCCATCGGGGCGTCCTGAACGCTCTCTCGCTGGCGCCATTTCGCTACCGTCTTTGGATTGATCCCGTACTGGGATGGCTGAGCATTTGCCCGTGGCCTGGATCGAGCAAGCCCTTGCGGCCACCGGCACGGCCAGCATCCGGCGGGCGCGGCGACTGCCGGTCGAGCAAGTCGTGTGGCTGGTCATTGCGCTGGCCCTGTATCGACATCAGTCGATGCCCGAAGTCTTGGCAACACTGGATCTGGCGCTTCCCGCTGCCTCGGAAGGCGCCATTAGCAAGAGTGCGGTGACCCAAAGCCCGGCAACGTCTGGGGGCCGAACCGCTGGCCCAGTTGTTTGGCGAGACTGCCTAAGCCTGGTGTGCGCAAGATCGTGAGCGCCATGCCTGGAAAGCGGACTTTTCGGTACAGGGTGTCCGGTGAGATCTCCAGCGACTCGCAGATCCTGCGCAGGGGCATCTTGTTGACCAGGCATTTGAAGACGTCGTGGTTCTTGTGGGATTCCCTCTGGCGGTGAAGGGCCCTGACTGGAGTCGAGAACGATTTGACCCTCTTTTTCCCGGTGACCGGATCGACCGTGGTGCACGCCTTGCACACCCACCGCGGAGAACCGTCGGCGGTCTTGCCGAAAGAGGAGTAGCGGAGACGGGAACGCCATGGTTGCAGCACGCGGGATCGGGGCATGACGGCTCGTCAGCCGGAAGGAGGGCGAACTCCATTCGGCGCAGCTCCTCGACCACGCCCAGGTTGCTCTTCATCGGGTAATGCGATCCGTAGGCGTTGCAGCGGATGGCGGGCTGCCCCTTGCCGGTGGCGACAATCGTGTGGGCGTTTCCCGCGTTGCGCCCCTTCTTGGAGGTCATGGAAACGGGAAGGCCGAACGCGGGGCGCAGCTTGGGTTTTTGCAGTGGTTGACGTCGCCCCCCCATCGACGGGGGGAGGCACTCTTGGAACGTCGGGAAGGGTTGGGGGCTCTTGAAAAGCCGCCGGCACGTCTGAAGGAGATTTGTCATTCACGAAAAAATAGGTAAGTGTCTGTATAGAAACGTATAATTTTCGATTATATACAGATTTCAACACTTTAACCGAACGGCTTGGGGGAATCCCGGCCTTTCTTCTTGCTGTACCTGATTCTCTACAGCGCTCAGGCTGCTTCGTCGACTTCCACTGCCTCGGTAGGCTCCGGACGATCGACGAGTTCGACGAACGCCATCGGCGCATTGTCGCCGACGCGGAAGCCGCACTTGAGGATGCGCAGATAGCCACCCGGACGAGCTGCATAGCGCGGCCCGATTTCGGCGAACAGCTTGACGACGATGTCGCGGTCACGCAGGCGGTCAAAAGCCAGACGCTTGTTGGCGAGCGTCGGCGTCTTGCCGAGCGTGATCATTGGTTCGACAACACGGCGCAGCTCCTTGGCCTTGGGCACGGTGGTCTTGATGGCCTCGTGCTTGAGCAGGGAAACGGTCATGTTGCGCAGCATCGCCAGGCGATGGCTGCTGGTACGGTTGAGTTTGCGAAGTCCCAAACGGTGACGCATGGTTAATCCTTTCTATGTTCTACAGGCGTCCCTTGACTGCCCGGGTCGAAAAATAGTCTTCAGACCTTTTCCAGACCGGCCGGCGGCCAATTTTCCAATTTCATACCCAAAGTCAGGCCACGGGCAGCCAGCACTTCCTTGATCTCGTTCAGCGACTTGCGACCCAGGTTCGGGGTCTTGAGAAGTTCATTCTCGGTACGCTGAATCAGATCGCCGATGTAGTAGATATTCTCTGCCTTGAGACAGTTCGCCGAGCGAACGGTCAGCTCGAGATCATCCACCGGGCGGACGAGAACCGGGTCGACCGGCTGCGCCCTCGGCGCTTCGGGGCTGGGCGACGTACCTTCGAGGTCGGCGAAAACCGAGAGCTGCTCCATCAGTACGCGGGCGGCGTAGCGAATGGCTTCTTCGGGCTCGACAACGCCATTGGTTTCGATATCGACAATCAACTTGTCCAGATCGGTGCGTTGCTCGACGCGGGCACTTTCAACCGCATACGCAACACGACGGATCGGGCTGAATGATGCATCGAGAACGAGCTTGCCGATGGTCTTCGAGTCGCCGAGATTGCGCACGTTGCCAGGAACGTAACCACGACCCTTCTCGACCTTGATCTCCATGGACAGCTTGCCGCCCGGGGAGAGGTGGGCGACGACGTGCTCCGGGTTGATGATTTCGACGTCATGCGGCAACTCGATGTCACCTGCACGAACGGCGCCCTCACCTTCCTTGGATAGCTTCAGATTGACGACGTCACGGTTGTGCAGCTTGAAGACGATACCCTTGAGGTTCAACAGGATGTCGACGACATCTTCCTGAACGCCATCAACCGTTGAGTACTCGTGCAGCACGCCGTCAATACCGACTTCGGTCGGCGCATAACCGGGCATCGAAGAGAGCAAAATGCGGCGCAGGGCATTGCCAAGGGTGTGACCGTAACCGCGTTCAAACGGCTCCATGACGACCTTGGCTTGTACCGGCGAAACACTCTGCACATCGATAATGCGAGGTTTTAGAAGTCCACTGCTTTGCATGAGTTTGCTTCCTCTGTCAGTGATTACTTCGAGTAAAGTTCGATGACGAGGCCTTCGTTCAGGGTCGACGGCAGCTCTGAGCGCTGCGGCATGGCCTTGAACGTTCCCTTGCCTTCCTTGATGTCAACCGCGATCCATTCCGGAAAGCCACGGGATTCGGCGGCCTCGAGGGCAGCCTTGCAACGCAGGGAAGCACGAGCGCGGTCGGTCAACTGCACTACGTCACCCGGTTTGACAATGTACGACGGGATATTGACGCGCTTGCCATTGACCAGGACGCCGTTGTGACGAACGATCTGACGGGATTCGGTGCGCGAAGCGCCAAAGCCCATGCGATAGGCAACCGAGTCCAGGCGGGATTCGAGCAACTGCAGCAGATTTTCACCAGTCTGGCCCTTGCGGCGGTCAGCTTCGGCAAACGTGCGGCGGAACTGGCCTTCGAGGACGCCATAAACGCGGCGGATCTTCTGCTTGGCGCGCAGATGGACACCATAGTCGGACAGACGGGCGCCTGACTTCTGGCCATGCTGCCCTGGAGCGTAAGAACGGCGCTCAATGGCGCATTTGTCAGTAAAGCACTTTTCACCCTTGAGGAAGAGCTTTTCGCCTTCGCGGCGGCACTGACGGCATTTCGGATCGAGATTACGAGCCACTTGTCTTTCTCCTTAGATGCGGCGCTTTTTGGGCGGACGGCAGCCGTTGTGCGGCACCGGCGTCACGTCGGAAATCGAGGTGATCTTCATGCCCAGCGCATTCAGCGCACGAACGGAAGATTCACGGCCAGGGCCGGGGCCCTTGATGCGAACTTCAACATTCTTGACGCCACATTCCTGAGCAGCCTTGCCGGCAGCTTCGGCAGCCACCTGAGCGGCAAACGGTGTGGACTTGCGCGAGCCGCGGAAGCCGGCGCCGCCGGAAGTCGCCCAAGACAGGGCATTGCCCTGACGGTCGGTGATTGTGATGATGGTGTTGTTGAACGAGGCGTGAATGTGGGCAATGCCCTCGGCGACGTTCTTCTTGACCTTCTTGCGAACTTTGGTAGCAGTCTTTGCCATGTTCTGTCCTTATTACTTCTTGCCAGCGATGGCTTTGCGCGGGCCCTTGCGGGTACGTGCATTGGTACGCGTGCGCTGACCACGGCTGGGCAAACCCTTGCGATGGCGCAGGCCACGGTAACAACCGAGGTCCATCAAACGCTTGATGTTCATCGTCACTTCACGACGCAGGTCACCCTCAACGGTGAATTTCCCCACCTCGTCACGTAGACGATCCATGTCCGAATCGGACAGATCTTTCATCTTAATTGCACGACCAACGCCGGCTGCATCACAGATTTTCTGTGCGCGGGTACGGCCGATGCCGTAAATCGCAGTCAGAGCGATTTCAGCATGCTGATGGTTCGGAATGTTTACCCCTGCAATACGGGCCATCGAATCACTCCAATATTTCGAAAATTAACAAATGCCGGACTCGACAGGGAATCAACCCTGACGCTGCTTGTGACGCGGGTCCTTGCAAATGACGCGCACGACACCCTTGCGACGGATGACTTTGCAGTTGCGGCAAATGCGCTTCACTGAAGGTTGAACTTTCATGTTTTACTCCTCGTCTGCGAGAGCTTGGAAGCAGCCGTGTTTCCTTACCCTGCGGTTTATTGCGTAGAGACTTTTTACTTGGCGCGGAAAACAATTCGCGCCTTGGTTAAATCGTATGGGGTCAGTTGCACGGTCACTTTGTCCCCGGGCAGAATTCGGATGTAATGCATCCGCATCTTGCCGGAAATGAAGCTTTGCACGATGTGCCCATTTTCCAGTTTGACCTTGAAGGTCGCATTGGTGAGGTTCTCAACCACCTCACCCTGATCTAAATGTAATCTTCCCTGGCCATTACTGGTTATTTGATCATTGGCGATCCCTTGAAGTTAGCTTTCTTCAAGAGGCTTTCATATTGGTGTGACATTACATAGGCCTGAACCTGAGACATGAAGTCCATGGTGACCACAACGATAATCAGCAGTGAAGTACCACCAAAATAGAAGGGCACGTTCCACTTCAGAATCAGAAACTCAGGCAGCAGACAAACGATCGTGATGTAAGCAGCGCCAACCAGCGTCAGCCGCATCAGAATCTTGTCGATATAGCGCGCAGTCTGTTCACCGGGACGGATACCCGGAACAAAAGCACCACTCTTCTTCAGATTATCGGCCGTTTCCTTTGCATTGAAGACCAGCGCCGTATAGAAGAAGCAGAAGAAAATGATGGCGGCTGCATAAAGCATCACGTAGATGGGCTGCCCCGGGGAGAGGGTGGCAGCCACATCCTTCAGCCAGCGCATCGAATCGCCAGAACCGAACCAGCCGGCCAATGTCGCCGGGAACAGAATGATCGACGAGGCGAAAATCGGCGGGATAACGCCGGACATATTCAGCTTGAGCGGAAGATGCGAACTCTGGCCACCGTAAATCTTGTTGCCAACCTGACGCTTTGCATAATTGACCAAAATCTTGCGTTGACCGCGCTCAACGAAAACAACGAACGCCGTGACCACGACAACCAGAACGCAGATAATCAGTGCGGTCAGCGGATGCATGGCGCCGGTCCGAACCAGCTCCAGAAGGCCGCCGATGGCATTGGGCAGACCAGCGGCGATACCGGCAAAGATGATGATCGAAATGCCGTTGCCCAAACCACGCTCGGTGATCTGCTCGCCGAGCCACATCAGGAACATGGTACCGGTCACCAGCGTTGAAACGGTGGTAAGGCGGAACATGAAGCCCGGATCATTGACCAGACCGGCCTGTGCTTCCAGTGCGACAGCAATACCGAGTCCCTGGAATAGCGCCAGGCCGAGAGTGCCGTAGCGGGTGTATTGAGTAATCTTGCGTCGCCCGGCCTCGCCTTCCTTCTTGAGTGCCTCAAGTTGGGGACTGGCCACGCTCATCAACTGCATGATGATAGATGCCGAAATGTACGGCATGATCCCCAGCGCGAAGATCGTGAAACGCGAAAGCGCACCGCCCGAGAACATGTTGAACATGCCCAGGATGCCGCCCTGTTGCGAATTGAACAGATCGGAAAGTACGTTGGGATCAATCCCGGGGACCGGAATGTGCGCGCCGATCCGATAGACGACCAGCGCCCCGAGCAGGAACCACAGCCGGCGCTTGAGATCGCCGAACTTGCCGCCCTTGCCTACTGTATTGGGATTTGCAGCCAACGCTCTAACCTTTCCCGTGCCTACTCAGCGACCGAGCCACCGACCGCTTCGATAGCGGCCTTTGCACCCTTGGTCGCGCCGACACCCTTGAGGGTGACCTTGCGCGTGATCGCACCGGCGAGAATAACCTTCGCCGACAGCGCGTCGCCCGGCACGAGACCGGCAACCTGAAGTGCAAGGAGATCAATTTCGTCGATCGGCAAGTTTTCGAGATCGGCAAGGCGGATCTGATAGTTGCGTGCACGGGTCAGCGAGTTGAAGCCGCGCTTCGGCAGGCGACGCTGCAAAGGCATCTGGCCACCCTCAAAACCAACCTTGTGGAAACCGCCGGAACGGGATTTCTGCCCTTTGTGGCCGCGGCCGCAGGTCTTGCCCAGACCGGAGCCTATACCGCGACCGACACGCTTGCGGGCCTTCTTGGAGCCTTCGCCCGGCTTGATGGTATTCAGACGCATGGCTTAACCCTCAACCTTTACGAGATACTGAACCTTGTTGATCATGCCGCGCACTGCGGGCGTATCAACCAGTTCGGAAGAACTGTTCAGCTTGCGCAGACCCAAGCCGCGCACTGTTGCGCGATGGTCCTGCTTGGTGCCGATGATGCTCTTGACGAGCGTCACTTTGATTTTCTTGTCAGACATGCCTTACCCCAGAATCTGATCAACCGACAGGCCACGCTTGGCGGCAATCTCGGCCGGCGTATTGACCTTCGACAGACCGTCGATGGTGGCACGCACGATGTTGTAGGGATTGGTCGAGCCGTGAGCCTTGGCAACCACGTTGGTCACGCCGACAACTTCGAAAACGGCGCGCATGGCACCGCCGGCGATGATGCCCGTGCCTTCCGGAGCCGGCTGGATCATCACGGTAGTGGCGCCATGACGGCCCATCACAGTGTGATGAACGGTGCCGTTCTTCAGGCTGACCTTGGCCATCTTGCGCCGCGCCTCTTCCATTGCCTTCTGCGCGGCGACCGGCACTTCGCGGGACTTGCCCTTGCCCATGCCGATGCTGCCGTCACCGTCGCCAACCACCGTCAGTGCAGCGAAACCGAGGATGCGTCCGCCCTTCACCACTTTGGTGACGCGATTTACCGCAACCATCTTTTCGCGCATGCCGTCGTCGCGCTCTTCAGCCTGCTGGGGCTTCTTGTTTCTTTCGGGTTTAGCCATTTCTTAACCTCGTCCTTTCGCCGTCGGTTAGAACTTCAAGCCGGCTTCACGCGCGGCTTCCGCCAACGCCTGAACTCGACCGTGGTACTGAAGACCGGAGCGATCAAAAGCCACCTGTTCGATACCGGCGGCCTTGGCGCGCTCGGCGATCAACTTGCCCACCGAGGTGGCGGCTGCCTTGTTGCCACCGTTCGGAACATCCTTGCGAACGCCTGTCTCCAGCGTCGAAGCCGAAGCCAGAACCTTGCTGCCGCAGGGAGAAATAATCTGGGCGTAGATATGACAGTTCGTGCGGTTAACACACAGGCGTACAGCCTTGAGCTCGGCGATTTTGGCCCGGGTTTTGCGGGCACGGCGCAGACGCGCTTCTTTCCTGTTAAACATATCCCACCCTTATTTCTTCTTGGTTTCCTTGATGACCACAACCTCGTCGGCATAGCGCACACCCTTGCCCTTGTAGGGCTCCGGCTTGCGATAGGCACGTACTTCGGCAGCGGCCTGGCCGACCTGTTGCTTGTCCGAACCCTTGATCAGGATTTCGGTCTGGGTCGGGCACTCAACTTTTACGCCGGCAGGCATTTTGTGGGCCACCGGATGGGAGAATCCGAGGGACAGATTCAGGGTATCGCCCTGAGCCTGGGCACGGTAACCCACGCCAACCAACTGCAGTTTCTTCTGAAAACCTGTGGACACGCCGGTCACCATGTTGTTCAGATTTGCACGCATGGTGCCCCACATGGCACCGCCGTTGACCGCGCCGTCCACCTTGGTAACCGAGACGCTCTGGCCTTCGACGATCACCTTGACTGACGGATGCGGAGCCGCCTTCAAGGTACCCAGCGGGCCCTTGACCGTGATCTGCTCCCCGACGCTGACTTCGACGCCAGCCGGAATTACGATGGGATTCTTACCAACTCGAGACATGTTCTCTTCCTTATGCCACGATGCACAAGACTTCGCCGCCAACCTTGCTGGCGCGTGCCTTGCGATCAGTCATGACGCCCTTGGGGGTCGACACGATGGCGACGCCCAGACCGTTCATGACGCGGGGAATATCGTCGCAGCCCTTGTAAATACGCAGACCAGGCTTGGAGACGCGCTCAATGCGCTCGATCACCGGCCGGCCAGCGTAGTACTTGAGACCGATTTCGAGGGTCGGCTTGCTGTCAGCCTGACGCACGGCGAAATCCTCGACGTAACCCTCATCCTTTAGCACGGCAGCAATAGCCACCTTGAGCTTGGACGACGGCATGGAGACAGACGCCTTTTCGGCGAGCTGGGCGTTGCGGATGCGAGTCAGCATGTCCGCGATCGGATCGCTCATAGCCATTCTGTATCTCCTCTTACCAACTGGCCTTAACAACACCCGGGATTTCGCCGTTGAAGGCAAGCTCACGAATCTTGTTACGGCACAAACCAAATTTACGGAAAACGCCACGCGGACGACCGGTCAGTTGGCAACGATTACGCAGGCGCGACGGGCTGGAATTGCGTGGCAGAGCCTGCAACTTCAAACGGGCGTCGTAACGCTCTTGGTCAGAGAGGCTAACGTCATTGAATATTGCCTCCAGTGCCGCACGCTTCTTGGCATACTGCGCAACCATTTTGCGGCGCTTTTCTTCACGGTTGATCAGAGCAAGTTTTGCCATGATTGCCTCAATTCTTGAACGGGAACTTGAATGCGCCCAGCAGAGCCTTGGCTTCTGCGTCGCTTTTCGCGGTCGTGGTGATGCTGATATTCATACCCCGCAGAGCATCGATCTTGTCATACTCGATCTCCGGGAAAATGATCTGCTCTTTGACGCCCATGTTGTAGTTACCCTGGCCGTCGAAACCCTTGGCGGAAATACCGCGAAAGTCGCGAACACGCGGCAGGGCGACAGTAACCAGACGATCAAGAAATTCAAACATGCGGGGGCCACGCAAGGTCACCATGCAGCCGATCGGATAACCGTCACGAATCTTGAAGCCGGCAATCGACTTGCGGGCCTTGGTCGTCACCGGCTTTTGGCCTGCAATTTTCTGCATGTCGCCAACGGCATTCTCAAGAACCTTCTTGTCGGCCACCGCCTCACCAACACCCATGTTCAGGGTAATCTTGGTGATACGCGGCACTTCCATCGTGGACTTGTAACCAAATTGCTTGACCAAGTCGCCAACGATTGTGTCTTTGTATACTTGTTGCAAACGCGCCATGACTGCCCCTTAAGCGTTCACCAGTTCGCCGTTCGACTTGAACACGCGAACCTTGCGGCCGTCATCCAGCATCCTGAAGCCGACACGGTCAGCCTTCTTGGTAGCCGGGTTGAACAGCGCAATATTGGAGAGATGAATAGGCATATCCTTGTCAACGATGCCACCTGCCTGCCCTTTGATCGGGTTCGGCTTGACGTGCTTCTTGGCACGGTTGACACCTTCAACGAGCACATGCTCCTCACCGACACGATGCAGCACGGTACCGCGCCTGCCCTTGTCCTTGCCGGTAACAACGACGACTTCGTCGCCCTTACGAATCTTTTCCATCACCCGTTCCTTACAGCACTTCAGGAGCCAGGGACACGATCTTCATGAAGCGCTCGGTACGCAGTTCGCGGGTCACCGGGCCAAAGATGCGCGTGCCGATCGGCTCGAGCTTGTTGTTTAGAAGAACTGCGGCATTACCGTCAAAACGGATCAGCGAACCGTCCGGCCGACGAACGCCCTTGGCGGTACGAACCACCACGGCGTTATAGACATCGCCCTTCTTGACGCGACCGCGCGGCGCAGCATCCTTGATGCTGACCTTGATAACATCACCAATGCCTGCATAGCGGCGCTTTGAGCCACCAAGCACCTTGATACACATTACTGAACGGGCGCCGGTATTATCGGCGACGTCCAGAGTCGACTGCATCTGAATCATTTAAATTAACTCCAACTTAACCCGCCAGGGCGGTCAGTCTTGGAACCCGTACGGGTCGAACATCATTGCCCCGCCAGGATGGCAGGCAGCAAAAAAGAAGCCGGATTATACCGGCCTCTCTCACCATTTGGCAAGTGCTTTTAACAACTTTCGTTAAACAACGATGGCCTTTTGCAACACATTGGTCACTGCCCAAGACTTGGTACGGGAAACCGGACGCGTTTCAATGATCTCGACAAGATCACCGGCCTTGGCCAGATTGCCTTCGTTGTGAGCGTGATATTTCTTGGAGCGCACCATCACTTTACCGTACATCGGGTGCTTGACTTTGCGCTCAATTAGAACGGTAACAGTCTTCTCCATTTTGTCGCTAACGACACGACCAACCAGAGCACGTTTGCTGCTTGCAGTCTCGCTCATTGTTGCACCGCCTTTTCACGGATAAGCGTACGAACGCGAGCGATGTCGCGACGTACCTTGGACATTTGGCTGGTATTGGAGAGTTGCTGGGTAGCAATCTGCATACGCAGTCCGAACTGGGCCTTCAGGAGGTCCAGCAATTCCTTTTTGAGCTCGTCCACGCTCTTGGTTCTCAATTCACTTGCTTTCATGATTACCCCAGATGACGAGTGACGAAGGTGGTGGGAATCGGCAGCTTGGCCGCAGCGAGGGCAAATGCCTCGCGCGCCAGCGCTTCATTGACACCATCCATTTCATAAAGCACCTTGCCGGGCTGGATTTCGGCAACCCAGTACTCCGGATTGCCCTTGCCGTTACCCATACGGACTTCAAGCGGCTTCTTGGAAACCGGCTTGTCCGGGAAGATACGAATCCAGATACGACCGCCCCGCTTGATGTGACGAGTCATGGCACGACGGGCAGCTTCGATCTGGCGCGCGGTCAAACGGCCGCGGCCGGTCGCCTTGAGGCCCCATTCGCCGAAAGAAACCTTCGCTCCGCGCGTAGCAACACCCTCGTTACGTCCTTTGTGCGCTTTACGGAACTTGGTGCGATTTGGTTGCAACATTTATGCACCTGCCTTTCTTACACGCTTGGCCGGAGCGGCATCGCCTTCCGGCTTTTTCACCGTGCGGGTACGCGGCTTGTCACCCTCGGGACGAGCCGGGGCGCGACGCGGCTTGCGCTCATCGGCGGCCGGCTCGACAATTTCCGGCTGCTCGTTGCGATCAAGCATGTCGCCCTTGTAAACCCAGACCTTGATGCCGATGATCCCGTAGGTGGTCAGCGCTTCCGAGGTTGCATAGTCGATGTTGGCGCGCAGCGTATGGAGGGGCACGCGGCCTTCGCGATACCACTCGCTACGGGCAATTTCCGCACCATTGAGGCGGCCGGCGCTCATCACCTTGATGCCCTGGGCACCGAGACGCATGGCATTCTGCATGGCACGCTTCATGGCACGGCGGAACATGATCCGCTTTTCCAGCTGCTGGGCGATCGAGTCGGCGATCAGCTGCGCATCGATTTCCGGCTTGCGGATTTCCTCGATCGACACATGGACGGGAACGCCCATGATGCGCTGAAGATCCGAACGGAGTTGCTCGATATCCTCGCCCTTCTTGCCGATTACAACACCCGGACGGGCGGAGAAAACGGTAACACGGGCATTCTTGGCCGGACGTTCGATGAGAACACGGCCAACCGAAGCATGAGCCAGTTTCCGCTTTAGATACTCGCGGACCTTGATATCTTCGTTCAGCATACCCGGGAAGTCCTTGCTGTTAGCGTACCAGCGTGAACTCCAGTTTTTGGTGACGGCTAGACGGAAGCCAGTCGGATGAATTTTCTGTCCCATGGCTCTTCCTTAGTTACCAACGGTCAGATAGATATGGCAGGTCGGCTTGACGATCCGATTGCCGCGACCCTTGGCCCGCGCGGTAAAGCGCTTTAGTACCATGCCTTTTTCGACGTAGATGGTCTTCACCGTCAGCTCGTCGATATCAGCGCCGTCGTTGTGTTCCGCGTTGGCGATTGCCGACTCAAGAACTTTCTTGACAATACCAGCCCCTTTTTTGGGGGAGAAAGCCAGGACATTGAGAGCCTGACCAACCGGCTTGCCGCGCACCAGATCCGCAACCAGGCGGCCCTTTTGCGCAGAGAGGCGTACGCCCCGCAAACTTGCACGAGTTTCCATGTCAGCTCCTTACTTCTTGGCCTTCTTGCCGGCGGTGTGACCCTTGAACGTCCGGGTCAGCGAGAACTCGCCGAGCTTGTGACCGACCATATTCTCAGTCACGAAAACCGGAATATGCTGCTTGCCATTGTGAACCGCGATCGTCAAACCGATAAACTCGGGAAGAATCGTCGAACGACGTGACCAGGTCTTGATCGGGCGCTTGTCGCTGGTGGCGCGCACTGCTTCGACCTTGTCGATCAGGTACGCATCAACAAACGGGCCCTTTTTTAGAGAACGTCCCATTTCCTACCCCTTAACGCTTGTGACGGCGCTGAACGATCATGCTGTTCGTGCGCTTGTTGCTGCGGGTGCGGTAACCCTTGGTCGGCTGACCCCACGGGTTGACTGGCACACGACCCTCGCCGGTGCGGCCTTCGCCGCCGCCATGCGGATGGTCGACCGGGTTCATGGCAACGCCGCGAACAGTCGGGCGGATACCGCGCCAACGGTTTGCGCCAGCCTTGCCGATCTTGCGCAGGTTGTTTTCTTCATTACCAACCTCACCGATCGTGGCGCGACACTCTACATGGACGCGACGAACCTCACCGGAGCGCAGACGAATCTGTGCGTAGGCCCCTTCGCGAGCCAGCAGCTGCGCGGACGTCCCTGCGGAGCGGGCCAACTGCGCGCCCTTGCCAGGCATCATCTCGACACAGCAGATCGTCGTACCGACCGGAATATTGCGGATGGGCAATGCGTTGCCGAACTTGATCGGCGCTTCGGAACCGCTGATGACCGGCTGCCCGACCACCATGCCCTTGTTGGCAATGATGTAGCGGCGCTCGCCATCGGCGTAACAAAGCAACGCGATGTTCGCGGTGCGATTGGGGTCGTACTCCAGACGCTCAACTTTGGCGGGTATCCCATCCTTGTTGCGCTTGAAGTCAATCACGCGGTAGGCCTGCTTGTGACCACCGCCCTGATGACGAACCGTGATGCGACCGTTGTGATTGCGTCCGGCGTTCTTCGACTTGGATTCAACCAAGGCAGCCAACGGCTTGCCCTTGTGCAGATGCGCATTGACGACCTGAACCACGGCGCGACGGCCGGGGGAAGTCGGCTTGACTTTAACGAGTGCCATCAGGCATTCCCCCCTTCAACGAAATTGATTTCCTGACCCGGCTTGAGGCTCACGAAGGCCTTTTTCCAGCCCTTGCGACGACCGGTCGCGCCCTTGAAGCGCTTGACCTTGCCCTTGACGTTGGCAACTTGAACAGCCTCGACTTCAACCTTGAACAGAAGCTCGACCGCAGCCTTGATTTCCGGCTTGGTCGCATCGGTAGCAACGCGGAAGACAACCTGCTCGTGCTTGTCGGCAACGTACGTAGCCTTCTCGGAGATTTGCGGTGCCAGCAGCACCTGCATCAGACGTTCCTGGTTCATCCCCACATCTCCTCGAACTTGGCTATCGCGTTTTTGGTAACGAGCACCTTGGCGAAGCGAACCAGTGAAACCGGATCGGCTTCTTGAGCCTCGAGAACCAGAACGTTGGGCAGATTGCGCGAGGAGAGGTAAAGGTTCTCGTCCAGCGCATCGGTGATAACCAGAAGATTGCCGTCCAGACCCATGCCCTTCAGCTTCTGGGCAAAGAGCTTGGTCTTCGGCGCATCGATGGATAGACCATCAACCACGATCAGACGATCCTGACGGGCCAACTCGGAGAGAATCGCAGCCATGCCGGCGCGGAACATCTTCTTGTTGACCTTCTGGCTGAAATTTTCTTCAGGGGAATTCGGGAAAATCCGGCCACCGCCACGCCAGAGCGGACTGCCATTGCTACCGGCGCGCGCGCGGCCCGTACCTTTTTGGCGCCACGGCTTGGTGGTGGTGTGACGAACTTCGGAGCGATCCTTCTGCTGACGATCACCGGAGCGCGCATTCGCCTGGTAGGCGACAACGATCTGATGAACCAGCGCTTCATTGAAGTCGCGACCGAAAAGCACATCCGAAGCTTGCAGCTTGGCGGCTTCCTGACCCTGCTCGTTAATAACTTTGAGTTCCATGTCGCCCCCTTACGCCTTGACTGCCGGACGCACAACAACGTCAGCACCCTTGGCACCAGGTACGGCACCACGAACCAGCAGAAGCTGACGCTCGGCGTCGACGCGCACAACCGTCAGGCCCTGCATCGTCGACTGGACGTCACCCATGTGACCAGCCATGCGCTTGCCAGGAAAAACACGACCCGGGTCCTGCGCCATGCCGATGGAACCCGGCGCATTGTGCGACAGCGAGTTACCGTGGGTTGCACGGTTGGAGCTAAAATTGTGACGCTTGATACCCCCCTGAAAACCCTTACCGATGGAGGTGCCGGTTACGTCGACCTTCTGCCCTTCGGCAAAAATGGTCACGGCAACCTGATCGCCAGCCTTGAAAGAGGCAAGCTGATCGACATCGATACGGAATTCCTTGAGGACATGCCCCGCTTCCACGCCCGCCTTAGCCAGATGGCCAGCAATGGGCTTGGAGATGCGCGAGGCACGGCGCTTGCCGAAAGCGACCTGAATGGCTGCGTAGCCATCGATCTCCGGCGTTTTGACTTGGGTCACGCAATTGTTGGACACGTCAAGCACAGTTACCGGAATGGACGCGCCATCCTCGGCAAAAATGCGAGTCATGCCAACCTTGCGACCTACAAGGCCTAGACTCATGGTTATTCTCCTCATCGCCGGCTGCGATTGGCCGGTCGATGTAAAACAACAAATGGGTAGCCGTGACCGGCCACCCCCGAAAACCAAAGATTATATCTGCAAAACAGCCATTACTGCAACTTTATCTCTACATCCACACCAGCCGGGAGGTCAAGCTTCATCAATGCATCCACCGTCTTGTCGGTCGGATCAATGATATCCATCAAGCGCAGATGGGTACGAATCTCAAGTTGATCTCGTGAAGTCTTGTTGACGTGCGGCGAACGCAGAATATCGAAGCGCTGCTTGCGGGTCGGTAGGGGCACAGGGCCACGAACGACCGCACCGGTTCGCTTGGCGGTTTCAACGATTTCCTGGGCGGACTGATCAATCAGACGATAGTCGAAAGCCTTGAGACGGATGCGGATTTTCTGATTTTGCATTTTAGTTTCCAAAGAGCGATAGGGTGGAGTTGGCTCCACCCTGATTCAAAAGAGCGATTACTCGATGATTTTGGCGACGACGCCGGCGCCGACGGTACGACCGCCTTCACGGATGGCGAAGCGCAGACCTTCTTCCATGGCGATCGGCGCAAT
>Ga0209048_10003456_pt1 | contig 15308 bp, 12 predicted proteins | sample FrelakmetCRP12CR_FD_187146 | JGI IMG/M metagenome (GOLD analysis project Ga0209048, IMG submission 187146) | Freshwater lake sediment microbial communities from the University of Notre Dame, USA, for methane emissions studies - CRP12 CR (SPAdes)... | ecosystem: Environmental > Aquatic >... | reverse complement strand
ATGCCGTACCCTCGGCATCCTCGTGGATCGCGACTTGCTGGGACGTCATCGGCACGGTGAGCCGAGAAACCAGCCGATCCGGGAGGTCCTTCAGCACCTCCTCCTTCCGGCGGCGCAGCACGACCGGCTGGATCCGGTCGCGCAGCCGGTCCAGGTTGCGGTACCCCACGGGCCGCCCGGCGTCATCGAGCGTCGTGAACTCCTCGTTGAAGCGCCAAAGGGGTCCGAACCGGTAGGGGTCCACCACCTGCATCAAGCTGTAGAGATCGTCGAGGCGATTCTCGAGCGGCGTCCCGGTCAACACGAAGGCGTAGCGGCTGCGGAGGCCCTTGACGACCGATGCGGTGCGGGTCCGCCAGTTCTTCACTCGCTGCGCCTCGTCGAGGATGAGCAGGTCCGGCGCCAGTTCCGTGAGCTCCCGCTCGTCCGCGCGCGCCAACTCGTAGCTCGTGATGAGCACGAGCGGCGGATTGGCGTACGCTGCCTGGCGGGACTCGCGCGGGCCCGCCACGACGGAGATGTCCTTGGGGCCGAGCACCGTGAACTGCTGGATTTCGCGGAGCCACTGGTGCTTGAGTGACGCCGGGCAGACGATGAGCGCGCGCCGCACCTCCTCCCGGCGGACGAGTTGCGCCATGGCAGCGATCGCCTGAGCCGTCTTCCCTAGACCCATCTCGTCTGCGAGCAGGGCTCGGCCACGCGACGCGAGAAAGGCGACGCCGTCCACCTGGTAGGGGTAGAGCTTCCGGCGCAAGCCCGGCTGCTCCGCTCCAAGTGCCCGCACTTCGGCCTCGACGGTGCGCCGCCGTCGGTCGCTTCGCGCCTCCTCGGTAACCCTCTCGGCGAGCCGCACGACCTCGGTCGGAAGGTCGATGCCGGCCTCGACCGCCACACGAGCGAGCTCAGGCCAGACCTGGTCGATGGCCGCGCGAAGGCGCCCGTCCGGGCCGAAGAAGCGCGCGGCGAGCCGCCGCTCGGCTGGGCTCGCGTCGCGCCCGATGCGCATGCCCATGGATTCAGCCGGATCGAATCCGAGGTGGAGGTAGCTCGCCGCCTGGCCATCGGCGACCGCGCGCTTCCAACGTCGCGGTGCATCGGTTCGTAGATGGTGCAGAACTGCTTCGATGTGCTTGCACGTGCCAAGCAGGTTCGTCGCGAAATCCGGGCATTCGCAGCCGTTGTGCGGCTCGTCCAGTGCCCGAATCGTGACGAGGTAGGCGCGCGAGGACGGCGATGCAACCTCGTAGGCTCCCAAGAGTCCCTGTCGCGAGCCCACTCGGCGGCGGATTTCGAAGAGTTCCGAGGCGCCGCGCGACTCGCGACGGCGACGTTCCAGCTCGCGCGGCGATGCCGACGCGGGACCCTGGTCGGTCGCGGCTGCCTGCGACTCACCGAGCAGGAGCAAAGCCAGCGCTGCCGCGTGCCCGCATCCCTTCACGCCACACGTGCACGACGCGCCAATTCCGTCATTCTCGATGACGAGCCTCGCGCGATGGGATCGGCGATCTGGCCCCACAGCCAGCGCCTCGGCTCTAGCCACGCCGATCTTGGGGCGAGAGACTCGACCTCCCTCGACCGTGTCTTTCCCTTCGGCGAGAGCTTGGCGAGCGAAGGCGCCGTACACGGCATCGGCTGTGAGGTTTTCCAGGAGGTTCGGCGTAAGAACGTTTGTGGGCATGGGCGGGCTCGGATCGAGGCGAGTCATACCGTGCCGGTCTGACTGGACTATTTCCGGAAACCCCGGCTCTGGGAACGATCGGCGTGAGACGTCGCATACTTGCGCCGTCCGGTACGGGAGTGCCGACCGGGGTTCGGGCCGGACGCCGGGGAGGCTGCGGCCCACGCCGGCTGGCGCCGACGGGAGCGGTTGCCGTTCCACACCCCTGCGATGTCGGCGCCGCCGGTCGGAGCATGCTCCGGCCTTCGACCGGAGCTTCGCCAAGACGTCCTCGCCGCGGCGATAGGTGCCGAGTAGGGACGCTCGCCTACCTGCGTCGGTTGCACCGGGTCCGTAGGCGGACTCGGCAGAGACTTCAAGCAACGCCGCCTCCCCAAGCGGGGCCAGCCCCGCAGGAGCTCGAATCGCGGGCAGTTGATCCAAGGCGACGGTGTGGCTATATTTGTGGACACATGTTCGAGATCAGGTTCGCTGAAGGAGCGGTCGCCGATCTCAATGCGGTTCCTGCCTTCAGGCGATCCGCAATCCTGGAGGCTATCGAGCACCAGCTTGGGGCTACCCCCCTAGCCAAGAGTCGCAGCCGCAAGGAACTCGTCGGACTCGTGCCGCCCTGGGACCAAGTTCGTCCTGTCTGGGAACTTAAGGTTGGCGAGCATCGGGTCTTCTACGACGCAGACGAGGGCGAGGCCCTCGTGATTGTGCAGGCGGTCCGGCGCAAGGGACGAAAGCGAACAGAGGAGATTCTATGAAGACGGTTGCCCTCCGCGATGCCAAGCAGTCCCTGAGCGGATTCGTTGCTCGATCCCAGCGCGAGCGAGTGCTGATCACCAAGCACGGTCGGCCGGCTGCAGTCGTGATCGGCGTCGAGGGGCACGACTTCGAAGATGTCCTCGTCGCTGAGGACCCCGCGTTCTGGCGCCTGATCGAGCAGCGGCGGCGACAGCGCACCATGTCCCTCGCCGACGTCAAGGCACGGCTCGGCGTGATAACGAAGCCGACAGGCCGGAAGAGAAGGGCTCGCCGATCCTCCGGCCGATGAACCCTCACGCTTCCAGGCCACGCCCGGGCACGAAGGCTGCGACGTCTTCTCCGGCAATCCCGCTTCAAGTGCCGCGCGGCGGGCGCTCACTCAGTTCCGTCCCAGCGCGTAGCATCTCGAGGTAGCTGTCGTAACGATAGGTCTGGTCGCGCCTGCGCCCGGACGTCTCGCGAAGGATTCCCAGGGACTGGGAAGAATGTTGATCGCCTTGGTCGCGGTTGGCTTCGTCGTTTCCGGCATTCTCACCGTTCCTGGGATCGTGACCACAGGATGGCGCGGCAGAAGCTCTAGCAGGCGAACGGCGGTCAGCGATGATCCGCGTGCGCTCACGACGCGCTCACGGTCCTTCGCCACGATCCGATGGAGGTCGCGGGCCGCGCTCGCCGCCTCCTCCGCGATCTCGGCTACCCCGGCCAGGAAGTACGCAGTCCAGCTTTCCCGGTCACCGTCCCGCCTTACATCGTTCAGCAGCCGGTAATAGTCAGGGCGCCGGCGCTTGAAGAACAGGCTCTGGTTAAGTGCACTTTACTAGCACATGCAGCGCTTTACCCGGCCACGGGGAAAGACTCCTGACTTCTCCACTCGCTTCCATGACCGGGGCGGATTCCGCCCCCTCCCGTCCGACGGAGGGGACGACCGCCTGCGTCGCTCAGGTCCTTCCTGCAGGGGGCGTCCGGATCGCCTCCAGGGCCTCGCGCACCTTCGGGGGAAGCGAGGTCGGCCTGGATGTCGCGCGGTCCACGAAGACGTGGACCATGGATCCGGCGGCCCGGGCCTCGTCGTCCCCCGAGAGGAACACGCCGACGCCGTAGTGGACGGAGCTCCGGCCGATGCGGTCCACGCGCAGCCCGATCTCCAGGTCATCGGGATAGGCGACGGGCTTGAAGTAGTCGCAGGACGAGCTCACCACGTACCCGACCACCGGGCCGGCGAAGATGTCGAGCCCACCCTCGCGGATGAGGTACTGGTTCACGACCGAGTCGAAGTAGGAGTAGTAGTGCGCGTTGTTCACGTGCCCGTATACGTCGTTGTCCATCCAGCGGGCGGTCACCGTCCGGAACGAGACGTACTCGCCGCGGCGCGGAACGACCTTCTCGGCCATCGTCCCCCCTACTTGATCCAGACCGTCTTCACGTTCACGAACGCCCGGATGCCCTCGAGCCCGAGCTCGCGCCCGTAGCCGGAGGTCTTCACCCCCCCGAAGGGAAGGCGGGGATCGCTCTTCACCAGGCCGTTCACGAAGACGGCGCCCGCCTCGATGAGCGGCACCAGGCGCTCGACCTCCGCGTCGCTCCGGGTCCAGAGCGACGCGCCCAGCCCGAACTTGGAGTCGTTGGCGATCTCCACCGCCTGATCGGCGGAGTCGGCGCGCAGCACGACCGCCACCGGGCCGAAGAGCTCCTCGCGCGCCGCCACGTTCTTCCGCCCGACGTCGGCGAGGATGCTCACCGGGTAGAAGGCCCCGGGCCCCTTCGGCACCTCGCACCCCAGCACCGGGCGAGCGCCCTCCTCGATGGCCTGGGTGACGAAGGCGTGCAGCTCGTCGCGGAGCTCGCCGCGCGCCTGCGGGCCGATGTCCGTCGAGGGGTCGAGCGGGTCGCCGACCTTGATCGCCTTCATGGCGGCGGTGAGCTTCTCGAGGAAGCCCCCGTAGACGGCGCGATGGACGATGAAGCGCTTGGCGCAGATGCAGCTCTGCCCGGCGTTGAGCGTCCGCGCCACCGCCGCCGTCTTGGCGGCCTGGTCGACGTCGGCGTCCTCGAGGACGATGAACGGATCCGAGCCGCCGAGCTCGAGCACCGAGGGCTTGAGGCTCTCGCCGGAGGCGGCGGCGACCGATTTCCCCGCCGCCTCGCTCCCGGTGATGGTCGTCGCCGCGATCCGTTCGTCGAGGATGATGTTCCGGACAGGCTTCGACCCGATGAGCAGGGTCCGGAACAGGTCGGGGGGGAACCTCGCGTCCCGCATGAGGGTCTCGATGGAGAGCGCGCACTGCGGCACGTTCGAGGCGTGCTTGAGGAGGCCTCCGTTGCCCGCCATCAGGTGGGGGGCGATGAAGCGAAAGACCTGCCAGTAGGGGTAGTTCCACGGCATCACCGCCAGCACCACCCCGAGGGGGTCGAAGCGCACGTAGCTCCTCGACGCGTCGCTCGGCTCCGGCCTCGGGACGAGGTACCCGGCGGCGTGCTCCGCGTAGTGCTCGCAGGCCCAGGCGCACTTGTTCGCCTCGGCCACGCCGTCCTTGAGCGGCTTCCCCATCTCGAGCGCCATGAGCTTCGCGAGGTCCTTCGCCCGCTCCTTGAGGAGCGCCCCCACGCGCCGCATGGGGACGGCTCGCTCCGCGATGGGCGTGCGCGCCCAGCTCTTCTGCGCCCGGACGGCGGCGGAGACGATCCGCTCGATCTCCTCGGGTCCCATCTCCGGGTAGGTGGCGAGGCGCTCGCCGGTGGTCGGGTTCAGGCTCTCGATGGCCATGGCTCCTCCTCTCGGGTTACACCTGCGGCAAGAGGACCTGGCGCACGGCGGCTCCCGCGGCCAGGCACTCGAAGGCGTCGTTGATCTTGGCGAGCGGCAGGGTCGCGCTCTGCAGGCGGTCGACCGGCATCCGGCCGGCCTTCCAGAGCGCCAGGTAGCGCGGCACGTCCCGCTGCGGAGCCGCGGACCCCATGTAGGAGCCGACGAGGGCCTGGCCGAGGCCCGCGAAGGCCAGCGCCGGCAGGGAGACGGTCTTCGAGGGGTGCGGCAGCCCCATCGCCACGGTGGTCCCGCCCCGCCGCGCCGCCCGGAAGGCGGCCTCGAGCACGGCAGGCACGCCGGCCGCCTCGAAGGTCACCTCGGCGCCGCCGCCGGTCAGGTCGCGGATGCCCTTCTCCGCCTCCTCGGGCGCGAAGACCGCGGTCGCCCCGAGCTGCCGCGCCAGCTCCCGCTTCGCGGGCACCGGGTCCACCGCCATGATGGGCCAGGCGTTCGCGACAAGCGACGCCATCACCGATGCGAGGCCGACGCCGCCCAGGCCGAAGATGGCCACCGACTGCCCGGGGCGCACCGACGCGGTGTTGAGCACCGCCCCGGCCCCGGTGAGGACAGCGCACCCGAAGAGGGCCGCGGTCGCGAGCGGGACGTCCCTGGGCACGACCACCGCGGACTCCCGCGCGATCACCGCGTGCCTCGCGAAGGCGGAGATCCCGAGGTGGTGGTGGACCACGTGGCCGTGCCTGTCCTTGAGGAGCGACGGGCCGTGGAGCAGGGTCCCGGCGCCGTTCGCGGCCGCGGCCGGGGTGCACAGCGCCGGCCGCCCGGAGGAGCACTCGGCACATATGCCGCAGCTCGGGACGAAGGTGAGCACCACGTGGTCGCCGCGGCTCACGTCCCGGACGCCCAGGCCGACCTCCTCCACCACCCCGGCCGCCTCGTGCCCGAGCGCCATGGGAAGCGGCCGGACGCGCGACCCGTCGACCACCGAGATGTCGGAGTGGCAGACTCCCGCCGCCTCGATGCGCACGAGCAGCTCGCCCGCCCGGGGCGCCCCGAGCTCGACCTCCTCGAGCTCGATGGGCCTCGTCTGGTCGTAAGGGCGCTTGTCGGTGACGGCGCGCAGCACGGCGGCGACGGTCTTCATGTCTTCGGCCTCCTGGGACCTTCCTTATGCCGCGGCCGTGGTGAGCTCGCCACGGTCGATGTGGAAGGTGACGTCGAGGAGCTCACGGGAGTGCGAGAGGTCCGATTCGGAGAGGATCACCGCCAGCCCCTCGCGGCGCAGGAGCGCGACCACCTCCGCGAGCCGCTTCGCGAGCACGGGCGCGACCCCCTCGAAGGGCTCGTCGAGGAGCAGGAGCTTCGTGCCGCTCATGAGGGCCCTCGCCAGGGCGGCGAGCTTCTGCTGGCCACCGGAGAGCTGCAGTCCCTTTCGGTCCTTGAGCGCCTCCACCTCGGGGATCATCCGGTAGATGCGGCGGAGCCGGTCGCGGTAGCCGGCGGTGCCGGCGGCCCAGGCGGGGAGGCACACGTTCTCCTCGATGGAGAGCTGGGGGATGATGCGCCGGTCCTCCGGCATGTAGCCGATGCCGAGCCTGGCCCTGGCGTGCGCGGGGACGCCGTTGAGCGGCCTTCCATCGAACTCGACGGTGCCGGCGGCGGGCTCGAGCACTCCCATGAGGGCCCGCATGAGCGTCGTCTTCCCCGCCCCGTTCCGCCCGATGAGCCCGGCGAGCTGTCCCTCTTCGAGGCTGAGCCCGACCCCTCGCAGGATCCGGACCGACTTGATCGCCACGTCGAGCGACTCAACCCTGAGCATCGCGCCTCCCCCCTTCCGGCGCCGTCTCTCCGACGACGAGGCGCCGCACCTCCGGGTCCGAGAGCACCGCGGCGGACGCGCCGTCCGCGATCACCTTCCCGTCGTAGAAGGCGAGCACCCGCTCGGTGTAGCGGCGCACGATGTCCATGTCGTGCTCGACGAAGAGCACGGTGACCTTGTCGGCGCGGATGGCGCCGAGCACGAGGTCCATGAGGGCGAACTTCTCGTCGGCGGAGACCCCGCTCGTGGGCTCGTCGAGGAGCAGGATCCGGGGCTTCACCGCGAGCGCCATGGCGATGTCGAGCAGCTTCCGCACCCCCTCCGGGAGCACCGATGCGGGCTCGTCGCGGTAGCCCGCGAGGTGGAAGCGCGCGAGCATCTCGTCCGCCACCTGCTCCGGCCTCCCCGCGCCGAGGTGGCTCCCCACGAACGCCTTCCGCCCCATGACCACGATGCCCAGGCCCACGAGCAGGTTCTCGTAGGCGGTGAGGGAGTCGAAGACCTGGGGGATCTGGAAGGAGCGGCAGATGCCGAGCCGGGTGATGCGCCGCGGCGGCATCCCGGTGATGTCGCGCCCGCAGAAGCGGATCGTCCCCGCGGTGGGCTTCAGGTAGCCGGTGACGAGGTTCAGGAAGGTGGTCTTGCCGGCTCCGTTCCCGCCGATGAGCCCGACCACCGTGTCCTCCTCGATGGACACGCCGATGTTGGCCGCCGCCGTCACGGCCCCGAAGGTCTTCGTGAGGCCTTGCGCCTCCAAGATGGCGCTCACGCCGCCGCCCTCCGCCGCCGCCTGAAGACCGACCAGAGCCCGTCCGGCAGGAAGAGGATCACCGCCAGCATCGCCGAGCCCATCACGAGCTGCCAGGTGTTCGGGGCGTGCTCGTAGGCGAAGCTCCGCAGGAGCTCGAGGAGAAGCGCGCCCGCGAACGGGGCGGCGACGCTCGCGGTCCCCGACAGGATGGCGACGAAGACGAACTCGCCCGAGGTGGTCCAGTAGGCCATCTCCGGGTCGACGTGCCCGACGGCGAGCGCGGTGACGGCCCCCCCGACGCCGGCGAGCGCCCCGGCGATGATCAGGTTCAGGTGGACGACGTTGCGGACCGAGGCGCCCATGTACTCGACCCTGAGCTCGTTGTCCCGGACGGCCGGCGCCAGCCGGCCGAGGTAGGAGCGCAGGTAGCGGTCGACGGCGACCGCGGTGCCGAAGGCGCACAGGGCGGCGAGCGCGTAGACCCCGTACCGGCCCGGGCCGGTCGCGGCGGAGAGCGAGAGGCCGAAGACCGTCTTCGGCGCCACGTTGAACCCGTCGGTGGATCCGAGCGCCGAGGTCTTCACCAGGAGCCCGTAGAGGATCATGGAGAAGGCCAGGCTGAGCATCGCGAAGAAGATGGCGCGATAGCGGGCGAGCAAGAGCCCCAGCACCGCCGCCACCGCCGCGGCGGCCAGCCCGCCGGCGAGCACCAGGATGACCCCGTCGCCGAGGTGGAAGGTGTTCGCCGCGACCCCTGCCGCGTAGGCCCCGGTGGCGAAGTAGAGCCCCTGGCCGAACGACACGAGCCCGGTCCGCATGAGCAGGAGGAGGCCGAGCGCCACGAGCCCCTTCGCGAGCGAGATGACGACGAGGAAGAGCGCCCACCTGGGCACGAGAGGGGCCGCCACCGCCAGCGCGGCGAGCGCCGCCCCGAGCCCGAGGGTGTTCCTCCGGAAGGAGCTCATATCTTGCGCGCCTCGGCCGCGACGAAGAGGCCGCGCGGGCGGATGGCCAGGACGAGCGCCATGACGACATAGATGCTGAAGAGCTCCACCTGGGGGAAGAAGTGGACGGCCGCGGAGCGGACCAGCCCGACGATGAGCGCCCCGAGCGCTGCACCGGGCATGCTCCCCAACCCGCCGATCACCACCACCGCGAAGGCGAGCACGATCACCTCCACCCCCATCCCCGGGACCACCGACACGGTGGGAGCCGTGAGCGCGCCGCCGATGGCGGCGAGCGTCGTCCCCAGCGTGAACGTGACGAGGTAGATGCGGTTCACGTTGATCCCGAGGGTGGCGCTCACCTCCCGGTCGTGGATCACGGCGATGAGGAGCTTGCCGTAGCGCGTGCCGTAGATCCCGTAGCGGAGCGCGACCCCCACCGCCACCGCCGCGAGGACGAGGACCCCGCTGTAGACCGGGTAGGAGAGCGCCCCGAGCTCCACGTTCCCGAGGAGGCTGTAGGGCTCCGAGATGAAGTAGGACTCGACCCCCCAGACGAGCTTCACCGAGTCCTCGATGATGAGGAAGAGGGCGTAGGTGACGAGCACCAGGACGACCTCGTCCCGGCCGTAGGTGTAGCGGAGGAGCCCCCGCTCGATGAGCGGGCCCACGGTGACTCCCACGAGCACCGCCGAAAGGACGAGGATCGCGTAGCTCGCCATCGGCGCCAGGCCCGCGCGGAGCCAGGCGCCGGCGAGGGAGGCCGCGGCGTAGGCTCCGAGGGCGTAGAGGCTCCCGTGCGCCATGTTGAGGATGCGCATCACGCCATAGATGATGGTGAGCCCGGCGGCGATGATGAACAGCCACGACGCGTAGATGACGCCGTCCACCAGGACGGCCAGGATCGTGCTCATGGGAGGCGGCCTCCCCGGGTGGCCGGCCTACTTCGCGGCCTTGAAGCCGGCCTTGATCCAGTCCGCGCTCTTCACTCCGTCGGGGGGGTTCACCTTGTCCGCCGGGTAGTGCTTCACGTTCACAAAGGTGAGCTTCCCGTCGACCGTCTTCGCCTGGCCGTAGACCGTGGGCTCGACCGCCTGGTGCCCCTTGCCGAGCGCCATCCGGATGGTGCCGCTCGGCGACTCGAAGGTGAGCCCCTCGAAGGCGGCGATGATCTGGTCCTGGGTCGGCGCGGCCGTGCCCGCCCCCTGGGCCTTCTCGTAGGCGGCCTTGAGGCCCAGGATGGCCTGCGACATGTGGTAGGCGGGGTAGTTCGGATAGAGGACGAACCGGTCCTGGTAGATGGAGCGGAAGAAGCGGTTCAGCTCGACGTCGGGGGCGTAGGCCCCGTGCGGGCCGCGGGCGCCGATGATGGTGCCGTCGGGAATCTGGCCGGCGAGCTTGTGCGTCGCCGTCTCGCCGCAGGTGAGGACCGCCGTGCTCTTCTTCAGGGCGCCGCGGGGCACGGCCTGCAGGACGAAGGCGTCGAGGTCGCCGCCCCAGAAGCTCGAGTGGATCACGTCCGGGCTGCCCGCCATGAGCGCCGAGATCTCCGCTCCGTACTGGCCGGCGAGCAGCTTCGGCATCTGGGAGGTGGTGACCTCGACCCCCGGCCGCAGGACCTTCATCGAGCTCTCGAAGTCGGCCCACGAGTCCTGCCCCCAGGCGTAGTTCTGGTTGATGCCCGCGATCTTCTTCGCGTTGGGGAGGGTGTCGGCCACGTAGAACGCCGCGGCGACGTTGTCCATCGCCGCGTGGCTGGACGCCCGGAAGACGTACCTGTAGGACGCATCCTCGAAGATCCGAGGCGTCCCGCAGTCGAAGAAGATGGTGAGCTTCTTCAGCTCCTCGGCGACCGGCGCGACCGCGAGACAGTCGCCGCTCGAGATGTAGCCGACGACCGCGTCCACGTTCTGGCGCTGGACCAGGTCGCGGTACTCGCCCACCTGCTTGGTCGTGCCGCCGGCCTCGTCGACGAAGACGAGCTCGACGGGCCGGCCGCCGAACCCGGCCTTGCCGTAGGGCGCCGGCACCTTCCCGCCGTTCATGGCCTCCACGAGCACCTCGGCTCCGTTGCGCGCGGGCACGCCGAAGGGGCCGGCGGCGGCCCCGGAGAGGAAGGTGACGACCCCGATGCGGAACTTCGGCTCGTCGGCGCGCGCGAGCCCCCGCGGCGCGGCGAGCGAGCAGGCGAAGAGGGAAATGAGGACGGGCCTTCGGAGACTTCGAGGGAAACGGGTCATCGTGCGTTCCTCCTGTCGTGCCGCGTTCGTCACATGGGAAGTCGCTTCCGCCTTCTCCCGCCGGGCGCGAAGAGGAAGGGCGAGCCCCTCGATAGGAGGGTCCTCATGCACTGCTAGTGCTTCCATGTCTCCGCGCCGCCAGAGCGCACCTCTAGCACGAAGCGGGGGGGGGTCGTCACCGGGGGGCGGGCGGGGAGGACCTCCGAGAAGAGCGCGCCTCCGCCTGCGCCACCCGCCCGGAAGTTCGACCCATCGCGTCATGGGCCCTCCCCCTTTCGCGCCCGTCGCTCGACCGGCCGCCGGGGCCCGGTCGCGCGGTCGAGGGTTCGGCGGCGCCCGCAAGCGAAGCTGCGTCGAGGCCCGCGCGGCGAAGGCCTCGACCTTACCGCCCCGTCCTGCTCGCCGGCGGCGCCGTCCGGGCCCGCGGCGCGGGACCTCCGGCCCGCCCGCCGCTCTTGCTTGACTCGTCCGGCGGCTTCGGGTTCCCATCGCGCCTTTCCTTCCCGGGAGCCCCCCAAAGCCATGCAGACCAAGTTCCTCCTATCCGAAGAGCAGATCCCGACCCACTGGTACAACGTCATCCCGGACCTGCCCGGCCCGTTGGCGCCCGTCATCCACCCGGGGACGAAGAAGCCGGTCACTCCGGACGACCTCCTGCCGCTCTTCCCGATGGGGCTCATCGAGCAGGAGGTGTCGCGGGAGCGCTTCGTCAGGATCCCGGAGGAGGTCCGGGAGATCTACAAGATCTGGCGCCCGAGCCCGCTCTTCCGCGCCCACCGCCTGGAGAAGGCGATCGGGACGAGGTCCCGCATCTACTACAAGTACGAGGGTGTCTCCCCGGCGGGCTCCCACAAGCCGAACACGGCCGTCCCGCAGGCCTACTACAACAAGATCTTCGGCACGAAGCGCATCGCCACCGAGACCGGAGCCGGCCAGTGGGGCAGCTCCATGGCGCTCGCCTGCCAGATGTTCGGTCTCGACTGCACGGTCTACATGGTGAAGGTGAGCTTCCATCAGAAGCCCTACCGCAAGAGCATGATGCAGCTGTGGGGCGCGGAGGTGCTCGCCTCGCCTTCCGACCGCACCAACGTCGGGCGCGCCATCCTGGCGAAGGAGCCGACCAACCAGGGCTCGCTCGGCATCGCCATCAGCGAGGCGGTGGAGGACGCCGCCACCCACGAGGACACGCGCTACGCGCTCGGAAGCGTGCTCAACCACGTGTGCCTGCACCAGTCTGTCATCGGGCTCGAGGCGAAGGAGCAGATGAAGCTCGCCGGCGACTACCCGGACGTGATCATCGGCTGCCACGGCGGTGGCTCGAACTTCGCCGGGATCGCCTTCCCCTTCGTGGCCGACAAGTCGGCCGGCAAGAAGGTCCGGCTGGTGGCCGCGGAGCCCACGAGCTGCCCGACGCTCACCAAGGGCGTCTACACCTTCGACTTCGGCGACACCGCCCAGATGGCTCCCATCGCCAAGATGTACACCCTCGGCCACGACTTCATGCCGCCGGGCATCCACGCCGGCGGGCTGCGCTACCACGGGGCGTCGCCGCTCGTGTCCCAGCTCGTCGCGGCCGGGGTCATCGAGGCGAAGGCGGTGGGTCAGCTCGCCTGCTTCGACGCCGCGGTCACCTTCGCGCGGACCGAGGGGATCATCCCGGCGCCGGAGTCGTCGCACGCCATCCGCGTCGCCCTCGACGAGGCGGAGCGCGCCAAGCAGGAGGGCAAGGAGAAGGTGATCCTCTTCAACCTCTCCGGCCACGGCCACGTGGACATGGCCGCCTACGACGCCTACTTCGCGGGCCAGCTCGACGACTTCGAGTACCCCGCCGACAAGGTGCGGGAGGCGCTCGCGAGGCTGCCGAAGGTCGAGCTGGCCGGCTGACCGGCGCCTTGAACCTGCGCCCCCTCCTCGCGGCCGCCGTCGCCGCCCTCGCGCTCGCGGCACGGCCCGTGGCCGCCGAGGACGTGGTCCGCCTCGGCAACCTGAAGTTCGCCCACTACGGCGCGGTCTCCTACATGAAGGAGCACTGCGGCCGCTTCGGGCTCCGGGTGGAGGAGGTCGTCTTCCCGAAGGGCATCGACATCTTCCCGGCGCTCGTCCGCGGCGAGGTGGACCTGGCGGCGAGCGCCGCGGACGCGGCGATCGCGAACCGCGCCGCCGGGGGGCCCATCTACGTGGTGGCCGGGTTCGCGAAGGGGGGCGCGCGGCTCGTCGCCCGCGCCGACCTTCCCATCGCCATGGCGAGGGACCTGAAGGGCCGGCGGGTGGGCGTGGCCCGCGGCGGGGCCCAGGAGCTCCTGCTCCTCGCCGAGCTCGCCAAGAACGGCCTCACCTGGTCGGAGGAGCCGGGCCGCGCCGACGTGCAGCTCGTCTACCTCCAGTTCGCCGACCTGAACCAGGCGCTCCTCCAGAAGCAGATCGACGCCATGTGCCAGTCGGAGCCGCAGTCGTCCCAGGCGCTCGCGAAGGGATACGGCAAGGAGCTGCTCAAGCCCTACGACACGCCCGTGGGCGAGCCCGTCCGGGTTCTCGTCATGTCGGAGAAGCTCTACCGGGACAGGCCCGAGGTGGCTCGCCGCGTCCTCGAGTGCTTCGTCGACGCCACCCGCACCTTCGTCGACCGCCCGGAGGTGGCGGAGAAGTACGTCCGCGAGCAGATGTTCAAGGGGCAGATCAGCGCCGAGGAGTACCGCGAAGCCATGTCGAACGCCTCCTTCACCTACGACGTCACCGCGGAGCACATCCAGGTCACGACCGACCTCATGGTGAAGTACGGCGTGGGCAAGATGTCGAGCCCGCCCCGGGCCGCGGACTGGGTGAGGCTCGACCTGCTGAAGCAGGCGAAGCAGAAGCTGGGCGTGCGCTAGGGTGACGGGGCAGGGCGCCAGGCGGCTCGCGCGGTCGCTTCTCGTACCCGCCCTCTTCGTCGCGGCCTGGGACCTCCTCACCCGGTCGGGCGTCGTCTCGCCTCTCATCCTCCCCTCGCCCGCCCAGGTGGTCCGCCGCTGGGTGGCCTACGCGAGCCCGCTCTCCCCGTACGACCCTGCGGCCGGGGGCGCCGCCGCCTGGCTCGCCTCCGGCGAGCTGTGGCAGGACGCGGCCGGCAGCCTCTACCGGGTCCTCGGCGGCTTCGCGATCGGCGCCGGGCTCGCCGTCCCGCTCGGGCTCCTCATGGGGGCGCGCAGCTCGGTCTACGAGCTCTTCAACCCCTTCCTCCAGGTGCTCCGCCCCATCCCGCCGATCGCCTTCATCCCCCTCGCCATCCTGTGGTTCGGCCTGGGCAACCCGCCCGCCTTCTTCCTCATCGCGCTCGGCGCCTTCTTCCCGGTGCTCGTGAACACCGTGGCCGGGGTCCGCAACGTCGACGGGATCTACCTGCGCGCCGCCCGGAACCTCGGCGCCGGCGACCTCACCGTCTTCCGCCGCGTGATGCTGCCGGGCGCCATGCCCTACATCCTCGCCGGCCTGCGCATCGGGATGGGCATCGCCTTCATCGTGGTCATCGTGGCGGAGATGACGGCGGTGAACCGCGGGCTCGGCTACCGCATCCTCGAGGCCCGCGAGTACTTCTGGTCCGACAAGATCATCGCCGGGATGATCTCCATCGGGCTCATCGGCCTCTCGATCGACTGGGTGATGGGGCGCGTGAACTCCCGCCTGCTGCGCTGGCACCGGGGGATCGAGGGGTGAGCGCGCCGGCCATCCGCGCCGAGAAGGTCCGCATGGCCTTCCGCAGCGGGGGCGGCGAGGTGCTGGCGCTCGACGGCATCGACCTCGAGGTGGCGCAGGGGGAGTTCACCTGCCTCCTCGGCCCTTCCGGCTGCGGGAAGTCGACCTTCCTGAACGCGGTGGCCGGCTTCGTGCGCCCGACCTCGGGCCGCATCCTCGCCTGCGGGAGCGAGGTCGGGGCTCCCGGGCCCGAGCGCGCCATGGTCTTCCAGGAGTACGCCCTCTTCCCCTGGATGACGGTGGCGGAGAACGTCGCGTTCGGGCTCGAGGTGAAGGGGCTCGGGAGGGAGGAGGTGCGCGGCCAGGTCGCGAGCTGGCTCGACCGGCTCCACCTGTCGGGCTTCGGGGACCGCTTCCCGAAGGACCTCTCCGGGGGCATGCGCCAGCGGGTGGCCATCGCGCGGGTGCTCGCCATCGACCCCGCCATCCTGCTCATGGACGAGCCCTTCGGCGCGCTCGACGCGCTCACCCGCCGGAACCTCCAGGACGAGCTGCTCCGCATCTGGGCCGGGTCCGGGAAGACGGTCCTCTTCGTCACCCACGGCATCGAGGAGTCCATCTACCTCGCCGACCGCGTGGTGGTGCTCACGTACCGGCCCGGGACGGTGAAGCGCGACATCCGGGTGGGCC
>Ga0209048_10003455_pt1 | contig 15311 bp, 14 predicted proteins | sample FrelakmetCRP12CR_FD_187146 | JGI IMG/M metagenome (GOLD analysis project Ga0209048, IMG submission 187146) | Freshwater lake sediment microbial communities from the University of Notre Dame, USA, for methane emissions studies - CRP12 CR (SPAdes)... | ecosystem: Environmental > Aquatic >... | reverse complement strand
AGAACGCTTCAGGATCGATTTTCGTCGGGATGGTAGGGGGTCAAGGACCCCTTGGAACCGGCAAGAATTCTGGCGGGCAATTTTTTCACAGCCTCTGAGGCGATCTACTCGCAGCGGATGGGATGGCGCTGGACCGCAGGGCAGACGGCAAGCTAAAATGCAGGGTTTTCAACATCTTCCGTATTACTTGCCTTATTCCGGACCTCAAGCGTGCGCGTATTTCGTGGCTTTCCCGACGTTGCCCATGGCCACGTTGCGCTGACGATCGGCAATTTCGACGGCGTGCATCGCGGCCACCAGGCGATGCTCACCCGCCTGACGGAAGCTGCGGACGATCTGGGCTTGCCCTCGGCGGTGCTGACCTTCGACCCGCATCCGCGCGAGTTCTTCGCGCGCGACGCAGCGCCGCCACGCCTGTCGTCCTTGCGCGACAAGCTCGAGCAATTCCGCGCGCACGGGGTTGCCCGGGTCTGGATCGCGCGCTTCGATGCGGCGCTGGCCGCGCTGACGGCGCAGGAATTCATCGAACGCATGCTCGTGCAGCGACTCGGGGTGCGGTGGGTGCTGGTCGGTGATGATTTTCGCTTCGGACGCGGGCGCCTGGGCGACCTCGCGGTGCTGCGCGCGGCGGCTGGAACATTCAGTGTGGAAGCCATGCGCACGGTCACGATCGAAGCCGAACGGGCGTCGAGCAGCGCGGTGCGATCGGCGCTGGCCACGGGCGAACTCGAGCACGCGCAGCGGCTGCTCGGGCGCCCCTACGCGATCTCAGGACGCGTCGCGCATGGCGCCAAGCTGGGCCGGAGCCTGGGCTTTCCGACCGCCAACATCGCGCTGCGGCACAAGCCGGCGCTGAGCGGCATCTTCGCGGTGCGCGTGCATGGCCTGGGTGCGACGCCGCGCGAGGCCGTCGCGAGCCTGGGCGTGCGGCCGACGGTCGAGGCCCGTGCCAAGCCGCTGCTCGAGGTCTACGTCTTCGATTTCGACGAATCGATCTATGGCGCTCGGGTCGGCGTTGAATTCCTGCGTAAACTCCGGGACGAGGAGCGCTATACCGATCTCGAATCGCTGACGCGGCAGATTCGCGTCGACGTTGCCCACGCGCGCGAGTATTTCGCCGCCCTGCATTGATCGCGTTGTTCGACCTCATCGGAAGATTCCAGACCGAAGCAATGCCCGAAAATCCCAAGATGGACTACAAAGCAACCCTCAACCTGCCGGACACGCCGTTTCCCATGCGCGGCGACCTTGCCCGGCGCGAGCCCGGATGGGTCGAGGACTGGCAACGGCGCAAGGTGTACGAAGCCATCCGCGCAGCGAGCGCGGGCCGCCCGAAATTCGTGCTGCACGACGGCCCGCCGTACGCGAACGCCGTAATCCACATCGGCCACGCCGTCAACAAGATCCTCAAGGACGTCGTCGTCAAGAGCCGGCAGCTCGCCGGGTTCGATGCGCCCTACGTGCCGGGCTGGGATTGCCACGGCATGCCCATCGAGGTGCAGATCGAGAAAACGCACGGCAAGCATCTGCCGACCGCGGAAACGCAGCGCCTGTGCCGCGCGTACGCGACCGAGCAGATCGCGCTGCAGAAGTCCGACTTCCAGCGCCTGGGCGTGCTGGGCGATTGGGACCACGCTTATGCGACGATGGATTACGGCAACGAAGCCAACGAAATTCGTGCGCTGGGAGCGATTCTCGAAAAGGGCTATCTGTATCGCGGCCTGAAGCCGGTCAACTGGTGCTTCGACTGCCAAAGCGCGCTGGCCGAAGCCGAGGTCGAATACGAAGATCGACAGGACATCGCGATCGACGTCGGCTTCCGCCTCGATGATCGTGATCGCGAAAAACTGGCGCTGGCGTTTGGCCTGGCCGCGCTGCCCCAGGGGTCGGTGCAGGCGGTCATCTGGACGACGACGCCTTGGACGATTCCCGCCAACCAGGCGCTCAACGTCCACCCGGCATTCAGCTACGCGCTGGTGCAAACGCCGGGTGGGCTGCTGATCCTCGCGCAGGACCTCGTTGCGAGTTGCCTCGCGCGCTTCAAGCTGTCCGGCGGAACCGTCGCGACCGCGCCAGGCAGCGCGCTCGAGCTCATTCGTTTTCGCCATCCCTTCCTCGATCGCGAGGCGCCGGTCTACCTCGGCGAATACGTCACCAAGGAGCAGGGGACCGGCCTGGTGCACAGCTCACCGGCATACGGCATCGACGATTTCATTTCCTGCCGGCGCTACGGCATGGCCGACGACGCCATGGAGAATCCGGTGCAGGGCGACGGCCGCTACGCCGAGAGCCTGCCGTACTTCGGCGGACTGAAGATCTGGGACGCGAACCCGAAAATCGTCGACAAGCTGCGCGAGTCCGGGGCCTTGCTGCACGCAGCGCGGATCACCCACAGCTACATGCATTGCTGGCGGCATCGCACGCCGATCGTCTACCGCGCCACGACGCAATGGTTCGCCGGCATGGACGACGTGCCCGGATACCTGGGCGCCAAGCCGGCGCAGCCGCTGCGGGCACTCGCGCTGGCCGGCCTCGAGGCCACGCGGTTTTTCCCGGCGTGGGGCAAGTCGCGGCTCTACGGCATGATCGCCAATCGCCCCGACTGGACGCTGTCGCGACAACGGCAATGGGGCACGCCGCTGCCGTTCTTCGTCGACCGCGAAACCGAGGCACTGCATCCGGATACACCCGCGCTGCTCGAACTTGCCGCGGCGAGGGTCGAACGCGGCGGCATCGAATCCTGGTACGAGGCCAGCCACGAGGATTTCGGCGTCGATGCGAAGCAATACCGCAAGCTGACCGATACGCTGGACGTGTGGTTCGACTCCGGCGCCACGCACCAGACGGTGCTGCGCAAGAATCCCGCGCTCGCGTTTCCAGCTGATCTCTACCTCGAAGGCTCGGACCAGCATCGCGGCTGGTTTCATTCCTCGCTGCTGTCGTCGTGCATGCTCAACGGCGTGCCGCCGTACAGGGCGCTGCTCACCCACGGCTTCGCGGTCGACGGCGACGGCAAGAAGATGTCGAAATCCAAGGGCAACGTCGTCGCGCCGCAGAAGGTCTGGAACGCGCTCGGCGCCGAGATCCTGCGCCTGTGGGTCGGCGCGACCGACTACTCGGGCGACCTTTCGATATCCGACGAGATTCTCAAGCGCGTGGTCGAAAGCTACCGGCGTATCCGCAATACGCTGCGCTTCCTCATGGCCAACACCGCCGATTTCGATGTTACGCTGGATGCGGTTCGCGTTGCCGAGTTGCTCGAGATCGACCGCTACGCGTTGGCGCAGGCGCGCGCGCTGATGGCCGCGATCGAGGCCGACTACCGCAACTACGAATTCCACCTGGTCGTGCAGCGACTGCAGACGTATTGCTCGGAAGAGCTCGGCGGCTTCTATCTTGACGTGCTCAAGGACCGGCTGTACACCGCCGGCAAGGACAGCCGTGCGCGCCGCTCCGCGCAGACCGCGCTGGCGCTGATCCGCGACGCGCTGCTCAAGCTGATGGCGCCGATCCTTTCGTTCACCGCCGAGGAAGCCTGGCGCATCCTGCATCCGCAGGACGCGACGATTTTTACGCTGGTGTGGAATGGTTCGCTGCCCGAGGTGCCGGAAGGCGCAGCGCTGCTCGCGAAGTGGCGGCGGATCCTGGCGGTGCGCGCGGTGGCGCAGAAAGAACTCGAAGCGCTGCGCCAGGACGGCAAGATCGGCTCGTCACTCGAAGCCGACGTGACGGTCGCCGCGCCGGCCGAGGATTACGCCGCGCTGGCGTCGCTCGGGGACGACCTGCGCTTCGTGCTGATCACATCCGCGGCCAGGGTCGAGCAGGGTGATGCGTTGTTGGTCGCGGTCAACAAGAGCGCGAATACCAAGTGCGAGCGCTGCTGGCACTGGCGCGACGACGTGGGCAACGATCCCGGCCACCCGACGATCTGCGCTCGTTGCGTGGCGAACCTGTTCGGTGCCGGCGAGCCCCGGGCGCACGCGTGAGCGCCGGCGTGCGCGCGCCGCGCTGGTGGTGGTGGCTTGCGTTGTCGGCGGTGGTGGTCATCACCGATCAGCTGACCAAGGTCGTGGTGCTCGCCGCGCTGCGGCCCGGCGAGCAGCGCGTAGTCACCGGATTCTTCAGCATCGTGCTGGCGTTCAATTCGGGTGCCGCGTTCAGTTTCCTGGGCGACGCCACGGGCTGGCAGCGCTACCTGTTCAGTGCCGTGGCCGTCGGTGCGTCGGCATTGCTGGTATGGCTGCTCGCTCGTGGCGGAGATCGCCTGTATTGCGTGGCGCTGAGCTTGATTCTGGGCGGCGCGCTCGGTAACCTCTGGGACCGCATCGCGCTGGGCAAGGTCGTCGATTTCCTGCTCGTCCACGACTTCCTGCCGCGACAGCTGCCCGGCGCCGCGCTGCTGGATCCGTTTCCCGCCTTCAACGTCGCCGATAGTGCCATCACGGTCGGCGCCGTACTGCTGATCATCGACAGCTTCCGGCAACGGCAGGGCGCCGGCGCCGCCAGCGAATAGAGGCCATGCCATGACCGAGGTTCTGCTCGCCAACCCCCGCGGCTTCTGCGCCGGCGTCGATCGCGCGATCGCGATCGTCGAGCAGGCACTCGCACAGTTCGGCGCCCCGATCTACGTGCGCCACGAAGTCGTGCACAACAAATTCGTCGTCGATGGGCTGAAGGCGAAGGGCGCGGTCTTCGTCGACGAGCTGTGCGATATCCCGGCTGGAAGCACCGTCGTGTTCAGCGCACACGGCGTTTCGCGCGCGGTACGCGCGGAGGCCCGTGCGCGCGGCCTGACCGTTTTCGACGCGACCTGCCCGCTGGTCACCAAGGTGCATTCGGAAGTGATGAAAATGCGCGCGCAGGGCCGCGAAATCGTCATGATCGGTCATGCCGGGCATCCGGAAGTCGAGGGCACGATGGGCCAATCCGACGACGGAATCTATCTGGTCGAGTCGGCGGCGGACGTTGGCGGCCTGCAGGTGCGCAATCCGGGCAACCTGGCTTACGTGACGCAGACCACGCTCTCGGTCGATGATGCCGCGACCGTGGTCGAAGCGCTGAAGCGGCGCTTCCCGGCGATCATCGGACCCAAGCGCGACGACATCTGCTACGCAACCCAGAATCGGCAGGATGCGGTGAAGCTGATGGCGCCGCGCTGCGATCTCGTCATCGTCGTCGGCAGCCCGAACAGCTCGAACTCCAACCGCCTGCGCGAAGTCGCCGAGAACCTGGGCATCGCCGCGTACATGATCGACCACGCCGGCGAATTGCGCTCGCAATGGCTGGAAGGCAGGCACCGCGTCGGCGTGACGGCGGGGGCGTCGGCGCCGGAGGTGCTGGTGCGCGAAGTCATCGCGCGCCTGCAGGAACTCGGCGCAGCCCGCGTTGAGGAGCTCGACGGCGTCATCGAACGCATCGTGTTTCCCTTGCCCAAGGGTCTTTCGGCACGGAGTGCGGCTGCATCGGACTGAACGCCGCGCGTCAACGCGGTTGCTTCTGCGACCTCATCCACATCAGGCCGGCGGTGAGCGCGACCAGCGCCACTGCCGCCGCGGCACCGGCGCACAGCGCCTGGCGTCCCGATTCGCTCCAGGCGCGCACGACGCCTTCAGCGAAATACCATGGCAAGAGCAGCAGCGTCCACTGCGCGGGGCGCCGCGCACCGCGCGCGACGCCCGGCCAGAGCAAAGCCAGCGGCAGCGCCTTGAGCGCCAGCCAGACGCTTCCGGCGTGAACCGGCGCGAGCCAGACTTCCCAGAGGATTTCGAGGAGCAGCAGTGCCGCCAGCGCGGCGACGAACAGGCGCCGCCAGGGATCACTGGCGGAAGCGTCCTCAGGCAACGACGATGTACTCGAAGAGCTCGAATCCCGGACCCTGATCGACCAGCTTGGTCAGCACGACCGTCGACACATTCGCGCCGCGCCGCAGTCCGAGGGCCTGCTCGACCTGGAATGCACCCGCGGGCGTCAACGCCATCGGCGGCGATCCCTCCTGTCCTTCGTCGGGAAGCAGCACCACCGGCTGGAACTGCGTCCCGTCGCCGCCTTCGAGTTGCGCGGCCCCCGCTTCGGGACGGTCGGTGAGCAATTCGCAGCCGAACTCGAGGCCGCTGCCGCGCAGCGTGTTGCGGAACCAGCGCACCATCGCCACCTGCAACGAGTTGCGGCCTTCGACGCGCAGCGCGATCAGCTCGCCGATGCGCAGGGGCGCGTGCGTAGCATCGATCTGGCGCAGCGCGTATCCGGCCGGGGTGTGGTTGATCACTTGGCAGGCGTGCATCGGCGGCAGTCCGCTCGGGGCGCTGGCGACTTTCGCGTGCGCGCCGCGACTGTACTGCCATACCGCGGGCAGGCCGGCGCACATGACGACCCGCGCGCGCGATGGCAAGCGATTGAACTGACGTGCGGGCGGAATCGCCCATTGCCGCAGCAGGCGGCGCAACAGCGTCGTGTATTGCAGCACGGTCGCCGGATCGCTGCCGACGTTCGCCGGCGTCGGGCCGCCGGCGCCGAGTGCGCGCAATTGCTCCTGAATCTGGAACGCAAGATCGAAGGTCAGCAGGAAGAGTTTGCTGCCCTCGATGTTGCCGCCCTTGTTCGCCGAAAAAGGCGGAAAGTCGTGACCCAGCGGAACGATCGCGACGGCCTTCGCCATCCGGTGCACCGGCGCGACGTCGGTGATCTTGGCCCAATGCGAATGTTCCTGCACGTAGTGCACGACCTGTCCGAGCTGACCGGGCAGGAATCCGTAGGGATTGGCGAGTGCGAGCAGCAGTGCCTGGAGATAAAGGCGCTCGGGCGTCGCCTCAGGACTGTCGCTGGCCACTGGCGTCTGGTGCAGGCCGCGGTCGAAGGCGAACTTGTAGATGGCGTGGGCATCGTGCCAGGTGCGCACGGGGACCGGGGAATACGACAGATAGCTGTTGACCAGAACTCGCGTCGTGCACTGCAGGCAGCGATGGATGAGCGCCAGCAGCAGGCGATTGCCGGACAGCAGGATGCGGCGGGCCGCGAGTTTCGCAAGCAGGTGCTTGTATGCCGTGGACAATTCGGCCGACAGCGTCAGGGCCGTCTTGGCTGCCTCGAGCGCGTCGCCGGACAATGGGTGCGCCGCTTGCGCAAACTTGCGCTCGAGGTTGGGCCAGAGCGTCTGTGCGGTGGAATAGTACTTTTCGGCAAGTTCGAGGCGCTTGGCATCGGACAGCGCGACGCGATTGGTCGCGGCAAGCGCGTCGCCGATCACGCCCGCGGCGTCGACGGGGTCGCGCTTGAGCGTCTGGTCGAGCCATGGCGCCACCCGCGCGATTCGCGTTTCGGGGGGATTCGACGGCCTCTCCTCGATGGCCGGCAGACTGAGTGCTAGATCCATGGTTTTGTAGTTATATCCGGTCCGCGACGCGATTGTAGACGATGCACCCGGGTTTAGGACATCCCCGGCGTCGGCTCACTGCAAGAAGCGGACCACTGGCGCGATCTGGTCGGGATCGAGCAGCATGGGTGCGTGTCCGATGTTCGCGAATTCGATCACTTCCGGCCGAGGACCGCGCATGTGCATTGCCTGCGCGGTCGCACTGGACAAGAGGTCTGATTGCGCGCCGCGCAGAACGAGCGTAGGGCAGCGGATCGCGTCCCAGAGCGCCCACATATCGGTTCGCGCCGCGGCCGCGACTCGATATGGCACGGCGATGCCCGGATCGTACTTCAGTCGCCAACGTCCGTCCTCGACCGGTCGCGCCGTGCTGCGCGAGAGCGCTTCCCACTGCGCGTCGCGCAGCGGCCCGAAAGTGGCCGACACCGCGCGCACGTGCGCTTCCAGCGCCGCAAACGAATCGAACAGCGGATCGAGGCCCACGTAGGAGGCGATGCGCGAAAGCGCTGCCGGTTCGATGACCGGGCCGACGTCGTTGATGACGAGCCGCGCGATGGGCGTTCCGGGCTGCGCGGCGATGACCATGCCGAGCAGTCCGCCCATCGACGTGCCGACCCAGGCGAGCTCGTCGACGCGACAACGCGCGATGAGTGCGGTCAGGGCAGTGAGATAAGTCGGTGTCGTGTAGTCGTTGGCGTCGCGCAGCCACTCGCTGTCGCCGCGCCCGGGCATGTCGGGGCAGACAACACGGAAGCGATCGGCGAGCGCCTGCGCCAGATCGTCGAAGTCGCGGCCGTTGCGCGTCAGGCCATGAACGCAGACGACGACGCGCGGATTGTCGAGTTCGCCCCATTCACGGTAGGCGACCCGATGGAAGCCGTGAGGGCTCAGACTGCTGAAGGCGAGTTGTCGCGGGGCGGGCATGTGGGATCGGGAATTCGGCCGGTGCGTGGTCTGGTGCAAGGCATCGTCGGCGAAAAGTTCCGCGTCGTCAAACCTGCGGGCGCCTCATCCCCGGAACTCTGCCGGCGGGAGCGGGATAAAGGCGGGCGCATCGCCGTCTAGGAATGCCGCGATTTCGTCGCGCCGAGCCATGGCATCGGCGTAGCCCAGCGCCAGCAGCTCGCGACAATAGCGGCGATCGAAGAGGAGGTACGACAGCAGATTCGCGCCGGTCCCTTCGGTGCTGCCGAGGCCCCGCAGCATATAGCGCACACCACGCGGCAGCCGTTCGGCATGGGGAATCGCCATCTGCCCGAGATCGCGGCTGGGCGCCACGACCAGCGCGTCGACGTGCGTGAACTCGGGGTGGCGCAGCTGCTGCTCCGGCGGCACGAGGGCCAAAGCCTTGTTGAGTCGCTGCATGCGCTCGAGGTCGGCACCGAGATTGTCCAGGAAAATGCTCGACAGCGCGTTGCCGGCTATTTGCGCGAAGGACGGATAGCGCGGCGGTTGCCGGCGCTGCTCCGGCGTGGGTACCTGCCCCGCGAACTGGCCCACCGCGACGACCAGGATGCGCCGGGCGCCGAGGTGCAGCGCGGGTGACAGCGGTGCGATCTGGCGCATCGACCCGTCGGCGTAGTAGTCGTCGGCAACCCTGGTCGCCGGGAAGATGAACGGTATCGCGGTCGACGCCAGCAGGTGGTCGAGTTCGATCGACGCCGGAACACCGCGGCGGCGGGTCCGCTGCCACGGTGCAATCGCGGCCTCGCCTTCGTAGAAAGTCATCGCGGTGCCGGTCGTCAGGCTGGTTGCGTTGATCGCCAGCGCGCGCAACTGACCGCTTTCGATGCGCCTGGCGATCGCCGTCAGGTCGAGCGTGCGCTTGAGCAACCCGCGCAAGGGCGCATTGTCGAGCATCGTCGCGGCGCGCCGGGGTCCGCGCAGTCCCCAAAGCACCGATGCGAGCCAGCGCATGCCGTGCGTCGAGACCGCGAGCAGCTCAGCCTTGTACACGCTGCCGACTTCGATGTTGCGCCACAGGCGCAGCAGCCGCGCGACGCCGCGCCGGAAGTTGTTGGCGTTGACCGCCAGCGCTGCGGCATTGATCGCGCCCGCGGAAGTGCCGGTGACGATGGCGAAGGGCATGGGCGCTCCGCGTTCGAGGATTCGGGCAACGCCGCGCAGCACACCGATCTGATACGCGGCGCGGGCGCCGCCGCCGGAGAGCACCACGCCGGTATCGCGATGCGCCGCGCCCCGGTTTGCGGCCGGCTCAGGGCTCACGCAGCGTTCGATCGAGTATCAACAGCATCGCCGCAGTGGCGCCCCAGATATAGCGCTCGCCGTAGGGAATCGCGTAGTAGTCGCGCCGCTGCGCGCCGATCATGCGGAATTGCCGTTGCTGGTTGGAGGGCTCGAGCAGGAACTCCAGCGGTACCTCGAAGACATCGGCGACTTCAACCGGGTCGGGCGTGACGGAAAACGGCGGCTCGACCCAGCCGACGACCGGCGTGACGCGGTAGCCGGTCACCGTTTCATAGTCAGCCAGACGGCCCAGCAAGGTCACGCGCGCCCGCGGCAGTCCGACCTCTTCCTCGGTCTCGCGCAGGGCCGCGGTGCCCACGTCGGCATCTTCAGGTTCCACCCTGCCGCCCGGAAAGCTGATCTGCCCAGGATGGTCGGGCAGGTCGGCGCTGCGCTGCGTAAGGAGGACGGTGAGGCCATCGGCACGATTGACCAGTGGCACGAGCACCGCTGCAGGCGTGGGCGCGCCTTCGCGGCCAGGCAGGCGAAAACCGTCGGAAAGGTTGCGTGCCGACGCCGGCGCCGGTCGGGAGAGCCGGGCGCGGAGCCAGGCCTGCTGGTCGGCAACGGGTAGATTGAACAGGGGCAGCGGCATAAGACGCGCACCGCCGGCGGGTCCCGGATGCGCGTGGACATTGTAGCGCGCACCGCCACTCGCAGTGGAGGCTCGCTGGACGGCAATGCTCGGACGAGCCGTCTTGCCGCTGCCAGCGTCAGTGTTCCAACCTATGCGCGTCTGGATTGCGAGAGCCGCGCGACCGCCGCCGGTTCGGCGCTGCCGGTGGCGGAGTTGCGGCGCGCCCGGAATTGCTCGCCCAGGAGGATTATCGCCGGACCGGTCATCCGGAGTTCGCTGGACTTCGGTAGTTCGGCCAGCGTCGTGAAATACGTCCTCGCCTGGGCCAGCGAAGCGTTCTCGACAACGACAACCGGCGTCGATCCCTGCCTCCCGGCAGACAGCAGCGCATCCGCTATGGCTGCGGCCTGCCCGGCACCCATGTAGATTGCGCCGCTGTCAGCCGCCGCGAGGCTTGCCGCCCACTCACTCGGGGATTCACCGACGCCGACGCGCGGCGTGGCAAACGCGACACTGCGCGCGCTGCCGCGCTGCGTGAGAGAGATGCCCAGTTCTGCGGCTGCAGCAAGGGCAGCGGTGACGCCGGGCACTACTTCATACGTGACGCCGGCGGCTTGCAGCGCGGCAATCTCCTCCTGGGCACGGCCAAACAGCATAGGGTCGCCGCCTTTGAGGCGGACGACCACGTGGTATTTGGCGGCCGCATCAACCAGTCGCTTGTTGATGAATTGCTGCGCCGTCGAACGCTTGCCGCAACGCTTGCCAATGCCAACCAGCACTGCACGCGCAGCCATGGCCAGCGTCTCCGGGTGAACCAGCGCGTCGTGGAACACGATATCGGCTTGCTCCAGCAGCCGCGCCGCGCGCAACGTGAGCAGGTCCGGTGCGCCGGGACCGGCGCCGACGAGGTAGACCGTGCCGCTCATCGAATCATTTCCGGAGCAGCCGTATTGCTGGTTGCCTCGTTGGTCAGCCGCCGATGCAGCCCGCATTCCTTGTGCTCGGCGTGCTCCCACCACCAGCGTCCCGCGCGAATGTCCTCGCCGGGCTCGGTGGCGCGCGTGCATGGCGCGCATCCGATGCTGGGGTAGCCAACGTCGTGCAGGCGATTGTACGGAACGCCGTGCGAGCGAATGTAGGCCCAGACCTCGCCTTCGCTCCAGTCCGCCAGCGGATTGAATTTGGGCAAGCCATGCGCCCGGTCGAATTCCTCGATCGCCACCGCGCTGCGCGTCGGCGACTGCGCGCGGCGCAGACCAGTAATCCATGCGCCCTTGCCGGCAAGCGCGCGCGCCAGTGGTTCGGTCTTACGGATGGCGCAGCAGGCTTGCCGCAGGTCTACGCTGCGGTAGAAGGCGTTGATGCCCTTGTTGCGCACAAAGGTTTCCAGGGGCTGGCGTTCGGGATAGTAGATGTCGATGGGCAACGCGTACTGCTCCCGGGTGCGCTCGATAAGCGCGTAGGTGTCGCCGGGCAACCTGCCGGTGTCGAGCGAAAAGATGCCGATAGGTAGGGTGTGCCGCGCGATCAGGTCGATGAGCACCATGTCCTCGGCACCGAAGCTGCTGGCGAGCGCCGCGGGGGCATGGCAAGTCGCGATTTTGTCCAGAAGCGCCAGCGCGTCGGCGATGCGGATTTCGAGTGTGGGCGCGGCGAAACTCATGCTGTCTTGGCCTCGCGCGTGGGCGTCGCGAAGGCGTCGCGCCTGCTGAAATAGGGCACCGGTTGCGGCACGGTCGACTGATAGCTGTCGCTGAAATCGTCGAGATGCTTGAGAGCTTCCTGCGCGTCGCGGTCGCCGCGCAGCGCGAACGCATCGAAGCCCGAGGCTGCGAGACAGCGGAGTTGATCACGCAGCACGTCGCCGACCGCGCGCAGCTCGCCACGGAACGCATATTTTTCGCGCAGCAGCCGGGCCGTCGAATAGCCGCGGCCGTCGGTGAACTGGGGGAAATCCACGGCGATCAGCGGCAGAGCCGCGATGTCGTCGGCGAGCGTCGCGGGATCGTCGGTGGGTGCCAGCAGCACGCCGACATGGCCCCTGCCGGAAAGCGCTTCCCGCTGCTGCGTCCACAGCGCCAGCGGCACGATGACGCTGCCGTTTTCCGGGAGTTCGGCGAAGCTGGCCGCGGTGCGCAGCAGCGTCCATGCGTCCGCGGCCAGAGCGCGGTCCCTAATGAGCTGCGGCATATACGCGCTCCTTGAAAGGTTCGACGCCAAGGCGCCGAACCGTGTCGACGAAGCGCTCGTCCTCGCGCCGGCGTTCGACGAACACTTCGATCAGGCGCTCGACGACGTCGGGCATTTCCCTGGCCGCGAACGACGGGCCGATGACCTTGCCCAGCGTGGCCCGCAGGCCCTGGTCGCCACCGATCGACACCTGGTACCACTCCTCGCCGTTCTTATCCACGCCGAGCACGCCAATGTTGCCGACGTGATGGTGGCCGCAGGCGTTCATGCAACCGGAAATGTTGAGCGCGATCTCGCCGAGGTCGTACAGATAGTCCAGGTCGGCGAAGCGCTGCTGGATCGCCTGGGCGATGGGAATCGACTTGGCGTTGGCGAGAGAGCAGAAGTCGCCGCCAGGGCAGCAAATGATGTCGGTCAGCAGGCCGATGTTCGGCGTCGCGAAGCCCAATTCCTTCAATTCGCCCCACAGCGCCAGCAATGCGTCCTGCTTCACGTCCGCGAAAATCAGGTTCTGCTCGTGCGACACGCGCAACTCGCCGAAGCTGTAGGCATCGGCGAGGTCGGCGACCGTGTCCATCTGGTCGGAAGTCGCGTCTCCGGGAGGCACGCCGGTCTTCTTCAGCGACAGCGTCACCGCCGCGTAGCCCGGCACCTTGTGCGCAAAGACGTTGCGCTTGACCCAGTTGGCGAAGGCGCGATTGTCGGCGATCGCCGCACGTAAGCCGGCGTCTTCGCCAGGCAGGACGTCGTAGGCCGGCGCATCGAAGAATGAAGTCAGGCGCTCGATCTCCGCGTCGGGCACGCAACCGGGGCCGCCCTTGAGCCGCTCCCACTCCGCCTCGACGTGAGCACGAAAGACTTCGAGCGTCATTTCCTTGACCAGGATCTTGATGCGTGCCTTGTACTTGTTGTCGCGGCGTCCAAAGCGGTTGTAGACACGCAGAATGGCGTCGAAATAGTTGAGCACTTCCTCGCGCGGCAGGAATTCGCGCAGCACGTGGCCGACGATCGGCGTGCGGCCAAGGCCGCCGCCGGCGAGCACGCGAAAGCCGACCTCTCCGGACGCATCGCGCACGGCGTGCACGCCGATGTCGTGGACCAGCGTCGCGGCGCGGTCGACTTCCGACCCGGAGACGGCGATCTTGAACTTGCGCGGGAGGTAGGCGAACTCGGGATGCAACGTCGACCATTGCCGGAAGAGCTCGCAGTACGGGCGCGGATCGACTAGCTCGTCGGCCGCCACGCCGGCAAAATGATCGCTGGTGATGTTGCGGATGCAATTGCCGCTGGTCTGGATGGCGTGCATTTCCACCCGCGCGAGTTCGGCGAGAATATCCGGCACGTCTTCCAGCTGCGGCCAGTTGAACTGGATGTTCTGGCGGGTCGTGAAGTGCCCGTAACCCTTGTCGTATTTGCGGCCGATGTGCGCCAGCATGCGCAACTGTTGCGACGACAGCATGCCGTAGGGCACCGCGACGCGCAGCATCGGCGCGTAGCGCTGGATGTAGAGTCCATTCTGCAGCCGCAGCGGACGGAACTCGTCTTCGGAGAGCTCGCCTGCGAGGAAGCGGCGCGTCTGGTCGCGGAACTGGGCGACCCGTTCATCGATCATGCGCTGGTCGAAAGCGTCGTAGCGGTACATGCGAGTAATGGCGCGCGGGTGAAAGTGGCTGCAAGGTTAGGGCAGGGGACGCGCGAACAGAAGGAACATTCAGGCATGCCGATATTCCCGGGATGCATATGCAAAGCGGCAGGCGACGGGCGAAGGGCTCGTATAATCGGCCGATGGATAGCAGCGAATCGCGCGTCGGCCTGGTACTTTTCGCGCATGGCGCGCGCGACCCGCGTTGGGCCGACCCCTTCCTGCGCCTGCGCCGCAAGGTCGAATCCGCGCGGCCGGGAACACCGGTCCGGCTCGCCTACCTCGAACTGATGTCACCGGACCTGGAAGGGGCCGTCACCGAGCTCGTCGGCGTCGGGTGCCGGTCGGTGCGCGTCGTGCCGATATTCCTGGGACAGGGCGGGCACGTCAGGCGCGATCTACCCGCCCTGGTGCAAGCGGTGGCGTCGCGTCATCCTGGGGTCGGCATCGCGCTGTCCGACGCCATCGGTGACAACGATGCCGTTCTCGACGGCATCGCCGCGGCGTGCGTCGCGGCCCTGCCGGCGTAGAACACCGGCAGGTCATCGAAACAACACGAAGTAGGCCTTTGGAGTGATTGTAAATAAACGAGAAAATGCCATTGCAATGGGACGGCAAGACCTCGTCGTCCGCAATTCGCGTGCCGAGCTCGATCGTCGATACTTCGCCGCGGGCGCCGCGACTACGGCCCTGGCTGAGTGCCCACGGCGTCGAGAAACAGCGCCGGGTCGACCATCACACGATTTAGGCTGACCGACCAGTGCAGGTGCGCGCCGGTCACGCGGCCGGTAGCCCCGACAGCGCCGATCACATCACCGGCTTCGACGGCATCGCCGGGCTTCACGTTGAACCCGCTGAGGTGGCAGTACATCGTCAGCAGGCCGCGGCCGTGGTCGAGCCAGACCGTCTTGCCGTTGAAAAAATAGTCGCCGCTGTCGATCACGCGACCGGCCGCCGCGGCGATGACGGGCGAGCCCATCGCCGCAGCGATGTCCATGCCACTGTGCGGGTTGCGCGACTGGCCGTTGAAGACGCGCCTCAGGCCGAATGAGCTGGAGCGTGGCCCGGCGGAAGGCTGGCGCATTCGCAAGGTGGCCGGAATGGTGTCGCTCAGGGTGGCCGCGACCTGGGCAAGATGTACTCGTTCGCGCTCGTAGCGCTCCAAGTCCTGCGTGGACAGCTCGACCTTGCCAGGCGGCACCGTGAGTCTCTGTTCGGCATAACGCACCGAGTTGATCACGAAGGGTTGGCGCACATCGGCCGCTCCGGCGCGGTGAACCACGATG
>Ga0209048_10003454_pt1 | contig 15314 bp, 13 predicted proteins | sample FrelakmetCRP12CR_FD_187146 | JGI IMG/M metagenome (GOLD analysis project Ga0209048, IMG submission 187146) | Freshwater lake sediment microbial communities from the University of Notre Dame, USA, for methane emissions studies - CRP12 CR (SPAdes)... | ecosystem: Environmental > Aquatic >... | reverse complement strand
TATCCATTCAAGTACGTCCCGGAAGGCTTCTGACCGAGGCGCGGCAGGCCGCGCGGCGCGCGCTGTAAAGGGATGCCTTGCCATGCGCTACGAACTCTACTATTGGGCGTCGATCCAGGGCCGCGGTGAATTCGTGCGGCTTGTGCTCGAAGAGGCCGGGGCAGCCTATGTCGACATCGCGCGAACCGAGGGCGGTGAAGAGCGCATGCTCGCATTGCTCGACGACGACGAACTCACCTGTCCGCCTTTCGCGCCGCCGTTTCTCAAGGTCGGCAACCGCCTGATCGGGCAGACGGCGAACATCCTGCTCTTCCTGGGCGAGCGCCATGGCCTGGCGCCGAAGCGTGACGCGGGTAGACTTTGGACGCATCAGCTGCAGCTCACGTTGGGCGACTTCGTCGACGAAGTCCACGACGTCCATCATCCGATCGCGGCGAGCCTGTATTACGACGATCAGCGGCGCGAAGCGAAACGGCGCGCCGCGGACTTCGTTGCCAACCGGCTGCCCAAGTTCTGCGGCTACTTCGAGCGGGTGCTGGCCGGCAATCCGAGCGGGCCGGCCCATCTCGTCGGCGCCCGCCTGACCTACGCGGACCTGTCGCTGTTTCAGGTCGTCGCCGGCATGCGCTACGCTTTCCCGAATGCGATGGCGCGAGTTGCGCCGCAATGTCCGCAGGTGTCGGCGCTGCACGCGCGGGTGGCAGCCCGCCCGCGGATCGCCGCGTATCTCGCCTCGGCGCGCCGCCTGCCGTTCAACCAGCAGGACATCTTTCGCCACTACGCGGAGCTTGACCGGTAGTCGCGCCAGAAACAGTTAGCGGGCGATTCGTGCGTCGAGGTCGTGCGCGTCAGCGCCCGTCACCACGACCCTGGCAAACATGCCCACCTTGAGCCCGCCGCCACCAGCGATGCGCACCACGCCGTCGATCTCCGGCGCATCGGCACTCGAGCGCGCGAGGGCCGTGTGGCCTTCGACCGCGTCGACCAGCACGTCAAGCGTCCGGCCGACTTTCCGCTGCAGTCGCGCGGCACTGATCCGTGCCTGTGTTTGCATGAACCGCGCCTGCCGTTCCTCGCGCACGTCCTGCGGCACCGGATTGGGCAGCGCGTTGGCGACAGCGCCATCGACGGGCGAGTAGGCGAAGCAGCCGACGCGATCGAGCTGCGCTTCGTCGAGAAATGCCAGCAGCTCCTCGAACTCGCGTTCCGTCTCGCCCGGGAAACCGGCGATGAACGTCGAGCGGATCGTGATGTCCGGACAGATCGCGCGCCACGCCCTGATGCGGGCCAGCGTGTTCTCCGCATTGGCCGGGCGCTTCATGAGCTTGAGGATGCGCGGGCTCGCATGCTGGAACGGGACGTCGAGGTACGGCAGCAGCTTGCCCGCGGCCATCAGCGGAATCACGTCGTCGACATGCGGATACGGATAGACGTAGTGCAGCCGCACCCACACGCCCATCTCGCCCAGCGCCTTCGCGAGTTCGACCATCTTCGTCTTCAGCGGACGGCCCTGCCAGAACCCGGTGCGGTACTTCACGTCCACGCCATAGGCGCTGGTGTCCTGGGAAATGACCAGCAGTTCCCTGACGCCGGCCTTCACCAGATTCCCGGCTTCTGCGAGCACTTCGCCGATCGGGCGCGAAGCGAGGTCGCCGCGCAGCGACGGGATGATGCAGAACGTGCAGCGGTGGTTGCAGCCTTCGCTGATCTTCAGATACGCGTAGTGCGTGGGTGTCAGCTTGATGCCCTGGGCCGGTACAAGGTCGACGAACGGGTCGTGAGGGCGCGGCAAATGCGCGTGCACCGCCGACAGCACTTCCTGCGTCGCGTGCGGACCCGTCACGGCCAGCACTCTTGGGTGCGCGGCGCGCACGAACGCGCCGCCCTCCTTGGCGCCCAGGCAGCCGGTGACGATGACCTTGCCGTTTTCGGCGAGCGCCTCACCGATCGCATCCAGCGATTCCGCGACCGCCGCATCGATGAAGCCGCAGGTGTTCACGACGACCAGGTCCGCGCCGTCGTAGGAGGGCGCTATCGCGTACCCTTCGGCGCGCAGTTGGGTGAGGATCTGTTCGGAGTCGACCAGCGCTTTCGGGCAACCGAGCGAGACGAAGCCGACGCGCGGCGAGGCCGTGGCCCGCCGAGCCTTGGGCTTGCGCGTGGAGGAGGGCATGCGCTAACGCAATGCAGCAACGCGCCGCAACAATCGCTCGATGCTGCGGTGCTTCGCGGATTCAGCGCTTGGAATCGTCTTCGGTGCCCGTTTGCGGCGGCGCACCGAAGTTCGGAAACGGAAACGCGGTGAACATGCCGCGCGTCTGATCCTGCATCCGCTGCTGCATGTCCATGAACAGCTTGGCGCTCTGCTCGAGGTAGTTGCCGAGCATTCCCTGCATCGCGGGCGCCTGCATCTGCATGAACTGCTTCCACAGGTCGGGCGTGAGCAGCATCTTGTCGCCGTAGACCTGTTTGGCCTGGTCCTGCAGCTTTTTCTGGATCGCGAGGAACGCCTTCACGTTCTGCTCCATGTACTGGCCCATGATCGTCTGCTGCGCGCTGCCGTAGAACCGGATCATCTGGGAGAGCATCTCGGGGCTGAACATCGGCACGCCGCCGCCTTCCTCGTCGAGGATGATCTGCAGCAGGATGCTGCGGGTCAGGTCGTCGCCGGTCTTGGCGTCGATGACCTGGAACTCGATGTTCTCCAGAACCATCTGCTTGACGTCGGCCAGGGTTATGTAGCCGCTGTTCGCCGTATCGTACAGCCGCCGGTTGGGGTATTTCTTGATCATGCGTACCGGGTCGCTCATCAAATGCGCTCCTGCAAGTAGGTCGCTGATTATAACTCACTGATTTATCTAACGTTTGACTTTCTGGGCGCCATCGGGGCCGGATTCTTGGTGCGATGCACAAAAAAAGGCTTGACTTGGCTTTGGGGCGTCCCTACAATTGGGTTTGTGCGGTGCAGCAATCGCGAACCAGGCGAAGTGAAAACCAAGCGAAAACTGCGACCGCGGGCGGTTCGTTCGGATGTACCGGGCCGCTCAAGCACCCCAGAACTGCAGGCGCAAGCCGGGGGTGGTGGGCTTGCCGGGAACGGCGGGCAACGGAAGACGATCTGCTGACCATTTTCTAACAAGGACCTGCCATGTACAACGCGCAAGAACAATTCGCTGAATTCAACAAGACCAACGTCGCCCAGGCGACCAAGTTCGCGGCCCTCTCGCTGGAAAGCGCCGAGAAGCTCGTGAAGTTCAATCTCGCGGCCACCAAGGCAGCGATCGCCCAGTCGGTCGAAGGCGCGCAAGCCGCGTCCGCGGTCAAGGACGTGCAGGACCTGCTCGCGCTGCGCACCAAGCTCGCCGAAGCACAAGTCCAGCACGCGATGGGCTACTCGCGTCATCTGTATGAAATTGCCACCGAAGCGCAAGCCGGCTACTCGGCCCTCGCCGAAGAAATGCTCTCCGTCTACACCAAGGGCATGGCTTCGTGGGTCGACCAGGCCAGCAAGTCGGCCCCGGCCGGCTCGGAGTCCGCGATCAATGCGTTCAAGTCGACGATCGCCGCAACGACCGCCGCATTCGACCAGTTCCAGAAGGCCGGCAAGCAGGTCGTGAGCCTGGCCGACGCGAACGTGCGCCGTGCCGCCGCGACCGCGAGCAAGTCCGTCAAGGGCCGCAAGGCTGCGTAAGCAACACAAGGCTTCAACGCGCCGGTGCCCACATGCGCCGGCGCGGCCTTCCCAGGATAGCGCAGCCAAGGGAACTTGAATATTCCCGCGCTGTCCCTAAATGGAGGGTGATGTCTCCTTCTGTATCAGTTTCTTCCTCCTGATTGATACAGCCTCGAACCCTGCGATGTGAATCGCGGGGTTCCCTTTTTTGGGCCGCCCATTGGCCGTTTCCGGGACTTGCGTCAGCTTCCCGCCTCAGAACATGTGCTGTCCGCCGTTGATGGCGATGTTGGCGCCGGTCAGGAAGGCGGCTTCCTCGCTCGACAGGTACGCGACGAGCCCCGCCACTTCCTCGGGCTTGCCCAGGCGTCCCATCGGGATCTGCGGGATGATCTTGGAATCGAGCACTTCCTTCGGGATGGCCATCACCATCTTCGTGCCGATGTAGCCCGGCGAGATCGTGTTCACGGTGACGCCCTTGCGCGCGTACTCCAGGGCCAGCGCCTTGGTGAAGCCGTGCATCCCGGCCTTCGCGGCGGAATAGTTGGTCTGACCGAAAGCGCCCTTCTGGCCGTTCACCGACGAAATGTTGATGATCCGGCCCCAGCCGCTGTCCGCCATCCCGTCGCACACCTGCTTGGTCATGTTGAAGCACGAATCGAGATTGGTCTTGAGGACGGCGTCCCAGTTCGCCTTGTCCATCTTCTTGAACGTCATGTCGCGCGTGATGCCCGCGTTGTTGACCAGCACCTCCACCGGGCCCACGTCTGCCGTGACCTTCTTGACGCAGGCCACCGACGATTCCCAGTCGGCGACGTCGCAGGCATGCGCGTGGAAGGTGAATCCCTGCTTCTTCATCGTATCCAGCCACTCCGCCGCCTTGGTATTGCCCGGCGAATAGGTCGTGACGACCGTGTATCCCAGCGCCGCCAGCTTGATGCAGATGGCCTCGCCCAGACCGCCCATGCCGCCGGTCACCAATGCGACCCGATGTTTGTCTACCGCCATGATCGTTCTCCTCCTAGCGTCTGTTGTGGAATTGCGACGTCGTTGCAGCACCTGCCATTTCCTGCGTGCCGTGCACCGTCGGCGATGACGAAGTCGGCCACGTTGGAATTACCAGCTGGATCGCAAAGTCGCCCGAAGCGACCTGTGCGATGACTCCCGGCCGCATCTTAGCGCAGCGCGAAGAATCGCGGCGTCATGCCACCGCCCTGACATAGAGTCCCGGGGCCGGCGCAAGCGGAGGGTACCGGTCACTGCCGGTGTGCCTGGGCGCTGCGTGTCGGGTACCGCCGTGGCCGGCCAGCCATGCGTGCCAGTGCGGCCACCAGCTGCCCGGAACGCTGTCGGCGCGATCCAGCCAGTCGTCCGCGCTGTCGGTGATGAGGTCGTTCGTCCAGTAATTGCGGCGCGGCGGATGCGGCGGATTGATGACGCCGGCAATGTGGCCGGAGGCGCCCAGGACGAACGCGCAATCACCGCCCAGCAGTTGCGTTGTCCGGTAGGCCGATCGCCACGGCACGATGTGATCGTCGCGGGACGCATAGATGTAGGACGGGATGGAGATCCGCGACAGATCGATGGCGACGCCGGCCATCGTCAGCGCGCCGGGCTCGCGCAGCCTGTTCTCTATGTACATGTTGTTGAGGTAGTACACGTACCACGGGCCGGGCAGGTTGGAGGAGTCCCCGTTCCAGTAGAGGAGGTCGAATGCCGGCGGCGTTTCACCCTTCAAGTAGCTGCTGACGACATAGTTCCAGACGAGGTCGTTGGCGCGCAGGCTCGCGAACGCCCCGGCCAGCTCGCTGCCATGCACACGCTGCCCGTCGAGCAGCGACGGTTCGCGCGCAGCAAGCAACTCGTGCGAGACATAGACGCCGATTTCGCCCGGGTCGGCGAAGTCGAGCATCGTCGTCAGGAAGGTGACGCTGGCCACGCTCGCGTCGCGGCGCGCGGCAAGCACGGCAAGCGCGCAGGCCAGCAGCGTGCCGCCGACGCAGAACCCCACCGCGTTCACGGTCTTGCTGCCGGAAATTTCGCGCGCCACGCGAATGGCGGTCAGCGCGCCCTGCTCGATGTAGTCGTCCCAGGTGAGGTGGCCCAGCTCCGGCGGGATGTTGCGCCACGACACCATGAACACCGTGTGCCCTTCCGCGACCGCTTGGCGGACCAGCGAGTTTTCCGGTTTCAGATCGAGGATGTAGTACTTGTTGATGCAGGGTGGAATGAAGACCAGAGGTCGCCTGTACACCGTGGACGTGGTCGCATCGTACTGGATGAGCTCGATCAGCTCGTTGCGAAAGACCACGCTGCCGGGCGTCACCGCCAGATTGTGTCCGACCGCGAACGCCTTCTCGTCGGTCATCGTGATGCGCCCCTTCTGCGCGTCATCGGCCAGGTTGCGGAGGCCCTGGACCAGGCTGCCGCCCTCGGTAGCGAACGCCTTCGCGATGACTTCCGGATTGGTCGCGGGGAAATTGCTGGGTGCGATGGCGTCGAGATACTGCCGGGTCGCGAATTGCAGGCGGCGTTGCTCGTGTTCGGAAAGCCGGCAGAGACCTGCCAGCTCGGTCACGTATTCCGCGTAGAGCAGGTACGCCTGTCTCAGGAACGCAAAGTAGGGTTGCTCGTGCCAGGCGGCCGCCTTGAACCGGCGATCGCCGGCCGCAGACCCGGCGAGTTCAGGCAGCGCGCGGCCGGCCGCGGGAATCTGGAACACGGACTCCGTCAGCGCCTGGAACCGCGGCTGGAACCGCTCGTTCAGTGCCGCGAGCGTTCCCGCATCGATGGCGCTCGTCGGCATGACCGGCGGCGGTACCGGGACACGAGGCAGGCCAACGTCGGACGCGGCCTGCTGCCACCAGCCGAGCCACCGGGCCCCCAGCTGCTCCCATTGGTGCGCGAGGTCCTGCCAGGGTTGCGGATCGTGCGGGTCGAGGGGAGCCATGGTCATCGCACAGGTGCGCGCAGTTGCGTATCGGTCGGGCGGGTCATCCAGAGGCGCCGACCGGGAAGGGCGATGTTATCGCGCAGCGGATTTTCACTCAATGCGGCAGCAGGATGTGCACGCCTCCGATGACTGCCAGCCCCAGGCCTATGGCCAGCATCTGCTTGGCGGTCTCGACGGGCTCCGGGCGGCGATGCAGGCTTGGGATCAGGTCCGCCACCGCAACATAGAGCAGGCTTGCGGAGGCGATCGCCAGGACCGTAGGCAACATCTGCTGCATGTCGGCCAGCGCGTAGTAGCCGGCCAGCGCCCCGGCGACCGTGGCCACCCCCGCCGCGACGTTGAATGCGAACGCCCTGGCGCGCGTGAACCCCGAATGGATCAGTACGGCGAAATCACCGACCTGCTGCGGGACCGCGTGGGCCACGATCGCCAGCGTCGTGGCAATGCCCAGTCCCGGATTGGCGAGGAACGCCGCGGCGATGACGACGCCATCGCAGAAATTGTGGACGGCGTTCCCGATCAGGATCATCAGTCCCGAGCGGCCGTGGTCGGCGTGGACGTGCGCATGCATCGCGTGTTCGTGCTCGCTCTCGTCCTTGTCCGCACGATGCTCTTCGTGTCCATGCGCGTGCCGCCACAGCACGAGCTTTTCCAGCAGGAAGAAGGCGAGCAGGCCAGCTAACACCGTGCCCATTACGCGCTCGGCGCTGCCCTCCGCAAGCGCATGCGGCAGCAATTCGAGGAACACCGCCCCCAGCAGCGCGCCCACGGCAAACGAGACCAGCCGCGAAATCCATCCCGAATGCAGCGCGAGCGTACCGGCGGCCGCGACGGTGGACAGCACGCCGCCGGCGATCGCGGCAGCGAGGATCGAAGCAAGGGTGCTCATCGACTCAGCAGGAGGATTTCCGGGGACGAGGCGGCCCGGCGAACGATGCGTTCGAGTGCAGGCCGCTGCGGTGGCGCTGCGGCATTATGCTCCCGCCCCGAGCCAGATCAGCGTCGCCATGCGACCCGTGTCGCGGTCCCGGCGAAAGGAAAAGAAGCGGCTGGCCTCGGTCATCGTGCAGTGGCCGCCTCCCGCCACTGCGCTGATTCCCGCGCGACCCAACCGGCGCCGAGCGAGCGCGTACAGATCCGCCAGCCATTTCTCGTCGCGATCCGCCGCGAGCCGTGGGCCGTCGCGATCCGCCGCGAGCCGTGGGCCGTCGCGGTGCAGCGCGAAGCAGGTGGCCGCACCGGGATCCGGCCCGCAGAACGCGGCGAAGACATCGCTTCCCACCTCGAACTTCTGCGGACCGATGGCGGGTCCGAGCCACGCGACGATCTCGCGCGGCGGTACGTTCATGGCGCACAGCGTCGCTTCGAGGACGCCGGCCGCGAGCCCCCGCCATCCCGCGTGCGCCGCGCCAACGACGGTCCCCGCGCGATCGGCGAACAACACGGGCAGGCAATCGGCGGAGCGTACGCCGAGCACGATTCCCGGCGCGCGCGTCACTGCGGCGTCGGCAGTCGGCGGCGACGACAACAGGTGCGCGAGGTTGGCGGGGGCGACCCGCACGACGTCCGCCGCATGTACCTGAGACAGCCAGACCGGCGTGGCCGGCAGAAACTGCGCGAGCCTGCGCCGGTTTTCGAGCACGCCGGCGCGCGCTGCATCCTGGGCGGGGGTGGCGGCGCCGAGATCGAGCGAAGCGCGCGCGCCGACGGAAACGCCGCCGTTGCGCGATGTCGACAAGGCGTGCACATGCGGCGGCGCATCCCAGACCGGGACGATCCAATCGTGTCCGGCCCGCGCCGCGGTGTCGGTCATGGACGAGTGCTCATTGCGCCGAGGACGCGCGAAGTGCCGCGACCAGTGCGGAGAAGTCCGCGGGTGGCGCTGCCTCCCACAGCCGTTGCTCACGAGTGACCGGATGCAGCAAACCCAGCCTGTGCGCATGCAGCGCCTGCCGCGCAAAGGCACGCGCCGCCAGCGGCAGCGATGCGGCGGCGATGCGTCCGCGGTAGGTCGGGTCGCCCAGCAGCGGATGCCCGATCGCGGTCAGGTGGACACGGATCTGGTGCGTGCGGCCGGTTTCCAGGCGACAGCGGACGAGGGTCGCGGTGCCGAACCGCGTGATGACGTCCACGTGCGTGCGCGCCTGCTTGCCGGTGGCGACCACGGCCATCGATGTGCGCTGCGTCGGATGGCGGCCGATCGGCGCGTCGACGGTGGTCGCGCGGGCAAGGTCGCCATGCACCACGGCGAGATATTCCCGCTTGACCGTTCGCGCCTGCAGCTGCCGCACGAGATCCGTCTGCGCTTCGGGCGTCCTGGCGATGACCATGAGGCCGCTCGTGTCCTTGTCGAGTCGGTGCACGATCCCGGCGCGCGGCAGGCTCGCCAGCGCCGGGGCATGGTGCAGCAGCGCATTCAACAGCGTGCCGTCCCAGTTGCCGCTGCCCGGATGCACGACGAGTCCCGCCGGCTTGTCCAGCACGAGGATGGCGGCGTCCTCGAACACGATCGACAGCGCGATCGCCTCCGGCGCGAACGACGTGGCCTGAGGATCGGCCAGTTCGGTGACCGCGATCGCCTCGCCGCCGCGCAATTTCGCCGACGGTTCGGTCGCCGCGACGGCGTTGACCGTCACCTGGCCGGCCTCGATCCAGCCCTTGAGACGGCTGCGCGAATGCTGCGGGAGCAATTGCGCGAGCGCCTGGTCGAGCCGCCGCCCGGCGGCCGTGTCCGGCACGGTCAGCGCGTGGCGCAGTGGCGAGGCGGAAGGGGGGGAGGCCGATGCCATGGGTCGGTTATAATCGCCGGCACGTAGAAGGAATGCAGCGAATGCAGCGAATGTCGATGCTCAAGGCAGGTGAATCGTGGCGCGCCGTGATGGCGTGCCTGCTGCTCGCGCTCATGCTTGCGGGCTGCAGCTGGCTTCCTACGGGCAAGGACGAGACCGCCGGCTGGTCGGCGGAGCAACTGTACCGCGAGGCGCACGGCGCCATGATCTCCGGCAATTATACGCGCGCGATCAAGCTCTTCGAGACGCTCGAGGCGCGCTATCCGTATGGCCGGTACGCGCAGCAGGCGATCCTCGAGGGTGCGTTCTCGAGCTGGCGGGCCGGGGAACCGGCGGCCGCCGTTGCGAGCGCCGATCGCTTCATCCGCACGTATCCCAACCATCCGAACGTCGACTACGCGTTCTATCTGCGGGGGCTCGTGCATTTCCGCGAGGACCAGGGGCTCTTGGGCTTTGTCTATGAACTCGACCTCTCCGAACGTGACCCGAAGGAGATGCGCGCGTCGTTCGCGGCCTTCAAGGAACTGACCACCCGCTTTCCGGAGAGCCAGTATTACGAGGACTCGATCCTGCGCATGAAATACCTCAACAATGCGCTGGGCACGTACGAGGTCAAGGTCGCCCGCTATTACTTCAACCGGGGCGCGTTCATCGCCGCGTCCAATCGCGCGCAGCTGGCGCTGCTCAACAATCCGCAAACGCCGTCCAACGTAGATGCGCTCGTCGTCCTGGTGCAAAGTTACGAAAGGCTGGGACTTACCCAGCTTGCCGACGACGCCAGGCGCGTCCTGACCAAGACGTTCCCGGACAGCGCCTACGTGACGGGCTCGAGCGAGAAGCCGTGGTGGCAGATCTGGTCCAGGCAGGACACGACCTTCGGCGTGAAGCCCACGGGCGAGCTCGCGACCAACCCGTGGTGGAAGTTCTGGGACTGACGCCCGGCGCCTGGGTGTTACTTCGGCGCGAAAGCAGAATGCCGTCGTTTCCTTGCGGTACCGCGTTCAAGCGCCTGCGGTGATCGTCGCCAGGAAATCGACCGCGTCGGTTTGGTCGCGCGTGCGCTGCATCGGCGGCAACGCCTGCCATATCCTGCGGCCATAGGGCTTGTCCACCAGCCGCGGGTCGCAGATCATCAGCACGCCGCGGTCCGTTTCCGTGCGGATCAGGCGCCCCGCGCCCTGCTTGAGCGCGATGGCAGCCTGCGGCAGCTGCCACTCCATGAATGGATTTCCGCCGTCCGCCTTCAATCGGTCGAGCCGCGCGGCAAACAGCGGATCGTCCGGTGGCGCGAACGGCAGCTTGTCGATCACGACCAGCGACAGCGCGTCGCCCGGCACGTCCACGCCTTCCCAGAAGCTCGCGCTGCCCAGCAGCACCGCGTTGCCCAGCTGGCGGAAGCGCACCAGCAGTTCCGACTTCGAACCTTCGCCCTGCACCAGCAGCGGATAGTCGAGGCCTTCGCGCTCGAATGCCGCCGCCAGTCGCTCGCGCGCACGCGCGACCGCGCGCAGCGTCGTGAACAGCAGGAACGCCCGCCCGCCGCTTGCGCGCAGGAGAGGCAGCGCAGCGTCGACGACGGCGTCGGTATGGTCGAGCGAGTTCGGCGGCGGCAAACCGCGCGGCACGTAGAGAAGCGCCTGCGTGGAGTAATCGAACGGACTGTCCCACGCGTCGGTGGCGGCGTGCTCGAGGCCAAGCTGCCCCGTATAGAGCGAGAAATCGCGGCCGACGGCGAGCGTGGCGGACGTGAAGATCCACGCCTTTGCGGTGGTCTCGACCTGGCGCCTGAACAACGGCGCCACCGACAGCGGGGACGCCTGCAGGACAAAGCCGTAGGACGTCACGTCGATCCAGCGGATCCAGTCGCCGTCATGTTCGGGTCCGTCCGGAATGGCGGCATGGCCATCGCGCCAGCGCGCCACCTGATGGGCGGCTTCCCCCGCGCGGCGCGCGACCAACGCCAGCTCCTCGCCCCGCTCGGCGAAGTGTCCGAGTTCGGTGTCGAGCCGGTCGAGCGCGGCCGCCAGGCCATCGAGGGCCTCCGCGAAGCCCTCGCGCACCATGGCGACGTCGCGGGCGAGCTTTCCGGGAGTGCTTCCCGCCGCCAGGCGCAGACGCTGGATGGCGGGTACGATTTCCGCTGCGGCGTCCGGGAGCTGCGGCACATCGCGCGCTGCGGTACGCGCAACGACCTCCGCATCCCGCGCCAGTTCGACCAACTGACCACCGCCCAACTGCTCGCCGAAGAACAGCGTCGCGGTATCCGGCAACTGGTGGGCCTCGTCGAGGACCACGGTATTGCAGTTCGGCAGCAGTTCGGACACGCCCTCGTCGCGCAGCATGACGTCGGCGAAGAAGAGGTGATGGTTGACGACGACGACATCCGCGTCGAGCGCGTCGCGCCGGGCCTTGAGCACGAAGCAATCGGCGTGATATGCGCAATTCTGGCCGAGGCAGTTGTCGCGGGTCGATGTGACCAGCGGCCAGATCGTCGCGTGTTCGGGCACGTCGGCCAGTTCGGCGCGGTCGCCGCGCTGCGTCGCGCGGGAAAAGGCGATGATCTTCTTCAGGTAGCGCGCGTCGTCGCGCGACGGCAGGCGATCCTCGTGCGACGCGCGTTCGAGGTGGTAGTGGCACACGTAGTTGGCGCGGCCCTTGAGCAGCGCGATGGTAACCGGCACCCGCAACGCGTCGCGCACCATGGGCAGGTCGCGCTCGTACAGCTGATCCTGCAGCGTCTTGGTGCCGGTGGAAACGATGACCTTGCCGCCGTACAGGAGCGCCGGAACGAGATAGGCGAATGTCTTGCCGGTGCCGGTGCCGGCTTCGGCCACCAGCTGTCCGCGGGCGGCGATGGTGCGCGCGACGGCCTGCGCCATCGCGAGTTGCTGCGGCCTGAAATGAAAGCCCGGCAATTCACGCGCGAGCACGCCGCCTTCGCCGAAGATTGCGGCGAGTGCGGCGTCGTCGGAACCCGCGGGCGGCGTATCGGGTGTGTCGCGCGCCGTCGGATCTTCCGGCGACCCGCCTGGCGATGCCGCCGGGGCATCGCCAGGCGAGTCTGCATCGGTCAGGGCATGGTTTAGCGCGTTCAGTTGGCGGCCGCCTTCGCCTTTGCTTTGGCCGGTGCGGCGGCGGGCGACTTTGGCGTGGCTGCCGCCGCTGTGCGGATGGCGTCGCTCCACTCGACGAACGCAACATAGGGGCGCGCCACGCGGGCCTTGTATTCCTCGTCGGATTCCCCGGGCTTCCAGGTGAGTCCGGCCAGCGCTTCCAGCCACAGCTGCTGCAGCGTGCGTACACCGTTGCTGGCTTCCTTCGACAGCGTGACTTCGCTCAACGCCGCCTGGTAGGGACGCGTGATGTTGATCTTCTGCTTGTCGACGCAGTATTCGCTCTTGGCGCCGTTGACGCCTTCCTGCGCCTTCTGGTAACCGAACTCGATCACCTCGATGCTCTTGATGTGGCGGCACATCGTGTACAGATGGCGGACGGCATCAAGATAGCAGTCGAGCCCCGAGTCGGCATTGTTGGGGCAGATGTAATTGCTGCCCGGCTGGAATTTCTGCGCGGATGAGGCCGGCGCGAAGGTGCCCGCGGCGAAGGCGACGGTCAGCGCCAGGAAGCGAAGAAACCAGGGAAGGCAGCGGCGGAATCGGGTAGGCATGGCGATCGTGGACGAGGGGTGGCGATCACGAATGTTACCGCGCGGGACGCGGGCACGGGAAGTCCGTCGAAAGTCTTAAGGAAAGGCCGGCGGGAGCCGGGCAGCACGTTGCAATCATCCATGGGGTCATTCCGAGAAGCGTGAGCTTCGAGGAAGCTGCTTTGCACAGCCTGTTGATTTCACAAGACAGCGGATTTCTCGCTCCGCTCGAAATGACACCGGAAGCATTGGGGCCTGGACGACACGACACATGCGGGTCCCTCGTCGCTCGGGCCCCTCGCTTCGCTCCGGACGACATGGAATTTCTCCGTGTCGCTCCTCGGGACTGACCCGCAGCAGCTTCGGGTCAGATGGTCACGCCGCCCGACACCTCGATCACCGCGCCGTTGATGTAGGACGCTTCGTCCGACGCGAGCCACGCATAGGTGTTGGCAATTTCCTCGGGTTGCCCCAGGCGACCCATCGGAACCTTGTCCTCGATCATCTTGAGGACCTTGGCCGGCATCGATGCCAGGATGGGCGTGGAAATATAGCCCGGGCAGATCGCATTCGCGCGGATGCCCTTGCTGCCCAGTTCGCGCGCCCACGTCTTGACCATGCCGATGACGCCGAACTTGGTCGCGGCGTAGTTGGTCTGTCCGAAGTTGCCGTAGATGCCGACGATCGACGACGCGTTGAGAATGCAGCCGGAGTTCTGCGCGAGCATGATGTCCACGACGGCCTTGGTGCAGTTGTAGACGCCCTTCAGATTGACATCGATGACGCGGTCGAACTGCTCTTCGCTCATCTTCTTGAACTGGGCGTCCTGCACGATACCGGCGTTGTTCACGAGGGTGTCGATCCGGCCCCACTTGGCCATGACGCCTTCGACCATCTGGGCGATGCTGGCCTTGTCGGTGACGTCGACTCGGTAGCCGGCGGCTTCACCGCCAGCCTGCACGATGGCCTGGACTGTCTCGTCGATGGCCACGGTGTTGACATCGCACACCGCGACCTTGGCGCCTTCCTTGGCGAACTTGATGGCGGTGGCGCGGCCGATGCCTTGCGCGGCGCCGGTGATGATCGAGACCTTGCCCGTCAGACGCATGGTTTTCCTTGGTTGATTCCTCTTGCGCCCGCCGGGCGCTCCCGGCAGGTAGCCAAACCAGCCGAATATAGCGGGAAATGCTGCATTGCACAAGACCAGATGTCGGATTCGTGAAGGCAGGTCGGTCAGTGTTCACTATTGCAATATATTGCTTATAAAACAATAAATTACAACTATTCCGCGCCTGGCTCGCCCCAAGCGCACGGGGTCTTCGGGCGCCTCGCCCGGGCGCACCTGCGGTGATTCGGGAAGGCGGGCAAAACCGCGTTCAGGCGGGCAGCCAATGCTCGATCGTCAGCTGCAGCGAGGCGTTGCCCTGCCATTCGTTGACCTCGGGCCGGAAGGCCGCCCGAATGCGCGCCGGAAGGGGTTCCGTGCAATTGAACAGGATGGCGTCGAAGCGCTCCGCACCGCGTTCGAGTCCCAGGCGCAGGTGCCTGCCGCCGACCACCCGCGTCGCCCGCACGTCAAAGGTGTCGTCGAAGGCCGGGGCGGGCATGCCCTGTCCCCACACCTGCTCCCGCAACCGGGCAGCCAGCTCGAGGGTCAGCCCGCCGCGCGGGAGCGCTCCGTCGGACTCGTGGGTGCGGTGCAGTTGCGCCGGCGTCAGCCAATCACGCGCGACCTGCTCGAACGCGGCCGAGAATGCGGGCAGTGCCGGTTCGCCGATGGTCAGTCCGGCGGCGTAGGCGTGGCCCCCGAAGCGTGCGATGACGCCCGGCGCGCGCTTGGTGACGAGGTCGAGCGCATCGCGCAGATGGAAGCCGTCGATCGAACGGCCGGAGCCCTTGAGTTCGCCATGGCTGCCGCGCGCGAACACGATGGCCGGCCGGTGGAAGCGGTCCTTCAGCCGCGAGGCGACGATGCCGACCACGCCCTGATGCCATTCCTCGCGATACAGGCACAGCGTGAACCGGTCGGTGGCGGCCGCGTCGTCCAGGCCGGCCATGTCCGCCAGCGCTTCCTCCTGCATCGCCGCCTCGACGCTGCGCCTCTCACGGTTGAGGCGGTCGAGTTCGCCGGCGAGCGTCGTCGCCTCGTCATGGGTCGTTGCCAGCAGACAGCGGATGCCGAGTGACATGTCGGCCAGGCGGCCTGCGGCGTTCAGGCGCGGGCCGGCGACAAAGCCCAGATCGAAGGCCGTG
>Ga0209048_10003453_pt1 | contig 15314 bp, 13 predicted proteins | sample FrelakmetCRP12CR_FD_187146 | JGI IMG/M metagenome (GOLD analysis project Ga0209048, IMG submission 187146) | Freshwater lake sediment microbial communities from the University of Notre Dame, USA, for methane emissions studies - CRP12 CR (SPAdes)... | ecosystem: Environmental > Aquatic >... | reverse complement strand
CGTCGCGGGTGTTCGCCGCCGCGCTCGTCACGGTGGGACTGCTCGTCGCCCTCGCCGCCCCGGGCGCGGCGCAGACCACCAGCGCCTCAGGCAGCGCCTCGGGCAGCGCCTCCAACTCTGCGCCCACCAGCGCCGCTGACCTGCGGGCCGAGGCCGACCGCCTGAGCTCCGAGTACTTCGCCACCCTCGCCGCGTTCGCCCAGGCCGACGCCGCGGTGCGCGACAACGAGGCCGCGGTCGCCGACCTCAAGGCCAGGGCGGCCCGGGCCAAGGCCGCGGCACGCGATCGGGCCCTGCTCGCCTACAAGTCCTCGGGCTCCGGCCTCTCTGCCATCATCAGCGGGGCCGACACCGCCGACACCGTCCACCGCGTGCACCTGATCGACACGGTCAACGCCCGTGACCGCTCGGCGTACAAGAGCTTCCGCGTCTCGGCCAAGCAGTTGCGGGCCAAGCAGCAGGCGCTGCGCGACGCTCGTCAGTCACAGGAGCAGTCGCTCGCCGCCCTGTTGGCCCAGGGCGCCGCCCTCGACGCGAAGTTGGCCGAGGCCCAGCAGCGTGAGCAGGCAGCTGCCGCACAGGCCCAGGCCCAGGCACAGGCGCAGAAGGACCAGGCGACTGCGGCCGCCACCACCACGACGGTGGCCCCCACCACCACCACGACTCCCGCGGCGCCCACGCCTCCGTCCGGCTACACCGGGACCCCCGGGACCAGCGCCCACCACGACGACCCCTTCCTGACCTGCGTGCGGGCCCGGGAGAGCGGCGGCAACTACCGCGCGGTCAACCCGGCCGGCCCGTACCTGGGCGCCTACCAATTCCTGCAGGCCACCTGGAACGGCGCGGCAGCCCACGCCGGACGCTCCGACCTCATGGGCGTGCCGGCGAACGCGGCATCGCCGTTCGACCAGGACGAGGTCGCGTGGGCGCTGTACCAGTGGCAGGGTGCGGCGCCGTGGGGCGGGCACTGTCCGTAAGGGTCAGTGACCGCGGTCCTTCTTGAACTTCTTGAAGGCACGCTGCTGGACGCGCGCCGCAGTCCTCGCTTCTCGTGCGGCCGCGGGGTCGTCGCGTCGGACCTCCACCTCCAGATCGGACCGCAGCGCGAGGTAGTTCGCGAAGCGCGCGGCATCGAGTTCGCTGGCTTCCACCGCGGCGCGCACCGCACAGCCGGGCTCGTTGCTGTGCCCGCAATCGGCGAACCGGCAGTCCGCCGCGAGATCCTCGATGTCGGGGAACGCCGCGGCAACCCCACCGTGGTCGGGCGCGAGCGAGAGGCTGCGCAACCCCGGCGTGTCGACCAGCACTCCGCCGGTCGGCACCAGGTGGATCTCGCGCGAGGTGGTCACGTGACGACCGCGATGGTCGCGCTCGCGCACGATCCCGGTAGCGGCGGCGTCGTAGCCGAGCAACGCGTTCACCAACGTCGACTTCCCCGCGCCCGAGGGCCCGAGCAGCACCGCAGTACGTGACGGTTGCAACAGCACCCGCACGAGGTCCACTCCGTCACCACGCAGTGAGCTCACGGGGTGCACGTCGACGCCGACGAGTCGCTCGCGCAATTGTTCGTGCGCGCCCGAGTCGTCGAGGTCGGCCTTGGTGAGCAGCACCACCGGGGTGGCACCACCGTCCCACGCGATCGCCACCTCGCGCTCGACGCGGGAGAGACTCATGCGATCCGCAGGCGCGGCGACGAACACCAGGTCGACGTTCGCGGCCAGCACCTGGGTGAGGCCACGCGGGTCACGACGGGCGATCCACGTCCAGCGCGGTGCGAGCGCTTCGATCGAGGGTTCTGCGGCGCCGTCGAGCCGGACCCAGTCGCCCGCGACGATCCCGCCGCCCTTGCGGATGTTGCCGCGCACCCGCGCCCGCACCGCGCCGTTCGCGGTGCCGACCACCGACGCTTCGACATCGAGACGGACGACCCGACCGAGCGCGCGCCCGCTTGCCGCCGCCGGCCAGCTCGCCACCCATGCCTCGACCCGGGCGTCCGCGCCGAGCGCGACGAGGGCGGGATCGAGCACCGGACCGGAAGCCGCCATGCTCAGAGCTCGATGTCCTCGCCCGCGGGCGTGATCGCCCGGGTCAGGTCCACCGACTCGAGCAGGCGACGGTCGTGGGTGACCAGCAGCAACGTGCCGTCGTACCCGTCGAGGGCCTGCTCGAGCTGTTCGATCGCGGGGAGATCGAGGTGGTTGGTCGGTTCGTCGAGCACGAGACAGTTCACACCCTGGGCCTGGAAGCGGGCCAGGACCGCGCGAGTGCGCTCACCGGGCGACAGCGAGTCCGCGGCCCGGATCACGTGTTCGGCGCCGAGTCCGAACTTCGCGAGCAGCGAGCGGGCCTCCGACACGGTGAGCCCGGTCGCGCCGATGAACGCCTCGAGCAGTGTGGTGTCGCCCGCGAACGTGCCCCGTGCCTGGTCCATCTCACCGATGACGACGCCGGGGCCGAGGTACCGCTCCCCCGCCGCCAACGGCAGCCGGCCGAGCAGCGCGAGCAGGAGGGTCGTCTTGCCGGTGCCGTTCGGTCCGACGATCGCGAGGCGCTCACCCCAACCGATCTCCAGCGACACGGGCCCGAGGCGGAAGTCGCCGCGGGCCATCACCGCGTCCTGCAACCGCATCACGACATCGCCGCTGCGCGCCGCGCCCGCGAGTTGGTAGCGCAGGTCCCAGCCCTCCCACGGCTTGTCGACCGCGTCGAGCCGCTCGATCGCCCGGTCGGTGATCTTCGACTTCGCCGCGACCTTCTCGGAGGTCTTGCGGCGGAACTGGCGGATGTGCTTGTCCTGCTCGCTCGAATCCTTCTTCGCCTTGGCCTTGCCCTGCACCGACCACTCGCGCTGCATACGCGCGCGGTCTTCCAGGCGCGACTTCTCGGCCCGGTAGGTCGCATAGTCCTCTTCGGCGTGCCGGCGCGCCGTCGAACGCGCCTCGAGGTAGCCGAGCCAACCACCGCCGAACTCGGTGCCGCGACGCGTGTGCTCGTCGAGCTCGAGCACGCGCGAGATCGTGCGTTCGAGGAACGCGCGGTCGTGGCTCACCACCACGACGCCGCCGGGAAGGTCGTCGAGGAACTGTTCGAGCCGCTCGAGCCCCGCGAAGTCGAGATCGTTGGTGGGCTCGTCGAGCAGGAACACGTCGAAGCGCGACAACAGAATGGCGGCGAGCGACGCGCGCGCGGCCTGCCCGCCCGACAACGCGGACGTCGGCAGCGCGAGCAACCGCTCCGGCAGCCCGACGTCGGCGCACACCGAGCCCACGCGTGCGGCGAAGTCGTCGGCGCCCGACTCGAGGTAGGCGTCGAGCGCGGCGCTGTACTCGTCGTCGCTCCCCGGAGCGCCCTCGCCGAGCGCGTGCGCGGCGCGTTCCAGCTCCGCCTCCGCCGCCGCGACACCGGTGCGACGGGCCAGGAAGTCGGCCAGGGTCTCGTCGCCGCGCTCGGGCTCCTGCGGGAGGTAGCCGACGCGGGCGGTCGGCGGTGTGCGGGTGACGCTGCCGCGGTCGGGCGCGTCGACGCCGGCGAGCAGCTGCAACAAGGTGGACTTGCCCACGCCGTTCGGACCGACCACGCCGAGGCGCGTGCGCGGCCCCACGGTGAGGTCGACGCCGTCGAGCACGGTGAAGCTGCCCCAGGCACGGGCCAGGTCACGGGCGACGAGCGAGAACGACGAAGACATACCAACTTCCGTTGTGGCGCTCCTGGAGGCCCCCATAGCGGCGCGCAAGAGCGCCAAAACGAGGAAGGGAGGGGAAGCCTAACCTCGGGGGCGTGGGGTCCCGACGCGTTTCGCGGCGCTACGACGCCGACCTGCACGACGAGCTCCTGGCCCTCGCGGCGCGCCCCGACTCGCTCGTGGCACGAGAACGACTCTGGGACATCCTCGACGACCACGAGTGTTGGCCGGGGCGCAGCCTCGTGGGTGACGACGGCGCCGAGGCCGCGTGGCTCGTCGCGCAACGGGCGATCGACGACGTCGGGCTGCAGCGCCGCGCGCTCGAGTATCTCGAGTGGGCGGTCGACCTCGACGACGCCGACCCGGTGCACTTCGCGTACCTGCACGACCGGGTCCGCATGAACGACGGACGCGAGCAGCTGTACGGCTCGCAGTTCGTGCTCGACGACCACGGCGAGGTCGTGCCGTGGCACCTCGACGACCCGGTCGCGGTCGACGAGCGCCGCCGGCGACTGGGGCTCCCGCCGCTGGCCGAACACGCGGCCGACATGACCCGCCAGTGGGCGGAACACCGGCCCGACGCCGCCCGCGGAGCCGACTGAATCAGCCCGGGTCGACGATATCGGCGACGCGCCAGCAGTACCAGGCCGCCACCGACCGATAGGGGCGCATCGGCTCACCGAGGGGTTGGAGCTCCTTCGACGTGGGCATCGCCGCGAGGCGGAACAGCCGTCCGTAGCCCTTGCGCACGCCGAGGTCGTCGACCGGCCACACGTCGAGCCGGCCGAGCTGGAACATGAGGAACATCTCCGCGGTCCAGCGCCCGATGCCGCGCACCGCGACCAGTTCCCCGACGAGTTCGTCGTCGCCGAGCTTCGCGACGCGATCGAGCTCCACCTCGCCGCTCAACACCTTGTCGGCGAGGTCACGGATCGACGCGGTCTTGTTCCCCGACAGCCCTGCGCCACGGAGCGACTCCACTGGCGCGGCGAGCACCGCCTCGGGGGTGGGCTCGCCGTCGAACAGCGCGACGAAGCGGCCGTGGATGGTGGAAGCCGCTTTGCCCGCGAGCTGCTGGAAGCAGATCATGCGCGCGAGTTCGGCGAAGTGACTCTGCTTCCGGCGTGGCGGACCGAGCTGCGGGGGGCCCACCTCGGCAACGATCGGCGCGAACTCGGGCACCTGCCGCACGAGCGCCTCGCTCGCTTCCACCAGCTGTTTTCGGGCCATGGGGCGAACGGTAGCGGCCGGGGTCGACCACTACGCTGCCCCCATGACTCGCAAGACCTCAGAGCTGCCCCGACGCGCCTGGTTCCGCCGTGGTGCCCTCGTCGCGCTCGCGCTCGCGTTGCCGCTCTCGGCGGCCGCCTGCGGGGGTGGTGAGAGCGGCCAGGCCAAGGTCACCGACAAGACCGGCGCCACCATCTCGCGCCCGGCTGCGGTCACCACGACGGTCCCGGCGAACATGGCCTACACCGCGACGGTCAAGACCACGGTGCCGAAGGTCTCGGTGTACGACACGCCGACGAGCACCACGCCGTCGCGGGTGCTCGACAACCCCTGGCAGGTCGACCCCGACTACCCCGAGGCACTCGTCCCGCAGGTCTTCCTCGTGAAGCAACAGCGCAAGGACGGCTGGGTGCAGGTGCTGCTGCCGGTGCGCCCCAACGGCAGCAAGGGCTGGGTCAAGGTCAGCGACGTCACCGTGTCGCCGAACCCGTACCACATCGAGGTGTCGCTCGGTCAGCACACGATCACGGTGAGCCGCGGCACCCAGCAGATCTACCAGGGCAAGGTCGCGGTCGGTGCGCCCGACACGCCCACGCCCACCGGCGAGTACTACCTCCGCGTGCTGGTGAAGGCCATCGATCCCACCACGGTGTACGGCCCCTATGCATACGGCCTGTCGAGCCACTCCGATGCGCTGGAGACCTTTGCCGGCGGTGACGCCGAGATCGGCATCCACGGCAACAACGACGCATCGGTGCTCGGCTCCGACGTCACCCACGGCTGCATCCGCATCGACAACGACGCAATCACGATGTTGTCGAAGCAGTTGCCGCTGGGCACGCCCGTGGAAGTGACCGCGTGAGCGACGACCGCTTCTACTTCCGTCAGCTGCTCGCGGGACGCGACTTCGCGCAGGACAACATGCTCGCCCGCCAGATGGTCAACTTCGTGTACCTCATCGGTGACCGCGAGACGGGCGAGGCGGTGGCCGTCGATCCGGCCTACGGCGTGCGCGAGATCCTCGAGATCCTCGACGCCGACGGCATGCGCCTCAGCGGCGCGCTCGCCACGCACTATCACGCCGACCACTGCGGTGGGGACATCATGGGCCACTCGATCGAGGGCCTCGCCGACCTGCTCGCCATCGACGGCGTGCAGGCGCCGGTGCACGTACAGTCCGCCGAAGCGGAGTGGGTGAAGCGCAGCACCGGACTCTCCGACAGCGACCTCGTGCTCCACGAGAGTGGCGACGTCGTGCACGTGGGCGACATCCCGATCACGCTGATGCACACACCCGGGCACACACCGGGCAGCCAGTGCTTCCACGTCGATGGCTGCCTCGTCGCCGGCGACACGCTGTTCCTCGAGGGCTGTGGGCGCACCGATCTCCCGGGGTCGAACCCCGACGAGATGTACTACAGCCTCACCCAGCGCCTCGCGACGGTCTCCGACGACACCATCCTCTTCCCCGGCCACCTCTACTCGGCCGACCCGTCGGCCACGATGGGCGACACCCGTTCGCGCAACTTCGTGTTCCGCATCGGCGGCATCGACCAGTGGCGCGCCTTCATGGGCTGAGCGACGCGCCAGGGCGCCGGGCCACCGCGATCGCGTTGGCCGGGCTCATGGTCCTGGCCGCCGCGCTGCTCTTCGCCAGCCTCACGCGCGACCTCCCGTCGCCCGAGCCCGACGAACCGTTCTTCGTGCTCCCCGCGGTCGGCATGGCCGCGCACGGGAGCTTGGACCCCCACTGGTTCGGCCACCCTGCGTCGACCGTGATCACACCGCTCGCGTTCGTGTACCGCGCGCGCGAGGTCGTGTTCCACGGCGCGCCGATCACCGGCGCAGCACCGTCGGTCGCGCAGCGCTACCGCGAGGACCCGGCGAGCTTCTACGTGATCGGCCGACTGTGGACGATCGCGCTCACGGTCCTCACCATCCCGCTCGTGTACCTCGTCGGGCGCAGGATCATGTCGCCACTCGTGGGATTGCTCGCCGCCGGCACGTGGACGGTGCTGCCCCTCGTGCTCGACTACGGACGACTGGTGCGCAGCGACTCCGCCGCCACGTGCTTCGGCCTGCTCGCATTCCTCGCCTGCCTGCGCGCGATCGACGTTCCGTCGTGGCGGCGATTCGCGATCGCGGGCGCGGCGATCGGCCTCGCGGTCAGCACGCGGTACTTCATGGTGACGCTCTTGGTGGTCCTCGCGGGCGCGTGGTGGTGTGCGCGCCGCGACGCGCACACCCACGTCGCCGACGGCGCGGCGCGCGTCGGCTGGTCAGGGCTCTTCGTCGGCGGCGCGGCCGCGCTCGGCGCGTTCGCACTCACGACACCGTTCCTGTTCCTCGACTCGAGCGCAGCCGAGCGCTCGTTGACCGCCGAACAGAGCGGGCACTTCGGCAGCGCCAGCCAGGGTCTGCTCGACAACGTCGGCTTCTACCTGTTCCACGCGCTGCCCGACACGTTGTCGTGGCCGGGCTACCTGTTCGCAGTCGCGGGCATCGTACTCGCCTGCGTGCGGCGCAACCGCGGCGCGCTACTCGCGGTCACGTTCGTCATCACGTTCCTGGCCGCGCTGCTCCCGGCCGGGCTGCACTGGCAGCGCTGGGTGATCCCGGTCCTGCCGTTCCTCGCCCTGTTCGCGGTCGACGCGGTGGTCGCGACCGCGGATGCCCTCGCGTCCCGTCGCGACACTGCGCGTCGCCGCGTGTTCCTCGGTGCCGTGGTGCTCGGCATGGCCGCGTTGCTCGCGGTCTCAGCGGTCACGAGCGCGTTCGACGCGTACGCGATGACGGTGCCCAGCACGCGCAGCAGGATGCGCAGCGACATCGAGCGCGACGTGCCCCGCGATGCTCCGGTTGCCATCGAGGTGAAGGGGCCGAGCCTCGGTGATCTCGGGTACCGGACGTACCACGTGTACGACTTCCCGAGGAACGGCACCGTCGCCGATTTCGTCGCGCACGGCTACCACTACTTCGTCGTGAACACGTACCTCGCGCTCCAGTACCGGCTCCACGCGAAGCGGTGGCCCGAGCACGCGGCGTTCTACCAGTTCCTCCGCTGGCACGGTCACCTGATCGCCGACGAACATCCCGCCGGCGCGCGGAAGGGACCGCATCTCAAGCTCTATCGCGTCGACGACGCCGACGTGCAGGGTCAGGTGGGACGACCGGTGCGGAGCACGACCGAGCGCTCGACGCGCGATCGGGTGGGACAACCGTCGCACGAGTACCCGGCGGGTGGGCGCAGTTTCGACCAGCCGGCCTGACCACGCGCTCGGACCACGCTCGGACCACGCTCGGACCGCCCGAGGAGCGCTCGAGGAACGCTCGGGGTCAGCTCCCGCCGCTACGGGTCATCGGGCCGTTCTGACCGAACCCGCCCTGCGACTGACCACCGGACTGCTGACCACCCGACTGCTGACCACCCGACTGCTGACCGCCCGACCGCTGACCGCCGGGCGCGCCGCCCCGCTGGCCGCTCGGCTGACCGCCGGACTGCCCGCTGCCGAAACCGCCCTGTCCGCCTTGTCCGCCGAACCCGCCCTGCTGGCCGAACCCGCCCTGCTGGCCGCTGCGCGGGGAGAACCCTGCGGGGCGCGAGTCGTGCCCGTCGTCGGAGGTGGCCTTGCCGACGGCGAAGCCGCCGAGACCGACGACGACGACCGCGGCGGCCGCGGCGACCCACTTCGGGATCACGACACCCTTGCGCATCGCGGGCTCGGGCTGGGGGGCTCCGGGGACTTGCTCGCTCACGGATGACTCCTGGGTCGACCGACGGGGAACCCCATCGTGACCGGATCCACCTGAGAGGAACCTTTGTGTCCTGCCGTCCGCTCGCGTCCGCGCGGCGCTACCGCCCCACGGCCGCCGCGGAACGCCGACTCAAGCGGCCTGCGGCACCTTGCGCGGCTCGGGCGACAACGTCGACGACGACAGCGGCAGCCACGTGCCCCGCTCGAAGTCGTAGAGCTTGCAGTTGCGCGTCGTCCGCAGGTACTTGCGGATCGTGAAGCGCTGCTCGCGCACGGTCTCGGGGAACGCGTCGCGAATCGCCTTGGCAGCACGCGGCAACTCGTAGAACGGGATGCGCATGTCGACGTGGTGCGGCACGTGCACGAAGATGTTGTGGAAGAACACGCTCATGATCCGCGGCGTACGCAGGATCGTGGTGCCCTCCATCTGGCCCTTGAACTTGCTCCACACGCGCCGCGGGTACCAGGGGATGTCCTCGCCGATGTGGTGCACGTACACGGTGAAGCCGATGAGCCAGGTGAAGATGGCCCACGGGATCAGCGCGACCTTCACGAAGGTCCACGCGGCGCCGAGCGCGCCACCGTGCTGGAACCAGCCGAGCGCGGCGATCGCCACACCGATCACGACCAGCGCGACGATCACCTGCGCCTTGTCGCGACGGATGCGCGCGGCCCATTTCTGCGGCGGCGTGAAGCGCATCATCTTGTTCCACCACACCTGGCGGCCGTAGTAGAAACCCGCGCCGATCGCCGACCACTCGATGCGGTGGCGAAGTCGCTGCAGCCGGTTCATCGCCTGGAATTCCTCGACGGTGACCGGGTGCCACACGAAGTCCATGCCCTGCTGCACGGTGTGACCGTGGTGGATGCGGTTGTGGCCGAGTGCCCAAGCCTCGCGCACGTGCGCGGCGGGCAGCATCGCGGTGCGGGCCACCCACGTGTTGAGGCGCTTCGACTTGAACAGCGCGCCGTGCGCGGCGTCGTGACCGAGCACGAAGAGCCCGGCGACCGCGAGGCCGGCGAGGGCCCACAGCGGTACGAGGAGCCACCAGGTGTCGGTGGCGAACAACCCGGCGATGATGAGCCCGTAGACCGCGAAGTCGCGCGCGGTGTACACGAGGCCCTTCGTGGTGGGGTTGTGGTAGCAGCGCTCCGGGATCTTGCGGATCACGTCGGCGAGCGTGGGCTCGGCCGGGGGCGCGGAGTCGGCGGAGGGAAATGCAGTCGACGTCACCCGCCCAGCCTATCGACCGTTAGGCACCGCGTCCGGCACCGGAACGCCCGATTTTTAGCCGCCTCAGGGGACGAGTTCGTACCGACCACTCACGTAGGCGAACGCCACCAGCCCCAGCGCGGAACACGCGTAGGCGAGCACCAGCCAGCGGGTGCGCACCCGCTCGAGCACCTGCCCTGCCGCGACGAACGGGGGGAAGCACTCGTTGGCGTAGCGCCCCACCCCCACCATGCCGAGCTGCAGCGACGGGATCAGGTAGAGCCCGGCGAACACCAGCCACGCCACCGGCAACTTCCGGCGCTGCACGACCACCACCGCGATCGCGGCAGCGGCGAGCACGAGATGCGGCACGATCGACCACTTCACGTGCCCCTCGAAGAGGCCCACGAAGGTGAGCTCCTGCCAGCGCGACTTGGTGGTGAGGAACACCAGGGCGTCGCCCGTGCGGTCGTAGGAGTACCAGCACCAGGCGACGACGAAGAGCACCGCGGGCCCGGCCACGAGCACCACCCGTTTCCACGACCACCAGACCGCGATCACGAGCGCGGCGGCGACCACTACGCCGTTGGGGCGCACCGAGGCCGCGATCGCGGCGAGCAGCCCGGCGCCGAGGTCGCCGGCGACCGTCTTCTGCTCCACGAGCAGGAAGCCCCACACCGACGCCGCCAGGAAGATCGCCGACGGGTAGGTCATCGAGAACACGAACGACGCCGGGAACAGGGCGAGCGCCCATACCGCGAGCATCGCCACCCGTGGCCCGCCGTGGCGTTGCGCCAACCGGTACAGGCCGAACAGCGCGACGAGGAACGCGGCCTGGTTCACCAGGAAGATCATCGTGCGGTCGTCGGCCACGTCGCCGAGCACCCGGATGAGGCCCGGGAAGCCGGGGAAGAACGGCCACCGGGGGAAGGGGATGTCGACGGGGCCGTAGCCGTCGCGGGCGATCTGGAGGTAGAAGGCGCCGTCCCAACGGGTGACGAGCTGGTCGAATCGGGAGCCCCGGGCCGGATCGTGCAATGCGATGAGCAGCACCCCGACCGACAGCACGCGGCTCACCAGCCACGCGCCCAGCACTCCCAGCCAGGCGTTCCGGCCCGCCAAGGCGGATCGCTCGACGTGGCGCTCCTCGCCCACCTGCTCCCCCACCGGCACGGGCGCCACGGTACGACACCCGGGTGTGAATTCCGTGTTGCCGACCCGGAGGGCGTTACCGGGCCCGGGTGTAGCTTGTCCCCGACCAGGAGGAATCACCCATGAGCGAAGCGCCTGCCGTACTGCGAGACGGGGATCTCGAGATCGAACTCCCCGTGGTCGTCGGCACCGAGGGCGAGCGAGGACTCGACATCTCGAAGCTGCGGGGCCAGACCGGCCTCGTCACTCTCGACAACGGCTTCGTGAACACGGCCTCGTGTGAATCGTCGATCACCTTCATCGACGGAGACGCCGGCATCCTGCGCTACCGGGGCATCCCCATCGAGGAGCTCGTGTCGGTACCGGTGCCCTCGTTCCTCGAGACCTCGTGGCTGCTCATCCACGGTGAGCTCCCCACCCGGGCCCAGCTCGATGAGTTCCGCTTCGCCATCCGCAAGCACACGCTCCTCCACGAGGACGCGAAGCGCTTCTTCGATGCCTTCCCGAAGGACGCCCACCCGATGGGCACGCTCTCTTCGGTGGTCTCGGCGCTGTCGACCTTCTACCAGGACAGCAACGACCCCCACGACCCCGAGCAGGTCAACCTCTCGATCCTCCGCCTCATGGCGAAGCTGCCCACCATCGCGGCCTACTCCTACAAGAAGTCGATCGGCCAGCCGTTCCTCTACCCCGACAACAGCCTCGACCTCGTGGAGAACTTCCTCACGATGATGTTCGCGGTGCCGTCGGAGAAGTACGAGGTGAGCCACAACACCGTGGTGACCCTCAAGCAGCTGCTGATCCTCCACGCCGACCACGAGCAGAACTGCTCCACCTCCACGGTGCGCCTGGTCGGCTCCAGCGAAGCCAACCTCTTCGCTTCGATCGCTGCGGGCATCAACGCCCTCTGGGGCCCGCTCCACGGTGGCGCCAACCAGGCCGTGGTGGAGATGCTCGACCGCATCAAGGCCGACGGCGGCGACGTCGACAAGTACGTGCGCAAGGCCAAGGACCCCGACGACTCGTTCCGCCTGTCGGGCTTCGGTCACCGCGTCTACAAGAACTACGACCCGCGGGCCCGCATCCTCAAGGACGCCTGCCACCGCGTGATCGAAGAGCTGGGCGTCCACGACACGCAGCTCGAGCTCGCCATGCGCCTCGAGGAAGTCGCGCTGGAAGACGAGTACTTCGTCAGCCGCAAGCTCTACCCGAACGTCGACTTCTACTCGGGTCTGATCTACCGGGCGATGGGCTTCCCCACGCAGATGTTCCCCGTCCTGTTCGCGATGGGCCGGCTCCCCGGCTGGATCGCGCACTGGAAGGAGATGATGGAGAGCCCGGCCACCAAGATCGGCCGTCCCCGTCAGATCTACACGGGCCCGACCAAGCGCCCCTACGTCTCGATCGACCAGCGCGGCTAGGAGCGCGCTCGGCCCTCGCGGAGGGGGGCGAGCAGCGCGGCGAGTTCGCTCGGGCGTTGCACGCCCGGCACCGTGCCCTCGAACCACGTGGGCTGCGGCGGACCGTCGTAGCGGGCCCATTCCGGGCTCGCCGGCCAGTACTTGCGCGTCATCTTGTCGGCCGGGTCGGTGACGCCCATCTTCTTGCAGGCCTCGGAGTACGCGACCGCGGTGCGGCGCGCGCCGGAGAGGTCCCAGAAGTCCTCTTCACCCGCCCACTTGCCGTCGCCGGCGTAGGTCGCCACCGACAGACCCGCGAAGTCGAAAGAGGGCGGGCCGTCGGGATCGGGGTTGTCCCGTCGGTTCTGCATGTGGAACACGACCTTCTCGTTCTCGATCGTGTACCAGTCGAGGACGGTGTAGATCTCGGGCACGCCCCCCATCGACGCGGCGATCCAGACCTTGACCTCCTCCTTGCCGTAGAGGGGGCCCCACCAGTGGTCGAGATAGAAGACGTCGTCGACCATGAGCTCCACCCAGGCCTCCCAGTCCTCACGGACCGGGCCGAGCTCGAAGTAGTGGGCGAACGCGGCGTCCACCTCGTCGCGCGGGAACTGCTGCTGTGCGGCCATGAGATCCCCCCGGATTTCCCTGTGACACGCGCCCGTTGGCGGCGATGTACTGCGGGAGCAGGGGTGGCGAGCTCTCCCTCGCCACCTCTGCTCCTCTTCGACTCCTGGTGCTGCGTCAGCCGCCGATGCGCGAGTTGTAATCCTGCATCGCGGCCGTCGCCTTGTCGGAGGCGTCCTTGAGTGCCGTCTTGGGCGCGGTGCCGTTCAGGAACATCGCGTTCTCGGCGTCACGCATCGCGTCCCGGACGCCCGTGTAGTTGCCGATGACCGAACCCGAGGTCGCCACGTTGGTCGGACCGTTCACGAGCTGGACGTACGCAACCTTGTAGTAGGGGTTCTGCGCCCAGTAGGCCTGCATGTCGGCGCTGGCGGCCGACGACTTGCGGATCGGCAGGTAGCCGGTGCCGATCGCCCACTTCGTCATGTTGGCGGTGTCGTCGAGGAACTTCAGGTACTCCCACGCCGCCGCCTGCTTCTCGGGCGCCGACTTGTTGACCATGAACAGCTCGCCGCCGCTCACCAGCACGCCACCCTTGCTGTTGCCGGTCGGCCCGGGCAGCGGCGCTACGCCGAGGTCGATGTTGGGATCGTTGCCCGCGGCCAGCACCGACGAGATGGTGCCGAGCGCGGCGCTGGTCTCGAACGCCATGGCGTGCGTGCCGCTGCGGATGCCGAGCAGGTTGTCGAAGTTGCCGGTGCCGAGGTCGGGATTGGTGGTGGCGAGGCCGTCCTTCACCATGCCCGAGAGGAAGTCGTAGATCTGCAGACCGACCTTGTCGTTGTAGACCGTCTTCGTCGCCGTGCCCTTGCGGCCGTTGCTGTTGTCGACGTACAGCTTGTTGGCGAGCCCGCGCCAGTGCTCGAAGAACCCGGGCTCGGTCTTCAGGCCGAGCGGCGCCTCGACGCCGTTGGCCTTCAGCTTCTCGGCTGCGGCGCGCACTTCGTCGAAGTTCGTCGGCGGCTTGGTGGGATCGAGGCCGGCCGCACTGAACGCCTTCTTGTTGTAGTAGAGGACGGGGCCGCTCGTGTTGAACGGCATCGCGTACTGCGTGCCCTTCACCGTGAAGTAGCTGACCACCCGCGGCAGGAAGTCCGAGAAGCTGTACTTGTCGGCCTTCGCGCACACCGATGCCGGCAGCACGGTGCCGGTGTCGATCATCTGTCCCTGGTCGGTCTCCTGGAGCTGCACGACGTCGGGCAGGTCACCGCTGGCGAGGCCGGCCTTGTACTTCGTGAAGGTCTGGACGTAGTCGATCTGGTTGACGAGGTTGACCTTCACCTTGCTCTGCGACGAGTTGAACGCGTCGGTGAGCCCCTGCAGCGTCTGCTCGTTCGCCCGGGTCATCGAGTGCCAGAAGGTGATCTCGACGGTGCCGCTCGCCTTGTTCAGCGCGGCCAGCGGGCACGACGGGCTGGTCGCCGCCCCCGCCGCAGTGGTCGACAGCACCACCGCCGAAATGCCGGCAGTCGCCACGACGGCTGCGACCCCCGCTCCGATCCAACGCTTCCACGCTCGCAGCTTCATGCCTGCACTCCCAGCTCCCGGGACCCAGCGGCCCCCGTGGGGCACAGCATTACCGATGGGAGACCACTCGGAGGTGTCAGACCGGATCCGTTCGCCGGTTGTTCAACCTTTGACGGCGCCGGCGGTGAGGCCCCGCACCAGGTGACGCTGGAAGAACAGCAGCAGGATCACGAGCGGGATCACTGCGATGATGGCCCCCGCGAAGGTGATGTTGACCTGGTCGATGCTGGTCTGCTGGAGCTGCTTCAGGCCGATCTGCACGGTGCGGTACTGGTCGTCCTTGGTGATGAGGATCGGCCACAGGTACTGGTTCCACGCAGCGAGGAAGGCGAACACGCTGAGGGCGGCGACCGCCGGGCGGGCCAGGGGCACCGCGACGCGCCACAGGAAGCGCCAGTGCCCGTAGCCGTCGAGCGCGGCGGCGTCCCGCAGGTCGTGGGGCAGGGTCAGGAACGCCTGGCGCATGAGGAAGGCGCCGAAGCCGGTGGCGAGGAACGGCACCGCGAGCCCCGCATAGCTGTTGTAGAGCCCGAGGTTGCTGATCGTCGACACGTTGGTGACGATGGTGACCTCGAACGGCACCATCAACGTCGCGAGGAACACCACGAACAGGGTGCGCTTGAACGGGAACTCGAGGAACGCGAACGCGTAGCCCGCGAGGATCGCGGTGACCACCTGGCCGAGCGTGATGACGACGGTGACGATCGCACTGTTCACCATGTAGG
>Ga0209048_10003452_pt1 | contig 15319 bp, 14 predicted proteins | sample FrelakmetCRP12CR_FD_187146 | JGI IMG/M metagenome (GOLD analysis project Ga0209048, IMG submission 187146) | Freshwater lake sediment microbial communities from the University of Notre Dame, USA, for methane emissions studies - CRP12 CR (SPAdes)... | ecosystem: Environmental > Aquatic >... | reverse complement strand
GCCCCACCCGTCTTCTCTCCTTTGGTCAGCTGTATTTGTCTTCAGCCCTCCAAACGCCTCGGCGGTGGTTCAGCGGGTGGGAGGTGTCCATACCATCTCAGGATTTCTGGCCGGCGGAGGCCGCGGGACTTCCGGCTAGCGCGTGAATGGCCTGTCTGACCCGAGCGTAGGTGCCGCAGCGGCACAAGTTGGTCATCGTCGCGTCGATGTCGGCGTCGGTTGGGTTCGGATTCTTCGCGAGCAAGGCGGCAGCAGACATGATCATCCCGGTGTGGCAGTAGCCGCACTGAGGCACTTCGTGTTCGATCCATGCCTGCTGGATGCGATGCAGGCCGCTCTGCGACAGGCCTTCGATCGTCACGATCTTCTTGCCGACGGCTGTCGATGCTTGCGTCATGCAGGAGCGCACCGGCACGCCGTCAACATGCACCGTGCAGGCGCCACAGACGGAAATCCCGCATCCGTACTTGGTCCCCGGGAGGCCGAGGTGGTCGCGCAAGACCCACAGCAGCGGCATCTCGGGCTCGACGTCGACGCGGTGGGTGCGTCCATTCACAGTGAGTTCCAACATACGCGCCTCCTTCAGTGCTCGACTGCGTGCGCATTGGCGGTCGCGGGAACGCCCGAGGGTCAATCGGCCATCAGGCTGTTCAGCGCCTATCGCCATCAGACTGCAGTCCCGTCCAGCGTCTCCGGCGCCCCGGGGATGACACCCAGACAGTCGCAAAGTCGATCACGATTTGTGAATCCGACATTGCGCAGAGTCAACTTGCCGTCGCATCGGTGACCGGCGCAACACGCTGAAGTGCGTGTGCCTCGCGGTATGCGCGCCGTTGAGCGTTAGCTTGTTCTCGTGCCTGGCGGCGCTTCCGGGTTGAATGCCGCCGCGTTCGCGAACAGGCTGCGTTCGTCAGCGCAAGCTGTCGCTTTCCTTCTAGGGCGACATCGGCTTCGGGTCGGATGCTGCTGTTGACGTCCCGCCCATGAGCGGCAGCCGTTACAGCGCCAGCGGACGGTCACGAAGGCAGGTTGGGGGGACCGACCTGGAGCTACAGTCGAGTTGTCATGGTCATCATCTTGCGTACGCTTGCCCGCCTACTGATCGCGGCGGCTGGCGTCGCTCTACCATGAAATCGGCTGGCTCGCTGCTGCCCGAGCACGAGGGCCTGCGGCGGGCGGTGCAGTGGCTGGCCACGCAGAGGTCCTGGGATGCCAAGACCATCGAGGAGGCGAGCCGTCGCTTCGACCTGTCGCCGATCGACGAGGAGTTTCTGCTGCGCAACTTTCGCGATGCCCGGCACGGCAGCAAGGACCACATCGTCTAGCGGCCGCGAACCTCATCGAGGGTTGCCGCTACAGTGACAGGCACTCGCATAGCCACCTCAAACAGGAGTAAGGAATGCAGAAGCGTCAGCTCGGAAGGGGCGGTCTTGAGGTCTCGGCTATCGGACTCGGGTGCATGGGCATGAGCCATGGCTACAGGCCGTTTCCAGACAAGCAGGAGATGGTCTCACTCATCCGGTCTGCCGTTGAACGCGGTGTCACGTTCTTCGATACGGCTGAGGTCTACGGTCCTTACACCAACGAAGAGTTGGTGGGCGAGGCTCTCGCGCCGGTCCGCGACCAAGTGGTGATTGCCACGAAGTTCGGATTCAAGGTCGAGGCCATGCCGGGCGTTGACAGCCGCCCGGAGCGTATCCGGCAAGTGGCGGAAGCGTCCCTGAAGCAGCTGAAGGTTGAAACCATCGACCTTTTCTACCAGCATCGCCCGGACCCGAACGTCCCCATCGAAGATGTGGCGGGCACGGTAAAGGACCTGATTCGGCAAGGCAAGGTCACGTACTTTGGCTTGTCCGAGGCGGATGCGAAGACCATTCGACGAGCACATGCCGTCCAGCCCGTCGCGGCACTGCAGAGCGAGTACTCGTTGTGGACTCGCGACGTGGAGGTGGAAGTCCTGCCGACGCTGGACGAGCTCGGCATCGGCCTCGTTGCGTTCAGCCCGCTTGGGAGAGGCTATCTGACCGGCAAGATGGATGAGAACACGTACCTGGACCCGGCGGACTTCCGAAGCACCTTGCCGCGCTTCACGCCGGAAGCCCGCAAGGCCAATCTGGCGTTGGTTGAGCTGCTCAAGGCCATGGCCGAACGCAAGGAGGCGACGCCGGCGCAAATCGCATTGGCCTGGCTGCTGGCGCAGAAGCCCTGGATTGTCCCAATCCCCGGCACCACGAAGCTGCATCGCCTCGAGGAGAACATTGGTGCCGCGGCCGTCGAGCTGACGACTGAGGACCTTCGCGACATTGGAGCTGCTGCCGCAAACATCGAGGTTCAGGGCGCCAGGTACCCCGAGCAGCTGCAGCGGCTTGCGAATCGCTGACAAGCCAGCGAGCGTCGGCTTTCGGGCATCGAATCTGGGCAAGTGGGTGACTGGTGAGGGTCGGCAGTAAACCGTCAACCGCGCTCGACTGGCGAGCCGCTGTCGGCCATGAAGGTGGGGTCGGGATCGGCCCGTCGAACGTCAGAAACGTGGCCCTGACCGGTCGCTCACTGATTCAGGCCAGCCGGCAGTGCCCGATCCACAGCGGTCCTACAAATCGCGCGATTTGGTGCCACAACTCTGTCGCTCAACCGTGAAACCCCTGAGGTCGCGTGTGGCGGCGCAACCTCGGCACCAACGCGGCCAACCCCTGCATGAACTCCAGCGGCGACATCAACATGTGCGTAGTGCCTTCGTGCCGAGGTGCGATACGACTCGACACAGCGCCCGCGGCGAAGGCCCCTATGCTCGCCAGCCATGAAACCGAATTCCTCTTGGTTGGCGGCACTCGGCGCCCTATTGGTCCTGGCAGGCTGTGGCGGTGGTGGCAGCGACTCGTCCACTGCAGTGTCGCCGGCCCCGAGCCCCGCATCTACAGAGGCTCCCGCGCCCACGCCGCCAACGGCGGGCACGCGCGCAACCTGCAATCTAGCCAACTTCGAGGCCGAGGCGCAGGCCTTGGTCAATGCCTACCGTGCGGCCGGGGCCTCGTGCGGCAGCGAGGGCAACTTCCCCGCCGCCCCGCCTCTGGCCTGGAACGCCGCGCTGACACAGGCCTCGCTGGTGCACAGCGACGACATGGTCGCCTTCAACTTCTTCAGTCATACCGGCTCGGACGGTAGCAGCGCCGGACAGCGCGCCACTGCGGCGGGCTATATATGGCAGTCCTGGGGCGAGAACATCGCCGCCGGGCAGCTCAGCGTGGCGGTGGTAATGGCCAGCTGGATGGCCAGCCCGGGCCATTGCGCCAACATCATGCATGCCGGCTTCCGCGACATCGGCCTGGCCTGCGTCAGCGGCGGCGCCGGCAGTAGCTACCCCACCTACTGGACGATGACGCTGGGCTCGGCGCGCTGAGCGTGCACAGCCCTCACGCGTGAAATCGCGCTCGGTCCTTCGCGAGCCGAGCGACCCATTCTTTGCCCCCACGCGCGGGCTCGGCTCTGCGGCGACAGGTCCTCGCACCGCATCCGCTGCCACAGCCAGGGCAGGCCCCACTGCATGTCGGGGCGGCCCGAAGGACCGCTCCCGCTGCAAAGGGAACGCTCGCTAGTCAGATGCCGAGCGTCGCTTCGGGTCGGGTGCCGTCCTTCATGCAACGTGACTGATTGACTGCCGAAGGGTGAACATGGCGTCAACCTCTCCGTCGTTTGCGAGACCTTGGAGTTCCGTCAGCGCGGCGGCGTCACCGTTCCACGCTCGGTTGAAGAGGTCCTGTTCGGTCGATTGCTGCATACGATTCCGGTATTGGTCACTCAAGCCGCCTGATCAGTCCTGCGACGAGGCCGATGGCTGAGTTGGTGACGAGAGCACACGACGAGAACGTGAGGCGGATGAGTCTAGGCATGAGCATTTCGTTTCGGGCACGAACGGCGGCTGGCTGAATGACTGAGTCACTGGCTCGGTATGATCAATCGCTCGCGATTCAACGCACCAATACGACGGTCTTGCATGACTGATAACCTGATACCTTTCCTCCTGCACTGGGGCATCACTGCCTTGTCGCTTTGGGTCGCCAGCCACGTCTTTAGCGGGATCAAATTCGCTGACACGTCATCGTTGGTCGTGTCCGCGCTCTTGTTGGGTTTTGCGAACGCCATTGTCAAGCCGCTGCTCATCGTCCTGACCCTGCCCCTGACCCTTCTGACGTTTGGCTTGTTCCTGCTAGTGATTAATGCTCTGATGATCTTGCTGGTCGCAAAGCTGGTGAGGGGGTTCACGGTCTCCGGCTTCTGGACTGCCTTCTTTGCCAACATCTTCATTGCCGTGCTCAGCTTTGTGATCGGTTCGTTCGTTCTCGGTGGCAGTCCCTCCTATTCCATCCAAATGCCTAGGGGCGGCGAGTGGCTCTGAGACGCGCGGGTGCCGTTTCCAGCTTGCCGCTGTCGAAGCCGCTAACCATAGGGTTCGTGTCTGGCACGAACTGACTTCCCGCTCCACCGCTCCTGCCCGATTGGCGAATCTCAACCAAGCGTCGCTGCACAATCGCACCCATGCCAAACGTTGCTTCCATCCTCAAGAGCGAGATTTCCCGCGTCGCTCGAAAAGAAGTTCGCGGCGAAACCCTGGGCCTGAAGGGGGCGGTGAGCGCGTGCCGCGCGGAGATTGCCGCGCTCAAGCGCCGTACCGAGGTGCTGGAGAAGGAACTGCGCCGCCTGAGCAAGGCCAGCGCGAGAGCTGAGCCGGTCGCGGCGAGCGAGGTGTCGTCGCAGAAGCTCCGCTTCAGTGCGAAGGGCTTGGCGCCACAGCGCCGGAGGCTTGCGCTGTCTGCGCATGACTGTGGGCTCCTGCTGGGCGCGTCTGGACAGACTATCTACAACTGGGATCAGGGCAAAGCCCGACTTCGGGCAAATCACTTGCCTGCCATCGCGGCGCTCAAGAACATGGGCAAGAGGGAAGTGACCACGCGGGTGACGTCGCTGCAAGCGTCGAGACCCGCGTAGGGCTCGGCCGGGGTCACGGCAGATCGTGGAGCGGGCGGAAGGAATCGAACCTTCGTCTTCGGACTTGATGGCCGCGGATCTTCCATTGATCTATGCCCGCGCTCATGCACTTTGTACCTGCGGGCTGCGGCGACCACAAGACACTACCCCCCGAGTCAAGGGGCTGAGCTGCGCCTTCCATCATGCCACACCACATCGCGGCACTGCATCCGTGCAGTTCGCCACCAGGATCGGGGTGCACCTGGTCTCTTTGCGCCGCTACTCTCGAGACATACCCGCCTTCAGCTGCTCACGGCAGCGCCGGTCCGCGCGGAACGCTCAACCTCCACGGGAAGGCGCGGAGCGGCGGCGGGTACTTTCTTCGACAGTCCTCGAACCCACGCGCCGGAACGCACCAGGTTCCGCGCTTAGTGGTCAGTAGTTGTCAGGATAGCGCGCAAAGCCTCGCGAACACCTGTTGCAGCTTCAGTGCCAGGGAAGCATATCCAGGGCGGCAGCGGTCTCGGAGATTACGGCGTCACGCTCGGCGACGTTCATCGTGCGGTAGCTGATCTTAACGATGCGGTCAGCCTCATCAAAGGTCTCCACGTCTGCCAGCCCTACGAACGGCAGTGCCCAATGATCACCCGCCAAGCGACGGTTGGCAGCTTCAAAGACCGTCCTCGCGCCAAACCTCGTGCACGCGAAGCGGATATCGCCTTCGGGGGTGTGCATCCGGCAACTCTAGCGCAGCGGCCCCAGGAAAGCCAACAGCAAGCGACCGGCGGTCGGTCGACATGGATGTGCGGCCGTGCGCGCGCCTGACGCGATCCGGTGGCGCGGCATGGCTGCCAGCGACTTGCCGGCGTCAGGGCGGTACCGCCGCTCCGCAAGAAGAGACAGTCGGCGCTACTTGCGCGAGTCGGCCGGCGTACTCGCCCTGGCGGCGCCGGAGACAGCGACCATCGCGGTGCGCTGCGCGGCCTGGGTGCAGCGGTCGACCATGCGCTGCCCAGCGCGGTTGTTCAGCAGCATTGACTTCGCCGGGATCTGCAGCCACACGACGCCTTCCTTCTTGTCGGTCAGCCGAACCGCGCCGGTGGTGGTTTCCTCGGGCACCATCACGTAGTTGTGTTCCTTGAAGTGGACCTTGAACACGCCGGGGTGCCCGGCCACCGCGTTGACGTCGACCGACTGGTTGTACTCGCAGCTGGCTTTGCCGGTGAGGACCCGCGCAGCGATATTGAGTTGATTGGCGCTGACAGCCTCGGAAGTCTCCCTGCCCAGCGCCAGGCCTTTGGCCTCGGACTTCAGTGCCTCTCGAGGCGTGGCGGGCTTGGCCGCAGGTTTCGGCTGCGTGGTGTCGGCGCTCTGCGCTATGGCGCTCGAGAGGCCGAGGGTGATCGCAAGGGCTAGGGCAGCAAGGCGTCGCATGGGCGAGGTGGCGAGTGGAAATGTCAGTCATTCTCGACTGACAGCGGCCGCGCTTCACTTGCGCTTGTCGCAGATTGCAACAAGCAGCGCACGGCAGGCGACGCGCCACCTTGACCGCTGCCAGGCGCTCTTGAAGTTCGGAAGTTCGCGCGCATATCTATGCAAGTCTCGGTGACGTCGCGCAGTCCAGCGTCCCCGGCGCCTTTACGTCTTCTGGGTGTGATGCAAGCGCCGTGGCTTCGTCCATGCGGAGACAGGTCCTCATGCGCAGGCGCATCTACTGGCAACTGCCCGATCAAGATTGCCTTTTCGGGTCATGAACTCCCCACACCGGCGTTCTCGCGGCCGGCGCGCCTTCGTCCACCTCGACGATGAAATTCGGATCGAACAGCGGGTTCTCGTTGACGCCGGCGCGGGCATAGCCGCGCGGGTTGCAGACGACGCGGGTGCCCTTAACCCTGTAGTCAAAACTGTCGTGCGTGTGACCGTGAATCCACAGTGATGCGCGGTCCGCCCCCAGCAGATGCTGCACGTCGGACACGAAGGAGGCATTCAGCAGCGAATCGGCGAATCGAGGGTGAATGCTCTGTAACGATGGCGCGTGGTGCGTGATCACCACCGTGGGGCCGGCATGGACGCTGGCCAGTCGGTGGTCGAGCCACTCGGCGTGGCGCTTGAACAGGGACACCGAGTGGTTCGGGGTGAAGAGGTCGGTCGAGTCTTCGCTGGCACGGATCCTACTGAAGTCGCGCAGGAGTCGCCGGGCTTCATCCATCGCCGCCGCCCGGGGCTCCAAGTCGCCGAACAACTCGAAGTCGGTCCACAAGGTGGTGCCCAGGAAGCGCACCTTGCCGATGACGACTTCGCTGTTGTCGAGCACATGGACCTGTGTCCGGGCACACAGGCGCTTGAGTTCGTCGGCGGCACCGTCGATGCTGCTGCCGTAGAACTCGTGGTTGCCGAGCACATAGAGCACGGGCTTGTCGATTCGGAGGGCCCAGGCCGCTGCTTCGCGCGGACGCGAGATGTCGCCGGCCAGGACGACCACGTCGGCATCGTTGACCGGCCAATCCATCGCGCCGAATCCGAGGTGAAGGTCGGACAGGATGTTGAGCTTCATGGTCGAGTCTTCGGCGACGGCTTGGCGCGCGGGGGATGGGCAGCACAGTCGCCCTGCCGCCCGCCATCGCGCAGGAAACATCTGTATCACGTTGTCGGATATATGGAGTGCAAAGGGATACCGCTTCAGCCAGAGGTGACCCTCGAGGACCTCGGCGAAGCACTGGATGACCGTACAGCATCGGTTACGACTGTTCTGCTGAACGGACTTGGCGGCTCACGCTCGGCCAAGAGCGGTAGCAGGGAATCGACTTGCCGCATCCGGCTCGTCGTGAGCGCAGATTTGCCGCCCGACCGCAGCCTAGATCAGCCCGGCTTTCCGCATCGCATCGATCGTGACTTGCGTGAGCGCGCCGACTTGCGCGGCCAGGTCGCTCGATGCCGGCGTGCTCGCGCTGCCGGACCAGACCAGCCTGCCGCTCGTGACGTCCACGAGCGACGAGCTCGCGCCGAGGCTCTGGGTCGCCGTCGCACCGCCGATCGGAAGCGAGATCCCGATGCCGCCGACGCTGAATCCGCCGCCCCGGTAGCCACCGCCGCCGCCGCCACCGATGCCGACGCCGACCTGCGGCCCCGGTGTCACCACCGTCAAGTCGCTCGGGATGAGCGACATGCTGGCGAGTGCGGCAACGCCACTCGCTCGGACTGCCGCCGTCATCTCGTCGGAGGTGTCGCCGCTGGCCCAGGGGAATCCGGGGATCGAATAGCTTCGCACGGGGGCAACGCCTTGCGCACCCAGCAGACTCGCCCACTGGTCTTCGCACACGCGCCGCAGCGTCTCGTCGGGCGCTCGGCATACCACCAGCACGCGCACGCCCTTCAGCGAGCCGGCGGTGAACAAAGTGTCCCGCCACTCTGCGCTCATCTGGGTCGTCGCGCAGCCCGCAAGCATTGCCGCTAGGCCGAGCGCCAGCAGGCGAGCCGGGGGGATTCGGAGCGTGGTCTTCATCCAGTCACAAACACGTCAAACTTCTGTGAGCGCGCCTAGTAGTCCAACCACTCTATCTCGCCATTAAGCGCCGAGCCCTTGAGCCGCACCATCGTTTCGGTCAGGACTTCAATGTTGTTGTCGAACGACCCGTGGGTCGGTCGAACCTGCCCGCCTTCCCTTGTGTTCTGCACCCTGGGTCTTGTAACCACTCCCGCTCGAGGATTGCCTGTCGCTGGGTCTATCGATGGCCACCGTGCCTGCCAGGTCTGGATCGCAGCGAGATCACCGCTGTTCCATTGATCGCTGTCCTTCGCGTATTTCGGATCGAGTGCACGATCCATGCCCAGCAGCGGCGCCTTTCTGACATCGTCCAGGGCGCGTGAGACTAGGTAGAGTAAGGATTTTCCATAGGCCGGAACCGCCGGGGACGGCAACCCATCGTCTTTCTCGTTTTGATCCGACAGGGCATACAACCACAGCCGCTCGAGATCCAGCGCCCCCGCGTCCGCGGCTTTCAAATAGTAGTCGACCGCAAACCGCGCCGAACACGCGGCTGCAAACAAGGTGCACGTCTGCACTTTCAGTGCGGCGGACTTCGCATTCGCTGCCATCACCCGATCCAGGAAATGTCCCAGCAGGATCGAGCCTGCCGAATGCCCGACGATGTGAAGTTCGAGGTTCTTGCCCTGTGCGGTCAGATCGGCCTGCAAGTTGACGAGGTTGCGGACCAGCAGATCGACGCCGTGATCCGTCGCACTTGAACGTTCCGCGTTCTCGCGCATCTCGCTCCAAATGCCTTTGCCCAGGACGTGAGCCAAGGCTTCGATCGAACGGTCCTTGGCCTCACCGAGCGCGTCGAGAATGCCGCCCGCACGCTGGGAGCCGTCGCCAAAGAGCTTCACGGTCCAATCCTGAACCAGGTCGCCGAGTGTCTCGCCGACACCAGTCTTCCAGGTGAGGAATAACGGGTAGATTTCGTTCGCCGCAAAGTATGGAGCCAGAACGCGGATCCGGCTGATCGACTCGCTTTCCGCATTCAAGCCCCCGTGCGCGTAGACGGCGAGCTTCAGAGTCTTTGAACTCTTTGTCGCAAACCACGCTTTGGGAGTGTCGAGCACGATCTCCTTGGCAAGCCCTGCTTTGTCGGTAGCGGCCCTCGTGAAGTCGGTGACGATCAAGTTGCCGTCGTTGCCCGTGACGAGCGTGTGCCGATAGGCCTCGTCGGTAGACCACGGCTGGTATGCCTTGCAGTTGAACTCGTGGTCGATCGGCCAAGGATCGTCCGCTGGGTTGTCGGGCGCGCGGGCCGCCCGCTCGAGAGCCGTCAGCGACCGACCACCGGAGACACGCCACCGGGATGACTTGACGGGCCGCGTACCACCTTCGTTGTTCGGCAGCACGACCGGCACGCCAAGGGCACATGCCCACGCGTCGCTGCCATGCACGACCCAATCGTCGTACGGGAGCACCGCAAAGCCGGCCGCGCCCCAGCCCAAGCCCCATGAGTTCTGAACCACGAAGCCTCGCTCGTTGAAGCCGACCAGCGCAAACGCGTGCCCGCCTAGTTTCTTCGGTTGCCTGGGTGGCGGAATCGCTGGCAGTTTGGCGTGACTCGAAGGCGGTGGGGCATGCCTCTTCCTGATCAACGCATCCCAGCCATCGTGAACAAACGCCGATACATACACCGCCCCGATGTCGGCGATGGCTGCCTGAAGGTCAACGACAGACTCGCGGTCGACCCGGTAGTAGACGCCTAACGGGCGCTTGCTCGCATCCAACTCCCAGCCTGCGGTCGGTCTCACAAACACGGCCGCATTGCCCTTGCCGAGCCTGTAGGGCCAGGAAGGCGCGCTGCAGACCCCGTGCTTGTGCCACCCCTTCAACGCCCCTCGGCAACTCGAACCGTCGTAGTCGGTACCTGGCCATTCGTCATATCGCTTCGCCAGTTCATAGAACATCCTCTGGCTGACGGGGAGAAACGGCACTTTAGTTCCGGCCGCAAGGTGCCGGGTCCAGAGCAAGTAGTTCGCCACGCACGCGAGCCCGAAGCCGGTGCAGGCGCCCTCGGAGCCCTGGTCAAGGACGAGGCCCTCGGTGACGTAGCTTGTGATGAACCGATGCACGTCCGCCTCGTTGGGATAGTGCTGCGGAAGGGACCTCAACGGAGGACGATACGGCAGGTCGCGAAAGTCAGTCCGGTCGGGTCTTGCATCGAAGACCCTCGCACCAGGGTCGAATGCGTTGGGTGACTTCTTGGCCATTGCTGCACTCCTTCAGAGAAATCCTGCATAGACTGCCTCAGCTGCCCGCAAGCGCAACCGAAGCTGAATCAACCATGTTGTAGATGTGCTGCGATCCTCATGCCGCATTGCTTGCCACTCTTTCGACGATGCCGGCCTGTCACGGCGAGTAGCGTCTCTGCGAGAGGCGCCTTAGTCAGGCTCCGACCTGCTCGTCAGAGGAGCTTGGCGAGCCAGTCCTTCACGATTCATGGCCCGAACCACGAGTGCGCCACGCCTGTAAAGCAATCAGCAGTACAGAGCAGCCCAAGCCTGCGAACCCCACCGGGCTTTCCGCCAACACCGATGCGATCTTCTGGAAGGTCTCGGGATTGCATTGCTCCACGTAGCGAGCGAGCTCGAGCATCTGATCCGCCGAGACAAGAGTCGCGTCCTCCGGCGAGACCGCCAGCCGCGTGTAGTTTCCCCGACGGAGAATCTCACCGAACGCACCGGCAGCGATCGCCACAAGCCCGAGCGGCCCGATGGGTTGCAGCAAGCACTCCAGCAGCTTGGCGCGCAAGGGTGAAGTCGCGGTGCGATAGAACTCCGCGATCAGATTAGGAATCCGGCTCAGCAGCCGGCCTCGCGGTTCGTGACGTTGCTGCGACCTGTCACGCACTATGGGCCGCATCGGCAGATCATCGAATTCATCGGACATCTCGGCTCTCCTCATGCGTTGGACACTCGACGTGGTGCTCGGCACAAGTTCCGTGAAAAGCATTTGGCCATGAAGGCACTGGCGCGGTTCCATTCCATTGATGGATATTTGTTTCAAGGGGTACCTGCGCACGCACTTGCCGCGCCACGCCTATCAGCCCTCAGCCCGCGCGTCCGGAGCGCCCACGGACGGGAAGCAGGGCTCGTCGGGCGCCCGCCGTTGCGCACGCTCAACCAACCCACGGCCGGCCATCGGTCACACTCACAGAAATGGCGAAGTCGAGCGAAATGTGGCGGCCGGTCAGTCCGCTTCCTGATCCTGCGGCCGCAGGTCCGCGGATCGGGAGGCGGCGGATGCCGAGGGGGCTCCTGGACGCGGAAAGCAGGGACGTGCCGCTGTTGGTCCTGCACGAGGGGCAAGCCTGCATGCGAGTACTGCCGCCCACCTGGGTCGGCGCGGATCACCTCGGCGTCGACGTGCACGTGAATGCCGGCAACTGGCGGGAGCCGCGCGTGGTCGTCTACGTGGTCGACCGCGACGCCGAGGCCAAAGGAGTCTTCGCGTGGGCCATGCCGCGCGACGTAGATCGTGACGTCGCTAGGCTCAGTCTCGACTGGCGCGCCGGCGCGGTCGTCCACCTCGACGAACCTGCCGCGGGCCGGGACGTGCTGTTCGACGTCGAGGGCGGGCGGGCCGTCAACGCGAGGCTGGCGGCGCAGGAGTCTCCGTTAGGCCGACCGGGATGGCTCGACTTCGCGATCCGCAACCCACTGCCCGACGTGCTGGCGCGAAGGCCGAGGGATCTCGAACTGACCTGAGCTGGATTCTTACCAGCGGCCGATGGTATGACGAGGGAGGCCTCGCACGATCGGCAGCACAAGATCCGCCGGGACCGGACCGACGCCCCCGAGAGCGGGTAGCCACTTTGGCGGGTATGCTTCCAGTGCCATGCGTGCTTGCACCTCGCCAATCCGATGCCCTGTCGCGCTCAGGCTTATGGGTGCCGTACTCGTGGTCGTACTTGCGGCCTGCGGGTCAGGAGGTGGCGGCGGTAATACAACCGACACGACGCCGCCACCCACATCGATATCTGGCCTTGATGCGCGCCCGAGCAATACGACTTGCGTGGCACCCCAGCGGCCGCAAGGAGGCACGGGCCTGCAGCTGGCGCGCGTCTTCCCGAACCTGACCTTCAATTTGCCGGTGGGCATGTACCAAGCGCCGGGTGATAGCGCACGCTGGTACGTGATTGAGCAGCAGAGTGGCCTCGTGCGGGTATTTCCCAACGATCAGGGCGTGCAGCTGAGCGATGTCACGACGTTCCTTGACCTGTCGACCAGGATCCAGACCGCGGAAGAGATGGGCCTGCTCGGCTTGGCGTTTCACCCGCAGTGGCCGGCGACGCCGCAGGTATTCGTCTACTACTCTGTGGCCAATACGAGCCCGGTCGAGAATCGCGTGTCGCGCTTCACAAGCTCGAACGGCGGTGTCTCGCTCGATCCAAACTCCGAACAGATCATTCTTCGGCTCGTCAAGAACCAGCCAGATCTCAACCACAACGGCGGCAACATCGCCTTCGGCCCCGATGGCTACCTGTACATAGGCGCTGGCGACGGTGGTAATGGCGGCGACCCGAACAACAACTCGCAGAACCGGAACGTTCTGTTCGGCAAGATGCTGCGGATCGACGTGAGTGCGGCCACCGGTTACGCGATTCCGTCCGGCGCGAGCGGGAACCCCTTCGCGGGCAATGCCAAATGCACGGGCGGTAAAGGCACTGCGGCATGCCCCGAGATCTTCGCTTATGGCCTGCGAAATCCCTGGCGTTGGAGCTTCGACCGTTCGACCGGCGATCTGTGGGTCGGCGACGTGGGCCAAGACACACGCGAGGAGGTAGACGTCGTCACGCGCGGCGGGAACTATGGGTGGCATATTCGCGAGGCGAGCCAATGCTTCAGCCCGGGCACCAACTGCGGGACGACCGGGGCGAACGGCGAACCACTGATCGACCCCGTGGTCGAGTACGGCCACGATGTTGGGGCCGCGCTGACAGGCGGGTACGTGTATCGCGGCACGATGCTGCCGAATCTGGTCGGCCGCTACGTATTCGCCGACTACATCACGAGCCGCGTATTCGTATTCCAACCGCCGAATCCGCTTGTCGCGGCGAACCCGAGGGTCGTGTTGACGCCGAGCGATGCGGCGCTAACCGCGCCCCAGCCCATCTCGTCGCTGGCTCAGGGAAATGACGGTGAACTGTACTTCGTGGGATACGACGCCGGGGGCCAGCTATTCGCGCTGCAGCCCGCGAGCGGCGGTGCCGACACGATCCCGACGCTCCTGTCCCAGACCGGCTGTGTCGGCGCGAACGCAACGCAGCCGGCTCCCGGGCTCATCCCGTACAGGCCCAATGCCGCGTTCTGGTCCGACAGCGCCGACAAGGAACGGTGGATAGCATTGCCGAACGGGACCACGATTACGCCCCAGACTCCGGGCGAGTGGAGCCTACCGAGCGGCACGGTTCTGATGAAAAACTTCCGGCTCAACAGCCAGCTGATCGAGACACGGCTCCTGATGCGTCATCCGGACGGTGTCTGGGCCGGCTACACCTATGAATGGAACACCGCTCAGACAGATGCGACGCGCGTCGTTGGCGGCAAGACCAAGGTCGTCGGCAACCAGACATGGGGATACCCGAGCGAGAACGACTGCCTGCTGTGCCACACCCAGGTCGCGGGCCGCAGCCTTGGGCTCGAGACGGCACAGCTGAACGGCAATTTCACGTACCCGAAAACCGGTCGCAACGCCAACCAGATCGCGACGCTGAACGCGATCGGTGCACTGGCTCCGGCAATCTCGGGCACGCCCACCACGCTGCCAGCCTATCCGGATCCGTACGGGACCTCGGGCACACTCGATCAGAGGGCTCGCGCCTTTCTGCACACGAACTGCTCGCAGTGCCACCAGCCGAATGGGCCCACGCCGGTCTCGATTGACCTGCGCTATACGACAACACTGGCACAAACGGGAATTTGCAATGCCGTGCCAGCGGCCGGCGATCTCGGCCTCACGAATGCGAAGCTTGTTGCGCCCGGCGCGCCGGACAGTTCCGTGCTGCTGTCGCGCGTGAACCGCAGGGACCAGTTCGCAATGCCGCCTCTAGGGAGCACCGTGGTTGACGCGCAGGCCGTCACGCTGCTCCGCCAGTGGATTCAAAGCCTATCGAGTTGCCAGTAAACGCAGGCGCGGAAGGCGCAGGTTCCGGTGAGATCGAGATCCGAAAAGACAACCACTCAACCTGGCTGCACAGGGTCACCGCGGCGCTGGTCGTGATGCTGTGGGTCATGAGGAGAGACTGCTAAGCGGCTTTCGGCCGTTTGGCGTCAGCTGGTGCCAGTAGCGGCCTCAGGGTCGAATAGGGGCCGATCGCGGGCGCAAGGACGACGCCCCATCGGCGGTCGGAGTTACTTGTGAACGTGGGGCGACCACCCGACTAAGGCCCCGGGGAACCTCAATACTCGCGCCCGCCACCAAGAGATGGACGCGTAAGCAAGAACCCGCCGCCGCCACGCGGCGTCGGCTCGGGTTCACCGTGGTTATCGGCAAACAATGCGCGGCGCATAGGGCCGGGCGAACTCGATCAGGTGGGGGACTCGTACACCGCATCAACTTCGAGTTGTCGCGCCGGGGCGTGGTCGCGCTTGTCCCAATGCACCCGTGTACCTACCTACGGCCGCCTTGTGCTCGATGCATACCGCTCCGCGCTTGCGGTACATGCCGGTGAACGTGTGCGGAGGTTCGAGCGCGAGGCTGGCGTCGACGACGAAACCCGGCCGCCTGCGATTACAGTTCCGGCATGCCCAAGGACAGCAAGAACCCAGTGCCCGCAGGCGCCGCGCACATATCTGTCGATGGGGGTGAGGCGACTGGCCA
>Ga0209048_10003451_pt1 | contig 15319 bp, 11 predicted proteins | sample FrelakmetCRP12CR_FD_187146 | JGI IMG/M metagenome (GOLD analysis project Ga0209048, IMG submission 187146) | Freshwater lake sediment microbial communities from the University of Notre Dame, USA, for methane emissions studies - CRP12 CR (SPAdes)... | ecosystem: Environmental > Aquatic >... | reverse complement strand
CATGTCGCCGTGGCCCAGCAAGGATTCCGCGCCGCTTTGATCGAGAATGGTGCGCGAGTCCACCTTGGCCGACACTTGAAATGCGATGCGCGTCGGAATATTGGCCTTGATCAGCCCGGTGATCACATCCACCGACGGGCGCTGCGTCGCCAGGATCAGATGAATCCCCGATGCGCGCGCCTTTTGCGCGAGGCGCGCGATGAGTTCCTCGACTTTTTTGCCGACGATCATCATGAGGTCGGCCAACTCGTCGATGATGACCACGATGAACGGCAGCGTCCCCAACTCCGGCACGTCCTCGGCCACGACTCCCGGTACCGCCTGCATGACCTTCTGCATGCGAATCGGATCCTTGATCGGCTTGCCGGCGTCCGCGGCCTCCTTCACCTTGCGGTTGAAACCGCCGATGTTGCGCACGCCCAGAGCCGACATGAGCTGATAACGCCGTTCCATCTCCGCCACGCACCAACGCAACGCATTGGCCGCCTGCTTCATATCGGTCACCACCGGCGCCAACAGATGCGGAATCCCCTCGTAGACCGAGAGCTCCAGCATTTTCGGATCGATCATGATCATGCGCACATGTTCGGGCGTCGCCTTGTAGATCAGACTCAAGACCATGGCATTGATCGCGACGGATTTTCCGGATCCGGTGGTTCCGGCGATCAGCAGATGCGGCATGCGCGCCAGATCCGCAACCACCGGCACACCGCCGATATCCTTGCCGAGGGCGAGCGCGAGCGGCGATGTGACCTCATCGTAGGGCTTGGATTTGATGATCTCGCCGAGCGTGACGATCTCGCGCTTCTCGTTGGGTATTTCCAAACCGACCACCGATTTGCCGGGAATGATCTCCACCACGCGCACGCTGATCGCCGAGAGAGCGCGCGCAAGATCCTTGGCGAGATTGCTGATCTGGTTGACCTTGACGCCGGGCGCCGGGCGTAGCTCGAAGCGCGTGATCACCGGGCCGGGCTGAACCGCCACCACTTCGGCCTCCACGCCGAAGTCGCGCAGCTTCAGTTCCACCAATCGCGACATGGCCTCCAACGCCTCGTCGGAATAGGACTGTTCGCGAGGCCGCGGCTCATCGAGCAGCGATAAGGCCGGTAATTCGCTCGACGTCGGCGCGTCGAATAACGGCACTTGCCGTTCGCGCTCCACGCGCTCGCTCTTTTCCGGCACCGGCGCCGCCGCCTCGATGCGCGGCGGAGGGCGATTGGCGACTTTTTTCTGCTCCTCGCGCACCACCCCCTGACGCGCCTGCTTGCGCTGCTGGCCGAACGCGAGCTCTCGGCGCTGCTCGATCTGGGTGCGGGCCCAGTCGATGCCTTGCAAGACCCACGCGCCGAGCTTGTCCATGACGTCGAACCATGAGACGCCCAGGAACAGCGCCACGCCGGCGAGCCACAACCCGAGCAGCAGCAACGTCGCTCCCAGAAAACTCAATCCCCGCGCAGCCCCGTTGCCCACCAGATCGCCGAGCACGCCGCCGGCGCTGTTCGGCAGCCCCGATCCGTCCCAATGCAGCGTCGTCAGGCCACAGCTCGTGAGCAGAGTCAGCACGAACCCGGCCGCGCGCAGCATGGTGTTGAGGCGCGACCGGGCGTCGGGGAGCGAGTGATCCATGTGCACCAGCCAACCCGCATACGCCAGCATGACCGGGAATAGGTAGGCCGGACGCCCGAACAAAAAGAGAAAGAATCCCGAGAGCCAGGCGCCGATCGGTCCGATCCAATTGCTCACCGGGCCGGGTTCACCGGTGTCGGCAAAGCCCGGGTCGTGCGGCTGATAAGAGAGCAACGCCAGCACGAGCAACAGCGCCAGCGCGCACAGAATCCACAAGGTGCCCTCGCGCAAGGAGCGCCCCACGGCGGCGGAGAGCTTCATGCGCAGTTTTGGATTCTTCCGGGCGGCTTCGGTCAATTCTCGATCCTTAATGATATAAATCTCTTAACTATTTGAATATTATGTAATAATAACCGAGTCAACGGTTGCCCACCAATTCCTCGGTTTCACGTCGCATGGGCTCGTTGCAACTGGCCCGCGCCCCCGGATTTACTTACCATGAGGCAGCGGCGCTGATCATCGGCGAGGCATATCTGAAGAGAGGCAAATTATACATGAGCGCTGTCAGCCACCGTCCACTCATCATCCTGGGCTCGGGTCCCGCCGGCTACAGCGCCGCAGTGTACGCGGCCCGCGCCAATCGCAAGCCTCTGCTCATCACCGGCCTCGAGCAAGGCGGCCAGTTGATGACCACCACCGATGTGGACAATTGGCCCGGCGACGTCGAGCATCTTCAAGGGCCGCAGTTGATGGAGCGCATGCGCCGGCATGCGGAGCGTTTCAACACCGAGATCGTATCCGACCACATCAATCGCGTGGATTTGCGGCAGCGCCCGTTTCGCCTGATCGGTGAGAACGGCGAATATACCTGCGACGCCTTGATCATCGCGACCGGTGCATCGGCAAAATATCTCGGCCTGCCCACGGAGGAAGCGTTTCGCGGCAGAGGCGTATCCGCATGCGCGACCTGCGACGGCTTTTTCTATCGGGGAAAGGCGGTTGCGGTCGTGGGTGGCGGCAACACCGCCGTCGAAGAGGCGCTGTATCTCGCCAATATTGCCTCGCACGTCACTCTGGTTCACCGCCGCGACAAATTGAGATCTGAAAAAATCCTTCAAGATCGGCTATTTGCGCTAGAAACCTCTGGTAAAGTAGAGATAATTTGGAATCATACGGTGGACGATATCCTGGGCGATGCGGCCGGGGTCATCGGCGTCCGTTTGCGCGATGTGCAGGGCGGCGCGACGCGCATCCTCGACGTCGACGGGGTGTTCATCGCGGTCGGCCATCAGCCGAACACCCAGCTGTTCGACCAGCAGCTCGAGATGCGCGGCGGCTACATCGTGGTCAAGGGCGGCAGCGATGGGGACGCCACCGCCACCAGCGTTGCCGGCGTTTTTGCCGCCGGCGACGTGGCCGATCACATCTATCGGCAAGCGGTCACCTCGGCCGGTACGGGCTGCATGGCCGCTCTCGATGCGGATCGATACCTCGAACGCATCGCGGCCGAGCCACGCCTAGAACCCCTCGCCGCCCGCGCGTGAGGGAGTCTCGGGCGCGGTTCATCGACCGCATCGCCGACGTTGATGCGTCCGCTTGGAATGCGCTGCTCGCATTGGCGCCGCCCGGCGCGGCCCGGCACGCCGCGGGTTATCCGTTTCTGCGGCATGAATTCTTGTCGGCTTTGGAGCAATCCGGCAGCGTCACCGCGCGCACCGGTTGGGCGCCCAAACATCTCCTCGTCGAGGATTCGCGCGGCCGCATGCTCGGCGCCATGCCCTTGTACCGAAAGGCGCATTCCCGCGGCGAATTCGTGTTCGACTTCTCCTGGGCGAATGCCTATGCCCAGCACGGAATGCGCTATTACCCGAAGCTCGTGTCGGCGGTACCGTTCACGCCGGTGACCGGACCGCGTTTGCTGGTGAGCGCGGCGGCGGATGAGCGAACCGTGACCGCCGCCTTGATCCGGGCGGCGGGCGACTATGCGCGATCCGAGCATCTCTCGTCGTGGCACATCTTGTTCCCGATCGATGAGGATCTGGCGGCACTGCGCCAAGCCGGGCTCATTCTGCGGCGCGACTGTCAGTTCCATTGGCAAAACCGCGGCTATGGGTCCTACGAGGATTTCCTCGCCACCTTTACCGCGGAGAAGCGCAAGAAAGCCAGGCGCGAAAGGCGCCGCGTTGCCGAGGCAGGCATCGAATTCGACACCCGCTTGGGCGGGGACATGGACGATGACCTGTGGCGCGTGGTGTATGGATTTTACGCCGACACCTTCCATCGCCATGGACATGAGCCGTATCTGAATTTGCAATTCTTCAAGCTGGTCGCCGCCAGCATGCCCGAATGCATGATGCTCAAGGTGGCCCGCCAGGGCCAAGAGCCGATCGCGGCGGCCATCTTCTTCGTCGGCGAGGACGCGCTGTTCGGACGTTACTGGGGCGCGAGCGGCACTTATCACAGCCTGCATTTCGAGGCCTGCTACCACCAGGGCATCGAGTACTGCATCGCCAACAGGCTGCAAAGATTCGAGCCCGGAACGCAGGGCGAGCACAAAGTTCCCCGCGGCTTCGTGCCGACGCTCACCAGTTCGGCGCACGACATCGTGGATGAGCGTTTCGCGGCGGCCATTCGCGATTTTGCGGCACGCGAAGCCCGCGGCGTCGCGAGCTACGCGGCCGCGGTGAACGAGCATGTGCCCTATCACCGGGCGGCCAGCGAGGAATTGCAGCTCTGAGCAGGCTCGTGTGGCTGAGCGAGCAGGCCGATCCGAATTGGTTCCCGCCGCTGAACCAGGCGCTGCGCGAGCCGCCGGGATTGCTGGCCGCCGGCGGCGACCTGACGCCCGCGCGGCTCTTGGCCGCCTACGAACGCGGCGTGTTCCCCTGGTATTCGGCGCAACAGCCGATTCTGTGGTGGTCGCCGGATCCGCGCATGGTGCTGTATCCCGAGGAATTCGTGGTCTCCCGCAGTTTGCGCAAGACCTTGCGAAACCGGCCCTTCACCACACGCCTCGACCGAGATTTCGCAGCCACCATCCGGGCCTGCGCGCAGCCGCGTCGATCGGGACCGGACACCTGGCTGCATGAGGACATGATTCATGCCTACGAACGGCTGCACAGCCTCGGCTTTGCTCACTCCGTCGAAGCGTATCTCGGGGGGCGCCTCGCCGGCGGTCTGTACGGCATCCAATTGGGCGGCGTGTTTTTCGGTGAATCGATGTTCAGCCGGGAGCGCGACGCATCGAAGGTGGCGATGGCCCGGTTGGTCGAGGAGTGCCGCGCCCGGGATATTCACCTGATCGACTGCCAGGTGGCCAGCTCCCACTTGGCCAGCTTGGGCGCCCGCGAGGTCTCGCGCGAGGAATTCGCGGCGTTGCTGCGCCGCTACGCCCGCCGCTCGCCGTCCGGCAACTGGAACGCTCCGCCGCCGTAAAATTGCATTACCAGGGTGCTTTATGCACAATGCGCCCGGCTTATCCCAACCCCGCGCACAACAAGGACGCATGTCAAAAGAAGAGGCCATTCAGTTCGAGGGCGAAGTCGTGGAAACTCTGCCCAATACCACCTTCCGCGTCAAACTGAAGACCGGCCATGTGGTCACCGCCCACATCTCCGGCAAGATGCGTAAAAACTACATTCGCATTCTAACCGGCGATCAAGTCACCGTGGAAATGACCCCCTATGACTTGACCAAGGGCCGCATCGTCTACCGCGGCCGTTAGGTTCAACTTTCGTGCGACAGCAGCGCCGGCTCGTCCGCAGCCCGCGACTCGAGCTTTAGCTTTTCGCCGTCCTCGCTCACGGTCACTTCGACGTGTCCGCCCTTGACGAGTTTGCCGAACAGCAGCTCTTCGGCGAGCGGCCGCTTGATGTACTCTTGAATGACCCTCGCCATCGGTCTTGCGCCCATTTTCGGATCATAGCCGCGCTTCGCGATCCAGCGTCGCGCCTGATCATTGACCGAGATCGAGACGCGCTTTTGTTCGAGCTGCGCCTCCGCTTCGATTAACAGCTTGTCGACCACGCGCTCGATCGTGTTCTGATCGAGGCCGCCGAACTGAATGACCGAATCCAGGCGATTGCGAAATTCCGGCGAGAACAGCCGCCGAATCGCCTCCATGCCGTCCGATGCCGTGTCCGACTGGGTAAAACCAATGCTCGGGCGGTTCATTTCGAACGCTCCCGCATTCGTCGTCATGATGATGATCACATGGCGGAAATCCGCCTTGCGGCCGTTGTTGTCGGTCAGGGTGCCGTGATCCATGACCTGCAGCAAGAGATTGAAGACATCCGGGTGCGCCTTCTCGATCTCGTCGAGCAACAGCACGCAGTGCGGATGCTTGGCGATGGCTTCGGTCAACAAGCCGCCCTGATCGAAACCGACGTAGCCAGGGGGGGCGCCGATGAGACGCGATACGGTGTGCCGCTCCATATATTCCGACATGTCGAAGCGCACGAACTCCACGCCCATGGCGAGCGCGAGCTGCCGCGTCACCTCGGTCTTGCCGACCCCGGTCGGCCCGGAGAACAGGAACGAACCCACGGGTTTTCGCTGATCGCCCAGCCCCGAGCGCGACATCTTGATTGCGGCCGCCAGCGCTTCGATCGCCTTGTCCTGGCCGAAAATGGTCAGTTTGAGATTGCGCTCCAAGTTCTTGAGCACATCCCGGTCCGACAGCGACACATTCTTGGGCGGTATGCGCGCAATTCGCGCCACCACGTTCTCGATCTGCGTCACGGTGACCGACGGTTCCCGACCCGCGACCGGCTTCAGGCGCAGGTTGGCGCCCGCCTCGTCGACCACATCGATGGCCTTGTCGGGCATGTGCCGGTCGTTGATATGACGCGCGGCGAGCTCCGCCGCCGCCTTCAACGCGTCGTCCTCGTACTTGATGCCGTGATGATCTTCGTAGCGCGACTTCAGTCCGCGCAAAATGTCGACCGTGTCCTGGACCGAAGGCTCCGTGATGTCGATTTTCTGAAAGCGCCGCGCCAGCGCATGGTCCTTCTCGAAAATCCCCCGATATTCGTTGTACGTCGTCGACCCGATGCATCGCAGTTCGCCATTGGCAAGCGCGGGCTTGATGAGGTTGGAGGCATCCATGACGCCGCCCGACGCCGCGCCGGCGCCGATCACGGTGTGAATCTCGTCGATGAAGAGAATGGCCCCGGGCAGCTTTTTGATTTCGGCGAGCACGGCCTTCAGACGCTTTTCGAAATCGCCGCGGTACTTCGTACCGGCGACCAGGGAGCCCATATCCAACGAGAAAATGGTGGCATCCAGCAACACGTCGGGAACCTGATTCTCGACGATCATTCGCGCCAAGCCCTCGGCGATCGCGGTCTTGCCCACGCCCGCTTCACCGACATACAGCGGATTGTTCTTGCGCCGGCGGCACAGTATCTCGATGGTGCGCTCGACCTCGGTCTTGCGGCCGATGAGGGGGTCGATCTTGCCCTTGCGGGCGGCCTCGTTGAGATTGGTTGCGTATTTTTCCAGGGCGCTGCCGCCGCCGTCCCCATCACGGTCGGCATCGCCGGAAGCGCCGCCCTCCTCGCGCTCGCTGCGCTCCTCGCCGCCCGCCTTGGACAGGCCGTGCGCAATGAAATTGACCACGTCCAAGCGCGACACGTCCTGCATGCTCAAGAGATAGGCGGCATGGGATTGTTTCTCGCTGAAGATCGCCACCAGGACGTTGGCAACCGTGACCTCCTTCTTGCCGCTCGATTGCACGTGGAAGACCGCGCGTTGCAATACCCGCTGGAACCCGAGGGTGGGCTGCACATCGCGGTCCTCGCCCGTCGGCAGGCGCGGCGTGGTCTGATCGATGAACTGCTTCAGTTCCGCCTTGAGTTTCGCGGCATCGGCGCCGCAGGATTTCAAGACCTCGCGGACTTTCGGGGTATCGACGATTGCGAGCAGCAAATGCTCCACCGTCATGAATTCGTGGCGCGCCTCGCGCGCTCCCGCGAAGGCATCATTCAAGCAAAACTCGAGTTCTTGACTAAGCACGTTATGCCTCTTCTAGCGTTGCCATCAACGGATGCTGATGTTGTCGCGCATATGCGATCACTTGAGCCACCTTGGTTTCGGCGATTTCATAAGTAAAGACTCCGCACACTCCTTTGCCCCTAGTATGGACCTCCAGCATAACCCGGGTTGCCTTGACGCGGTCCATGGAAAAGAAGCGCTGCAGAATATCGACCACGAATTCCATGGGCGTGTAGTCGTCATTGATCAGCAATACCTGGTACTGGGGCGGGCGCTTGAGCTTCGGCGCCGATTCCTCGACGACCAAGCCCGTACCTTCCCGTCCGCGTTCAATGTCACTCATGAATGATCAGTTTATAGGGCGCACTTTCGCGCTTTACAAGCCAGGTAGGCAAAACCCGCGACCTGCGGCCCTGTCGCCAAACAGTGTCAGTTTACTTTAACAAGTAAAAACAAATGCTTGAGCGGCCTAGCCGGTAGCCCGTATGATTGGGAGGTTACAATACCCGTGGGCGCGCGGCGGGTTCGCTCGCGCACTCTTTTTCGCCACCTATAATTGCGATACGCGCACGATCCTCACATGCTTGATACGCGCACTAACGACTGGTTGTCCCGCCTGCGTGGCAACGGCCCCCATCTGGCGTCGCTCGCGCTGTCGGCGCTCATTGCGGTGGAGTTGGCGCGCATCGCCATGTCGCTGCTCGGCGGGCAGGTCAAATCCCCGCAGCCGGTCATCTCACAGAGCGCCGAGTCACAGAGCGCCGAGCCGCACCAGCGCCCGGCGGCGAATGTCCAAGCGCTGATTATGGCGCATCCGTTTGGCGTTCGCACCGCCGACCCCTCGACGCAGGATCCGGCCAACGCCCCGCTCAGCAGCGCGAATTTGGTGCTGGCCGGCACGATTGCCACCCAGGATCCGAAGCATGGCATCGCCATCATCAGCGACGGCGGCCCCTCGAAGGTCTATTCGGTCGGCGACAACGTGAGCGGCGCATCGCTGTATTCGGTCTATCTTGACCACGTCGTCCTGAACCGCAACGGCAGCTTGGAGACGCTGCGGCTGCCGCGACTCCTCCCGGGAGACCGCAGCATCGCCTCCGCCCGCAGGATGGGCGCCGACCCGCGCACGGTCACGGCCGTCAACACGATCCGCCGCATGGTGCAGCAAGATCCCGGGATACTGGATCAGGTGATGCGAACGGTGGCATCCTACGACAACGCAGCCGGTAAATTGCGCGGCTTTCGCGCCTACCCCGGACGAAATCGCGCCATTTTCAATAAACTCGGTTTGAAGCCTGGGGACTTGGTCACGGCAATCAACGGCCAAGCCCTCGATGATCCGCAGCGCAGCCAGGAGGTCTTCAATACCATTCAAACATCGGACCGCGTCACCGTGACCATCGAGCGGGGCGGCCAGAAACAGGATATCAGCCTGAACATTGCCCAGGTTGCAGCAGACGCCACCAAGGATCTGGAGGCCGACTCGACGGCCGGGGCCGCCGGGCAGGCATCGCGCGACGCGGAGCGCGGACCGCTTCCGGGCCCGGCGCCGCAGATGCCGCCGAACGATTCCAACGAGAAACCAAACTAATGAGCCGCGCGTTGGTCGAAGGGCGGGCACGATTCGTAAACGATCCAGCCACGGGTAGTCCATGAAGCCGAAGTCATTCCATCCGCACCGCATCTGGCGCACGGCAGCGGTCAGCGCGCTGTCGGTGTTGCTGATGCCGGTCTCCCTGCCGGCGCAGGCGCCTTCGCGGGCGCCGCCCCCGCGGGCGCAGGAGGGTGCGACCATCACGCCGAACTACAAGGATGCCGACCTGAGCCAGATCATCCAGGCGGTCAGCGAGGTGACCGGCAAGAATTTCATCATCGATCCGCGCGTCAACGCCAAGGTCACCATGTTGTCGGCGACACCGATGTCGGCGGGGGCATTCTACGAAGCGTTCCTGTCGGTGCTGCAGGTGTACGGCTATGTGGCGGTGCCGGCGGGTAAAGTCATCAAGATCATTCCGAATACCGACGCCCGGCAACTGCCGTCCATCGATCTGCCGAGCGATGTGAGCTCGACCTCGGACGAAATCGTCACTCAAATCATAACCATGAAGAACATCAGTGCGGCGCAGCTGGTGCCGCTGCTGCGGCCCTTGATTCCGCAGCAGGGGCATCTGGCGGCCTATCCGAGCGGCAATATGCTGATCATCTCGGATCGCGCCAGCAACGTCAGCCGCATCATGAAGATCATTGAACGCATGGACGAAAGCGGCGATGAACCGATCGATGTCGTACCGCTGCACAATGCCAGCGCGACGGAATTGGTGCGCACCATCAATCAACTGAATCAGGGTGTGGGCGGCGGCGACGCCGGCGGCGCCCCGATCAAAGTCGTCGCCGACGAGCGCACCAACAGCGTCCTGATCAGCGGCGAGAAGTCGCTCAAGCTCAAGGCCAAGGCGCTGGTGCTGAGCCTGGATACGCCGCGGGCGGGCGGGGCCGGCGATACCGAGGTGCGCTATCTGCTGTATGCGGATGCGGAAAAATTGGCCGACAAACTCAAGGGACAGGCCTCGGCCACCTCCAAGGCGCAAGCCGGCCCCGGCCCGGCGCCAGGCGCCGGCGGTGGCGGCTCCAACGTCGATTCCAGCGTGACGATTTGGGCCGACATTCCCACCAATGCGCTCATCATGACGGCACCGCCCAAGATCATGAAAAACCTGATGGCGGTGATCGACAAACTCGATATCCGCCGCGCACAGGTCGAGGTCGAGGCCCTGATCGTCGAGGTCGCGGTCAACAAGAGCGCGAATCTCGGCGTGCAGTGGCTGCTCGACGGCGGCACCAGCCTGGGCTATGGCGTGGTGAACCTGCCCGGGCAGGGAACCAGCATCGTCAATCTGGCCGCCGCCGCCGCGAACGTCTTGAGCGGCAACGTCAGCAGCACGGTCACCGGAACCAACACGAGCGGCGCCACATCGAGCCTCACCGCCGGCACGAGCGTCGCCTCGCAGATCCCGAACGGCGGCACGTTCGCGATCGGCACCTACAACTCGTCCACCGGTAAGGGGTTCGCCGCCCTCATTCAGGCATTGCGCAGCGACGGCACCAGCAACATCATCTCGACGCCCCGAGTGATCACCATGAACAACGAGGAGGCGGAGGTCAAGGTGACCCAGGAGATTCCGCTGGTGACCGGACAGTACACGAGTTCGACCGCCGCGGTGAACGGCACCACGAGTCCCTTCCAAACGATTCAACGCGAAGAGGTCGGCACCATTCTCAAGGTGACGCCGCACATCAGCGAGGGAAACACCATACAGCTCAAGGTCGAGCAGGAAGACTCCTCCCCCGGAGCGAAGCTGCAAAACTCGGCCGATATATCGACCAACAAGCGCTCCATCAAGACGACCATCCTGATTGAGGACGGGGGCATCATCGTGCTCGGCGGCTTGATGCAGGACACCGTGACCGAAAGCGAGGATCGAGTGCCGGTCCTCGGCGCGATACCGCTGCTCGGCAACCTGTTCAAATCGCGCAGCGGCTCGCGCCAAAAGAGCAACTTATTGGTTTTCCTGCGCCCCAAGATCCTGCGCGACCAGCCCGCGACCGAAGCGGTCAGCACCGAGAAATACAACGAGATTCGCAAAGAGGAGCACGATCTGCACAAGGGCAAGATCTGGCTGCTGCCGGGCGAGAAACAGCCCACGGTTCCGGCGATCACGCCGAACAGCGGCGCAACGATCATTGCACCGGCTGCGCAGCCCGCTCCGGCTGCGCAGATCGCCCCGGCTGCGCAGATCGCCCCGGCTGCGCAGATCGCCCCGGCGGCGCGGATCGCGCCGCCGCTCGCGCAGCCGGCCCCTGCCCCACAACCCGCCCCGCCGATGGCGCAGCCGGCTCCGGGCGCTCAGCCCGCCCCGGCGCCGCAGCCGGTCATGGGCCCGAAGCCGTTGGCGACGCCATGAGCGCCGAACTGCAAGCGCCGCTCGCGCAACGCAAGCTCTCGTTTCCGTTTGCGAAGCGTCACGGCGTGCTGGTGCGTGGCGTTAGCGATGATTACGCCGACACCGTGTGCCGTCCGGGTGTCACCCCGCAGGCTCTGGCGGAGGTGCGCCGCTTCGTCGGCGTGCCGTTGAAGCTCGAGCGCGTATCGGTCGAAAAGTTCGACTTTCTGCTGCGCGTCGCGTACGAAGCGGGCTCGGGGGCGGCCATGCAGATGCTGGAGGGCTTGGACGACAATACCGACCTCGCCCACCTCGCCGAGGACATCCCCGAATCCTCGGACCTGCTCGAGAGCGACGATGAGGCGCCCATCATTCGCTTGATCAACGCCTTGCTGACGCAGGCGGTGAAGGAAAACGCCTCGGATATCCACATTGAGCCGTACGAGAACCGCCTGGTCATTCGCTTTCGCGTCGATGGCGTGCTGCGCGAGGTGCTGCAAACCAAGCGTGCGGTGGCGCCGCTGGTGGTGTCGCGCATCAAGGTCATGTCGAAACTCGATATCGCGGAGCGGCGCCTGCCGCAGGACGGCAGAATTTCGCTGCGCATCGCCGGCCGCGCCGTCGATGTACGGGTCTCCACCTTGCCCTCCGGGCACGGCGAGCGCGTGGTCTTGCGCTTGCTCGACAAACAGGCCGGCCGCATCGAGCTGACCTCGCTCGGCATGGATCCGCGCACCCAAGCGACCATGGATGAAATCATCCACAAACCTCACGGCATCATCCTGGTGACGGGTCCCACGGGTTCCGGCAAGACCACCACCCTCTATGCCTCGCTCGAGCGCATCAACGACAATACCCGCAACATCATGACGGTCGAGGATCCGATCGAGTACTACATCGACGGTATCGGCCAAACCCAGGTGAACACCAAGGTCGAAATGACCTTCGCGCGCGGCCTGCGGGCCATCCTGCGGCAGGACCCGGATGTGGTCATGGTGGGCGAAATCCGCGATCTGGAAACCGCGCAAATCGCCGTCCAGGCGAGCTTGACCGGGCATCTCGTGCTGTCCACGTTGCACACCAATACCGCCGTCGGCGCGGTCACGCGTCTGCGCGACATGGGCATCGAACCGTTCCTGCTTTCCTCGAGCTTGATCGGGGTTCTGGCGCAGCGCCTGGTGCGCGTGTTGAATCCGACCACCCGAGAGCGCTTCCTGGCCGGCGAATACGAACGCCGGTTGCTCAATCTCGACCCGCGCGGCGGTCCGGTGAATCTGTACCGGCCCAGTGCCGAGCCCGGCAACGGCTATCGAGGGCGCACCGGTATCTACGAGTTGATCGCGGTCGACGATCACATGCGCACCATGATCCACGACGGCGCCTCCGAACAGGAATTGGAGCGCTATGCGCGCACCGCCAGCCCCGGCATTCGCGATGATGGGCGAAGAAAGGTCATGGCGGGAGAGACGACCCTGGAAGAAGTCTTGCGCGTCACCCGCGAGGACTAAGGAGCCTAATGGGAGCCTTCGAATACACGGCCCTCGACGCCCAAGGACGAGAGCGCAAAGGCCTGATCGAAGGAGATACCCCGAAGCACGTCAGGCAGCTGCTGCGCGACAAGCAGCTGCTGCCGGTGGAAGTGCAAGAGTCCGCGCAGCGTGAACTGAAGCGCAGCCGCGCCCGCCGCTTCATGCGAGGGGGCCTCTCGACGCTGGATTTGGCGCTCTTGACCCGCCAGCTCGCCACGCTGCTGCGCTCCGGCTTGCCGCTCGAGGAATCGCTGCAGGCGGTCGCCGAACAGACCGAAAAACCGCGCGTACAAAGAATCGTGCTCGGCGTGCGCAGCAAGGTGGTCGAAGGACATCCGCTGGCCGAGGGTTTGCGGGATTTCCCGCAAGCTTTCCCGGAAATCTATCGGGCGACGGTCTCCGCCGGCGAACAATCCGGCAAACTCGATCAGGTGCTCGAACGGCTCTCGGATTACACCGAATCACGTCAAGTCATGGGCCAGCAGGTCAGCAACGCCTTGGTCTACCCGATCGTGCTCATGGTCCTGTCGTTTGCCATCGTTGCCTTTCTGTTGGCCTACGTCGTGCCGCAAGTGGTCGCGGTGTTCGAGTCCGGCCATCAGGAACTGCCCATCGCCACCCGCATTCTGATCGGTAGCAGCGATCTCATCCGGCACTATTGGTTCTATGCGCTGATCGTCAAGGTGGGGGTTGGCTGGCTTTTCGTGCGCTGGCTCAAAGCGCCGGCGGCGCGCCTGCGCGTCGATCGGTTGCTGCTGCGCCTGCCGCTCGCCGGCAAACTCATTCGCGGGCTGAATACCGCGAGATTTGCCCGCACCTTCAGCATTCTGACCGCGAGCGCGGTGCCGGTGCTCGAGGCGTTGCGCATTTCGGCCGAGGTGGTCAATAACCTTCCCATGAGAAACGCCGTCGAGGAGGCGGCCCTGCGGGTGCGCGAGGGGGCCCCCATCGGCAAGTCGCTGGCGGCGCGCAAGATGTTTCCACCCATGATGATTCACCTCATCAGCAGCGGCGAGAGCAGCGGCGAACTGGAGAAGATGCTCGAACGCGCGGCGACCAACCAGGAACGGGAAATGGACGGCCTGCTGTCGACCATGACCAACCTTCTGGGGCCTTTCATGGTGGTGTTCATGGGCGCGATTGTGATGTTCATCGTAATCGCACTATTGCTGCCGATTTTTCAACTCAACGATCTTGTCAAATAGCTCAGTGTGCGCCAGGGTATTGCGCGCCAGGTGTCTTTCCGTTTATAAACCGCGCGTGGCTGGTTCAAAGGTGAAGCGCAAGCGTTGGTAGCATGAGCGAAAAACCCGAATCGGACGAGTTCGAGGAAGAGGACGCGGAAGACACCGCGCCGCTTGACGATGTTGACGTGGATCACATTATGCGCGACGTCGAGTCGCAGCGGCGCAGGGCGCCCAAGGGCGCCGAGCCCGCGTGGCGGCGGCTCGAACGAGTGATGGAGGAGCGGCGCACCGCGGAACTTCTCAGCGATTTCGACGATTACAAGATCGGCGATGCGCACGAAGGCGCGGCGAATCCGGCGGAAAAATCCGGACGCAAGAAAAGGAAGGCCCGCTGAACCATCCATCGAATCGCGGGTGAGTGCATTGCGATGATCAGCGTATTCTCCGCAGAGCATGCCCTGAGAAATGCTCAAACCGAGCTGTACGGCGGCCAATTGGTCAGACCCCACGAGTGCCCGGAGCGCGCCGAGATGGTGCTCGAGCGGATCCGCGCAGTCGCTCTCGGCGAGGTGTGGGCGCCGACGCGTTACGGACTGCCGCCGATTCTGCGGGTTCATGACATCGAGTTCGTCGAATTCCTGAGCAGCGCCTGGGCCGATTGGGCCGCCGCCGGAAATCTGGGCGAGGCGATACCGGACTGCTGGCCGGCGCGCCGCATGGCGCAGCGGCGCCCGCACAGCATCACCGGCAAGCTCGGCTACTATGCGATGGCCGCAGAGACTTCGATCAGCGCCGGGACCTGGGAGGCCGCGCGCGCCGCCGCCGACGTGGCCGTGACGGCGGCAAATCATCTTCACGGCGGAGCACGTGCGGCGTTCGCCTTGTGCCGCCCGCCCGGGCATCACGCGGCGCGAGACCTGTACGGCGGATACTGCTTTCTCAATAATGCAGCGATCGCCGCGCAATATCTGCGCGATCAGGGCGCCGCGCGCATCGCCATCCTGGACGTGGACTTTCATCACGGCAATGGAACCCAGGACATTTTCTACGACCGGGCGGACGTGCTCTATGTGTCGCTGCACGGCGATCCGGCCGAAGC
>Ga0209048_10003450_pt1 | contig 15321 bp, 15 predicted proteins | sample FrelakmetCRP12CR_FD_187146 | JGI IMG/M metagenome (GOLD analysis project Ga0209048, IMG submission 187146) | Freshwater lake sediment microbial communities from the University of Notre Dame, USA, for methane emissions studies - CRP12 CR (SPAdes)... | ecosystem: Environmental > Aquatic >... | reverse complement strand
GAAGCCTCCCTCAAACCAGCCGAACTCCAAGGCAAAGACAAAGCCTGGTTCGAAAAGAACTGGGGCACCCCTGATGGGAAAGCCCCCGGTTGGTTTGGCAAGGAAAAGTGGACCTACTATCGAATCGCCGGAGGAAAGTCAGGCCCTCCCCTCTTTAACTTCTCCCCCAATCAATGCCAGATCACCCTCACATTCGATAAAGAAGAGAAGCTCTCCGATTATAGTTACTCGGGCTGTTAACCGGCGAGCTGTTGCTGAAATTTGTGCGCGCACGATCGACTGCAGAAGTAATAGGTCTGGCCTCCGATATCTTCCGTTACTGCCGCTCCTCTTGGAACATATACTAGGCAGACGGGATCCTGGACCATCTGATCCTTGTTGCGAGAGAGGCGCTCCGGCTGGCCCTGGCCTTTAAACTCTCGAAGAGCCCGCCGGAGGAGAAAGTACAGAACCGTAAGTAGCCCGAGAATGAGGATAATTCTATACATAGTGGTGGTCTCTTTGTGATGCCACAATCCTATGGGACAGCATCACCCCTGTCAAGGACTCCGTAGCCTGTTCTGCTTGATAAACCAAGGGATTCCCATGCTCGTCCTCCGCTCAAATGGCCTACCTGGTTCGGGCGGGAAGGTCTATTTCCCCAGTAGACCTAGTACTTCAGATGGATATGCTTCCCGTACCTCGAGTGTTAGCATGACGCCATGATGACATGTGATAAGTGCCGCGGGGCGATGTTACCGGAGCGGGCAGTGGATCTGAACGCAGGACTTGCAATCACAGTGTTTGCGTGTTTGAACTGTGGTCGCCGGAAATCAGCGGGTCAGGAACCTCGGCCAATTACCGCGAGACATTAACCCGCGCAATGACAGAACCGAGACCGCTCACGTACGACGAGCATAAGGCAGCTGAGGCTGCCTTTCGTGGGTATCCGCCCAAAGCTGATTGGACGGGCTCCGCCGAGGATATTTATGCCCGTCTATCTGCGGCGATGGCCGATCAATGAACCACCGCTCTCAACTTCGTAACCAAGCGAGACCTTGAAGAAGTCGGTCGGTACGTCGCATAGTGTGCTCCTGCACGCAATCTCACGCCAGATCCTGAGATCCGCCTGCTCAATAGTCCGTTCTCCTGTCGCTTGATCAACATGACATCAGAACACCAGACTATCGCCTCCAGATGGTTCGGAACCTCGATGCGGCCGCCCTTCCGCGCCACACGATAGTGTCGTTCCCTTATCTTTAAAATTTCTTGGTTGATGGGAACCAACGGCACTCCGGCTGAGGCACCGCCACGACAGCAAATGGCTGCTGGTCAGATTTCACGATGTCGGGAATGAGAACGGAAGAAAGCTATCGGAGACTCAACACATCCATCATGTCGTACAGGCCTGGAGGCTGTTGGACCACCCACCGAGCGGCACGCAGGGCGCCTCCCGCGAAGGTATCTCGGCTGCTCGCTCGATGCGTTACTTCGATGCGCTCCCCCATTCCGCCAAAGAGAATCGTGTGGTCGCCGACGATGTCCCCGGCACGAATGGTTTGAATCCCAATCTCACCCTTTTTCCGTTCCCCGATGAGACCTTTTCTGGCATAGACACCGACCTGATTCAGATCGCGGCTCACGGCTTTCGCCAAGACTTCCGCAATCTTGAGCGCCGTCCCGCTCGGCGCATCTTTTTTGAGACGATGATGGGCTTCGATCACCTCGATGTCATATTCGTCCCCCAGCGTTTTCGCCATCTCGCTGATGACCTTGTAGATCAGATTAATGCCTACGCTCATGTTGGGGGACAACACGCAGGGAACTTGGGACGCGAGCGATTTCAGCTCTTCAAGTTGGGAAGCGGAGAACCCCGTCGTGCCGATCACCATAGCCCGCCGGTGTTGAGCTACCACTCGCAGATGATTCAAGGTCGCTTCAGGAGCGGAAAAATCGACGACCACTTCGCCTCGGTCAAGGAGCGCCCCAAGGTCGTCGGTAATCGGAATACCCGCACGGCCACAGCCCGCTCTCTCACCGGCATCGTCGCCCAACGCGTCATGGCCCTTCCCTTCGATCGCACCGGAGAGCGTCAAGGCGGCAGAATCCTTAATAAGCGCGACCAGCCGACAACCCATGCGACCGGCAGCCCCTGCAACGATGACGTTGATCATAGAATGAGGACCCGAGCGAAGACCATCCTGGCTATATGAGGCCTGCGTCCTTCAAGGCCCGCGTGAGTTGTTCCTTCGTCTCGGTCGCCATGGCACAGAGCGGCAGCCGCAACTCCGGATCAATTTTGCCCATCATGCCTAACGCGGTTTTCACCGGAATCGGATTGGTCTCGTAAAAGAGCGCGTTGAAGAGCGGCGACAACGCGAAATGAATCCGGCGCGCCTCTTCGATGCGCCCGCTCATGAAAGCCTTGACCAATTGAGCCATCTCGGATGGAACGACGTTCGACGCCACGCTTATGACACCTTTTCCTCCGACTGCCATGATGGGCAACGCCAGGGCATCATCTCCGGCAATGACCGTGATCCGGTCGCCGCACGTGCTCGCAATCTCAGAGGCCTGTATGACTGACCCGCTCCCCTCTTTGATCCCGACAATGCTCTGTAGCCCACAGAGCCTCGCCACTGTGGCAGGCAACATGTTTACGCCGGTTCGTCCGGGAATGTTATACAAGATCTGCGGAAGATCTACGGACTCCGCGATAACTTTGTAATGTCGGTACAGCCCCTCTTGCGTCGGCTTATTGTAATAGGGAGTGATCAGCAGCGCCCCATCGGCCCCTGCCTGCTTGGCGTGTTTCGTAAGGGACACCGCTTCTTCCGTGCTGTTGGAGCCGGTCCCGGCAATCACGGGGACGCGCCGGTTCACCACCTCGACGGTCAATTCGACCACGCGGTGGTGTTCCTCATACGAGAGGGTAGCGGATTCTCCGGTAGTGCCACAGGGCACAATCCCATTCGTCCCGTTGGCAATCTGCCATTCTATAAGGTCGCCGAAGGCCCGTTCGTCAACCTTGCCATTCCTGAACGGGGTCACAATGGCAATCAATGCACCTGTAAACATGCTCACTCCTTCGCCGAGAACGCGTCTGTCGCGGCCATTCTTCAGTCGAGAAATGCCGGAATCGTTTCGCCCCTCACCAAATCGTCGTAGGTCTCCCTGGCCTTGATGACGTGGATCTCCCCGTCTTTGATCAGAACTTCCGGCACTCGTGGCCGCGAATTGTAATTGGAAGCCATCACAAATCCATAGGCCCCCGCACTCATCACCGCCAGCATGTCACCCGGGTTGACCTCCGGCAGCGACCGGTCCTTCGCCAGAAAATCGCCCGACTCACAGACCGGACCGACGACATCCACATTGTGCTTGGGCCGTTTTAGTACCGCCTCTGATAAGGGACGAATCTCGTGATAGGCCCCGTAGAGGCTCGGTCTGATCAGGTCATTCATCGCCGCATCCACGATAATAAACCGTTTCGCTTCCCCGTCCTTCCGATACAACACCTTCGTCACGAGGATGCCGGCGTTGCCGACGATGACGCGGCCCGGCTCCATGATAAGGGTGACATTCAAATTCTTCAGTAGTGGCGAGACGGCATCCGCAAGGTCCTGCGGCAGCGGAGGCGTTTCGTCTGAGTAGGTGATGCCTAGACCACCGCCGATATTGACGTATCGGATGTTGATGCCCTGTTCCTTTAAGGCTCCGACCAACTTCACCACTTTCTTCACGGCCTCGACAAACGGCGTGACTTCCGTCAACTGCGACCCGATATGCTTATGAACCCCGACGACATCGATGTGGGCGAGTGAGGAAGCCAGCGTGAATTCTTCGAGCGCCCGATCAGCGGCGATCCCGAACTTGCTCTTCTTGAGACCGGTTGAAATGTACGGGTGCGTTTTCGGATCGATGTCGGGATTGATGCGCAGGGCGACCCTCGCCTTGGTCCCGACGGAAGCCGCCACCTCATTAATCGCCTGCAGCTCAGCCGAAGATTCGACGTTGAACATGAGGATGTCGGCCTTCAAGGCTTCACGAATCTCCACGGCGTTCTTCCCGACGCCCGCGAACACGATCTTTGAGGGGGGAACACCAGCCTTGAGCGCCCGAAAGAGTTCGCCGCCGGACACGATATCTACCCCGCTCCCCTCCTTCGCCATGAGACGGAGGATCGCGATATTGGAGTTGGCCTTCATCGCAAACGCGATCACATGGGGCAGACTCTTGAAGGCCCCATCATACGCCCGGAAATGACGAACGAGGGTCGCGTAGCTGTAAATGTAGCAGGGCGTGCCGACCTCTTTCGCGATCCGGCTGACCGGCACCTGTTCGCAATAGAGTTCTCCCTGCCTATACTCGAAATTATGCATCCTGCAAGTCCTCATTGAGAAGTTCGAGGCCTGCGAGCGAGAAGCCCTGCAAGGAGGCCTCGAAAGCATCTTTAAACTTGCGGTAGCGGACCTTCACATGCGGAATCGCGATCTTTATCGCGTCTGAATCCAGCAACGCCTTGAGGGCGTCGGGCGTCGCCAGCTTCAGGTGTTCGAAATTGACGATGATATCCATGCGCGCCTGATCGGCCGCGTCCTTGATCCGCTTGATGAGTTCCTGCGCATTCAGCTGATCGAGGGTACCCTCCAGATCCACAAACAACGCAGCAAACTTGTCGTGCCGTTTGGCCTTGATGTTGAGCACCAGGTTTTGTGCCGAGAGCGCGTTCGGATCGAAGCGCTGTTTCAGTGCATAGAGCGCACTTGGAATCAACTGCTCCTTGTCCAACACCGGGAGCTTCGCTTGGAGATTCTTCAATACCTTCGAAAGCGGCGACAGGGACCCTTTGGGGCAGGATCGCTTGACCAACTTCCGAAACTCCCTATTCATCTCCCATCGCGGAATAAGCCGCTGGCTCGTGCCTGACAGTCGTTTCCAGATCGACGGAAGCGAATAAAATTGGTGGTTGGCCCAGTGGAAGCCTTCCTGTAGCTGTTCGGGGGTCATCCGGCTCGGCTGATAGACCACATGCTTGCCGTCGTACTTCGCCCAGTCCTTGTCAAAGATACGACCGGCCTTTTCGTAGCGGTCGAACAGGGCCGTACCGGGAAGGGGCGTCAGCACGTTGAAATACGCCAGCTCCACTTGGTTCTTCGTCAAGAAGTCGACGGCCCGTTCGAACACGGACTCATCGTCGCTGTCGAACCCGAACACGATCCCGGGATTCACCATGATCCCGTAGTCGTGGAACATCTTGATCTCCTGGGAGAACTTCTGGACTCGATTGAACGGCTTGTTCGTTTCCTCCAGAGAGTCTTCATCAAGCGATTCCATCCCGACGAAGACCGACACGCAACCGCTCTCGGCCGCAAGCTTGACCATCTCCTCATCGTCAGCCAGAAACAGCGTGGACTGGCAGCCCCACTTGATCTTGAGCGGCTTCAGCGCAGCCCAGAGCTCACGACAATAGCCACGGTTGCTGTTGTGCAGGTCATCGACAAACGCGACGATGCCGCCGTTCTCGATTCCCACCCGAATCCGAAGCGCGGTGACGAATGCGTTCCACAGCGGCTCGTCGCGCAATCGCTCGACCAGCTCACTGCGAATCCATCGCTGGACATTCCGAAGTTCCGTGACCACTTCCTGCACCGGCCGGCGCCGCGTGGTCTTTCCATTAAACGGGGACACGCTACAGAATTCGCAGTCGAAATGGCACCCTCGGGTCGTGAAACTACACTGTCTCGTCATGTACGAGTCAGGGCTCAACAATTCAACACGGGGGCTCTTGTACTGTTCCAGCGAGGGAAACGAGGTCATTTTATACATGCGCTGCATCTTCCCCGCCTCATAGTCCGCGACCAACTGTGGCCAGAGATCTTCGGCTTCTCCACAGACGATCGCGTCGGCGTATCGAAGCGCTTCGTCCGGGCAGTAGGTGGGATGGACGCCCCCCATGACGATGGTCTTGCCTCGCTTGCGGAATTCCATTGCGATCTCATAGGCGCGAGGGGCATAGCAGGTCATAATGGAGAGGCCGACCATGTCACAGGGAGAGTCGAAATCGATGTCTTGCACTGCTTCGTCAACCAGAGCGACTTCCCAATTCTCCGGCGTGTAAGCCGCAATCGTCGGCAGGCTCAGCTTGGGAAACCACACCGCGCGTCGTTCCGAAGCGGTCAACCGATAGGGGTTATCGCGCGGATAGGGGTCGACCAGCAACAGCCGCTTCCCTGGTGCGTGCTTGGCCGGTGGTGCCTGCTCAACTGACTGACCGTGCCACGTGGGTTGAATAAGTTCCATGAGTTGATCCTCCTCCCCCCTATCCGGTCATCCGGCTAGACAGGTCCGGTAGATGATGGCTTCATCATGACTAACGAGTTCCTACTGGTCGTAACGGGGGAAGGTTGACATCCTGCCCCTGTAGCATTGGTTCCGGTGGAGGCTCGACGGATTCGGCTGCCGCTGCGGCCTCGCGCTGTTTCTCCTCAAGCGCCTCTAACTTCTTTTGCTGCTCAATGGTCGGGTTTACGCCGACACTTTCAGGAGGAACCGGCGGCCCCACGACCCCACACCCGACCAACAGTCCCATTATCACACCAACCAAGCCAGACGTGACAGTCTGCACGCACGCTTTCATGAGAGCATCCGCTCGAGTTCTTTGATGCGTTGTTCCACCCGCGTTCGGGCCGTTCCGCCTATCTGAGACTTACGGTCGATCGCGGCAGTGACTGTCAATCGAGCGAACAAGCCCTTTTCAATTCGCGCGGAAAATTCCCGCAACTCCTCGAGCGAGAACTCCGTGAGTTCACGGCGTTGATCCAGTGCGGCCCGCACCAATCGGCCTGTGATCGCATGCGCCTCACGAAAAGGCACCCCTCTGCTCACAAGATAGTCCGCGACCTCCGTGGCCAGCATCCCACCACCCTGAACCGCCTGCTTGAGGACGTCCCGGTTCACGGTGAGTCGGCGCATCAGTTCCGTCAAGACCTCTACAGACGCGGTGACAGTATCGAGAGCATCAAAAAGTGCCGGCTTATCCTCTTGAAGATCTCGATTATAACTCAACGGCAGGGCCTTGAGGGTAGTCAATAGATTGATCAAATGTCCATAGACACGTCCCGTCTTCCCCCGCACCAGTTCCGGCACATCGGGATTCTTCTTCTGCGGCATCATACTGCTACCGGTACAGAACGCATCGGGAAGCTCGACGAATTGAAACTCCTGGGATGACCAGAGAATCAATTCTTCACTCAGCCGGGACAGATGCATCATCGTGATCGATAGCGCCGAGGCCACCTCGATCATGAAATCTCGATCGGACACGGCGTCGAGACTGTTTTGCGTCACGGCGGGAAAGCCCAGCAGCCCGGCAGTGAACCGACGATCCACTGGGTAGTTAGTCCCCGCGAGCGCACCGGACCCCAGCGGCATGACATTCAATCGCACCGATGCATCACGAAATCGCCCCTTGTCTCGCTCGATCATTTCCACATAGGCCAATAGATGATGAGCAAACAACACCGGCTGGGCACGTTGCAAATGTGTGTACCCCGGCATCGCAACAATTCGATTCGCCTTTCCCTTCGCCACCAAGACCCGCTGAAAGTTTTCTAGAAATGCCACAAGCTGACCGAGTTGATCCCGCAAATAGAGACGGATATCCAGCGCGACTTGGTCGTTCCGGCTCCGCCCCGTGTGCAATTTGCCGCCAAGGGGACCGATCAATTCTGTCAGCCGTCGCTCAATCGCCATGTGAATATCTTCATCCTGAGGGGTGAAGCGAAAGCGACCTCGATCCAGCTCCGTCTTCACCGATTCCAGACCCCGCACGATCGTCCTGGATTCAGAAGTGGTCAGGACACGGGCCTTCCTCAACGTCTTGCAATGGGCGATGCTCCCCTGAATGTCATGGGCGTAGAGCCGGCGATCGACCGCCACCGAAACGGTGAACGCCTCGACGAGACGGTTCGTCTTGTGCCGAAACCGTCCACCCCACGCCTTCAGGCCTACTGGACGCCGCGGCGGGCGCTCGCTCTGTCGCCTCATTACCAAGAAGCCTTTCGCCGTTGGGCTCGAATCGCCAGACGGAGCGCGTTCAACCGGATAAAGCCTTCGGCATCCTTTTGCCGATAGACATCGTCTTCTTCAAAGGTCGCAATGTCGAGACGGTACAGTGAATTCCTCGACTTCCGTCCGACCACCGTACAGTTGCCCTTGTACAACTTCACACGCACGGTCCCCGAGACATCCTTCTGCGCCTCATCCATCGTTTTCTGCAGCATCTCTCGTTCCGGGCTAAACCAATATCCGTAATACACCAACTCGGCATAGCGCGGAATCAAACTGTCCCGAAGATGCAGCACCTCGCGATCCATCGTGAGCGATTCGAGCCCCCGATGGGCGGCATGCAAAATCGTCCCGCCCGGTGTTTCATAGACCCCTCGCGATTTCATACCGACATACCGATTTTCGACCAGATCGACGCGGCCGATGCCATGTGCGCCACCCAACTTGTTGAGGTGCGCCAACAGCGTGGCCGGACTCATTTTCTTACCGTTGACCGCCACCGGATCACCGCCGACATAGTCGATCTCGATTTCCCGGGGCTTGTTGGGCGCCTGTTCCGGCGACACAGTCATTTGAAAGATTTCATCAGGCGGGGCCTTCCAGGGATCTTCGAGAATACCGCCCTCGTAACTCACGTGAAACAAGTTCAGATCCATGCTGTACGGCTTCGCCTTCGTCGCCGTCACGGGAATACCATGCTGCTCGGCATATTCGATCAACTCACGGCGTGAACGAAACGCCCAATCGCGCCAAGGGGCGATGATTTTGATCTTGGGGTCCAGCGCCATGTAGGTCAACTCGAAGCGGACCTGGTCGTTGCCCTTTCCCGTCGCTCCGTGCGACACAGCGTCGGCCCCTTCTTTCTTGGCGATCTCAATCTGCCTGCGGGCGATTAGCGGACGGGCGATGGACGTGCCCAATAGGTAAGTGCCTTCGTACACCGCATTGGCGCGCAACATCGGGAACACATAGTCTTTGACGAACACTTCTCGCAGATCCTCGATGTAGACGCGCTTCACGCCGAGCTTATGCGCCTTGACTTTGACCGCCTTGAGATCTTCCCCCTGTCCCAAGTCGGCACAAAAGGCGATGACCTCGCAGTCGTAGGTTTCTTGTAGCCACTTCAGAATCACGGAGGTATCAAGACCGCCTGAGTAGGCCAGCACTACTTTCTTAATGACACGACTCATCGTTTCGGTCGACTCCTCTTGCCCAAAAGGTTCGTTAAGATGGCCTTCTGCATATGCAGTCGATTCTCCGCCTGGTCGATGATCACTGACTGCGGACCATCCAGCACCTCGGCACTGATTTCCTCACCCCGGTGAGCCGGTAAACAATGCATGACGATCGCATCAGGCTTGGCGCGATCCAACAGGCGGCTGTTCACCTGATAAGGAGCCAAGACTTTTAATCGTCGCGCATGCTCCCGTTCGCGCCCCATACTGATCCAGACGTCCGTGTAGATGACGTCCGCTTCTTTCGCCGCGACATGGGGATCGTGGCTGATCTCGATCACGGCACCGGTTTTTGCGGCCTCCAACCTGGCCCTATCAACGACATGTTGCTCCGGCTGATACCCGACCGGACAACCGAGGGTGATGATCATCCCCATCTTCGCTGCCGCCTCGATCAGTGAATTCGCCACATTGTTGCCGTCGCCGATATAGGCGATCTTGACCCCCTTTAACCGGCCCTTCTTTTCTCGTATGGTCAGGAGGTCTGAGAGGGCCTGACAAGGATGGCTCAGGTCAGTCAGCCCATTGATCACCGGCATCGTCGCTTCCCTCGCCCACTCCTCCACGATCGAGTGATCATAGGTGCGAATGACGATCGCGTCGAGATAGCGCGACAACACTCGCGCTGTATCGGCGACGCTTTCTCCGCGCGAGAGCTGAATCTCGGCCATGGGCAAAACCAGGGCGTGGCCGCCCAACTGGTTCATGCCCGCCTCGAACGACACTCTCGTGCGCGTCGATGGTTTCTGGAAGAGGAGCCCCAACGTCTTCCCTGGAAGCAGCGGATGAGGAACCCCGCGCCGCTGTTTATCTTTTAACAGGGTCGCCGACGAGAGCAAACTTTCCACCTCCGCCCTGCTGATGGCCGCGACATCCAGAAAGTCTTTTTTGCCGGCCCGCATTCCTGTCGTTCGTGTTGTCATCCCTGCTGTATCCAATCGGCGGAGAAGGCCTTATGCTGCCTGCTCACTGAAAATCCGAGAAAGCGTATCCAGCAATCGATCGATTTCCAGCTGGGTGATGATTAAGGGCGGCACGAACCGAAGCACATGCTCGCCGGTCCCATTGATCAATATGCCGCGAGCCAAGCACTCGCTCACGACGACTTTCCCTTCCATGTCGAGCTCAATCCCCTGCAAAAGCCCGAGACCCCGCACCTCTTGCACCGCTCGGTGTCGCTCCTTGCAGTCGGATAACCCCTTCGCGAGATACTCCCCCATCCGGCACGCATGGTCGAGTACATGGCCTTCAAGCAAGACGCGACAGACCGCCAGGCCTGCGGCACAGGCCAGCGGATTACCACCGAATGTCGAGGCGTGACTACCGGGCGAGAAGGCCTGGGCAACGGAGTCGGTCGCGAGGCAGGCTCCGATCGGCACGCCTCCACCCAACCCTTTCGCCAAGGTCATGATGTCCGGCTGGACCCCCAACTGCTCATAGGCAAAGAGTGTCCCGGTCCGTCCCATCCCAGTCTGCACTTCGTCGAAAATCAACAACACGTCTTTCTTAACGCACAGATCTCTCACCTGCTTCAAATACTCGCGGTCCGCGACATAGACGCCCCCCTCACCCTGAATCGGCTCGAGCATTATCGCCGCAGTCTTGTCGGTCACGGCCCGTTCCAGCTCTTCCAGATTATTGAAGGCGACGTAGCTGAAACCCGGGAGCAACGGCTCGTAGCCCTTCTGGACCTTTTCCTGCCCCGTAGCCGTCAACGTCGCCATCGTCCGGCCATGGAACGAGTTCTTCATCGTGATGATCTCGAACCGCCCGGCTCCATACTTGTCATGAGAGTAACGGCGAACCAGCTTGATCGCTGCTTCGTTCGCCTCTGCCCCGCTGTTGCAGAAGAACACCTTGTCGGCAAACGAGTGATCAACCAGCATTTGCGCCAGCTTCACTTGTGGCTCAGTGTAATAGAGGTTCGAGGTATGGATCATCTGCGCGGCTTGGCGCTGGATCGCCTGGACCAAATCCGGGTGACCGTGCCCCAGGATATTCACCGCAATCCCACCGACGAAATCGATGTACTCTCGCCCCTCCAAGTCGTACACCTTCGTCCCGCGCCCCCGCATGATCGCGAGCGGTTGACGCGTATAGGTCTGCATCAAATAACGTGAGGCGTCCTGCTTCAGTTCTTCTGTAGGCATGACAGTCGTATCCCCTTGTAAAGTAAGGGAAGGTAGCATAGGCCTGTCAATGGAAGCAACTTGAAAGGGGCAGCAGAGTGAGTGGGGTAAAGTCGTGCTGCTTCTTTACGCAGATGGCGCCTCCATTGTGTTAGTCTCTGGCGGATGAAATCCTGTGTGCAGTGCCAGCAGCAGAATCAGGAAGACGCCAAATTCTGCTACCAGTGCGGAAATCTACTGGCCACTAAACCTGAACCGCCCATCGCCAGCGTCACGTCGCATATCGATGAAGACCTCTGGCGCCAATTCATCGGCCCCCACGCCGATCGCTACCTGGTCCATTTCAAGAAATTTGGGTTAGGGGAAGAGCCGAGGTTCGCCCTGACGTGGAATTGGCCGGCCTTTCTTTATATTTCCTTCCTCTGGTTTCTCTACCGAAAAATGTACGTCTATGCGGCAGTCTACGCCCTCGGTCCGGTGATTTCGACCTACTTGACCGGCGACCTCACCGTGGGTCTCGTCTGGAGCGTCATGGCCGGAGCCACAGCGAATTATGTGTACTATTGGCACTGCCGCGAGCAGATTGACGAGATCAAGAAGAGCTCATGGACCGATCCGGTGAAACAGGACGAGGCATTAAAGGAGGCTGGAGGCGTCCAGCCCTATGTGATCTGGGTCGGAGTCGCCCTCTACATCCTCTTTGCGATGACGATGATTAAGCTGCTTCAGGACGGTCTACCGGATGGGGATCGGCTACCGACCAAACCTGCAAGACCTACTGCAACAAGTACGGCTTAAGGAGCAGACGCCTCGCGGCTGCTCTTGATGTTCCTACGATGACTTATTCCGGCAAACTCTGCCGACTCCGCTGCCACCCGATCCAGGCCTGGAACCAACCGAAGTCTTGTTCATAGGCAGCTCCGCCTGAGCCAGAGGCTTCCTGTTTCTGCTCGATCTGCGTGTAAGTACGCGGCCAGTTCTTTTGCCACCAGGATTTGAGTTCATCCGGGGCATAGGCCTGGCCGTTCGGCTGAAGAACGCCTGCCGCCGCGCAGACCGGCGCAATCAGCGACCAGTAGCGATCTTTGCCGAGACCGAGGCTGCGAAAGTGTTCGCGCAACAGGAACACCACCCAGAGTTCGGCGCTGTGTTTCTTGTTATGTTTGAAGGGTTGGGTTTGCCGGAGCGGAACCGGATCGAATTGCTTGATGACCGAGGTATAGTCCGGGCCGCCGTAACTCCCCGCTACCTCGGCAATGCCTTCCAGCATCTTTCCCAGCTCGACTTCCGCGACCGGTGAAGAAGCCGGTCCCCCGCCCAAGTCCGACTCTGCAAGGGGATTCGGCGTGGTCAGCAGTTCGATGAGCGGCTTGAGTTCTCGGAGGCGCGCCGTCGCCGCTTTTAGAATCTGTTCCGATTCCAGCCAATAGTCGGGATCGTTCTTCGTCAGCCGCTCTCGTCCCGGTGGGGGAAGAACCGTCGGCACCCAATAACGCATGAGCACAAAGAGGATGTAGTCGACCTGCCCGCCGACCCGCGCGATCCGATCAAAGACGTTGCCCGCCCGCATTCCCATGAAAAAATCGTGGGCCCGGTCGGCCACGTGCAGGCGCTCACCGATCCCGCTCCACCACTCCTCAAGCGCGGAACAGTTCATATCGGGAGGCGGCGAGGTGGTCATACCGGGAGCGTATCCTGTGTGGAGAGAATTGGGCGGAATGGTACTGCCGGTGCCGGCCGAAAGCAACCGCTTGACTTGGGCATCTGTTCCAGTATGCTTTGGCCTGTGAACATATCCTTTCATACTCAAGGGAAACGCACAATGGCTCGATTAGTCCTGCTTCGTCACGGCGAATCACAATGGAACTTGGAGAATCGTTTCACGGGATGGGTCGACGTCCCCCTGACGCCGCGAGGCGTGCAGGAAGCCAAGAACGCAGGAGACAAACTCCGGGGCTTCACGTTCGATCGTGCATTTACCTCTGTGCTCGTGCGCGCGAACGAAACCCTCCGGCTGGCGCTCGAGGCGATCGGTCAGTCAAACATCCCCGTCGAGAAGGACAAGGCCCTCAATGAACGGATGTACGGCGAGCTACAGGGATTGAACAAGGCTGAGACCGCGAAAAAATACGGCGAGGCACAGGTGAAGATCTGGCGGCGGAGTTACGACGTGCCTCCGCCGGGGGGAGAAAGCCTGAAAGACACAGCGGAGCGTGTGTTGCCCTATTATGAACAGACCATCAAGCCCTATCTCTTAAAAGGGGAAACGATCCTCGTCGCCGCGCACGGAAACAGCTTACGAGCCCTGATCATGGAGTTGGAGCAGCTCTCCCGAGAGCAAGTGCTGGAGTTGAATATCCCGACTGGTGCGCCGCTGCTCTACGAGTTGGACGGGACAGGAAGAGTTGTCAATCACCGCTACCTCTGACAGGTCGCGGCAGGGCCTTGGGCATTATCCCACATCTTCCAATAACCGCCCGTAGGTGTCGACTGGCACGAAGTCGATCAGCAGGGTCAGTAGGTTACGCCGCTCCTTTTCTTTGATCAATTGGTTCTCCTCCATTAACTCGGCCGCTTCCGCACTCACCGCAAGCGGACTCATCCCTTCTTCTACCAGGCGACTATACCGCCGCCGCCGCTCTTGCCATTCGTTGAGGTAGGCGGTCCAGGCAGCTGAACCGACGGGAACGGTCGTTCCCCATCCTGCTTCCATCGCATCTAAGATGAGGTCCGACAACGCGGCCTGATACTTCTGAGGAATGTGGGCTTCGATGGCGGCGAAGATCCAAAACAGGTTTAGCGAGAGCACTTCTTGCGTGATCGCCCAGGCCTGCTCCGTCGTCGCCTCGATCCCATATTCCTCCAGCTGCTGAACAGACACACCGATCGGCATCACTGCGACCAGGGCGACCGCTGCTTGGTTCGGCGTCATCGAGTTGGCTGACATGCCTCACTCTCTCCATCGTCGACGGTGGCAGAGAATACCCTACTGTCGCCAGTGTGCTCAAGCAACTTGTCCAGCTCTGTCCCCCATGCTAAAGTCCGCCGCCATGACTCGGCGGATCACTCCTACATTCTCACGATGGACCTGTGCTGCCAGTCTATTGGCTGCCTTGGCCGCAGCCACCGTCGTGGGAGCACCTGACGCCCGCGCAGACGAACATCGCTGGGGGTTTGGAAGCGACCTGGGGCTCACTACAGGAACCGTCGACGGCACCGTGTTCACGCTCGGATTCAATCTCGACTATTACATCGATAGGAACTTCTCCGTCGGACCGATGATGCTGATCAGTCCGACAGGCGATCTCTTCCAGATCGCCTTCGCCGGAGTCGCCCGCTACCACATTCGCCTCAATAACGGCATCAACCTGGTGCCCTTCACTGGTATCGGTTTGATCCACGCGGATCTCGACAGCGGTACCGGCCCTGGGAGCATCGACCGCAACGACACAAGTTGGTATATCCCCATCGGCCTCTCGCTGGAATACCAAGTCGTCCATAACATCGCGCTCTCCTCAACCCTGATCGTCAACCTCCACGACATCAATCTTTCTCCGTCGTTATCGCAGAATGACCATACAAGTGTTGCCCTTCTGTTTGGCCTCCGCTTCGGCCCCTAGTAGGACGATAGGGGACCACCTCGCTTCATTCGCGCCCTCCACCTCCGAACTCGATATTTGCGACGGCTTATTTAAAAAATTGGCTGGCACTTTAGCGGAGCCCTGCCAGGTTGTGGCGCTCTGACATGCTGAGGAGGGATCCGAGGAGTGAGGTGGCAGTTAAGCCGCTTTGGCCGGCTGCCAGCGCAGCCCGATGTTCAGCAGTTCCTGTAAGAGCGCGTCATAGGGATAGCCGGCTTTCGCGGCCGAGTCCGCGAAGTCTTCGCCCTGCGCGATCTGGGGATTGGG
>Ga0209048_10003449_pt1 | contig 15322 bp, 28 predicted proteins | sample FrelakmetCRP12CR_FD_187146 | JGI IMG/M metagenome (GOLD analysis project Ga0209048, IMG submission 187146) | Freshwater lake sediment microbial communities from the University of Notre Dame, USA, for methane emissions studies - CRP12 CR (SPAdes)... | ecosystem: Environmental > Aquatic >... | reverse complement strand
TCACCCGCGACACCCTTGCCGTTCGGCTAACGGTTCCCCTTGCCGGGTCCGTAGAGGACTTCCACCTCCAAGTAAGTGCGCCCTGCCGGGCGCACCCAATGGCAAAGGCCAGCTCGCGCTGGCCTCCCGGACTGGCGGCGGGGCCCGACCGTACGGCCAGGCCGCGTGGCTACTCGACCTTGTCGGCCGCGGCGTCGGCAGGGACCTCAGGCCGGTCCACCAGCTCGACGAAGGCCATCGGCGCGTTGTCGCCGACGCGAAAGCCCATCTTCAGGATCCGCGTGTAGCCTCCCGGACGTGCCCGGTAGCGCGGGCCGAGTTCGTCGAACAGCTTGGTCACGACCGCGCGGTCACGCGTGCGGTCGAAGGCAAGGCGACGGTTCGCCAGTGTCGACTCCTTGGCCAGCGTGATCAGCGGCTCGACGACGCGACGCAGTTCCTTGGCCTTCGGGACCGTGGTCTTGATCGCCTCGTGCGTGAGCAGCGAGTTGCACATGTTGCGCAGCATCGCGAGGCGGTGCTCCGAGGTACGGTTGAGTTTGCGAAGTCCTTGACGGTGACGCATGGTGCTGACCTTTCTCTCACTGTTTATGCCGACAGCCGTGTCAGGTACTGCCGGGTGCACCGGGCCGCATCGCATGTGGCCCCCTAGATGACTGCGCGAAGCGCAGTCTCAGCCGATCACGGCGCCGAGCGCCGTCTTTCCTGTTGGCGAAGCGCTATCGCTTGTCCAAGCCCTGCGGCGGCCAGTTCTCCAGCCGGCCACCGAGCGTGAGCCCACGCGACGCCAGTACTTCCTTGATTTCGTTGAGCGACTTGCGGCCCAGGTTCGGCGTCTTCAGCAGCTCGGTCTCGGTGCGCTGGATCAGGTCGCCGATGTAGTAGATGTTCTCTGCCTTCAGGCAGTTTGCCGAACGAACCGTAAGTTCGAGCTCGTCGACCGGGCGCAGCAGTATCGGATCGAACGAGCCCGGCCGCTGTTGCGCCGGTTGGTCGAAGGCACCCGATTCGCTGACGTCGATCTGGGCGAACACGGCGAGTTGCTCGACCAGGATCTTGGCCGAGGCGCGGATCGCCTCCTCCGGGCTGATGGCGCCATTGGTAACGATCTCCATCACCAGCTTGTCGAGATCGGTGCGCTGCTCGACGCGCGCGCTCTCCACCGTGTAGCTCACTCGCGCCACGGGCGAGAACGAGGCATCGAGGACGATGCGGCCGATCGACTTGGTCGGCTCGTCGCCATAGCGGCGCATCGTGCCCGGCACGTAGCCGCGGCCCTTCTCGACCTTGATCTGCATGTCGAGCTTGCCGCCATGCGACAGGTGCGAGATTACATGCTCGGGATTGACGATCTCGACGTCATGTGGTGTCTGGATGTCGCCGGCAAGCACCGGGCCCTCGCCTTCCTTGCGCAGCACCAGCGTGACTTCATCGCGGTTGTGCAGCTTGAACACCACGCCCTTCAGGTTGAGCATGATGTGAACCACGTCTTCCTGCACGCCATCGACAGTGGAGTACTCGTGGAGCACTCCGGCGATCGTCACCTCGGTCGGCGCATAGCCGACCATCGACGACAGCAGCACGCGCCGCAGCGCGTTGCCGAGCGTGTGGCCGTAACCACGCTCGAAGGGTTCGAGGGTGACCTTGGCACGGTTGCCGCCGAGCGGTTCGACGTGAATGGCTTTGGGTTTTAGCAGGTTCGTTTGCATGAGGTCTTTCTTTCAATACCCTCGGTTCGTTACACCGATAAGGCTGAGGGACCGTGTCGGGCCGGGATGCGGGGTTGCTCCGTGCCCGCACGCGAAGCCCCACCGAAAAGGGCGGCCGGCACGGCCAGCCACCCGCTCTCCTTGTTGGCGGAGCGCTATCGCGAGTACAACTCGACGATCAACGCTTCCTTGATATCGGCGCCGAACTCGTCGCGGTCGGGCGCCTTCTTGAACACGCCCTCGAGCTTTGACGCATCGACCGACACCCAGGCCGCCATGCCTTGGGCCTCTGCGAGCTTGAGCGAGTCGGTCACGCGCAACTGCTTCTTGGCCTTGTCGCGCACCGCCACCACGTCGCCCGCCTTGACCATGTAGGAGGCGATGTTCACCACCTCGCCGTTGACGGTCAGCGCCTTGTGCGAGATGAGCTGACGTGCCTCGGCGCGCGTGGAGCCAAAGCCCATCCGGTAGGCGACGTTGTCCAGCCGCGACTCGAGGAGCAGCAGCAGGTTGGCGCCGGTGTTGCCCTTGCGCCGTTCGGCTTCGGCGAAGTAGCGCCGGAATTGGCGCTCTAGGATGCCATACATGCGCTTGACCTTTTGCTTCTCGCGCAGCTGAAGGCCGAAGTCGGAGGTGCGCGAACCGGAGGTACGGCCGTGCTGGCCTGGCTTGGCTTCGAATTTGCACTTGTCGCCAATTGGGCGGCGGGCACTCTTGAGGAAGAGGTCGGTGCCTTCGCGACGGGAAAGTTTGGCCTTGGGGCCGAGATAGCGTGCCACTTGATGTCCTTTTCAATCTGACGCAAGGCCTGCAAGGGGCGCCTGCGCGAGTCTGGCGTATGTTGTTCTGGGCGCTCAGACGTTGGCGTTGGCGAAGCCTCTGTTCACCTGATGACAGGGGGCTTCAACGAAACCGCCGGCAGGCGCCCGAAGGCACCGGCCGGCGAGCGAAACTCTTGGACATCTCAGATGCGGCGGCGCTTCTGCGGACGGCAGCCGTTGTGCGGCACCGGCGTGACGTCCGAGATCAAATTGATGCGAATGCCGAGCGCGGCCAGTGCGCGAACCGACGACTCGCGGCCCGGGCCGGGGCCCTTGATGCGAACGTCCAGGTTCTTGATGCCCTGCTCCTGCGCGGCGCGACCGGCCATCTCGGCGGCCACCTGGGCCGCGAACGGTGTCGACTTGCGCGAGCCCTTGAAGCCCTGACCGCCACTAGAGGCCCAGGACAGCGCGCCGCCCTGGCGGTCGGTGATGGTGATGATGGTGTTGTTGAACGACGCATGGACATGCGCAATGCCGTCTGCAACGTTCTTGCGGATCTTCTTGCGCACGCGCTGGGCGGCGGTGTTCGGTGCTTTAGCCATGTTGACGTTCCTTCAGTCTTTGCCGGCGCGGATCGGTTCTTGCCTGGTCATTCCTTGACGACCCGACGAGTGGTCACTTCTTCACCATGGCGCCGGACTTGCGCGGTCCCTTGCGGGTGCGTGCGTTGGTACGGGTGCGCTGGCCGCGCACCGGCAGGCCGCGGCGGTGGCGCACGCCACGGTAGCAGCCCAAGTCCATCAGGCGCTTGATGTTGATCGACATCTCGCGCCGCAGGTCGCCTTCGATCGTGATGCGGCCGATCTCCTCGCGGATCCGTTCCAGGTCGCCGTCGGTCAGGTCCTTGATCTTGCGGTCCAGCGGCACGCCGCTGTTGACGCAGATCTTCTGCGCCGTACTGCGGCCGATGCCGTAGATCGCGGTCAGGCCGATCTCGGTGTGCTTGTGGGGCGGGATGTTGATGCCTGCAATGCGTGCCATGTGCGTCCTATCGATTCCTGTCTTCCGTTCGCCGTGCGAGTTGCGGTTGTCCCAGCAAGCTCAGCCCTGGCGCTGCTTGTGCCGCGGATCGGTGCAGATCACCCGCACCACGCCGTTGCGGCGGATGATCTTGCAATGGCGACACATCTTCTTGACTGATGCTGCGACTTTCATGCTTTTCTCCTTGACCCGACATCGGGTCTTGCTCGACTCGATCGTTCACTTGGCCCTGAAGACAATGCGCGCCCGGCTCAGGTCATAGGGCGTCAACTCCACCGTCACCTTGTCGCCGGGCAGGATGCGGATGTAGTGCATGCGCATCTTTCCAGAGATGTGGCCTAGAACGATATGTCCGTTCTCCAGCTTCACTCGAAAAGTGGCATTCGGGAGATTCTCGAGAATCTCGCCCTGCATCTGAATGACGTCGTCCTTCGACATGCCTTCGTTTCTGTTCCGACTTGCGAATCTGTGGATGGTGGGAAGTGCTCAGGGCCGGCGCTTCAGCCGGCCTTGAAATTGGCCTTCTTCAGCAGCGACTCGTACTGCTGCGACATCACGTACGACTGCACCTGAGCCCAGAAGTCCATCGTCACGACGACGATGATCAAAAGCGACGTGCCGCCGAAATAGAACGGCACGTTGTACTTGAGGACCAGGAACTCGGGCAGCAGGCACACCAGCGTGATGTAGACAGCACCGCCCAGCGTCAGGCGCGACAGGATGCGGTCGATGTGGCGCGCCGTCTGGTCGCCAGGCCGGATCCCCGGAATGAACGCGCCGCTCTTCTTCAGGTTGTCGGCCGTCTCGCGGCTGTTGAAGACGAGCGCGGTGTAGAAGAAGCAGAAGAACACGATTGCCGCGGCGTAGAGCAGCACGTAGATCGGCTGGCCCGGCGACAGCAGCCCGGCGATGTCCTTCAGCCAGCGCATGCTCTCGCCGGTGGCGAACCAGCCGACGACGGTTGCTGGCAGGAGGATGATCGACGACGCGAAGATCGGCGGGATGACGCCCGACATGTTCAGCTTGAGTGGCAGGTGCGAAGACTGGCCTCCGTAGACCTTGTTGCCGACCTGGCGCTTGGCGTAGTTGACGAGAATCTTGCGCTGGCCGCGCTCGACGAACACGACCACGTAGGTGACGCCGGCAACGACCAGCACGATGAACAGCGCGACGACGATGCTCATCGCCCCTGTGCGCACGAGTTCGAGCAGGCCGCCGATCGCATTGGGCAGACCGGCCGCAATACCGCCGAAGATCAGGATCGAGATGCCGTTGCCGAGGCCGCGCTCGGTGATCTGCTCACCCAGCCACATCAGGAACATCGTTCCGGCGGTCAGGCTGATCATTGCGGTCATGCGAAAACCGAAGCCCGGGGCGATCACGAGGCCGGGTGAGCTCTCGAGTGCAATCGAGATGCTCAGCGACTGGAACAGCGCCAGACCGAGCGTGCCGTAGCGCGTGTACTGGGTGATCTTGCGCCGACCCGACTCGCCTTCCTTCTTCAGCGCCTCCAGCGTCGGCACCACGTAGCTCATCAACTGCATGATGATCGAGGCCGAGATGTAAGGCATGATGCCCAGCGCGAAGACGGTGAAGCGCGACAGCGCGCCGCCCGAAAACATGTTGAACAGGCTCAGGATGCCGCCCTGCTGGCCCTTGAAGAGCTGCTGCAGCGCGGTCGGGTCGATGCCCGGCACCGGAATATGCGCACCCAGGCGATAGACCACCAGCGCGAGCAGCAGGAACGTCAGCCGGCGACGGAGATCCCCGAACTTGCCACTCTTGGCGAGTTGGTTTGCGTTGGTTGCCACGGCTCAGCGTTCCGGATCTTTGTGGTGCGCGCTCAGGCGACCGTACCGCCAGCCGCCTCGATGGCCGCCTTGGCGCCCGCCGTTGCGGCCACGCCCGACAGCGCGATCTTCTTCGTCAGCTTCCCGGCCGCAATGACCTTCACGGCACGCACCAGTTCGGGCACCAGGCCGGCCTGCTTCAGCGTCAGAACGTCGACCTCTGTCGTCGTCAGCCGCTCGAGGTCTGACAGCCGCACCTCGGCATTGAAGCGCAGTGTCAGCGACTTGAAGCCGCGCTTGGGCAGGCGGCGCTGCAGCGGCATCTGGCCGCCCTCGAAGCCCACCTTGTGGTAGCCGCCGGCGCGCGATTTCTGGCCCTTGTGGCCGCGACCCGCGGTCTTGCCGATGCCCGAGCCGATGCCGCGGCCGACGCGACGCTTGGCGTGCTTGGCGCCCGAGGCCGGCCTGATGGTGTTGAGTTGCATGTTCTTTGCCTGTGTCCGTGACGGTGCGAGCTTCGCGCTCAGAGCACCAGCACGAGATAAGAAACCTTGTTGATCATCCCGCGCACCGAGGGCGTGTCTTCCAGTTCGGAGACGCTGTTGAGCCTGCGCAAGCCGAGGCCCCGCACGGTGGCACGGTGGGATACGTGCGTTCCCGCGACACTGCGAACCAGCTTGACTCTTAGGGTCTTCTTCTCGCTCATGACTTCTCTCCGCTCGGCGTGCTTCAGCCGAAGATCTCTTCGACCGACTTGCCGCGCTTGGCTGCGACCTCGGCCGGGGTACTGGTGCGCTTGAGAGCGTCCAGCGTCGCGCGAACCAAGTTGTACGGGTTGGTCGAACCGAGGCTCTTGGCCACGATGTCGGTCACACCCATCACCTCGAACACCGCGCGCATCGGGCCGCCGGCGATGATGCCGGTGCCGGCCGGCGCCGGCGCCACCAGCACGTGCGCCGCGCCGTGTTCGCCGACCACCTTGTGATGGATCGACCCGTCCTTGAGCGACACCTTGACCATGTTTCGGCGCGCGTCCTGCATCGCCTTGGTCACGGCCACCGGTACTTCCTTGGACTTTCCCTTGCCCATGCCGATGCGGCCATCGCCGTCGCCGACGACTGTCAGCGCGGCAAAGCCGAGGATGCGGCCGCCCTTGACAACCTTCGTGACGCGGTTGACCGCGATCATCTTTTCCTTCAGGCCGTCTTCGCTGGCCTCGGTCGGCGCACGGGGTTGAAACTTTGCCATTGTCGAATTCCTTCTCGCTCAGAACTGCAGACCGGCTGCGCGGGCAGCCTCGGCCAGGGCCTTGACGCGGCCGTGATACGCATAGCCGGCGCGGTCAAACGCCACCCGCTCGATACCGGCCGCCTTGGCGCGCTCGGCGATCCGCTTGCCGATGATCTCCGCGGCGGAAGCGTTGCCGCCCTTGCCGGCGGCGCCGAGAACCTTGCGCACCTCGGCCTCAGAGGTCGAGGCGCTGGCCAGCACGCGCGTGCCGTCGTCGGAGATCACGTTGGCGTAGATGTGCAGATTGGAGCGGAACACCGTCAAGCGAGCCACGCTCTGCTTCGCGATGCGGCTGCGCGTGGTGCGCGCGCGACGGGTGCGTTGCTCTTTCTTGTTCAACATGTCGCTGCTCCTTACTTCTTCTTGGTCTCTTTGATCGTGACCTTCTCGTCGGCGTACCGGATGCCCTTGCCCTTGTAGGGCTCGGGCGGGCGGATGGCACGCACTTCGGCAGCGATCTGGCCGACCACCTGGCGATCCGAGCCCTTGATCAGGATTTCGGTCTGCGTCGGCGTCGTCACCGTGATGCCGGCGGGCATCTCCTTGGACACCGGGTGTGAGAAGCCGATCTGCAGGTTCAGCTTGGCGCCCTGCGCCTGGGCGCGAAAGCCCACGCCGACGAGCGAGAGCTTCTTCTCGAAGCCCTTCGTGACGCCGTTGATCATGTTGGCAACGAGGGCTCGCATGGTGCCCGACATCGCATCGGCACCGGGCGCGCCGCCGACAGCGGCAACGACGAGCTTGCCGTCTTCCTTCTTCACCGACACCAGCGGGTTCGCGGCGCGCACCAGCGTGCCGAGGGCACCCTTCACGCTGATCTGCTCGGCGGTGATCGACACGTCCACGCCATGCGGGACGGTGATCGGCATTTTTCCTACGCGGGACATGAAAGCCTCTCCTCGATCAGACGTCGGTCAGGCGACGTAGCACAACACTTCGCCGCCGATACCGACCTGACGCGCCTTGCGATCCGTCATCACACCCTTGGGCGTGGTGACGATCGCCACGCCGAGCCCGTTCATCACGTTCGGGATGTCGTGGCGGCCCTTGTAGACGCGCAGGCCGGGGCGGCTGACGCGCTCGATTCGCTCGATCACCGGACGCCCGGCGTAGTACTTCAGCGCGATCTCGAGCTGGGGCTGCACCTCCTCGCCGCGCACCGCGAAGCCGTCGATGTAGCCCTCGTCCTTCAGGACCTGCGCAATAGCCACTTTCAGCTTCGACGCCGGCATCGCCACGACAGACTTCTCAACCGCCTGGGCGTTGCGAATACGGGTCAGCATATCGGCGATGGGATCACTCATGCTCATTCGAATATCTCCTGATCGAGCCGACTACCAGCTGGCCTTGACGATGCCGGGGATGTCGCCCTTGAAGGCAAGATCGCGAATCTTGTTACGGCCCAGGCCGAACTTGCGGAACGTGCCGCGCGGGCGACCAGTCAGTGCGCAGCGGTTGCGCTGGCGCGTCGGGTAGGCATTGCGCGGGAGCTTCTGCAACTCAAGGCGCGCGACGTAGCGCTCTTCGTCCGACTTCTTGGCGTCGTTGGCGGTTGCCTTCAACTCGGCGTACTTCTTGGCGAACTTGGCGACCAGGGCGTCGCGCTTGAGCTCGCGCTGGATGAGGGAAGTCTTGGCCACAGGAAACCTCAGTTCTTGAACGGGAATTTGAACGCAGCGAGAAGTGCCTTGCACTCGTCGTCGCTCTTCGCGGTCGTCGTGATGCTGATATTCAACCCACGCAGCGCGTCGATCTTGTCGTAGTCGACTTCCGGAAAGATGATCTGTTCCTTGACGCCGATGTTGTAGTTGCCGCGGCCGTCGAAGGAGCGCCCGGAGATACCGCGAAAGTCGCGCACGCGCGGCAGCGCGATGGTCACGAAGCGGTCGAGGAACTCGTACATCTGCACACCACGCAGCGTGACCATGCAGCCGACGGGCACGTTTTCTCGGATCTTGAACCCGGCAATGGCCTTCTTCGACTTGGTGACGATGGGCTTCTGACCCGCGATCTTGGACAGGTCGGCTACGGCATGGTCCATGACCTTCTTGTCCGAAACCGCCTCGCTCACGCCCATGTTGAGCGTGATCTTGGACAGGCGCGGCACCTGCATTGTCGACGTGTAGCCGAACTTCTGCATCAGGTCCGGGGCGATCTTCTCGCGATAGATCGCCTGAAGACGAGCTTGTTGTTGCGCCATGGCTAGCCTCTCATGCCTTGATTTCTTCGCCGCTGGACTTGAAGACGCGAACCTTCTTGCCATCGGCGAGCAGCTTGATCCCGACCCGGTCGGCCTTCGCCGTCGCCGCGTTGTAGATCGCAACGTTGGACTGGTGAATCGGCATGGTCTTGTCGACGATGCCACCGGTCGCGCCCTTCATCGGGTTGGGCTTGACGTGCTTCTTGACGACGTTCACGCCTTCGACGCTCAGGTGATCAGCGTCGACCCGCGCGACCACCTTGCCCCGCCTGCCCTTGTCACGGCCGGTCAGCACGATGACTTCGTCGCCTTTGCGTATCTTGTTCATGGCCTGTCCTTGGAGCTCAGAGCACTTCGGGTGCGAGCGAGACGATCTTCATGAAGCGTTCGGTGCGCAGTTCGCGCGTCACCGGGCCGAAGATGCGGGTACCGATCGGCTCGAGTTTGGCGTTGAGCAGCACGGCGGCGTTGCCATCGAACTTCACGAGCGAGCCGTCCTGACGGCGCACGCCCTTGGCGGTGCGAACGACCACGGCGCTGTAGACCTCGCCCTTCTTGACGCGGGCGCGCGGCGCGGCTTCCTTGATGCTGACCTTGATGACGTCACCGATGCCCGCATAGCGGCGCTTGGAACCGCCCAGCACCTTGATGCACATGACGGACTTGGCACCAGTGTTGTCCGCGACATCGAGCCGCGATTGCATTTGAATCATTTTCTCTGTCCCCAACTTGTCCCACAGGTCCGTGCCTGGCACGACACCGCGAGCAGTCTTGGGCCCGTCACCCGGTACCGCTGGTCGGCGGCGTCGGCTGGTTGGGCGGATCCGGCGCTTCGGGCCCGCACAGAACGTGCGACCGAAACCCCAGTTAAGGATGGAATTATGTCGCGCAATAGCGTAGCGAGTCAACTCCCGCAGTTCGTGAAGCGGCGTGACCGGGCCGCGTCTTGCCTATGGCGCCTCTGTATCAGCCTTTGGCCTGGGCCAGCAAGGTCGCCGCGTCGCTGACTTCGAACTTGCCCGGGACCTCGATGTTCAGCGTCTTCACCACGCCGTCGACGACGAGCATCGAATAGCGCTGCGAGCGCAGGCCCATGCCGCGCGAGTTCATGTCCAGCGTCAGCCCGGTCGCCCTGGTGAAGTCGGCGCTCCCGTCGGCCATCATGCGCACCTTCCCCTGCGTCTTCTGGTCGCGGCCCCAGGCGCCCATCACGTAGGCGTCGTTGACAGAAATGCACCAGATTTCGTCGACGCCCGCCGCCTTGAACTCGTCGGCCCGCTCGACATAGCCCGGCACATGCTTGGCAGAACAGGTGGGCGTATAGGCTCCGGGCAGCGCGAAGACGGCGATCGTCTTGCCTGCAGCGGCCTTCTCTACATCGAAGCTGTTGGGACCGATCGAGCATCCATTGCCTTCGACCTCGATGAATTCCTGCAACGTGCCCGCAGGCATTCTGTCACCGACTTTGAGCATACCGACCCCCATCTGAACCGCTCACCAACGATAACAGCCGGCCGCCAGTATGCCAGCGCTCAGGCTCTTGCGTGGCGCGCCGGGCGAAAGCCCCTGGCAGCGCCAGGTTTGGGAATCAGACCGAGCGCGCCTTCTCGATCAGGCGAGTGACTACCCAGGCCTTGGTCTTGGAGATTGGGCGGCTCTCGGAGATCTCGACCATGTCGCCCAGCTTGCACTCGTTGTTCTCGTCATGCGCGTGGTACTTGCTCGTGCGGGCGACGATCTTGCCGTACAACTCGTGCTTGGTGCGGCGTTCGATCAGCACCGTGATGGTCTTGGCCCGCTTGTCGCTGACGACCTTGCCGACCAGGGTGCGGGTGTTCTTCACCTGTGTCACCGGCTCTTGCGTTTGCGCTGCTGCGGTCACTTGGCTGCCTCTTGCTTCTTCTCGGCCAGCACCGTCTTGGCACGAGCGATGTCGCGCCGCGTCTTGCCGAGCGTCGTGTGGTTGTTCAACTGCTGGGTGGCCTTTTGCATGCGCAAGCCGAAGTGGGCCTTGAGCAGGTCGGCCACTTCCTTTTGAAGGCCCGCAACATCCTTGCCGCGCAGTTCAGATGCTTTCATGATTTCCTCTCCGGTCGGGCGTCAGGCGCCTAGCTGGCGCGACACGAAGGTCGTGCGCAGCGGCAGCTTGGCCGAAGCCAACTGGAACGCCTCCCGCGCGAGTTCTTCGGGAACGCCGTTGATCTCATAGAGCACCTTGCCGGGCTGGATTTCGGCCACGTAGTACTCCGGATTGCCCTTGCCGTTGCCCATGCGGACTTCGGCCGGCTTTTGCGATATGGGCTTGTCCGGGAAGATGCGAATCCATATCCGGCCACCGCGCTTGACGTGGCGCGAAATAGCGCGCCGTGCGGCCTCGATCTGGCGCGCCGTCAGCCGGCCGCGTTCGATGGCCTTGAGGCCGAAATCGCCGAACGACACCATGGCGCCGCGCGTGGCGATGCCCGTGTTGCGGCCTTTCTGTTCCTTGCGGAACTTGCGACGTGCTGGTTGCAGCATTCCTATTCCCCTTTCGGCTCGGTCGCAGCGGGCGTTGCCGGCCCGGCGACCTTGCGGACGCGCTTGACGGTCCCCACCTTGGGAGCGTCCTGGCCCTCGGCCGGCTTGTCTGCGCCTTCAACAGGCACTGCCGTCTGGCGTGGGATCCCACGGTCGGTGCCTCCGCCCGCGCCACCCGGTCGGCCGCGCCCTGCCGGCGCACCCGGGCGGGCATTGCGGCGCTGACGCCTGTCGTCGTCACCTGCATCAGGGCGAGCCACCATCCCGGGCGACTCGCCGTTGGCCAGACGGTCACCGCGGTAGACCCAGCATTTCACGCCGATCACGCCGTAGGTCGTCTTCGCTTCCGAGAATCCATAGTCGATGTCGGCCTTGAGGGTGTGGAGCGGCACACGGCCTTCGCGGTACCACTCGCAGCGAGCGATCTCGATGCCATTCAGCCGCCCCGACGACATGATCTTGATGCCTTGCGCGCCCAGGCGCATCGCGTTCTGCATCGCGCGCTTCATTGCGCGGCGGAACATGATGCGCTTTTCGAGTTGCTGGGTGATGCTGTCGGCAATCAGTTGCGCATCGACTTCGGGCTTGCGCACCTCTTCGATGTTGACTGCCACCGGCACGCCGAGGCGGCGTGTCAGCTCGGCCTTCAGGTTCTCGATGTCTTCGCCCTTCTTACCGATCACGACGCCCGGACGGGCCGAGAAGATCGTGATGCGGGCGTTCTTGGCCGGGCGCTCGATAAGGATGCGCGAAACCGCGGCATTCTTCAGGCGCGCCTTCAGGAACTCGCGCACCTTCAGGTCTTCGGCCAGCATGGTGGCGAAGTTCTTGTTACCCGCGTACCAACGCGAAGCCCAGTTGCGCGTAACCTGCAGCCGGAATCCGGTCGGGTGGATTTTTTGTCCCATGGTATTCCTTGCGCCTCAGTTGCCGACGGTGATGTAGATGTGCGCAGTCGGCTTGCTGATGCGGTTGCCGCGGCCCTTGGCCCGGGCGGAGAAGCGCTTCAGCGTAGCACCTTGCTCGACGAAGATCGTCTTGACCTTCAACTCGTCGATGTCGGCGCCGTCGTTGTGCTCGGCATTGGCGATCGCCGATTCGAGGCACTTCTTGATGATGCCGGCCGCCCTCTTGGGCGTGAACGTCAGGATGTTGAGCGCCTGGTCGACCTTCTTGCCGCGAACCAGGTCGGCCACCAGCCGACCTTTGTCGGCAGACAGGCGAACGCCGCGGACGATTGAACGGGTTTCCATCGTCGTCATTCCCTTATTTCTTGTTGGCCTTCTTGTCGGCCGGGTGCCCCTTGAACGTGCGCGTGAGCGCAAATTCACCGAGCTTGTGGCCGACCATCTGGTCCGTCACGTACACCGGCACGTGCTGCTTGCCGTTGTGCACGGCAATCGTGATTCCGATGAAATCAGGCAGGATCGTCGAGCGGCGCGACCAGGTCTTGATCGGCTTCTTGTCCTTGGTCGCCGAGGCCTTTTCCACCTTGGCCTGCAGGTGGTGGTCGACAAAGGGGCCCTTCTTGAGTGAACGAGTCATGTCGCTCCCCTTACTTCTTGCGACGCGCGATGATCATCGTCTGCGTGCGCTTGTTGTTGCGAGTGCGATAGCCCTTGGTCATCGTGTTCCAAGGCGATACCGGCACCTGTCCTTCGCCGGTACGGCCTTCGCCACCGCCGTGCGGGTGATCGACCGGGTTCATCGCCACTCCGCGTACGGTGGGACGGATGCCGATCCAGCGCTTCGCGCCAGCCTTGCCGTACTGACGCAGGTTGTGCTCTTCGTTGCTGACCTCGCCGATCGTGGCGCGGCAGTCGATGTGAATCTTGCGGACCTCACCCGAGCGCATGCGCACCTGCGCGTAGGTGCCCTCGCGGGCCAGCAGCGTGCACGACGTGCCGGCCGATCGGGCGATCTGCGCGCCCTTGCCGGGCAACATCTCGATGCAGTGGATCGTCGAGCCGACCGGGATGTTGCGGATCGGCAGCGTGTTGCCGGCCTTGATCGGCGCTTCGGCGCCGGACAGAAGCGTGGCACCGACCTCAAGCCCGCGCGGCGCGATCACGTAGCGGCGCTCGCCATCCGCGTAGCACACCAGCGCGATGTGCGCGGTACGATTCGGGTCGTACTCGATGCGCTCGACCTTCGCCGGAATGCCGTCCTTGTTGCGCACGAAATCGACCACGCGGTAGTGGTGCTTGTGACCCCCGCCCTTGTGGCGAATCGTGATGTGACCGTTGTTGTTGCGGCCGGCGTTCTGAATCTGCGGCTCCAGCAGCGAGGCCTCGGGGCGGCCCTTGTACAGATGGGCGTGCACCACCCTCACGACGGCGCGGCGGCCGGGGGAAGTGGGCTTGACTTTGACGACGGCCATTTAAGCGCCCTCCCCGGCGAGGTTCAGCTCCTGGCCCGCCCTCAGCGAGACATAAGCCTTCTTGATGTGGTCGCGGCGGCCAATCGACTTGCCGAAGCGCTTCACCTTGCCCTTGTGCTGTACGGTCTGAACCGACTCGACGTCGACTTTGAACATCAGCTCAACGGCCGCCTTGATCTCCGGCTTCGTCGCGTCACGCAGCACCTTGAACAGTACCTGGTTGTGCTTCTCGGCGACCATCGTGCCCTTTTCGCTGACGATCGGGGCGACCAGCACCTGGGCCAGCCGGCTTTCGTTGAATTTCTTCGGTTGGACTTTCTCGCCCGCGCTCATGCCAGCATCTCCCTCAGTTGCTCCATCGCGGCCTTCGTCACAAGCACTTTCTTGTAGTGCACCAGCGACAGCGGATCGGCGTAGCGCGGCTCGACAACCAGCACGTTGGCGAGGTTGCGCGAAGCGAGCAGCAAGTTCTCGTCGACCTGGTCGGCGATGACGAGCACCGAGTCCAGGCCCATCGCCTTGAACTTGGCGGCGAGTTGCTTGGTCTTGGGCGAATCGACGCTGATCGAGTCGACCACCGCGAGCCGGCCTTCACGCGCCAGCTGAGAGAAGATCGCGGCCATACCTGCGCGGTACATCTTCTTGTTGACCTTGTGGGTGAAGTTCTCGTCGGGGCTGTTCGGGAAGATCCGGCCGCCTCCACGCCACAGCGGCGATGAGGTCATGCCGGCGCGTGCGCGACCGGTGCCCTTTTGGCGCCACGGTTTCTTCGTGGAGTGCTTGACCATCGTGCGGTCCTTCTGGGCCCGCGTGCCTTGACGCGCATTGGCCTGGAAGGCGACGACGACCTGATGCACCAGCGCTTCGTTGTAGTCACGCGCAAATACGGTATCCGGTGCATCGACTTTTGAAGTGGCTTGGCCTTGATCATTCAGGAGCTCGAGCTGCATCACTGGGCTCCTTTGTTGGCCTTCGCCTTGACGGCGGGGCTAATGACCACGTGGCCGTTCTTCGCACCCGGCACGGCGCCTCGCACCAGCAGCAGCTGGCGGGCCTCGTCGACGCGCACGATGTCCAGGTTCTGAATCGTCTTCGTCACGTCGCCAAGATGGCCGGACATCTTCTTGCCCGGAAAGACGCGGCCCGGGTCTTGCGCCATGGAGATCGAGCCCGGCACATTGTGTGAACGGCTGTTGCCGTGCGAAGCGCGTTGCGAGCTGAAGTTGTGGCGCTTGATCGTTCCGGTGAAGCCCTTGCCGATCGAAGTGCCCTGCACGTCGACCACCTGGCCGACGGCAAAGAGACCGACGGGAACCTGGGCGCCGGGCTTGTAGCCTGCGGCGACTTCGGCGGTGACGCGGAATTCCTTGAGGATGGCCCCGGCTTCGACGCCTGCCTTCGCGAGGTGGCCTGCATCCGGCTTGTTGACGCGCGATGCCTTGCGCGTGCCGAACGCCACCTGGAGGGCGCTATAGCCGTCGGTCTCTTCGGTCTTGACCTGGGTCACGCGATTGTTGGACACGTCGAGCACGGTCACCGGAACGGCGTCGCCGTCGTCGGTGAAGATGCGCATCATGCCCACCTTGCGGCCCAGCAATCCGAGGCGATTGCTAAGACTCATGGTTCTTCTC
>Ga0209048_10003448_pt1 | contig 15322 bp, 15 predicted proteins | sample FrelakmetCRP12CR_FD_187146 | JGI IMG/M metagenome (GOLD analysis project Ga0209048, IMG submission 187146) | Freshwater lake sediment microbial communities from the University of Notre Dame, USA, for methane emissions studies - CRP12 CR (SPAdes)... | ecosystem: Environmental > Aquatic >... | reverse complement strand
AAAGGACTATGGTGTCGTACTGGTGGATGATGGGCGCGTGGTCGCTCTCGAGGAGAAATCTCCTCACCCGAAAAGTACCATTATCAATGCCGGTGCATATGTCTTTGATCCGGGGGTCTTTGAAAAAGTGGATGCCGTACTCCCTTCACCACGGGGGGAACTCGAGCTCACCGATGCATTTGGTGACTATATCCGAGATAAACAACTCGTGGCGCAACCCCTTGCTTCATGGATGGATGTCGGGCACCCGTGGGACATGCTGGACGCAAATGCATTGCTGATGGCCTCGATTGAGTCAGAAAATGAGGGAGTTGTCGAAAAGAATGTCCATTGTTCAGGACCGATCATCATCGGTAAAAATACTACCGTGAAATCCGGCACCTGCATCGAGGGGCCGTGCGTGATTGGCAGCAACTGCCGGATCGGGCCGCATGCCTATATCCGCGGTGCGACGGCTGTTGGTGACGGCTGCCATATAGGCCACTGCACGGAACTGAAAAATTCAATCATCATGCCCGATACAAAAATCCCGCATTTCAACTATATTGGTGATAGCATTATAGGCAGCAAATGCAACTTCGGTGCAGGAACCAAGATCGCAAACCTGCGCCATGATCACGCGACGATCAGGGTGGCAGGAAAAGACAGCAGGAGAAAAAAGTTCGGTGCAATCATCGGCGATGGCGTGCAGTTCGGGATCAACTGCTCCGTCAATGTGGGAGCGGTTATCGGGACTGGTGCAAAATTTGCCCCCAACAGTTATATCGAGGGGATCATCGGCGAAAATTCATCGATTCGGTAGGTGGAAGATGCAGGCAGTAATTCTTGCAGCAGGAGAGGGAAAGCGGGTCAGGCCGCTCACCCACAGCAGGCCAAAAGCGTTGATACCGGTAGCAAACCGTCCGATCTTCGAATACGTGATCGATGCGCTCACAAAAAACGGGATACGGGATATTATCGTTGTCGTGGGGTACCGGAAAGAGCAGGTGATAAGATATCTTAACCAGCTCAATGTACCTGTCAGCGTTGTCGTTCAGGATAAACAACTCGGCACCGCTCACGCCCTGAAATGTGCGGAACCGAAAATCAAAGGGGATTTTCTCGTCCTTCCCGGGGATAATTATATCGATGCAGGGTCGATAGCAAAGATCAAAAATGTCCGGAACGCGATGCTCGTAAAAGAGCACCCCAGCCCTTCGAACTTTGGTGTTGTGCAGTTGATGGATGGGTACGTCACCCATATTGTGGAAAAGCCGGAACAGTCCCCGGGTTTCATGGTCAGTACGGGAATCTTCTCCCTTACGCCCTCATTCTTCCAGTACATCAGGGACAATAATATTACCGATGCGGTATCCTGCATGATCCAAGATGGCGGGCAGATCCAGGGGGTTATTGCAGATGACTGGCAGGACGCCATCTACCCATGGGACCTGCTCAAAATGAATGCCCGTCTCCTCTTACATACGCCTCCCTCGCGCGAGGGTACATCCAGCAGGAATACAACCATCATCGGCGCCGTGCATATTGGGAAAGGGACCACGATCGGCCCCAACACCGTGATTTCGGGACCCGTGGTTATTGGAAAAGACTGCGAGATCGGGCCAAACTGCTGTATCATGCCCGACACGAGCATCGGTGCGCGTGTCAAAGTCGAACCATTCTGCTATATCGGCAATGCACTGCTCATGGACGATTGCTCGATCGGGTCGCACTCCCGTATTCTCGACGCCGTACTCGGGGAGGGATGCATCCTTTCTGACCATACAACCACCTGCATGAGTGCATCGCTTATGGAAATCGAAGGTACCGTTATAAAACCGGAGTTCGGGGCGATTCTTGGCGACGGTGTACAGGCAGGAGCCTTTACCACATTCAGGAATTGTATCGTGGGCAATAACACCACAGTCGAGGACGGTAACCGGGTCATCTCCTCATCAGTCCCTGATAATTCTCTGGTGATCTGAAGTGTGTGGTATTGTCGGTTATATCGGTCGGAAAACCGCTGCACCCATTATCGTTAAAGGATTGAAAAAACTCGAATACCGGGGCTATGATTCTTTTGGTATTGCTACAATCGGGAGCGGGATCGAGATCTGTAAACATGCAGGCCGGATCTCTGAGAATGCCCGGTCGGCACTCCACCTGAACGGCACGATCGGCATCGGGCATACCCGGTGGGCAACGCACGGCGTTCCCAATGACATCAACGCGCACCCCCACACCGATTGCAAAAACCGGATTGCAATTGTCCACAACGGGATTATCGAGAATTATGCAATTTTAAAAAGGCAGCTCATTGCACGGGGACACCGGTTCCTTTCTGATACCGATACCGAGGTTATCGCGCACCTCATTGAGGAGAATTATAAAGACAACCTGCTCACCGCTGTTCAGAATATAATTCCGAAACTGCAGGGCTCATTTGCCCTCTTGGTAATCTCCCCGGAAGAGCAGAGGATCATTGCAGCGCGAAATGCAAGCCCCCTCGTCCTCGGCATTGGGGACGGGGAATATTTTGCCGCCTCTGACATGACCCCGGTTCTTGAGTATACCGAGCGTGCCGTATTTCTCGAGGATGGGGATATCGCAAGCCTATCACCTGCAAACCTTGAGATTTATCATGGTAAGGAACGGGTCGAACGCAACGTTGAACTCGTGGACTGGTCAGTTGAAGACACGAAAAAAGGCGGGTTTGCCCATTACATGCTCAAGGAGATTTATGAACAGCCCCAGGCGTTTTACGACTCAGCTCGGACACTTGACCAGGAAACACTGCCTGCGAGTGTGAAAAAGCCGTCATCGGTCGCAATTGTTGCCTGCGGGTCGTCATACCATGCCGGCCTTATCTTCAAGTATCTCCTCGAGGAAACCTGCGGGATACCTGCACGCATCGAATATGCTTCTGAATTCAAATATTTCCCCCCGCCGGTCAGTTGTCTTGTAATCGGCATCACCCAGTCGGGGGAGACTGCCGATACCCTCACCGCGCTCAAACAGGCAAAATCGCATAATTGCCCCACAATTGCAATAACAAATGTGATGGGCAGTTCGGTAAGCAGGATCGCAGATACCACGATCTTCATGCGTGCCGGACCCGAGATCAGTGTTGCGGCGACAAAGTCCTTTATTGCCCAACTCGCGGTTCTGATGCAGCTGGTAAACCTCCGATCAGGGGAACAGTTCACAAAAGTACTGCTGCATGCGCACCGGGCAATCGAGGAAGTACTTCTGATGGATCTCTCTGATGCTGTATCAGCCTGCAAACAGGCGCAGAGCATTTTCTATGTGGGGCGCGGTCCCTTCTACCCGGTTTCGCTTGAAGGTGCTCTCAAGATGAAGGAGATTTCCTATATCCATGCCGAAGGTTATGCAGCCGGTGAACTGAAGCACGGACCATTTGCCCTTCTTTCAAAAGATACCCCGGTCATTGCTATCTGCATGCCCGATGAGACGTACGGCGTGATGGTCTCCAATATCAAAGAGATGAAAGCACGGGGGGCGCCGGTGATAGCACTTGGTATTGAGGGGGACAGTGAACTTGCTGATATTGTGGACATATTTATCCCCCTCCCGAAAACTCACAAATTTGTTCAAATCCTCACAAGTCTTGTTGTCTTCCAGCTGCTTGCGTACCACACCGCAGTGGCGCTGCAAAGAGACGTGGATAAACCCAGAAACCTTGCAAAGAGCGTGACAGTCGAATGATACAGTACGGGATCAACACTCTTGGCTACGGTGCACAGATATTCGAACCGGTGACACTGGGATTTCCTTCGCGTGACAGGATCAACGAAAGTGGTTTTACCGGATCTACAATCGGAGACCGTGCGATCCTCCGGTCAGGTACAATCATCTATTGCGATGTGTCGATCGGTGATGACTTCTCTTCCGGGCACAATGTGCTCATCCGGGAGAAGACACGGATCGGCGACCGGGTCTCAATCGGGACCGCATCCATCATCGAGGGGAGAACAACCATAGGTAATGATGTGAACATCCAGAGCCTGGTCTACATTCCCACGAATACGATGATCGGCAACCATGTTTTCATTGGCCCTAACACCGTTCTCACCAACGACCGTTATCCCCCCTCGCGCACCGGCGGGTTGGAGGGGCCCAGGCTCTCTGATGGCGCAGCGATAGGTGCAAATGTCACCATCCTGCCAAGGGTGTGCATCGGGGAAGGAGCGCTCATTGCCGCTGGTGCAATTGTGACAAAAGACATCCCCCCTCATAAACTTGCTATCGGAGCACCAGCGAAGATACGAGAGTTACCCAAAGCGATGGGAACCCGGTGACACGGGAAAATCACAAGAACAAACAACCCGACCAGAAAAGCTACATTACCGGAACAGAGCGCAATGAAAATCCTTCTTGTCTCAACGCAGGATTATATCCACCACCCGGTCCTGTCGCGGCACCATAATATATTCGAAGACCTTGCAACACGCCATGAGGTGCATGTCCCGCATTTTCATGTGAGCAGAGCTCATGAACGTTCAACCAGGCTGATCGTCCATGAGGCAACGCAGTTCCCCATTCAAAACCCGCTGCTCCACTATACGTTCAACACACCATACCACTTTCATATCCTTAATAAGATTATCAGGGATGAAAAAATCGAGATCGTTGTCGCAGCCCACGTCCTTGCCGGAACGGCTGCGATACATGCAGCAAAAAAATACAATGTCCCTGTCCTCTTCGATTTAAAAGACTGGTTCCCGGATTCTGCGGCGGCATATGTGCACAACCGGGTCCTCCAGTGGACGGTTCGCAACGCGGTCTGGGAGATCACACGGCATAACCTGCGCAACAGTAATAAGATCACGACGGTATCCCCATCCCTTGTAGATAAACTGCAGGGATTTGGTTTTCAGGCCGACCTTGTCACTAATGGGGTCGATACGGATCTGTTCAAACCCCTGGACGGATCTTCCAAACGCAAAGAACTCGGTATTGGGCAGGACGATTTTGTCATTGGTTTTATTGGTAGTATCGAACGATGGTATGCAATCGATGAACTGATTCGCTCGCTCCCTGAACTCATCAGGTACAGGAATACTACAAAACTCTTAATTGTCGGGGGATCGCTCTTTACTGGTTACCAAAATGAACTCAGACAGCTTGTTGTGGACCTGAATATGCAGGATCATGTCATCTTCACCGGCACAAAACCCTACAATGAACTTCCCGAGTATATCGCCTGCACAGATGCCTGCACGATCCCGCTTACACCGCCGCAATGGCTAGACATTGCCCTCCCCAACAAATTCTTTGAGTATTCGGCATGCCAAAAGCCCATCGTGATGCGTCCAATACCCGATGTGATCAAAATCGGCGGGCCAAACCTGTTTGTGTACCACACACTGCCCGAATATATCGGGTGCATCAAAACGATTATGGATAATCCGGTTACATACCATGTGAATATCGAACAATACAGCTGGAAAGAAAAATCCCGCCAGTTTGAAGCGATTTTTGTGGCGATGTCCTGACTGTATTCATCCAAATTTATTTCTGCTCTCGGAAGAAATGTAATACTTTAACAGGATGATCTGATGACCTCCCTCAAAATAATGAACAAACGGACCTATCTCATTATCGGCCTTGTTGCCATTTTTTCCCTCTTTGCTCTCTGGTTACGCCTGATCCCCATGTTCACTATGGGGACTACAGACATCCTTAATTTAGTTGGAAGTGACGACCCACTCTATAACCTGCGGCAGGTCGAACAGATCCTCGCCAATTTCCCGTCATACAACTGGTTTGATGTAATGACCCTGTACCCCACCGGGTCCACAATCTACTGGGGGCCGCTCTTTCCAACCCTTATCGCAGTCCTGTGCCTGATCACAGGAGCAACAACGCGCCCGGAAATCATCGCAACCGGCTTGCTTGTCCCACCTCTGATGGCAACAGCGCTCGTCCCTGTCATGTATTATGTCGGAAAGACCTGCGGGGACTGGAAAACGGGTATCCTTGCATCCGGTTTTACTGCCGTAGTTTCGGGACAAATCTTCTACCGTTCCTTTTATGGCTATATGGATCACCATATCGCTGAAGTGCTTTTTTCCACGATTTTCTGTCTCTTTTATATCTATGCAATACTCTTGGCAAAAGAGCAGAATATTGACTTAAAAAAGCGTGAAACATACAAAAAAACGGTACTATTTTCCATTATTGCAGGAATCGCTTACCTGCTCGGTCTTTTCACGATGCCGACGATGATCCTGTTCGCGATGATTGTCGGCATCTTCACGCTTGTACAATCGCTCATCAACGTCCACCAGGATCGCCCGATTGGATATCTGGCCATTGCCAACACAATTATCTTTTCCACGGCGATCATCGGGCTTCTCATCTATGGGATTCAGCATCCGGGACTCGACCTGAGTCTTTATACAATCGGTCACATCTATGCATATCTCAGCCTTATTAGCGGGACATGGCTGCTTTATGGATTAAGCTGGTATCTCAAAGGGAGAGCAAGATATTATTATCCAGCGGTGCTTGCCGGCATCGCTGTAGCATTTGGTGGAATACTGTTCCTGTTCCTCCCTGATATCTACAACCTGCTTGTATCCAATTTTTTTTCATTTTTCGGACAGGCGGTTGTGACCACCACAGTGCAGGAAGCCCGGGGATGGAGTACTGATCTCGCCTGGTTTTCCTTTAATTACGGGCTCCTGCTCTTTTTTGGCGGCGCCATTGTGATGGCATATAACAATTTTAAGGATGAGCATCCGCACCAGGTGTTTGCACTGGTCTGGTCGGTCGTGATGTTCTATTCCACCTGGCAGCACATCAGGTACGAATATTACCTTGCCATCAATATCGCGCTCCTGTCTGCGGTGTGCATTCATTTTGTGATGGATCTCGGGTGGCCTGATGTGACCCGACTGGCAGCGGGAATAGCTTCCGATCCAGGTTCCCAACGACAAAAAGAGAACGTAAAAGAAGAGACATCAAAAGGAAAAAAACATAAAAAGGGTCATAAAAAAGCAGCAGATACCGCATCATTAAAATTCCTGAATCTTGGTCTGATGGTCCTTGCACTGGCACTTGCCATCCTTTTTGTCTATACGTCAGCAAACTACAGTTACGCTAATGCATCCAACAATGCGATCCGCATGAACGGTGACTGGCGCGAGTCACTGGAATGGATGGGGAACAATACCCCTGACACGGGTGTCAACTACTTTACCATCTATGACAAAAAGACGTTCCAGTACCCGAACGCGTCGTACGGTGTGATGTCATGGTGGGACTACGGGCATATGATCACCTACATTGCAAAACGGATCCCCAATGCCAACCCGTTCCAGCAGGGGGTTGCAGGTCCAACCGGATCCGCTGCATACTTCATGGCTGAGTCCGAGGATACAGCAAACGCGATTGCCGACACCCTCGGTACCAGGTACGTGATAACAGATATCGAGATGGACGAGGCGATCAATGGGAAGTTCTGGGCAATGGCGACGTGGTATAATACATCACTTGGTGCATCACCCTACTGGACGACCTATGCTACACCGAGCAAGGATGATCCAAACAAGTTTTTACCGGTTCCGTTAATTAACCAGCACTACTATGACACCATGATCTCCCGGCTCCATAATTTTGACGGATCGCTGACAAATCCAACGACCGTGTATTATATTGAGTATGTCGATCCCGCCGTGTCCTCCGTTGCGGTTCCATTGATTACATCTGCGGTGCAGATGACTGGCCCTGATGCGCACGCAAAAGCAAATCAATACAATTTAAAGGCACCGCAGGGATACCATGCGACTGTGGTAAATCCGGCAATCATGCTCCCCGTTGACACCGTGCCACCGCTCCGGCATTACCGGCTCGTCCACGAATCGCCGACCAACGTCTATAGCACAAAGACACCGGATATCAAGTACGTGAAAGTCTTTGAGTATGTGAAAGGGGCTCATATCAAAGGAGAGGGTATCATCGAGATACCTCTTGTATCAGATACCGGGCGTATATTCACCTACCGGCAACAGAGTATCCATGGCGAATTCATTGTACCTTACTCCACACTAGACAATCCTTATCCAGTAAAGGCAACTGGCAAATACCGGATTTCCGGCACGACCAGTGAGTTCGATGTGCCTGAAAACGCCGTGATGCAGGGGCTTATGGTCAATTAACCCGTAAAATTTTTATCCGGCTCCATTGTCAATCTCCGCGATAATAAAAATGCCACAATCCTGATGCAATCATGACACGATGCAGGGCGATCTCGGGAACCATTTTCTCCCAGCATGATCTGGAAACCCATGATGAGTCGAGCAGACGGCTTCGGGATGTGATGCAGGGTGTGCCTCCAGATGTGCCGGTGTACGAACCCTGTGCAGCTTCTTATGAAGACCTGCTCCGCGTCCATACGCCGTCCCATATCCGTATGATCCGAGAACTGTGCAGCCGTGGGGGGCAACACTTTATCGATCACAACACCTATTTAACCGCCCGGTCGTTCGACGTTGCGTCCCATGCAGCCGGGGCTGCCATCGGTGCAGTGCATTCTGCACTTGACGGGGAGCATTGTTTTGCCCTCGTCCGCCCGCCCGGCCATCATGCTGAACCGGACCGGGCAATGGGGTTCTGCCTCTTCAACAACGCAGCAATTGCTGCATCAGTTGCTCTGGACAGGATAAAACGCGTGGCAATTGTTGACTGGGACCTCCATCACGGGAACGGCACCCAGAAGATCTTTTATACCAGCGATTGCGTCCTCTTCTGCTCGATCCACCAGGGCAATACCTTCCCCCGCACAGGCTGGGTGGACGAGATCGGTGCCGGTTCCGGCAGGGGTTGCACGATAAACGCCCCGATCCGTGCCAACTCGACCATTGCTGACTACCGGTATGTAATTGAACAGGTGTTCCTGCCGTCATTAGAACAGTTCAAACCCGAATTGATCATCGTCTCGGCAGGTCAGGATCCCCTTGCTGATGACCCACGCAGCGGGATGCGCCTAGTACCTTCGGATTTTGGGGTCCTCACCTCCCTCCTCAAGACCGTGTCCGATACTCCCCTCGCTCTCATCCTTGAAGGGGGATACGGGCCTTCGCATGGCGATGCGATCCGCCAGATCTTTTATGCACTCAAAGAAAACGTGGATATTCCCGAAACCGGCGAAATGTCCCCACGCGAGAGCACCCGCCAGATCGTATCGGTGCTCCGGAAACTGGTCATTTAGTATGCCCGTGGAAAAGAATTTAAGGCGGCTCACACCCATTGTCAGGTATGCATGCAGATAACGTGGTGGTGGGCATGCGGGTGCGGTACCCCCGGACGGGTACCACCGGCACCGTGCAGCATATCGAGACAGTGCGGGGTGATACCTTTGCCGCACTGGACAGCACGCACCTTCTCTACCGCATTGATCAGTTGATACCCGCCGCAGACTATACCCCAACCGTTCGCAATACCATTAGTGAGGATGCGAAAAAGGTGATCGAACAGGAGCGGGAATTCGCCGCCGGTTCCGGACTACAGGAAGCGCTGAAAAATATTGACCAGAGCTGCGAGGGCGGGGGTTAGTCTTCCAGCCCTATTGTCGTCAGTTTGACTGATTCCACACCTTTCTGGGACATCAGCCGTTCAGCGAGCGATTTTAACTGCGTCCCGTCACCCCGCATTAGGATCACCTCAAGGCACCTCGATTCGGTTACATGGGAGTGGAGGGATGCCTGGATGACCCCCTTGAATTCGTGCTGGATATCGGTGAGCACGACAAGGAGCCCCCGCTGGTCATGGTCGTAGATCATCGTGATAACCCCCTGGCGCTCGCCATGTACATCAGACATCCATTTATAATACTGGATGTAGCTCCGTATCGCGTCGCGGATCCCCTCTGACCGGGATGAATACCCGCGGTAATTGATGATCTGGTCGAACTGGTCAAGGAGATGTTTGGGCAATGATATGCCGATTCGGGAGAGCTCACTATCAATGATCATACAGAGTCCTTACCTTGGTGTCTCTTTGTATGATTTTTAACATTCCGATCTCATTTTCGTAGCACCAGGTAAGATTTTTTTTTGAATTTTCACCATGATTTTACCAAAGAGAGATCTGGTTTTTAGTGCAGATTCTGACGAGAAATGCCTTCACTGGTTATGTATAAGTATTATCGTCATATATAGAGTAAGGAGGTTCGATTTCAAGTGCATGATGTGACAATTCCCAGCGTCAATATCGGGGTGGTAGGGCATGTCGACCACGGCAAGACCACGCTGGTCAACGCGATCACCGGGACGTGGACTGACCGGCACAGCGAGGAGGTAAAACGCGGCATTTCCATCCGACTGGGGTATGCCGACGCGACCTTCTACAGATGCGGGGCGTGCCAGGGTGATGATGCCTACTCAACGCAGGAGATTTGTCCGGTCTGCGGCGGTAAAGGGACCCCGCTCCGGTCCATTTCATTCGTGGACGCTCCGGGGCACGAGACCCTCATGGCGACGATGCTCTCGGGATCCGCACTCATGGACGGTGCGATGCTCGTTATCTCTGCATCCGAGAAATGCCCCCAGCCACAGACAAAGGAGCACCTGATGGCGCTGGAACTTGTCGGCATCAACAGGATCGTGATCGTCCAGAACAAAATCGATGTGATCAGCCAGAAGGAAGCGATCGAGAACTACGGGCAGATCAAAGCATTCATCAAGGGCACGATCGCTGAACATGCGGCTATCATCCCGGTTTCTGCCCAAAAAGGGATCAATATCGGGGCGCTTGTTCAGGCACTTGATGCAGCGATCCCGGAACCTGTGCGGGATCCGAACGCAGAACCGATGATGCTGGTCGCACGTTCCTTTGACGTGAACAAACCGGGCTGCAACTGGAAGGAGGTCAAAGGCGGCGTCATCGGGGGATCCTTGATCCGCGGTATCCTCAAGGAAGAAGACGACATCGAGATCCGTCCCGGCCGGCAGCTGCAGGTCGAGAACCGGATCAAATGGGAGCCGATCATTACCAAGATCACCTCGATAAATGCCGGTTCCACTAAGGTTGCAGAGGCAACACCGGGGGGTTTGCTTGGCATCGGTACAAAACTTGACCCCGCGCTCACCAAAAGCGATGCGCTCGCCGGGCAGGTTGCCGGACATATCGGCAAGCTCCCGTCCGTCCGGGACCAGGTCAGGTGCCAGGTGACCCTGATGGAACGGGTGGTGGGAGCAACAAGCGAACTGGCAATCGAACCGCTGAAGCATAATGAACCTCTCATGCTTTCGGTGGGTACCGCGGTCACCGTGGGTGTTGTAACCAGCACGAAAAAAGATGCCGTTGAGATTTCCCTGAAGCGACCGGTGTGCGCGGAACTGGGTGCAAGGATCGCAATCAGCCGGCAGGTGGGAGCACGCTGGCGCCTGATCGGAATGGGCGTTCTGAACGAGTGAGGGTGCTCTTCGACGCAAATGCACTCATGATGCCGGCGCAGTTTTCCATCGACCTGTTCGATGAACTGCGCCAGCTGGTGGGTGCATTCGAACCGCTCGTACTTGAAAGGGTGGCAGGCGAACTCGAAGGCATCTCCTCCGGAAGGGGGCGGGATGCCGCTGCTGCGCGCTATGGTCTGGGGATTGCCCGGAAATGCACGGTGGTCAGACCAGGGGAGCCATCAGGATGCACAGTCGACGAACAAATGATCAATTATGCACACGAAAACGGTTGCCTTGTGGTGACCAATGACCGGCGCCTGCGTGAACGATTGCTTTCCCAAGGCATTGGTGTTATATCCATGAGAAAACAGAAAAGACTGGAACTGATACAAAGATAGGGGATTGTCATGTATTATAAAATCCGGCTTGAGGATAAAGTGAGGGTGCCCCCCAACCGTCTCGGGGAAAATCTTGAGAAGGTTATTCTAGATGTCCTGCAGGAACATCTGGAAGGGAGCATTGACAAGGAGATCGGGATCTTTATCTGCGTCACCAGAGTGCTTGAGGTCGGCGAGGGAGAGATTGTGCCCGGCGACGGCGGCATCTATTACGATGTGAAGTTCGAGGCAATGGTGCTTCGTCTTGCGTTACAGGAGGTTATCGAGGGGGTTGTGGTGGAAACGACAAGTTTCGGCGCATTCATATCCCTCGGTCCCATCGATGCAATGCTCCACGTGAGCCAGATCTCCGATGAATACATAAACTATGATGAGAAAAATTCCCGGCTCATCCGCCAGGAATCCAAGCGCTTCATCGGGGTGGGCGATGCCGTCCGCGCCCGTGTGGTGACGTTAAGCCTGAATGAACGCGAACCCCGTGACAGCAAGATCGGGCTCACGATGCGGCAGGCGGGACTTGGAACCGCGCTCTGGCTCGAAGAGGATATGAACCTCGAGAAGGAGAAGGAGAAGGAAGGAGAGAAGAGACCGCCGGCAGAAAAGAAAGAACGGGCACCACGCAAATCTTCAAGGGAGAAGTGAACGGGTCATGCCAGGTCCAGGCAAGAAGAAACAGGGAAAAGTATGCCGCGAGTGCCACCGGGTTGTGGAGGGTGAGAACTGTGTGGTCTGCGGTACCACGAACCTGAGCGATGACTGGTCGGGCTACCTCGTGATCATCGACCCCGAACACTCTGATGTGGCAAAAAAGATGAATATCAAACTCGCCGGCCGGTATGCGCTGAAGGTCCGCTGATGCTCGTTCTTCCTGACGAGAAGCGACATTTTTTCAAAGAGCCGTTTGGCGAGCTATGTCCCGATATTGCCGGTATCATTCTCCGGCTTGACAACCGCTTGGTATACGCGGTGGGAGATATTGTGACCTACAACCTCCGGAAAAACGGCATCTCTCCTGCGATATCAGTTATTGACGGCCATACCATGCGCTCCCCGTGCACGAGAAAACCCTCCTTCACCGGGCGAATTATACGAGTGAAGAACCCTCCTGGCACCATTACTGATGAGCTGGTTGCAAGCATTGATGATGCAATCTCAAACCCTCCCGCAACGATTTTTGTACACGGGGAAGAGGACCTTGCAGTTATTCCGCTCGTGATTGCAGCACCGGAAGATGCAGTTGTGCTCTATGGACAGCCGCATAAAGGCGTCGTGTTCCGCACGGCGGACAGGCAGGCAAAAGAGAAAGCCCGGAATCTCTTATCGCACTTTGTCCGAAAAAGCGGAGCATAATAAGGCAGTTCTTTTGTCAAAGCCCCTATTCTCCCGCCGGAAAAATCCCTCCGGACGATGATCACATTTTAAATAACACGGTTTCCAATAATTACAGGATATCGATGGATTTTGAAATCACGAGCGATAAAAGGAATGAACTTTTATCACGACGGGAGGTCCGGTTCACGCTCCGCTTTGACGGTGCAACTCCCTCGCGCATGCAGATCATCGGAAAGGTCTGTGCAATTCTCAATGTCAAAGAGCAGCAGGTGGTGCTGGACTCGTTGAAGAGCAGCTTCGGGAAGATGGAGCTTGCCGGAGTGGCGCGGATTTATGACAGCGAAGAGGGCAGGAAGAAGACCGAACGTGCGCACCTCATGGCCCGCGGAATGCCCAAGCCCAAAGAGGAAGGAGCGGCATAAGCATGGCAGCAAAGAAGGCAGCAGCTGCAAAAGGACCCCGGCGGGGCGCATTTTTTAAGGTCGATGGCGGCAAGGTCACCTCCACAAAGAAATACTGTCCGCGCTGCGGACCCGGTATCATGATGGCGGACCACAAGGACCGGACAGCCTGTGGTAAGTGCGGCTATACTGAATTCAAAAAATAAATTTTTCCAATGCCTATTTTCGGGCAGGTACTCGGGATTGAGGGCACTGCATGGAACCTCAGTGCCGCAGTTTTTGATACCGACCTCATCTCACTTGTCTCCCGACCATATTTACCGCCGCACGGGGGGATCCACCCGCGCGAAGCTGCCCAGCACCATGCATCGGTGATGGACACGGTCATATCGTCTGTTCTTTCCCATCCGGAGAAGATTTCCGGCATCGCATTCTCACAGGGCCCGGGGCTCGGGCCCTGCCTGCGGACCGTTGCCACTGCCGCCCGCTCGCTTTCGCTCGCACTCAATGTCCCGCTCGCGGGTGTGAACCATTGTGTCGCCCACGTGGAGATCGGGCGCTTTGCCACCGGTTGCAGGGACCCGGTTGTGCTCTATGCAAGCGGGGCGAATACGCAGGTGATCGGGTACTTGAACGGCAGGTACCGGATTTTCGGGGAGACGCTTGACATCGGGATCGGCAACGCACTCGACAAATTCGCCAGGTCAAAAGACCTCCCTCACCCGGGCGGCCCGGCTATCGAAAAACTTGCAACAATGGGAAACTACATCGAATTCCCCTACACGGTCAAAGGCATGGACCTTGCATTTTCCGGGCTGATGTCTGCTGCAAAAGAGAGCAGGGCTCCGATCGAGGACGTCTGCCATTCCTTCCAAGAGACGGCATTTGCGATGTGCGTCGAGGTGACCGAGCGGGCTATGTCGCTTGCCGGTAAAGATGAGGTACTCCTCGTTGGCGGTGTGGGGGCAAACCGGCGCCTGCAGGAGATGCTTGGGATTATGTGCGAGGACCGGGGTGCGCAATTCTTTGTGCCTGAATCCAAGTACCTGGGCGATAACGGGGCGATGATAGCATATACGGGAAAGCTGATGCTTGAGAGCGGGCAGTCACTACCCATCGGATCGTCTCAGATCAACCCGTCGTTCAGGTCCGATGAAGTGGACGTGACATGGAAAGCACCGGAACAGCGGCTGGCACCGCCCATCGATCCTGCACGTCCTGCCGCTACAGCCCGCGGCGCTGAGGCGATCATCGAGTTTGTACATGGCAGCGCAGTAAAGCGCCGGCTTTCCAAACTATACCGCGTGCCGGCACTCGACCGGCGCCTCATAGCCGAGCGCACCCGTGCCGAAGCGCGGCTTATCTCAACTGCCCGTCGCGCCGGTGTACCCACCCCGATCATGAGCGATATCACCCCTGATACTATCATTATGGAGCAGGTGGCAGGGACGCTCCTCACCCATGCCCTCTCAGTTCCACATGTTAAAGAAGCCGGAAGGGTGGTCGGAACACTGCACAACTCCGGTATCATGCATGGCGACCTGACGACGAGCAATATAATCCTGCGGGACGGGGATGGGCGCTGTGTGCTGATCGACTTCGGGCTTGCGCAGGTCACCTCTGAGATCGAGCAGCGTGGCGTTGATATCCATGTGCTGTTCCAGACACTGAAGAGCACGACATCTGATTCCGCACTGTTGAAAAACGCGTTCTGTGAGGGATACCGGGAAACATTTCCCGGTGCTAATGAGGTTATTTCCCGCGAGAATGAGATCGAACTGCGGGGGAG